>ERZ941706.461-NODE-461-length-13180-cov-4.232229_pt1 | contig 13180 bp, 9 predicted proteins | sample MGYA00521232_ERZ941706 | MGnify/ENA primary metagenome ERZ941706 (study PRJEB32759, sample SAMN07749893) | skin metagenome | biome: transportation; feature: city; material: polyester macromolecule | host: Homo sapiens | place: Hong Kong:ER line | collected...
ATATGGGAATAGGTCGCCGCCGGGGTGGCATGGGTGAGCTCAGTGGTCGTGACGGCCCCCACCGACTTGCCCGCCGCCTTGGCCAGCTCGAGAATGGTGGGCACCGGGCTCCCGTTATCGCTGGTGCAGTTGTTGATGCCCTTGTTGCCGTTGGCATCCTTGGACGGTGCCACTGCCCTGGTGTCGCTGCTCATGGCGATCACCTCGTTGTTCATCTTGACGCCGGTGGTGTAGGCCGCCATGGAGGGGGCGGAGTCCGTGGTCTGGGCATCGTGGGAGAAGGTCTTGATGCGCGCGCTCTGGGGCAGTTTCATCATCTCGAGATCCCCCTCTTCCCCCACCTTGAACAGGCGGGTGGCGGTGAGCACGGTGGGGCCCATGCCGTCACCGATAAAGAGGATGACGTTCTTGGCATCGGCGGCGTGCGCCTTGGAGAGGCCGCCAAGCGTGCCGAGCAGGGCGGTGCAGACCAGCGTCTTTTTCATGGTGATGTTCATCCTGATAATCCCTTACAGCTTGGCCGCAGCCTTGATCTTGCCGAACACGGCGGTGTTGTCGAGAGAGCCGTGGAAGCGCTCCGCCCCCTGGCCGATGGCGCCGAGGAAGACATCGGTACCGCCGTGGGTTTCGTTGCCTATCTCGCCCACCTTGACCACTACCTCCTGGTGATAGTCGTCGGCGGAGGTGGTGGCGTCGTCGAGGGCCGCCACGCTGCTGCGCGGGCCGTCCACCCGGTTGTAGCCGTTGCCAAAGCCGATGATGGTGTAGGGCATGCCATCGCTATCCTTGCTCGGCTCGCCGGTCTCGTAGTTCTTCACCAGCCCGAGCACGCCCGCATTGCCTGCCGTGGTCTTGCCGGTGCGCTTGGCGTACCCGTTGAGCACAAGCGTGTGGTCATGGTCGGCGGTGACCACGATCAGGGTGTTTTTCAGCTCGGGATCGGTTTTCTTCACTTCATTGATGGCGGCCAGGATGGCGTTGTCGAAGGCGAGGGTATCCTGCAGGGCGCGCTTGGCGTTGGTGTCGTGCAGGGCGTGGTCGATACGCCCCCCTTCCACCATTAGGAAGTAGCCCTTCTCTTTGCCCTTGAGCTGCTTGATGGCAGCCAGGGTCATCTGGGCCAGTGACGGCTCGCTGGCGGGCCGGTCCAGGTCATATTTCATGTGGCTTGAGCCAAACAGGCCCAGCAGCGGCTTGCTCGCATCGGCCTGGTTCAGCTCGTCCAGGGTGGCGGCAAACTGATAGCCCTTCGCCTTCATCTCGTCGATGAGGTTGCGACCATCGGTCCGCTTGCCCTTGTCGGCGCTGGGCAGGAAGAAGCTGCTGCCGCCCCCGAGCACCACATCCAGCCCCTCCTTCAGGGCGCTGTTGTAACCGCTGCCCCCCGGCACCATCTGGACGGCGATATCAGCCTCCAGATCCCGGTTGCAGATATGGGCATAGGTGGCGGCCGGGGTGGCGTGGGTGACCCGGGTGGTGGTGACCACGCCGGTGCCACGGCCATCGGCCTTGGCCAGCTCCAGCAGGGTGGTCACCGCTTTGCCGCCGCTCTGGCTGCAATCGCTCTCCTGGGTGGCGTCGCTGTCCATGCTGATGACGCCGTTGTTGCTCTTGACCCCGGTCATGTAGGCCGCCATGGAGGGGGCCGAGTCGGTCACCTGGGCATCGTGGGAGAAGGTCTTGATGAAGGCCGTTTCCGGCAGGGTGTCGATGGTGAGGCTGCCCTCTTCGCCGACGCCATAGATCCGGGAGGCGGTGAGGGTGTTGAGACCCATGCCGTCGCCGAGGAAGAAGATCACGTTCTTGGCGCTGGATTCCGGGGTGTTGCTGTCGTTGTTGGAGTTGCAGCCGGCGGCCAGGGCGGCGCCTATCATCACTGCAAGTCCTGCCATCTTTCTCATTGGGGTTCGCTCCTTGTGAAACCTGAGCGCAGCCTAGAGGGGGCAGATGACACTTTTAGTGAAGAGAGATGACAATACGGTGAAAGCGCCTTGCAAATGTTATCTTATATCAATGGGTTATGTTGATTGTGTTTTGCCACTCACCTCCCGGTGGCGTGGTGGGCATCCGGCCACCCGGGTGACAACACCCGGCCAGAATAGCCTGTCAAATCGGGGCCGCAGCAGGTAAAATGCGCCCCCTTGCGATGAGTGCCAGCGGTCTGGCGCATCACCACGCACCCGCAACCCCGAGCGCCCGCAGCCCCGAGAGGGGACCGCATGCCAATGAGAGAGTAACGGATATGTCCATCAACTGGTTCCCCGGCCACATGCACAAGGCCCGCAAAGAGATTGCAGAGGTCATGCCCCAGGTCGATGTCATCATCGAGATGCTCGACGCCCGCATCCCCTTCTCCAGCGAGAACCCCCTGGTGCCGGAGCTGCGCGGGGAGACGCCGGTGATCAAGGTGCTCAACAAGGCAGACCTTGCCGACCCCGAGATCACCGCGCTGTGGGTGGCCCACATGGAGCAGGAGAAGGGGATCAAGGCACTGCCCCTGACCCAGCAGGAGCCGGAGAAAATCAAGCAGTTGCTGACCCTGTGCCACGAGATGCTGCCGGAGCGCAACTTCGAGCTGCGCGGGGTGCGCGCCATGATCATGGGCATCCCCAACGTGGGCAAGTCCACCCTGATCAACACCCTGGCGGGGCGCATCATCGCCAAGACCGGCAACGAGGCGGGGGTGACCAAGTCCCAGCAGCGGATCAAGCTCGACAACCACGTCATCCTGACGGACACCCCTGGCTTCCTGTGGCCCAAGCTCAACCCGCCCTCCTGCGGTTATCGACTGGCGATCACGGCGGCCATCAAGGATACCGTCTTCGATTACGCCGACATCGCCATGTTTGCCGCCGACTACTTCATCAAGGCCTATCCGGAGCGCATCAAGGCACGCTACCAGCTGAGCGAGCTGCCGGAGACCGAGATCGAGCTGCTGGATCTCATTGCCCGTCAGCGCGGCTTCATGCGCAAGGGGGGGCTTGCGGATCTGCACAAGGCCTCGGAAATCCTGGTCAATGAATTCCGGTCCGGCATGCTGGGGCGGATCTCCCTGGAGACGCCAGAGATGGTGAGCGTCGAGATAGTGGAAGCCGAGGCCGAGGCTGAGCAGAAAGCCAGGGAGAAGGCGGAGCGGGAAGAGGAGCGCCAGGCCCGGGCTCGTCGCAAGTACGCCAAGAAGCGCCAGCGCTGACCGGCGTTGTGCACGATAGGTTGTGCTTGATAGCAAGAAGAGGCGGCCCTGGGCCGCCTCTTCTGGTCATGGCGCTCTGGCGTGAGGGAGGCACAGAGTCGATATTCAACCGCCCGCTTCCCCTCATCATGACCAAGGTGTCGGCCAATCAAGGGGATGAGGCTCCCGTCAGGGGAGGGCCGTGCCGCGTTGCCATCACGGTGGGCAGAAAAACCTTGCGACCCGGCCTCAGTGCCGATTGACAAAGGCACAGGCGGTGGCATGATGCGCTCGCATTTTGCCTCTCCCCACGGTTCTATCCATGACCACATACTCCCGCCCGGTGCTGCTCCTGCTCTGTGGCCTGCTGTTGCTGACCCTGGCCATCGCGGTATTGAATACCCTGGTGCCGCTCTGGCTCGCCCATGAGCATCTGCCCACCTGGCAGGTCGGCATGGTCGGCTCCTCCTATTTCACCGGCAACCTGCTGGGAACCCTGCTGGCGGGCAGACTCATCGCCCGCTGCGGCTTCAATCGCAGTTACTACCTGGCCAGTGCGCTCTTTGCCGCAGGCTGCGTCGGGCTCGGCATGACCCTGGCGTTCTGGAGCTGGCTCGCCTGGCGATTCATCGCCGGGGTCGGCTGCGCCATGATCTGGGTTGTGGTGGAGAGCGCGCTGATGTGCAGCGGCAACGCCCGCAATCGAGGGCGCCTGCTGGCCGCCTACATGATGGTCTATTACGTGGGCACTGTGCTTGGGCAACTGCTGGTGAGCAAGGTGCCGACGTCGCTGATGGCGGTGCTGCCCTGGCTGACCGCCCTGGTGTTGGCGGCCATGCTGCCGCTCTTGTTCACCCGCATCGCCAGTCCGTCAGGGAACCACCAGGCCAGGACTCCGGTCTGGCCGATGCTGCGTATGCGTCAGGCGCGTCTGGGGGTGAACGGCTGCATCCTCTCCGGCATCGTGCTGGGGGTGCTTTATGGTCTGATGCCGCTCTATCTGAACCACCAGGGGGTGAGCGACGGGGCCATCGGCTACTGGATGGCGGTGATGGTGAGCGCAGGCATCCTGGGGCAATGGCCGGTGGGGCGTCTGGCGGATCGTTTCGGGCGCCTGCCGGTGCTGCGGGTACAGGTGCTGGTGGTGATCCTGGGGGCCATGGCGATGCTCGGCAACGCGGCCATGGGACCGACGCTGTTCATTCTGGGGGCCGCGGGCTTCACGCTCTATCCGGTGGCCATGGCCTGGGCCTGCGAGAAGGTGGAGCAGCATCAACTGGTGGCCATGAACCAGGCGCTGCTGCTGAGCTACACCATCGGCAGCCTGCTCGGGCCCACCCTGACGGCGCTCCTGATGCAGCACTACTCGGATCATCTGCTGTTCATGGTGATTGCCGGGGTCTCCCTTGTCTATCTGCTGATGCTGCTGCGCAAGATGGGCGAGCACCCGACGCCGATGGCCCATGCCTGAGGGCAGACGGCGTCATCATCCCTGTGCACGGATATAGAAGAGGCGACCCAAGGGTCGCCTCTTTTTCGTCATGGGCCGGGCGGTGCCGCTCAACCAAACCGGTGCCTTGCTGCTTCAAAGAGCGAGAGGTGCAGCGGGATCAACTGCTGCCAGTCTCGCCGGTAACCCCCGCCCGGTACGGCGGTGATGGGCAGCCCGTGGCGAAGCGCAGAGTCAAAGACCATGGCATCGCGCTGGCGCACGCCTGAGTCGCTCAGGGAGAGGTAGCCTAGCTCGTCGTCCCGGTGCACATCCACCCCGGCCTGATAGAGGATGAAGTCGGGGGCGTAGAGGCGATGAGCCAGGGCGAGGGCCTGGTTCAGGGTCTCGAGATAGGCGTCGTCCTCTATGCCGCTTGGCAGGGGAAAATCCAGATGGGAGGCCGGCTTGTGGCGGGGGAAGTTGTGTTCTCCGTGCAGGGAGAGGGTGATGATGTCACGGCTGCCCGTGCACAGGGCGGCGCTGCCATCTCCCTGATGGACATCGAGATCCACGATCAGTACCCGCTCGCAGAGTCCCTCGTCCAGGCAGGTTCGTGCCGCGATCACCAGATCGTTGAAGAGGCAGAAGCCGCTGCCAAACCCCCGGTGTGCGTGGTGGTAGCCGCCGGAAATCTGCAGTCCGCAGCCCTGCGCAAGGGCGTGGCGGCTGGCGGCCAGGGTGGCGCCGACCGAGTGCAGGGTACGTTCTATCAGCAGGGGAGACCAGGGAAAGCCGAGCCGGCGAATGGCCCCTTCATCGAGAGTACCGGTGAGGGCGGCCTGTACATAGGCCGCATCGTGCACCTTCTCTATCTGCTCACGGCTGGCAGGGGTGGCCTGTGCCAGCGGATAGTCGAGGGCGACGAGGCGTTCAAACAGCGCCTGGTACTTGGCCAGGGGGAAGCGGTGACGCTCGGGCAGCCTCAAGGCGGAGTAGTGGGGGTGATAGAAGATGCGCAGTGACATGAAGCATCGGCCATGAACGGGTATGAAAAAGGCGCTGTCCCAATTACATGTTGAAAGGCTAACCTTGAAGTAGGTCATCACCCTGAGGGCCTCCATCATGGATACCCAAGCCTTTCAACATCTACTGTCTCTCTTTCCACAGCTCACCATGCGCCAGCGTCGCCTCGCGCAACATGAACTCACTACCCCTCACCCAATCACCTCGCTGGCCGCTCAACTCCCCGCTTGTCGATGTTGCCCTCACTGTCAGGCCGAGGCTACGCAGTTGGCTCCCTGGGGTTGGAGTCGAGGGCTGCGTCGTTATCGCTGCAAGCAGTGTCTGCGCACCAGTTCCGTTCTCACCAAGACGCCTCTGGCTCGACTTCGCAAGGCACAATGCTGGGAAGACTACGCCCAGGCCCTCATCGACGGTCTGACCGTCCGACAGGCTGCCGTCCGCTGCGGAGTCTGTAAAAACACCGCCTTCTTGTGGCGTCACCGCTTCCTGAAAGCCATGGCGAGTCACCAGGCGGCACGGGAAGGGGGTATCGTCGAGGTTGATGAGACCTTCTTCTTGGAGTCGTTTAAAGGGCAACGTGGTTTGCCCCGCCCGGCCCGCCACCGTGGGGGCAAAGGCCGTACCCGAGGCACAGGGCCGGATTACATCCCGGTGATGGTGGTTCAGGACCGGGCTGGTCACCATGCGGATTTTCAGTTGGAGAAAATGAATGCCGAGACGGTGATAGCTGTTTTGACACCCCTTGTCTCGTCAGATGCGGTGTTGTGTAGCGACGGCGCCGGGGTGTATGCCAGTTTCAGCAAAGCGCAGGGAGTGACCCATCAGGTCGTGCGCAATCGTCAAGGCGAGCGTGTGGTTGGCGCGTACCACATCCAGCATGTAAACGGATATCACCGTCGATTGAAAGAGTGGATGGAGCGGTTCCATGGGGTAGCGACCCACTATCTGAGAAATTATCTGGGTTGGCGAAGGATGTTGGAGCGCTACGGGCGGGAAGTGAATGTACCACGTTGCTTGCATGAGGCGCTGGGGCGCCCCATGCAACACGTAATTGGGACATAGCCATGAAAAAGGGGAGCCAGGCTCCCCTCGATGCAGGCGTGCGATGCGCCTTACTGCTGCTGGATCACCCAGATCTGGAAGGCTTTGCGGGTCTCCGCATCGGCCTTGTTGTACCAGCTCTGCAGCTGGGTCAGGGCTTCCGGGTTGCTCATGGCCTTGCTCGGGGCCACTTCCACCGGTGCGCTGGCGGCAGCCATCACGGCGGCGGTGGAGACGGAAACGGTCTTGGGCTGGTTGAAGGCCTTGCCCATCTTCAGCAGCTCCTGCTGATAGTCACGGGTCAGCTGGAAGCCACCCACGGTCGGCATGACGAACTGCTCGGATTTCAGAACCTGGCCGGTGGATTTGTCTTTCAGAACGACGTTCTGTTCCTTGACGAAACGCTTGGCTTCTTCTTCCTTGCGGGGCTTCTTGAAGTCGAGGAAGAGTTGCTGGTTGTCGGCGGCGGTGAAGTTGATCACCAGGGGCTCTGCGGTGACCAGCTTGGTTTCACTGCGGCTGGAGTAGTTGCCCTCGAAGGCGACCACGACCTGGTGCCTGCCGGGCTCCAGGGAGAAGACGGTGGCTTTGTCGAGCAGCTGGGGGTTGACGGGTTCGCCATCGAGCAGCTGGATGACATAGGGATTCGTAATTTCCAGTTGGCTAGCGGCCAGGGCGCTACCTGCCCACAACAGACCAGCCAGGGCCGGTACCAGAACAGTCAGTTTCATTTCATCTCCTTGAACAGTCAGGCAATTGCCCACTGAAAAATAGGGGGTCATTTTTACAGGTTTGCCCCACAGCGGCAATAGCCGTTTATGGCGCCTTCTGGTGTGCGGGGTGTGGATCCCGCTGCCCCGAGTCCTGCGGGCAGCGTGCTCTTCTATCTTTCTGCCCCCTCCTGACATGAGGGACAGGGGGGGGCATGGCGGGCTCAGCCGTGTCACTCGATGCGTCGGGTGAAGGGGGGGAGGGCGTCCAGCAGCCCCTTGCCGTAGCGCTTGGTCAGCAGGCGCCGGTCCAGGATGGTGACCCGCCCCCGATCCGCCTCTTTTCGGATAAGGCGGCCACAGGCCTGGATGAGCTTGCGCGACGCCTCCGGCACCGTCAGTTGCAGGAAGGGGTTGCCGCCGCGCTGCTCTATCCACTCGGCGGTCGCCTCTTCCACGGGGGAGTTGGGCACCGCGAAGGGGAGCTTGGTGATCACCAGGTTGGTGAGGTAGTGGCCGGGCAGATCCAGCCCTTCCGAGAAGCTGCCGGTGCCAAAGAGGATGCTGGCCTGGCCGCCGTCGCACTTCTGTTTGTGCAAGAGGAGCAGAGCACTGCGGGACGCTTCCCCCTGTACCAGGAGCAACATCCCCTTGGCCCGCAGCCCCACCGCCACCTCGTTCATCTGGCGATAGGAGGAGAAGAGCACCAGGCTGGCCTCCTTGCCTGCCAGCAGGCGGGGAAGGGTATCGATCAACTCCTGGGTGAAGGCGGGGGCACTGGGCTCATGGGCCATTTTGGGCAGATAGAGTTCGGCCTTGTGGTAGTCGAAGGGAGAGCGCAGCCGCAGATAGCGGGTGCCGTCATGCTCCTTGAGCCCCACCTGGTGGCGAAAATAACTGAAGGAGGAGAGGGCGGTGAGGGTCGCCGACACCAGCACGGCCCCGAGACAGCGGGACCAGAGCCACTCCTCCAGCAGATACCCCACCTCGATGGGGGAGGCGTGCAACCAGATGTCCCCGTCCTCGCTTCTGGCCATCCAGCGGGCGAGGGGTGTCTTGCCGGTGGGAACATGGCGGCTCAGCATCTCCCAGAGGGCGCAGAAGCTCTCGAGCCGTTGCAAGTGAAAACCACTCTCCGCCAGCAGAGGCTCGGCCTCCTTGCGACGAATTTCGCCATCCTTGAGCGCCTCGCCTATGGCCCCCTGCATTCTGTCCAGTGCCCTCAATGCCTTCTTGCTCGCCTCCTTGAGGTTTTCCGCCAGCATGGGCAGGGGATCCGGCAGCACCCCATCGGCGAATCTGTGGTGGGGCTCGCCGCCAAAGAGGTGATCATTGCTGGTGAGCCATTGCTCGAGGGCTTTGAGATCCGGCTGGAGAGAGGCCAGGGCATCCTGCAGTTTGAGCTGGGGGTCGAGCAGGCTCTCCTTGTTTAGCGTCCTGGCCAGCTTGCCAGCGCTTTGCACCAGCTTTTCCAGCCAGCGGCGGGATCCCTTGATGCTGGCGCTGGCGGCGCCGTGATCCCGGGCGATGGTGGGCAGGTGATGGGCTTCGTCCAGCACATAGATGCACTCGTCCGGCGGCGGCAATATGATGCCGCCCCCCATGGTGAGGTCGGAGAGCAGCAGGGCGTGGTTGACCACCAGCACGTCTGCTGCGTCCATGTCGTTGCGGGCCCGATGGAAGGGGCAGTGCTGATGGTGGCTCAGGGCCTTGTTGCAGGTGTGGCGGTCGGCTGCGATGCGATCCCAGCAAGGGTCTGGAATGGGTTTGGGCCAGTTGTCCCGATCCCCGTCCCACTTGCCTTCGGTGTAGGCCTGCCACAGCCCCTGGTAGCACGCTTTGTCAGCATCCGATGGCTTGTGTTTGCTCAATGCGCCGAAGTCGAGTTCGAAATTGGCCATCTCGCTGCCGTTTGCCGCCTGCTCCAGCAGGTGCTCGCAGCAGTAGCGCTGGCGCCCCTTGACCAGCATGAAACGAAACGGCAGCTCGCTGTGACGGTGATAAAAGGGGAGATCCTTGTGGATGAGCTGCTCCTGCAGGGCCACGGTGGCGGTGGAGATCACCAGCTTCTTCTGGGTCAGCCGTGCCACTGGGATGGCCCCCTGGGCATAGGAGAGGGACTTGCCGATGCCGGTGCCTGCCTCGGCCACCAGGATGCGGCGACTCCTGTCATATTCTCCCGTCAGGGTCTTGGCGATTTCGGCAACCAGGAAATTCTGCTCCTTGCGCGGCACAAAACCGGGTAAACCATCGGCAATCTGGCGATAGGTATTGCGGATGGTGGCTTTGAGGCGAGTCGATAGCATAAAGAAGGTGTGGCCGTGTCGGTGTGGATGGCAACAGGATACCCGCAACAGGCGGCCCGGGTCGAGGCAGGGGAGAAGCAGTCGGGTCAGCCCCGGCTTTGCACATATGTTATGAGGGAACAGGGGGTTGCAATAAACCACCAAAAAAGAGGGATTCAGGCAGAGAGTATCGCTGTAAACGTTTTCCCTGATGGGGCAAACATTGTGAGATTCAGCTCACAAATTTTTCCCTGTGACTATGGTTTTCATAAAAAGTTCCAAGTTTTTTCATTGCGGATTCGAAAACCCGGTGATAGTCTCGGCGGCATAGTGATGCAAAGAACATCGCTAACACAGGGAATAACAAGGACTTAGTGTTTAATTACAGTAGGCATTGGAAACTATGAAAAAGACAATTCTGGCTATTGCTATCCCGGCTCTGTTCGCATCCGCAGCCAACGCTGCTGTCGTTTACGACAAAGACGGCACCTCTTTTGATATCTACGGCCGTGTTCAGGCTAACTACTACGGTGACAGTGATAACCCCAATCCTCTCACTCAAGCTGATACACAGGGTGATGCAGAGCTGATCGGTACCTCCCGTCTGGGTTGGTCCGGTAAAGTTGCGCTGAACAACACCTGGTCCGCTATCGCCAAGACCGAGTGGCAAGTAGCTGCCGAAAACTCTGACGACTCCAAATTTAAGTCTCGTCATATCTATGCTGGTTTTGATGGCACCCAGTACGGCAAGATCATCTTCGGCCAGACCGACACCGCGTTCTACGACGTGCTGGAAGCAACCGATATCTTCAACGAGTGGGGCAGCTACGGTAACTTCTACGACGGTCGTCAAGAAGGCCAGATCATCTACTCCAACAGCTTCGGTGGCTTCAAGGGCAAACTGTCCTACCAGACCAATGACAATGAAGCCGTCAAAGTGGCTGATGTTGGTGGTAACTCCTTCACTACCGAATTCCCTGGCATCAAGCGCAACTACGGTTACGCAGCTGCCGCCGGTTACGACTTTGACTTCGGTCTGGGCCTGAACGCCGGTTATGCTTACTCCGACCTCGAGAGCACCACCAATACCAACACTGGTGAGAAGTCCGAGTGGGCTCTGGGCGCACACTACGCCATCAACGGCTTCTACTTCGCTGGTGTTTACACCGAAGGCGATCTGAAGAACGACACCACTGGCTACAAGGGTGAAGGTCGTGGCTACGAGCTGGCTGCTTCCTATAACGTTGATGCCTGGACCTTCCTGGCTGGTTACAACTTCAAGGAAGGCAAGGACAACACTGCTGGTTCTTCCTACGAAGACATGGTTGACGAAACCCTGCTGGGCGTACAGTACGCTTTCACTTCCAAGCTGAAAGCCTACACCGAGTACAAAATCCAGGGTATCGACAAGATGGACGACGAGTTCACTGTTGCCCTGCAATACAACTTCTAATCTAGCCTCTGCGCTGATTTAGTTGATGAACGGCCAAGCTTGCTTGGCCGTTCTGTTTTTTGGCCCCTTCACTACTTTTCGTCCTCTGGCCCTGCGCCATATCACGTTGTCTTCCTTGCCCCCTTGGTTCTCCTCTGGTAAATCGCTAGATTATTCAATTTGTTGAAGCAGATTGGCCGACAGGGAAGGATGCCTTTGATCGATTTCACCCACCCCGAGTGGCGCACGCTGGCACAGCAGTTGCTGAGCGGCGGCCCCCAGGCTGTTCGCGGTCGTCAATGGCAGCCGCTCATCGGCATGCTTCGGGACAACCAGTTGCTGCTGGCCCTTGGCAATCACCACTATGAGCTCACCCCTGCCGGGCACCGCTATCTGACCCGGGAGCTGATGCTGGCGAAGATGGCCAGTGCCCCGCCGGAACCCGAGGAGTGGCTACAATCCCACGGCTGGCAACTGGGGGAGAGGGTCAACGAGCGGGTGCTGGCGGCCCTGTATCGCAAGGGGGAGGGTCATTTCAGCCCCATCGAGCAGATCGACTTCGAAGACAAGGGGATCCGGCTTTGCACTGATCTGCCCCTTCGTCTGCGGGCCGCACGGCCGTTCAGCCTGTTTCTCAGCGGCGGCACCCTGCTGGATGCCGCCCCCTGGCTCCAGACCCTGGGGGAGGTGGCGCTGCCAGCCCGCACCCTGGCGCAGCTTGGCAAGATCCTCTGGGGAGAGGGGGAGATACAGCGGGTGATCACAACCGATGCCGTCGGCGCTTTCGCCGAGTTGCCACTGCCCGCCGACGCCCTGCTGGTCTGGTATCCTGCCGAGGATCCCGGCACGCTGGAGCCCCTGATCGCTGCCTTGCCGCCCCAGACCCTCTGGAGCCACCTCACCGCCCTGGATCCGGCCGGGGTCGACAGAGTACTGGCATTGGCCCAGCGGTTGGGGAGACCGGCGAGCTGGTGGCTGCCCCGGGATCTGGTGCCCATCAAGGCGGCCTACGGGGCTCCCCTGGGGGATGGTCGGCCCTGGGAGCCGAGCCGTATCCCCCGTGCGCTGCTGGCACAGTGCAATGATCTGGTGGAGTCGAATCGGGGTCTGTCGGTCGAGGTGTGTGCCCTGGCACCGGATTGGCACGGGATTGGTTGAGGCGGCGCAGAGAAAGCGGTTTTCCCCTATGGAAGGCAGTGGTATAAAGAGCTGACGAAGCGCTCCCTGGACGGGCGCTTTTGTTTGCCAACCTACTTTGCCAGCCAACGAACTCAACGGACTACAGGGAATACCATGTTTGAAAAGGTTGTTGCCGCCCCAGCGGATCCGATCCTGGGCCTGACCGAAGCCTTCCGTGCCGACACTCGCAGCCACAAGATCAATCTGGGGGTCGGTATCTACAAGGATGAGACCGGTGCCACTCCTATCCTTCACTGCGTCAAGCAAGCCGAGCAGAAGCTCTTGACCGACGAGAAGACCAAGAACTACCTCGGTATCGAAGGCAATATCGAATACGGCCGCATCGTGCAGCAACTGCTGTTCGGCCGTGATGCCGCCCTGGTGACCAGCGGCCGCGCCAAGACGGCGCAGGCGCCGGGCGGTACCGGTGCCCTGCGCATCGCCGCCGAGTTCGTGGTACGCAACAATCTCGCCAAGACCATCTGGATCTCCGATCCCACCTGGGCGAACCACGTCAGCGTGTTCCAGGCGGCCGGTTTGACCGTCAAGTGGTACAAGTACTACGACGCCGCCACCAAGGGACTCGACTTCGCCGCCATGCAGGCCTCCCTGTCTGACGCGCAGGCGGGGGATCTGGTGCTGCTGCACGGCTGCTGCCACAACCCGACCGGTATCGACCCGACCACCGAGCAGTGGCGCGCCCTGGCCAGTCAGAGTGCCGCCGCCGGCTGGCTGCCGCTCTTTGACTTCGCCTATCAGGGCTTTGCCCGGGGTATCGAAGAGGATGCCGAAGGCCTTCGCATCTTCGCCGAGTGCCACGACGAGCTGCTGGTGGCGAGCTCCTTCTCCAAGAACTTCGGCCTCTACAACGAGCGCGTCGGCGCGTTTACCCTGGTAGCTGCCGAT
>ERZ941706.462-NODE-462-length-13168-cov-4.881187_pt1 | contig 13168 bp, 13 predicted proteins | sample MGYA00521232_ERZ941706 | MGnify/ENA primary metagenome ERZ941706 (study PRJEB32759, sample SAMN07749893) | skin metagenome | biome: transportation; feature: city; material: polyester macromolecule | host: Homo sapiens | place: Hong Kong:ER line | collected...
ATCGTCGATGCGGTGAACGACATCGTGTCGATCCCCGACGACGGCATGCAGCCGCTGCCCGACATCGGCGAGACGCCCGCCGCCCACTTCCTGGAAGGGCTGGCGACGATCGACCAGCGGCTGATCCTCGTGCTCGCGCTGGAACGGCTGGTCGACAACACGATCACGCTCGCCGACGCCGCCTGACCGCATATTTCCCGTTCTCCCGTTACCGTAAGGATACCCAGGCATGGCCGCCGCCCCGGTTAAAGTTCTCGTCGTCGATGATTCGCTCACCATGCGCGCGCTGCTGTCGGGCGCTCTCGAACGCATTCCGGGCGTCACCGTCGTCGGTTCGGCCGATGGCGCCGAGGAGGCGCGCGCGATGCGCGAGCAATTGCACCCCGACGTCATGACGTTGGACGTCGAAATGCCCGGCATGAGCGGCCTCGAATATCTCGCCGAGCTGATGGAAAAGCGCCCGATGCCGGTCATCATGTTCTCGACCCGGACCGAGGCGGGGGCGGAAGCATCGATCGAGGCGCTGCGGCTGGGCGCGATCGACTGCTTCCCCAAGCCCAAGGTCGCGGTCGCGGCGGAATTCGACAAGATCCTCGCCAAGCTCGGCAAGCGGATCAAGGCCGCCAAGGGCGCCGCGGTGAAGGCCGCGGGCGCGACCAAGGCGGTCACCGCGCCGCCGCTCGATTGGAACGGCCGCCTGCTCGCGATCGGCGGCGAGGCCGCGGCGACGCAGACGTTGTTCGACATCTTCGGTACCTTCCCCGCCAATTGCCCGCCGACGATCGTCGTCCAGCACTTGGGCGCCGGCCTTGCCGGCACGATGATCGACAAGATGGCGGCCGAGATCGCACCGAAGATCGTGCTGGCGCAGGACGGCATGGCCGTCGAGCAGGGTACGATCTATCTCGCGCCGCCGGGCGACACCCATGTCGTCGTCGACGCCTGGCCGAACGGCAAGCTTCGCATGCTGCCGCGCGATCCGGTCGCGGGGGAACGGCCGTCGATCTCCATCCTGTTCGCCTCGGTCGCCAAGGCTGCCGGCGCCGAATCGGTCGGCCTGCTGCTCGGCGCCGATGGCGAGGATGGCGATGCCGGCGTGCGCGCGCTGTCCGCGGGCAACGGCTTCTACATCACGCCGGCCGAGGATCGTAGCCAGGGCTATGCGCTGCAGCGGCGCATGGCGACGCAGCCCGTTCCCGCGGACCAGCTCGCCCGCACCCTCCTGAAACTGTGCAACAAGTGATCGGACTGCCCGTGGACATAAGCTCGGCGCAGCCGTTCACGCCCGGATGCGATCCGGCACTGGCGCATGCGCTGGCGGACGAGCTGGTCGGCCTGACCGGCCTGCTCGCCGATCTCGCCTTCGACCTGGCGGGTAATCCGGAGACGCTGCGCCACCACATGCACAGCCTGCAGGCGGTCGACCGCATCACCCAGGCGCAGCTCGCGGTCGCCGACCTGCTGCGCTCCGGTGCACCGGTCGACCAGCGGATCGCGGCCGTGACGCTCGAGGAGCTGGCAGGAAGCATTCGCCAGTCGGTGGCACGCTATCGCAGCGAAGGGGTGCCGATTGACCCGGAGGACTGATTCAGTTCACTCCAACACCGCTTGATTTCGGACCGCCTGCGGTTATGCGCTACGTGTGTCTCCAGGGAGGATCACAATGGGAGCCGCAATCCGTGGCCGGGCCGCCGCTGCGTTCGCCAACGCCAAGACCAATGGCAGCGACGCGATCGCAACCTCGCTGTCCAGCACGGTCATCGCCAATGGCCCCGACGACGCCCTGCGCGACCTCGCCCGCTACATGAGCGCCGCGCGCCGTGGCCTGGCGATGCATCTCGACGGGTCGCTGTTCGCCAACCCCGGCCTCGACATCCTGTTGTTCCTGTTCGCCGAAGGGGTGAATGGCGCAACCGTGACGACCAATGCCTGCTGCGCCGCCGCGGGCGTACCGCGCACCACCGCGTTGCGCTGGGTGAAGCTGCTGCAGGATCGCGGGCTGATCGACGGCAGCGACGACATCACCGATCGCCGCGTCACCATGCTGGCACTGACCGATCGCGCCCGCGACATCCTGCGCCACTGGCTGACCGAGGTCACTGCCATGCAGAAGGCTCTGCCGCGCCAGGCGGAGCAATAGGGCGGTCGCATAGAGCGTCCATCGCATGCGCGACATGGATCGCGCCGATGGAGGCGGCGTCGGTATCGAGCAGCACCAGCACCTCGGACAGCATCGCGCAGATCCGCTCGCGTGTCTCTGGCGTCATGCCGCTGCCTCCTGCCGGTCTGCCGAACCGGGCCACATGGCGCGGTCGTCACATCCGATATGGACTTTCTATGCTGCCCCTGCGGTGAAAGCAATCGCGGCACCGCACCGCAACTGCAAATGCGTCAGTCTGGGACCACGATGGGATGCGCCGCGCGCAACTCGTCGGCGACACGCTCGGCGGCGTCATTCTCCGCTGGGGTGCCGGTGGGCGTCACCGACCAGTTGCAATGCGGATGCGTCGCGACCGGATACAGCCGCAGCGCCCCGGTCACCAGTCGCCAGCGTCGGCGGTTGCCGCCCGCCTGCCGGATCAGCGTCGACAGGAACAGATCGTGGAGCGCGCCGCTGGTCATGCCGTCGCCCCTAACCCCATGACGCCGCCGCGAAAAGGGCACAGGCGCGCGCACGATTGCTTTGCGGGGACAGGACCGGCACAGCCCCGCGCATGTCCGCGTCATCCAGCGTCCGCACCGGCCTGATCCAGGGGATCGGCGCCTACACATTGTGGGGAGCGCTGCCGCTCTACCTGCACCTGCTCACCGGCGTGCCGCCGCTGCAGGTGATCGCGCACCGGGTGCTGTGGTCGCTGGTGCTGCTCGCCGTGATCGTGTTGGCGACGCGGCGGCTGCGGCCGTTGCTTGCCGTCGCACGCGGGCGCGTGCTGCTGATGTTGGCCGGCAGCGCGACGCTGATCGCGATCAACTGGTTCGTCTACATCTGGGCGGTCGACAACGCCCATCTCGTCGAGGCGAGCCTGGGCTATTTCATCAACCCGCTCGTCAACGTCGCGCTCGGCACGCTGCTGCTCCACGAACGGCTCGGGCTGGTGCAGGCGATCGCGATCGGCCTTGCCGCGTGCGGCGTGCTGATCTTCGCGCTCACTGGCGGCGGGGGGATATGGATCTCGCTCGTCCTTGCCCTCAGTTTTGCATTCTACGGCCTCCTCCGCAAAATCTGCGCGATCGATTCGCTCGGCGGGCTGACGGTGGAAACCGCGCTGATCGCCCCGGTGGCGCTCACCATCCTGTTCTGGGCCGGACAGCAGGGTACCGCCGCCTTCGGCCGCGACACCGGCATGGACCTGTTGCTGATCCTTGCCGGGCCGGTCACCGCCGCGCCGCTGCTGCTGTTCGCCGCCGCTGCGCGCACGTTGCGCTATGCGACGATCGGCCTCCTCCAGTTCATCGCGCCGACACTCCAGTTCCTCGAGGCGGTGCTGCTCTACGGCGAACCCGTCCGCCCGGCGCAGCTCGCCACCTTTGCGCTGATCTGGACCGGCTGCGCGCTCTACGCCTGGAGCAGCATCGCCGCCGCCGATCGGGGCCGGACGGCGAGCCCGCCGGCCAGATAGGCATCGCGAGGTTCGCCTGCCGGAACACCGTCGCGTGCATCCCCAAGCCCGCTAGGCAACATTTCCTGACGAGCCGGCCGTGTTCCGCAAGGACCCCTTCGCTGCCTCGCGCGTAATCCAGTCTCACCGTCAGGAGGATGACTTGGCCGCCCCGTTCGTTCGCCATCTCAAGCCCACCCTGTTGCCCGATCCCAAGCGCACCGTGATCCGCCCCTTCCTGCCAGAGGATCCCGGTCCCTTCGCCGTGGAAGGGGCGCCGCGCGGTGATCGTATCGTCGACCGGCTGCTGGCGCTCGACGACGACCGGACGCGTGCGCTGGTCGACGTGATCCTCGACGGGCTGGGTGCGCGTCATCGCGAGGTGCCGGCCCTGCTGCTGCGCCGCTTCGACGAGGTCGCCGAACAGCTCGGCCTCTCCCATGATCTCTCCGAGGCACGCCGGATGCTGATCGGCGGCTATTGCAGTGCCGAATATTCGTTCGAGGCCGCCGCGCTGTTCAACCCCAGCATCGTCCCCCACCCCGACCAGAGCGACTGTGTCGATGGCGCGATCCGCTTCGTCCTGTCGCTGCGGGGAATCGGCGAAGGGCATCTGTCCTCGGTCACCTTCCGCACCGGCACCTGGGGGCCTGGGGACGACGACCTCGTGATCCACGCGCCCGGCCCGCAGGGAGTGCCGCCGGTCGTCGAACAGCCCGATCCCGAACTGGTGCGCCAGATCGGCGCCAAGGCGCTGGTCCAGCTCAACTGTCGCGCCGCGCGCGAGCCGTCCGAGACGGTGCTGTTCCCGGTCATCCCCAGCCAGAGCCGCGGCATTGAGGACCTGCGCCTCGTCCAGTTCCACGACGACGACGGCCGCACGACCTACATGGGCAGCTATACCGCTGTCTGTGCGGAGCGGGCACGGCAGGAGCTGCTCCAGACCGACGATTTTCGCCTGTTCCACATGCACCCCGTCGACGGCCCGGTGGCGAGCGGCAAGGGCATGGCGCTGTTCCCGCGGCGGATCGGCGGCAAGTTCGCCGCGCTCTTCCGCCACGACAACGAGAATTTGTGGTACGCCACCAGCGGCACGCCGCTCGCCTGGGACGATCCTGTGCGGATCATGGAACCCGAATACCCCTGGGAATTCGTCCAAATCGGCAATTGCGGCTCGCCGATCGAGATCGAGGAGGGATGGCTGGTGCTGACCCACGGCGTGGGCATGGTCAGAAGCTATTGCATCGGCGCCGCGCTGCTCGACCGCGACGACCCGACGAAGGTGTTAGGCCGCCTGCCCGAACCGCTGATCGCCCCCGATGGCGAGACTTGGGACGGCTATGTCCCCAACGTCGTCTATTCGTGCGGCGGCATGGTGCGCGGGCGCACCTTGCTGCTCCCCTATGCCCTTGCCGACGACATGACGAGCTTCGCGACCGCGCCGCTGGACGATCTGCTCGGGGCGATGCGCTGAGCGGCGACGCCGCCGCATATACTCCGTTCGCCCTGAGCCTGTCGAAGGGCAAGTGGGTCCCACCCTGCTTCGACAGGCTCAGCATGACCGGTCGATTGTACCGGAACCGACACTAGCGCCGGAGCTTTTCCGTCCGTCGTTACGCTTGCCCCGCCCACACGCTCAGCAGCGTATGCGCGATCGCATAGGGCGGCGGCGGCAGGAATGGTCCCGGCTCACCCGCCAGCACCGCACGCACCGTGTCGCGTGTCACCCACATCGCGTCCTCCAGCTCGTTCGTGTCGAGCGTGATCGTATCGTCTTCCGCCCGGCCGATGCAGGCGATCATCAGCGACGACGGGAACGGCCACGGCTGGCTGGCGACATAGCGGACGTCGACGACACGCACGCGGGCCTCCTCGTGGATCTCGCGCGCCACCGCTTCCTCCACCGATTCGGCAGGCTCGACGAAGCCGGCGAGCGCGGAATAGCGCCCCTCGGGCCAACCCTTGCCGCGGCCCAGCAGCGCGCGGCCGTCATGCTCGGCAATCATGATGACCACCGGGTCGACGCGCGGGAAATGCTCGGTCGCGCACACGTCGCACTGCCGCCCCCAGCCGGCGCGGAACAGGTGCGTGGTACCGCCGCAACGCGCGCAGAAGCGGTGCCGGCCATGCCAGTCGATCAGGCTGCGCGCCGCGGCATAGGTCGCGGCCTCACCGGGCGCCAGGTTCGCGAGCAGCCCCATCAACGCGGGCGAGCGCATCGCCGGGGTCGTCCCCTCGCCGCTCGCCGGCAGCAAGGCGGCGACATGGGCGCGACCCGCCGAATCCAGCCCGAGCAGGATAACCTCGGCATCGTCGGGAAGCTCGGCGAGGCTGTCCCAGACCAGCGCACCCTCCGGCGTCGCCGCCGGCATCAACCCGTCGAGCCGCAACAGCCTTGCCCGCCAGTCGAGCTTCGCCGCCAGCGCCTCCGGATCGTGCCGCAGCGCGTCGGCGCGGTCGAGCATGCTGCCCGTAAACCCCGGTGCGAGGCTCACCGCGTGAACCGCGACAGATCGGCGACGACGGCACGCACCGTCTGCTCGCGCACCGGCCAGCGATCGGCGGGGAAGTAATTGACCATGATCGTGCCGCGCACCTTCTTCACCGGATCGACAAAGGCGACCGTCCCCGCCGCCCCGCCCCAGCCATACGTCCCCTTGGACGGCATGCCGCCCGGCCCGTCGGCGAGATAGACCGATCCCCCGGCGCCGAAGCCCATCGGCGTTGCGCTTTGCGTGCCACCCGTCGCGCCGCCGACGCCGCCGAAGGTGACGCCCGCGGGCAACAAGTTCGACATGGCGAGCCGCACCGTTTCGGGCTTCATGATTTGCACGCCGTCCAGCGTGCCTTCATCGGCCAGCATGTGCAGGAACCGGTCGTAATCGCGCGCCGACATGGCAAGGCCGGCCCCGCCGTACGGAAAGCTTGGAGGGCTCAGCCACACCGAGCTGCGCGCGGGATCGAGCGGGGTCAGCGTATCGCCGACGAAGGCGTAATTGGTGGCGAGGCGCCCAACGTCGGAGCGCGGCACCGTCCAGAAGCTCGACGTCATCTTCAGCGGCGCGAAGATGCGCGTGTTGACGAACCGGTCAAACGGCATCCCGCTCGCCACCTCGATCACCCGGCCCATCACGTCGAGCCCCTCGGAATAATTCCACTGCGTGCCCGGTTGCGCGATCAGCGGCGCCTGGGCGATCCGGTTCGCAAACTCCGCCAGCGTCGCCGGCCGCGTCCGCCGCGCCACCGCCTCGACCTGCGTGTTCACCGCGGCGGGCACCAGCCCCAGCCGTTCATATTCCTTCAGCAGCGCGCCCTTGGCGATGATGTTGTAGGTGAGGCCCGACGTATGCGTCAGCAGCATGCGTACCGTGATCGGCCGCACCGCGGGCACGCTTGCCAGGCTCTTCTCCGGATCGGTGGCGACCGTCATCTTCGCAAAGGTCGGGATGTATTTGGACACGGGATCATCCAGTCCGATCTTGCCTTCTTCGATGAGGATCATCGCCGCCATCGCCGTCACCGGCTTGGTCATCGAATAGACGCGCCACAGCGTGTCGGGCGTCACCGCCGCCGCACCCGGATCGAGCGAGACATGCCCCGCCTCCACGAACCACGTCGGCCGGTCGCCGACCCCGAACGCGCCGATGATGCCCGGCATCTTGCCGTCGCGGACATAGCCGTCGAACAGCGCCTGCGTGCCCGGCAGGATGATGCGGCCGAGCGTTTCGGGCGTCGGCGTGCCGATCCGCGGGCGCGGCTGCACGGTGGGCGCCACCTGCTGCGCCTGCCCGGCCAGCCCTGCGCTCGCGGCCAATACGGCGAGCCCCGCGCCGACGATCCAGTGAACCCGCGTCATCCCTCTCTCCTCAGCACCGCCGCGGCGGCTTTCGCGAACAGCGTCGGCAGGCCCGCGCGCTCCAGCTCCGCGATCGGCCACCACTCGCCCTGCCCCGGGTGATGCGCCGCCCCATCGGCGACGGCAAGCGCCAGTTGCAGATCGAAATGGGTAAAGCCGTGCGCCACCGTTGCGTTGCGCATCGTCCACTCCGCCGCGACCGGCGCGCCATTGAGGCCCGGCGGCACGTCCTGCCATGGCCCCGTCGGCAGCGCGCGCATGCCGCCGAGCAACCCCTTGCCCGGCCGCCGCACCAGCCAGACTGCGCCGTCCCGCTCCAGCCAGAAGATCGTGCCATGCCGCTGCGGCTTCGCCTTCTTCGCCGACTTGACCGGCAGGCGTTCGGGATCGCCTTCGCGAAACGCCCGGCACTCGCTCTGCAACGGACACAGGAGGCACGACGGCTTCTTCGGCGTGCAGATGCCCGAACCCAGATCCATCATCGCCTGCGCGAAATCGCCCGCGCGCGCCGCCGGCGTCACCCGATCCGCCGCGGCCCGGATCGCAGGCCGCGCGCCCGGCAGCGACTCGCGGATCGCGAACAGTCGCGCGACGACGCGTTCGACATTGGCGTCGACCACCACCGCACGCTGTCCGAAGGCGATCGCCGCCACCGCCGCCGCGGTATAGGCGCCAAGCCCTGGCAGCGTCCGCAAGCTCGCCTCGTCGGCGGGAAACACGCCATTATGCTCCGCCACCACGACCTTCGCCGCGGCGACCAGATTGCGCGCGCGGGCATAATAGCCGAGGCCGGCCCAGGCAGCCATCACCTCCGCCTCGTCCGCCGCGGCAAGGCTCGGGAAATCGGGCCAGCGTGCCACCCAGGCCTCGAATCGCGGCCGCACCGCCGCGACCGTCGTCTGCTGCAGCATCACCTCCGACAACCAGACGCGATACGGGTCCGCCGTCTCGCCCGGAAGCGCCCGCCACGGCAACGCACGGCGGTGGACGCCATACCAGGCGAGCAACAGCGGCGCGATCGCAGCGGGATCGGGATAAGAGCGTGTAGCGTCCACGCATCCGCTATGGCATGGAGCGGCGGATGAGCAAGCGCGCCCGCGCCACCGACACCGAAGCCCCCCGCCAGAACCGCGCCCGCGCGGTCAGCGAGCTGCTGCCCGCGATTCACGGTGCGGCGTTCAAGCGATTCGGCTTCGTGCAGAGCGCGCTCGTCACCCGCTGGCCGGAGATCGTCGGCGAACGCTGGGCGGCGGCATCGGCACCCGAATCGCTGCGCTTCCCGCCGGGCAAGAAGGCCGACGGCGTGCTGACCATCGTCGTGCGCGGCGCGCACGCCCCGATGATGCAGCATATCGCGCCCGAGATCGTCGATCGCGTGAATCGCTTCTTCGGCTATGCCGCGGTTGCGAAGCTGACGATCCGCCAGGGCGAGGTCGCCAAGCGCGCGGCCCGCAGCGCGCCGGCCGCCGCACCACAGGCACCGGCCGAGATCGGCGAAGGCCTCAAGACGATCGCCGACCCCGAACTGCGCGCCGTGCTCGAAGCGCTCGCCGCCGGCGTCCACGCGCCGCGCACCCTGCCCAGGATCAGCTAATGATGCTTTCCCGTTTCCTGCCTGTTGCCCTGCTTGCCGTCGCCGCGACCGCTCCCGTCACCGACTGGTCGGCCGCCCCGGCGCGCCAGACCGCCAAGGGTGCCTATGTCTTCGGCAACCCCGCCGCGCGCGTAAAGCTAATCGAATATGGCAGCTACACTTGCCCGCACTGCGCCGTCTTCGCGAAGGAGAGCGAGGCGGAGCTGAAGGGCAAGATGATCCGATCGGGCGGGCTCAGCCTCGAATACCGCCACCTGATCCGCGACCCTGCCGACTTGGGCGCGGCGATCCTCGCGCGCTGCGCCGGACCTCGCGGCTTCGGCGCGGCGCATGCGATGATCTTCGCGACGCAGCCGGTGTGGCTGAAGAAGGTCGGCGACTATCAGCAGGCGCATCCCGACATCGACACCAAGCCGCCGATCGTTCAGGCACGCACCTATGCCGATGCCGGCGGCCTCACCGCCGCGATGCGCGCACGTGGCCTCACCCCAGCGCGCATCAACGCCTGTTTCGCCGACAAGGCAGAGGTAGCGCGGATCACCGCCATGACCGGGGACGCGCCGATCGAGGTGAACAGCACCCCCAGCTTCTACGTCGACGGCGCATTGCAGCCGCCGGGCGACTGGAGCACCCTTGCGCCGGTGCTGCGCGCCAAGGGCCTCAAGTGATTTTCGTGATGGAGCGTAACCCCATGAAGTATCTCGCCGCCTTGCTCGTCCTGCCGCTGGCGCTCAACGCCTGCTCTAAGGATGGAACCGGCACCCCCGCCGCGCCCGCCAGCCCCGTCGCCGCAGTGTCGGCGCCCGCCGGCCAGAACTGGACTGACGTGGTTTCGCGCACCGCAGAGGGCACGATCGTCGGCAACCCCGACGCACCGATCAAGCTGGTGGAATATGGCTCGCGCCTCTGCCCCGCCTGCGGCGCCCTCGCGCGCGAAGGCTACGAGCCGCTGATGAACAATTACGTGAAGAGCGGCAAGGTCAGCTTCGAATATCGCGAATTCCTGATCCACGGCGCGCCCGACTTGCCGCCGGCGCTGCTCGGCAATTGTGCCGACAAGGCTGCCTTCTTCCCGATCCTCGAACAGATGTACCAGGCGCAGGACGGCTTTAACACCAAGCTCCAGGCGATGACCCCGGCGATGCAGCAGCAATTGCAGTCCGCCAAGCCGGCCGAGGCTATCAAGATGATGGCGCAGCAGATGGGCCTGATCGACTTCGCCAAGCAGCGCGGCATCCCGGAAGCCAAGGCGATGCAGTGCCTGGGCGACATGAGCCAGATCGACCGCTGGACCAAGCAGACGCAGGACAAGGGTGCCGACGGCACCGTCACCGGCACGCCCACGCTGATCCTCAACGGCAAAAAGGCCGAGGCGATCACCTGGGGCCAGCTCGAACCGCTGCTCAAGGGCGCGGGCGCGTAAAGTCTGATCCGGGGGCGGCGCATCCGCCCCCGGCAGTTCGTCGACAGGCCACCCCGTGCAGATCAAGCGGCTCCGCATCGCCGGGTTCAAGAGCTTCGTCGACCCCGCCGACCTCCATATCGAACCGGGGCTGACCGGCGTCGTCGGCCCCAACGGCTGCGGCAAGTCGAACCTGCTCGAGGCGTTGCGCTGGACGATGGGCGAATCCAGCGCCAAGTCGCTGCGCGGCGCGGGGATGGAGGACGTCATCTTCGCCGGCACCGCGACGCGTCCGCCGCGTGCCTTCGCGGAAGTGTCCATCCTGCTCGATGCGGCTGACGGCGACGAACGCGAGGTCGTCCGCCGCATCGAACGCGGCGCCGGCAGTGCCTATCGCATCGACGGCCGCGACGTCCGCGCCAAGGACGTCGCGCTCCTGTTCGCCGACGCCGCGACCGGCGCGCACAGCCCGGCGCTGGTCAGCCAGAACAGGATCAGCGCGGTCATCGCCGCGAAACCCGCCGAACGCCGCGCGATGCTGGAGGAAGCGGCGGGCATCGCCGGCCTGCACGTCCGCCGCAAGGACGCCGAACAGAAGCTGCGCGCGACCGAGGCCAACCTCGAACGGCTCGGCGAACTGATCGCCGACCAGGACGCCCGCGCCGCCTCGCTCCGCCGCCAAGCCCGCGCCGCCGAACGCTATCGCGACCTGTCCGCGAAGATCCGCCTCGCCGAGGCCCGCATGATCTTTGCCCGCTGGCGCGACGCCGCTGCCGCCGCCGATGCCGCCCGTGCCGAAGCGTCCGCGGCCGAGGCACGCGTCGCGGAGACGACCGTGGCGGAACGCACCGCCGCCGCAGCACAGGCTCAGGCGATGGAGACGGTCGCTACGACCCGCGCCGCCGCGCTCGCCGCACGCGACCGGGCGAACGATCTCGGCCACCGCCTCAACACGCTCCGCGCGCAACGCGCCGCCGCCGCCCGCCGCGTCAGCGAACTCGACGAGGCGCGCCGCCGCATCGCCGACGATCGCGCGCGCGAAGGCACGCTCGCCACCGACGCCGCGCAAGCTCTCGCCCGATTGGCGGACGAGGTGAAGGCCCTCGACCGCGCCATCCTCGCCGCCGCCGACGAAGTCCCCCGCCTCGACGCGATCCTTGCCGAAGCCGAACGCCACGCCCGCGATGCCGAGGTCGCGCTCGCGCAAGGTCTCGCGCGACAGGCGAGCGAAGCCGCCGAAACCCGCGTCGCCGACGCCGCGCTTGCCGCCGCTCGCACCCGCGCCGATCGCGCCCGCCGCGACGCGGCGCAGGTGGCGCAGGCGCTCGCCGCCTTGGGAGACGCCACCCCCCTCACCACCGCCCGCGACGAGGCCGCCACCCGCCGACAAGACGCACTGCGTCGCGCCGACGACGCCCGCACCGCCCTCGCTGCGGCGGAAGCGGAGGAACACGCCGCCATCGCTGCCCGCGATGCCGCCGAGACGGCGCGCGCCGCCGCCCGCGCCGACCTCGCGCAGATCGATGCCGAGATCGCCGCACTGACCCGCGCCACGCAGCGCACCGGCCGCGAGAAGCTGCTCGACCGTCTCGCCCCCGCCGCCGGCTACGAACGCGCGCTCGCCGCCGCGCTCGGCGGCGAACTGGACGGCGACCCCGCCGCCTGGACCGGCGCAACGCCGCAACCCGGCGATCCGGCGCCGCCACCGACCACGACCGCCCTTGCCGATCATGTCGAAGCCCCCGCCGCGCTCGCCCGCCGCCTTTCCCAGACCTTCGTCGCCGACGCCGACAAGGGCCAGCCGCTCGCCGTCGGCCAGCGCCTCGTCACCCGCACCGGGGCCTCACGCCGCTGGGACGGCTATGTCGCGAGCCAGAACGGCGCCGCCGCGGCGGAACGCCTGGAACGCCTCAACCGCCTGAAGGCCTTGCGCGAGGCTCGCCCTGCCGCCGCCGCGACGGCCGAGGCTGCCGACGCCGCCCACGCCGACATCGACCGCCGCATCGCCGCCGCCCGCACCGCCGCGCAGAGCGCCCGCACCACCCTGACTCAGGTCGACACCGCCGCCCGCGACGCCGAGCGTGCCGAGGACCGCGCCACCGCCGCGCTTGAGCGCCTCGGCCACCAGCGTGCCGACCTCGACGCCCGCGCCCTCCGCGTCTCAGCCGAGCGCGAGGAGGCCGAAGCCGAACACGCCGCCGCCGAAGCCGCTCGCACCGCGCTGCCCGACGGCCGCGACAGCTTCGCCGCGGTCGCCGCGCTCTCCCAGGTCGCCGACCGCTGCCGCACCGCCGTGGCCCACGCCCGTGGCGAACGCGCCGCCCTCGATCGCGCAGTGCAGGCCAACCGCGAGCGCCTCGCCGCAGCGCAAGCCGACACCCGCAGTTGGCGCGCCCGCGCCGGCGAGGCCGCCAAGCGCATCGCCGACATGGACGCCCGCGAGGTCGCACTCGCCAAAGAAGCCGCCGACGCCACAGACCGTCCCGCCACGCTCGACGCCGCGATCGCCACCGCCCACGCCGAGCACGACACCGCCCGCCGCGACGCCGACACGCAGGCCACCGCCGAACGCGACGCAGACGCCGCCGCCCGCCGCGATCTGGCCGCGCGGGTGGCGGAGCTTGGCCGCACCCTGGGCGACGCCGCCGCGAGCCGGGCGGCGATGATGACCGGGGTCATGGAACAGCTTTCCCCCGTGCTCGACGCCTTTGCCGACG
>ERZ941706.463-NODE-463-length-13136-cov-3.614632_pt1 | contig 13136 bp, 12 predicted proteins | sample MGYA00521232_ERZ941706 | MGnify/ENA primary metagenome ERZ941706 (study PRJEB32759, sample SAMN07749893) | skin metagenome | biome: transportation; feature: city; material: polyester macromolecule | host: Homo sapiens | place: Hong Kong:ER line | collected...
GCCCGAAATCGTAGGGACGCGCTTCGCTCGGGTGACGGCGCCGCGCGCGATCCGCTTTCCGGTCGGCGCGAAGTCGGGCGGCACCCTCGAGATCCGCGTCGAAAGCGCCAGCGCGACGATGATCCAGCATGTGCTGCCCGACATCATCGGGCGGGTGAACCGCTTCTTCGGCTATGAGGCGGTTGCGCGCGCCACCCTGTCGCAGGGATCGCTTTCCCGCCGGATCGAGAGTGCCGCCGACCGTCCGCCCGCGACCCCCGCCGGCATGGCGCTGGGCCCGTCGCTGCGCGCGGTCGGCGATGCCGAACTGGCGACGCTGCTCGGCGCCCTCTCGCAACAGGTCGCTGCGACCAGTGGACCCGCATCGCCGCCCCGGCTAGAGGCGGAGACGGGGGCAGCCCGCGCCGCGCCAGTGGCAGATGTCGATCGGAGCCGACATGACGATTTTTTCTAGGCTGACGCTCGCAGCCGCGGCGGCGCTGCTCGCCCCGCTTTCGGTCGGCGCGGCCCCGCCCGCATCCGTTCCGGTCACGCAGGCGGACAACGGCGCGATGCTGATCGGCGACCCGGCGGCCAAGATGCGCCTCGTCGAATATATCAGCTACACCTGCCCCCATTGCGCCGCCTTCACTGCCGAGGCGCATGGCATATTGGTCAGCGACTACGCCGCCCCGCGTAAGGTCGCGATCGAGATCCGTAACCTAGTGCGCGATCCTTTCGACATGACCGCCGCGCTGCTCGCCCGCTGCGCCGGGCCGCGCCGCTTCGCGGGTGCGCACACCGCCATCCTCGCGGCGCAGGAAAGCTGGATGAACAAGGCACGCGCCGCCACCCCGGCGCAGCAGAAGGCATGGACCGGCGGGCCGATCGAAAGCCGCCTGATCGCCATTGGGCGCGGCACCGGCCTGACCGCGCTCGTCGGCCGCCATGGCGTGACCCCGGCCGCCGCCTCCAGATGCCTGTCGGACAAGGCGGCCCGTGACCGGCTGGTCGCCATGACCGGCGGGGCGAAAGATTTGGGCGTCACCGGTACTCCCTCTTTCCTGTTGAACGGTACGCTGAGCACGGCGCACGACTGGGCCGGCCTTCAGCCCGAACTGCTTGCCGCGACCCGCTGATCCCCGGAGATTCGAATGATCCGTAGCGTCCTGCCCGCCGTCGCACTGCTCGCGACGCTTTCCGCCTGCAACGGCGAGGCCGGTTCCAGCGCGCCCGCCGCGTCAGAGGCGCTGCCGACCGTCGCGGCCCCACAGGGGGCGAAATGGTCCGAAACGGTCGTGAAAACCGATCGCGGCGGCTATCTGATGGGCAATCCCGCCGCGCCGGTGAAGCTGGTCGAATATGCGTCGATCACCTGCTCGCACTGCCGCGACTTCAAGGCTCAGGCCTTCCCCGAGCTCAAGGCGATGGTCGACAGTGGCCGGCTGAGCTTCGAACTCCGCAACTTCCTGCTCAACCCCTATGATATTCCGATCACCCTGCTCACCCGCTGCGGCGATCCGGCGACCTATTTCCCGCTCACCGAGCAATTCTACGACGGCCAGACCGAGATATTGACCGCCGCGCAGCAGGTGCCGCCCGCGCAGGTCGAAGCGGCGATCAAGCAGCCCGAAGCAACGCGCTATGCCGCGCTGGCGCAGGCGATGAACATCCTGCCCTTCTTCCAGCAGCGCGGCATTTCTGCCGATCAGGCGCGCGCCTGCCTGACCGATCAGGCGAAGGTGAAGGAACTTGTCGCGCTCACCGAATTAGGCGCGCAGCAGGACCAGGTGCAGGGCACGCCGAGCTTCACGCTCAACGGCGCGAAATATGAATTCCAGGGCTGGCCGGCGATGAAGACCCGGCTGATGGAAGCGGGGGTGCGTTGACGCACCCGCCCGCCGCCAGCTGAGCGCCGGTCCGGGGGGACGATGCGCTTTCGCCGCCTGAAGCTCGCCGGGTTCAAGAGCTTCGTCGAACCGGCCGAGCTGCGCATCGAGCCGGGCCTGACGGGGGTGGTCGGGCCCAACGGCTGCGGCAAGTCGAACCTGCTCGAGGCGATCCGCTGGGTTATGGGCGAAAGCTCCGCCCGGTCGCTGCGCGGCGGCGGCATGGAAGATGTGATCTTCGCGGGCACCGCGCGCCGGCCCATCCGCGATTTCGCCGAGGTCGCGCTGACCGTCGAGCGATCGCCGGCCGAGCTGCTCGCGCTCGGCCTCGACGCGCGCGAGGTCGAGCTGGAGGTGGTGCGGCGGATCGAGCGCGGCGCGGGCTCCGCCTATCGCGTCAACGGCAAGGACGTGCGCGCCAGGGACGTCGCGCTGCTGTTCGCCGACGCCGCGACCGGCGCGCACAGCCCCGCGCTGGTCAGCCAGGGCCGGGTCGCCGCCGTGATCGCCGCGCGACCGCAGGAAAGGCGCGCGATGCTGGAGGAAGCGGCGGGCATCGCCGGCCTTCACGTCCGGCGCAAGGACGCCGAATCGAAGCTGCGTCAGGCCGAGGCGAACCTCGAACGGCTCGATACGATCCTGACCGACATGGCGGCGCGGGCCGCTGCGCTGAAGCGGCAGGCACGCGCCGCCGAACGCTATCGCGCGCTCAGCGAGGCGATCCGCACCGCCGAGGGGCGATTGATCTGGGCACGCTGGCGCGAGGCGAAAGGAACGGCCGACGCCGCGCGCGCCGAGGCAGCGAGCGCGACAGCGGCGGTGGAAAAGGCGCAGGGCGAACATGCCGCGCTTGCCGAGACCCAGCGCGCGGCGACCGAGGCAACGGCGGCGGCGCGCACCGCGCTCGCCCTCGCGCGGGAGGAGGCGGCGACGCTGGCGCAGGCCAGGGTCCGCGCCGAATCGGCGGCCGAGCGCCTGGCCGAGCGCATTGCCGAACTCGACCGGCAGGAGCGGCGGATCGCCGAGGAGCGGTCGCGCGAGGACAGCCTCACCCGCAGCGCGGTGGAAGCGCTCGATACGTTGGAGGACGAGGCGGCAGATCTCGCCGCGCTGATCCGCCGCGACGAGGCAGCCCGCCCCGAGGTTGAAGCGCGGCGCGGCCGGGCGAACGAAGCGGTGCGCGCGGCCGAACTGGCGCTGGCCCGGGCCGAGGCGGAGGATGCCCGTATCCGCGCCGACATCAAGGTCGCCGATGCCGCACTCGCGCAGGCCGAAGCGCGCGCGCGGCGCAGCGCCGAACAGCTGGCCCGGATCGACGCCGAGGCGGCCGCTGCGCCCGATGTCGCGGCACTGTCGCGGGCGCGCGACTCCGCGATGGCCGCGCGCGACGAAGTGGCGGATGAGCTGGCGGCGCATGCGGCGGCGTCCGAAGCAGCGCGAGGGCAGCTGCCCGCGCTTGCCGACGCGGTCGATGCGGCGCGCAACCGGCTGGCCGACCTGACCGCGACCGCCACGACGCTGCGGTCCGAGGCGGCGGCGCTCGACAAGGCGCTCGCCGCAGCCACCGAGGCAAAGACGCGGGCAATCGACGTGGTGCGGGCGGTGCCCGGTTACGAGCGCGCGCTGGCGGCGGCGCTGGGCGAAGAGCTCGAAGCCGCGCTCGGCGGGAACAGCGGGCGGCGCTGGACGCAGCCTGGAACATCGCCCGTTCATGCCTGCCCGACCGACGCCGAACCGCTCGCGCCGCATGTCGCCGCGCCCGCCGAGCTGGCGGCGCGGCTGGCGACCATTTTCGTCGCCGAGCAGGATGCGGGCCAGTCGCTGCCGATCGGAACCCGCCTGGTGACGTTAGACGGCACCATGCGGCGGTGGGACGGCTATCGTTCCGACGGCGAGGGCGCCAGTGCTGCCGATCGGCTGGCGCGGCTCAACCGGCGCGAGGCGGTGACGCGCGAAATGGCCGCGACGGAAGCAGCGCGGGAGGCGGCGGCGCAAGGCTTTGCCGATGCCGAGCAGCTGTATTCCGAGGCGCGGCGGCGGCTGGCCGATCTCGACCGGCTGCGCGCCGACGCCGACAATCGGCTGCGCACCTGCCTGCGCGCCGCCGACGCAGCAGAGGACGCGCTGGCACGGGCGGCGCTGCGGCAGGAGGATCTTGCGCAACGGCGCGCAGCGATCGCCCCGGAGGTGCATGAGGCCGTCGCCGAGCGCGCCGCCGCCGCCGAGCGGCGCGCGCAACTGCCCGACGGTGGGGCCGAGGCCGCAGCGGTGCGCGCGTCGGACGAGGCGCGACGGCTGGCCGCCGACCACGCCCGCACGGCGGAGGCCGCGCTGAGCGCGCTGGACCAGGCGTTGGCGGCCCAGCGTGAACGGCGGGCGGCGGTGCAGGCCGACCTTCGCGGCTGGAAGGCGCGCGCCGACGAAGCTGCCCGGCGGTTGCAGCTGCTCGGCGAACAGGCGCGCGAGCTGGCGGCGGCGCGGGCACAGGCAGACGGCGACCCGGCCGCGCTGGCGGCCGAAGTTGAGCGGCTGACCGACGCGCATGCCGCCGCCGGTGAACGGGTCCGCGCGGCGGAAAGCGAGGAGCGGGAGGCCGACGTGGTGCTGCGGCAGGTCGAGCAGCGATCCGCCGCCGCCGCCGAGGCACTCGCCGGCGCGCGCGAGGCACGCGCGGGGGCCGAGGCGCGCGCCGAAAGCGCCGACGCGCGCCGCATCGAAATGGGGCGCATCGCTGCGGAACGCTTCGAATGTCCGGCGGCACATCTGCCCGACCGTGCCGGCTTCATCGAGGCCGACGTCGGCGCGGCGCAGGACGAGTCGGCGGCGCTCGACCGGCTGACCGCCGACCGCGAGCGGTTGGGGCCGGTCAACCTCGTCGCCGCCGACGAGCTTGCCGCGCTGGAAAGCGAGGAAGCGACGGGCCGCTCCGAGGCCGATGAACTGGGCCAAGCGATCGCCCGGCTGCGCGGCAGCATCGGTGCATTGAATCGTGAGGGACGCGTCCGATTGAGCGCCGCTTTCGAGGCGGTGGACGGCCATTTCCGGCGGCTGTTCGTCGCGCTGTTCGGCGGCGGGCAGGCCCATCTCGCCATGGTCGACAGCGACGATCCGCTCGAAGCCGGACTGGAAATCTTCGCGCAGCCGCCGGGCAAGAAGCTGGCGACGCTGACCCTGCTGTCGGGCGGCGAACAGGCGCTGACCGCCGTCGCGCTGATCTTCGCGCTGTTTCTCACCAACCCCGCCCCGATCTGCGTGCTCGACGAGGTCGATGCGCCGCTCGACGATGCGAATGTCGAGCGTTTCTGCGACCTCCTCGACGCGATGGTGCGCGAGACCGACACCCGCTATCTGATAGTGACCCACAATGCGGTGACGATGAGCCGCATGCATCGGCTGTTCGGCGTCACGATGATCGAGCCGGGGGTCAGCCGCCTCGTCTCGGTCGATCTCGGCGGCGCGGAGGAGCTGCTCGCAGCGGAATGATCAGCGGATGCAGCGAATCTCGACGCCCACGGCATCCGCGACGTCGAGCCAGGCCCGGTCGGCAGTGATGGCAGGCAGGCGCAGCCGTCGCGCCAGCGCCAGGCAGCAGCGATCGCCGAGCGAGAGGGCAAATGGCGCGGTAAGCACCGCCATCTGTCCCGCGTCCGCTGCCATCGAGCGATCGAGCGCCACCACATTCGCCTCGATCCAGCCGATCAGCGCCGGCAATGATCCGCCATCAGCCCCCTGCCGGTTGAGCACACTGATGACTTCGGCCCAGTTCACGGCACAGACGAAGCCGGTTTGCAGGAACGGCACGACATCGCCGCCGCCCGGCTCACGTCGCAGGTTGGCCAGGATCGCCGAACTGTCGAGAACGATCATGTCCGCCGATGACGCGCCGACCCGGCTTCCTCAAGCTCGAATTCCCGGCGCCGTTCGGCGAGAAAATCGTCGACCGTGATGGCGGGGCCGGGCAAAGCGGCGACCATCTCCTGTGCCTTGTGCATCTTTTCGAGAAGCGATTGCTTCTCGCGCACCAGAGGATCCTCCCCTGCGCTTCGCCGCAGGGCAAGTTCGACCGTCTCGCGCTTGGTACGGGTGCCGAGCGCGCGCATCGCCCGCGCCATCAGTTCGTCATCGATCACGATGTTGGTGCGCATGTGTATGGCTCCTCAGCCATATACACATAGCAGAGGGAACGCGCCGGTTCAATGCTCCGATCCGATTATCCCCACCGCGCGCCCCGCCCGCTCGAACCGGCCGATGATGTCTTCGACCTGTTCGGCGCTGTGCTCGGCGCAGAGCGAGCAGCGGAGCAGCGTCATGCCCGCCGGGGTGGCCGGGGGCCGGGCAAGGTTCACATAAAGCCCCTGTTCGAGAAGGGCTTCCCACATCATCGCGCCCTTTTCGAGGTCGGGCATGATGACCGCGATGATCGCCGACTGCGGCTCCGCCGTGCCGAGCCGGAAGCCGAGATCGGTGAGGCCCCGGTGCAGCCGCCGGCTGTTTTCCCACAGATGCGCGCGCTTGTTGCCGCTGTGCATCAGCTTGCGGATGCTGGTCGCGGCGGTGGCGACGACGCTCGGCGGCAGGCTGGCGGTGAAGACATAAGGGCGGCAGACGAGGCGCAGCACCTCGAACTTCGGATGGTTGGACACGCAGAAGCCGCCGACCGTGCCCACCGACTTGCTGAAGGTGCCGATGACGAAATCGACATCGCCCAGCACGCCCTGCTCCTCGGCGACGCCGCGGCCGTTAGGGCCGATGAAGCCCATCGAATGCGCCTCGTCGACCAGCACCATCGCGCCCGCGGCCTTCGACACCGCGATCATCTCGGCCAATGGCGCGACGTCGCCCAGCATCGAATAGACGCCTTCGAGCACGACCAGCTTGCCCGCCTCGGCCGGAAGACGCTTCAGCCGCTTTTCCAGCGCCTCGACATCGTTGTGGCGGAACGCGACGACCTCCGCATCGCCCATCTTGCAGCCGTCGTAGATCGATGCATGGCTGTCGATGTCGAGCACGACAAAGTCGCCCTTGCCCGCCATGGTGCTGATGATGCCGAGGTTCGCCTGGTAGCCGGTCGAAAAGACCATGGCATGATCCATGGCGTAAAAATCGCGCAGCGCCGCCTCGACCTCGCGATGGCCCTGATAGGTGCCGTTCAGCACCCGGCTGCCGGTCGTCCCCGCGCCGAAGCGGTCGAGCGCGTCATGCCCCGCCGCCAGCACATCGGGATCGAAGGTCATGCCCATATAATTGTATGTGCCGAGCAGGATCGTCTCGCGCCCGTTGCAGATGGCGACGGTCGGCGACACCACCCGCTCCATCACCAGATTGAACGGATCGGTGACGCCTGTCGCCAACAGCGCCTCGCGCTGCGCTATGATCGGATCGAATTTCGAGAACAGGTCGGTCATCGGGGGGCGCCTCAGGCGTCGGCGAGCTTGGCGACCGCGTCGACCAACTGGTCGATCTTCTCGATCTCCGCCTGCATGTTCATGGTTATGACGATGTCGAAGCGATCCTCGATCGCCGCAACGAAATCCATGACGGTCAGGCTGTCCCATTCGAGATCGCCGGCGAACGTCGTGCCTTCGAAGAGTTCCACCCCCTTCTTGTTGAAGGGGGCGATTTCCTCGCGGACGGCGGCGGCGATTTCGGCGCGATCGGCCATGGACTTTCCTCGACAGACTGGGCGCACGACGAGCGGCGCGGACGCATGGCCCGTGCCGTGAGATTGCGGCGGTTCGAAGGCGTCAGCGCAGGAGCTGATTCGTGCGATACCAGCGCGCCGTGTCGCGCAGCCCCTGCCGCGTCGGAATGCGCGGCTGCCACAGGTCGCGCGGTGGGCGGCGGTGACTGCTGACCGTCCAGTCGGGGTGGCTGAAATAATTGACCCGGTCTGGCGTCAGCTTCGCCTTGCTACCCCGCACCAGCCCGTCGGCGCCCGCGGCCATGCGCAGCACCGGCCGGGGCATTTCCAGCGCGGTTATTTCCTTGTCGAGCGCGAGACCCACCGCCTTGCCGAAGGTGCGCGTGCTCCAGCCGCCCTCGGTCCCGTCGTCGGGCTCGAACATGCGGTGCGACACGGCCGCGGACGACGGCAGCAGCGAGACGAGCAGTCGCGCCAGATCCTCGACATGCACCACCGACATGCGCCCGCGCGGCGGCAGCAGCATCACCCCGCGCGCCGCCATGCGGAACAGCTCGAGCATTTCCATGTCGCCGGGACCGTAGATCGCGGGGGGGCGAACCACCGTCCAGTCGCGCTTGCTGGTGGCCACCACACGGTCGCCCCGCGCCTTGCTGGTGCCATAGGCGGAAAGCTTCGGTTCGCGCGCCGCGAGCGAGCTGACATGGACGAACCGGGGAACGCCCGCCGCCTCGCACGCGGCGACCAGCGTGGCGGTCCCCTGTACATTGACCCGTTCGAACGTGTCGCGGTCCGGCGCGTTGACGACCCCGGCGCAATGGATCACGGCGTGCGCGCCGTCGACCAGCCGTCCGATCGCATCGCGATCGCCGATGTCGCCCGCAATCCACTCCACACTCTCGCGCTCGGCCTGCGGACGCCGCACCAGCGCGCGCACCGCATGGCCCGCCCCGATCAGCTGGTCGAGCGTCGCCGAGCCGACGAAACCGGTCCCCCCGGTCAGAACGATATGCAGCGGCTTGGTCACAACAGCACCATATTGTCTCGATGGATGAGGCAGGAGCGCGGGGCGTAGCCGAGGATTGTTTCAATTTCACTCGACCGGTGTCCCAAAATGCGGCGCACATCGGATGCATCATATTCGCTGAGCCCGCGCGCGAAGCTGCGCCCCTGCTCGTCCTGAATGTCCACGACATCGCCGCGCTCGAACGTCCCCGCCACGCCAGTCACCCCCGCCGCCAACAGGCTTTTACCTGCTTCGAGCGCCGCCTTCGCGCCGGCATCGACGGTCAGCGCGCCGTGCGCGGCAAAGCGTCCGCCGATCCAGCTCTTGAGCGCATTCTCATTGCGGGCGGGATGGAAGATCGTTCCGCGACCGTGCGCCGCATAAGCCGACAACGGTCGCGACTCGCGGCCCGAGACGATTGCGAGACTTATGCCGGCAAGCGAGGCCATGCGCGCCGCCTCCAGCTTCACCGCCATGCCGCCGGTGCCCATGCCCGAGGCGGAGCTGCCGTCGGCCATTGCGCGGATGGCGTCGGTCAGCGCATGGACTTCGCCGATGTGTTGCGCTCCGGGTTCGGCCGGGTTGCGATCGTAAAGGCCGTCGACATCGCTGAGGATCAGCACGCCGCCCGCGCGCGCGGCCTGCGCGACGCGCGCGGCGAGCCGGTCGTTGTCTCCGAACCGGATTTCGTCGGTCGCCACGCTGTCATTTTCATTGATCACCGGCACTGCGCCGAGGCCGAGCAGCCGGTCGAGCGTCGTGGCGGCATTGAGATAACGGCGCCGATCCTCAAGGTCGCCCAGCGTCAGCAGCATCTGCGCGGCGGTCAGCCCCTCCGCCCCCAGCACGTCGGCCCAGGTGCGCGCCAGCTCGATCTGGCCGGTCGCGGCCGCCGCCTGCGCATCGGCAAGGCTGGCCCGACCCCCACGCTGCAGCTTCAGCCGGCGCGCGCCGAGCGCGATCGCGCCCGAAGAGACGATCACGATGCGCTGGCCCGCGCGCATCCGTTTCGCCACGTCGCCGGCCAGCCCCGCCAGCCAGTCGACGCGCACCTCGCCGTCGCCTTCGACGAGCAGCGACGAGCCGATCTTCACGACCAGCACCGGGCAGCGCGCGGGATCGAAGGGGTTCATTGCCGCACCCTTCAGATCGGCGACCATTCGCCCGGCTCGGCGGGCGTGCCCCGCGCGCGCTCGACCGAACTGCGGTCCGGCAGCAGCGCCAGCATCCGGTCGAGCAGCGTGTCGATGCCTTCACCCGTGGCGCCCGAAATGCGCACGATGTCGCGCACCCCCTCGTCCGCCAGCTCCGCCGCCATCGCGTCCATCAGCTCGTCGTCGAGCAGGTCCGCCTTGTTGAGCGCGACGATCATCGGCTTGTCGGCAAGCCCCGCGCCATAGGCGTCGAGCTCGTCCATCACCGTGCGATAGGCAAGCGCGGGGTCCTCGCCATGCGCGTCGACCAGGTGCAACAGCAGCTGGCAGCGTTCGATATGGCCGAGGAAGCGGTCGCCGATGCCCGCGCCTTCCGCGGCGCCGGCGATAAGGCCGGGAATGTCGGCGACCACGAACTCGCGGCCCTTGTAGCCCACGACGCCGAGCTGCGGCCGGGTGGTGGTGAAGGCATAGGCGCCGACCTTTGCCCCGGCATTGCTGACCTGGTTGATGAAGGTCGACTTGCCCGCGTTGGGCAGGCCCACCAGCCCCACGTCGGCGAGCAGCTTCAGCCGCAGCCAGACCCACATTTCCTCGCCGGGCCAGCCCTGGCCATGCTGGCGCGGCGCACGATTGGTGCTGGTCTTGTAGCTGGCGTTGCCGCGCCCGCCGTCGCCGCCGCGCAGGAGGACGAGCCGCTGGCCTACCTCGGTCAGGTCGGCGATCAGGCTGCGCTCCTCGTCGTCGGCAAGGATCTGCGTCCCCACCGGCACTTCGATCACCTTGTCCACGCCGCCCCGACCGGTGCGGTCCTGCCCCATGCCGTGGTGGCCCCGCTCCGCCTTGAAATGCTGAGTGTAGCGAAAGTCGATCAGCGTGTTGAGGCCCGGCACCGCGACGAAGATGATGTCGCCGCCCTTGCCGCCGTTGCCGCCGTCCGGGCCGCCATATTCGACGTATTTTTCGCGCCGGAAGCTGACCGCGCCCGGCCCGCCGGCGCCCGAACGGATGAAAATCTTGGCCTGGTCGAGAAAATGCATGCGCGCGCGATAGGCGGGCGCGCCGCAATTTGCCAGCCGGGCGGGATCAGTCCTTAAGTTCGCGCCTCAGGCTCGATTCGGTCGCCTTGCCATAGGGCGGCTTGAAACCGGCGAGCTTCGCTACGTCGAGTTTCGGCTGGCGATAGACGGCGCGCGCATGGCTGACCGCGCGAAACCCGTCGACCCCATGATAATGGCCCATGCCCGACGGCCCGATCCCGCCGAAGGGAAGATCCTCCATCGCGTTGTGGAACAGCACGTCGTTGACGGTCACCCCGCCGGACACGGTCCGCGACAGGATCATTTCCGCCTCGTCGCGGTCCTCGCCGAAATAATAGAGGCCGAGCGGCCGGTCGTGCGCATTCACATAGTCGACCGCCTGCTCGATCCGGTCATAGGTCATGACCGGCAGAATGGGGCCGAAGATTTCCTCCTGCATCACCTTCATGTCGTCGCTGACGCCGCGCAGGATGGTGAGCGGCAGCTTGTTGCCATTCGACGCGCCGAAATCCTCCTTCGCCGGATTGACCTCGATCAGCTCGGCCCCCTTGTCGCGCGCGTCGTCGAGATAGGACATCAGCCGGTCGCGGTTGCGCCCGTTGACGATGCTCGAATAATCGTCGTTGGCGAGCAGCGACGGATATTGTTCGGCAACCGCCTTGCCGACGCCTTCGATCACCGCTTCCTCGCGGTCCTTCGGCACCAGCAGATAGTCGGGCGCGAGGCAGATCTGCCCGGCGTTCATCATCTTGCCGGTCGCGATCCGCTGCGTCGCGCGCGCGACATCGGCGCTGCGGCCGAGGATGGTCGGCGACTTTCCGCCGAGTTCGAGCGTCACCGGCACGAGATTTTCGGCCGCCGCGCGCATGATGTGGCGGCCGATGCCCGTCGCGCCGGTGAAGATCATATGATCGAAGGGCAGCTCGCTGAACGCCTTGCCGACCTCGGGTCCGCCGATCGCGAAGGCTAGCTCGGTCGGGTCGAAATGCTTTGCGGCAAGTTCGGCCATCAGTTCGCTCGTCCGCTCGGTGAACTCGCTGGGCTTGATCATCGCCCGGTTGCCCGCGGCGAACACGCCCGCGAGCGGCTGGAACACCATCGACACCGGGAAATTCCACGGCGCGACGATACCCACCACCCCCTTGGGAACGAATCGCACCTCGGCGCGCCCGCCGAGCAGCCCCAATGGAAATCGCGGGCTGCGCCGTTCGGGCCGCGCCCATTTGTCGAGATGCGCGCGGGCGTGCTTGAGCGCGCCGATCGATCCGGCGATGTCGGTCATCAGCGACTGGTGCCGGCTGCGATGCCCGAAATCCGCGCTCATCGCGTCCGACAGTGCTTGGCGATTGTCGAGCAGCAGGCGAATGGCGCGAGTCAGCCGGTCGCGGCGAACCGACAGCGGCTCGGGCATGGCGGCGGTGAAATCGGTGCGCGCCGCGTCGAGCACGGCCCGCATGGGCTGATCAGCGCCTGCGGACTGGTTTGCAGCGGCCATATGCGTCTCTCCCTTGTCATCCGCTTATCGCAATCCGAATTGGGTTGCAAACCGCTATCTATCCTTCCCCTTTCGAAGGTCGCGGTTTGCAGGCGCACATGGGGCGGCTATGACGCCATCCAAACGCCCCGCAGCGAAGATGGAGAGTATCATGTCCAGCACCGATCCCGTCGTCATCCTCAGCTATGCGCGCACCCCGATGGGCGCGATGCAGGGCGCACTGGCCGATGCCAGCGCGACCGAACTGGGGGCGACGGTCGTGAAGGCCGCAGTCGAGCGGGCGGGCGTTTCGGGCGACGACATCGACCGCATCTACATGGGCTGCGTTCTGCCCGCCGGGCTAGGCCAGGCCCCTGCGCGGCAGGCTGCGCTGAAGGCGGGCCTGCCGCTCAGTGTGCAGGCGACGACAGTGAACAAGGTATGCGGATCGGGAATGCAGACCGTGATCATGGGCGCGGAGGCGCTGGAGGTCGGCAGCATCGACATGATGGTCGCCGGCGGCATGGAGAGCATGACCAATGCGCCCTATCTGCTCAAGAAACATCGTTCGGGCGCGCGGATCGGCCACGACACCGCCTATGACCATATGTTCCTCGACGGCCTCGAGGACGCCTATGAGGAGGGCCGCGCGATGGGCACCTTCGCGCAGGACATGGCCGACAAATATCAGCTGACCCGCGAAAAGATGGATGACTATACGCTCGAGTCGCTCAGTCGCGCCAAGCGGGCGATCGACAGCGGGGCTTTCGCAAAGGAAATAGCGCCGGTCACGATCAGCGGACGGAAGGGCGACGTGACCGTCGACACCGACGAGGCGCCGGGCCGCGCACCGCCGTCGTCACCACCCAGAACGGCGTGGACGGCCCGCGCCTGACCGCCGGGGTCGTCGGCGATGGTCACACGCTCCCCGGCGTCATGAAGATCTTCGCCAT
>ERZ941706.464-NODE-464-length-13131-cov-4.567987_pt1 | contig 13131 bp, 13 predicted proteins | sample MGYA00521232_ERZ941706 | MGnify/ENA primary metagenome ERZ941706 (study PRJEB32759, sample SAMN07749893) | skin metagenome | biome: transportation; feature: city; material: polyester macromolecule | host: Homo sapiens | place: Hong Kong:ER line | collected...
GCGATCGGCACCTCGACCCCCGTCTTCGGATTACGGCCGACGCGTTCGCCCTTGTCGCGCAGCACGAAGGTGCCGAAGCCGGAGATCTTGACGTTCTCGCCATGCGAAAGCGCCTCGCACATCTCGGTGAGGATCTGTTCAACCATCCGGCCGGAATCCGACCGCGACAGTCCGACTTGGCGATGCAGCGCCTCCGCCAGATCCGCCCGCGTCAACGTGCCCACGGTTGTCATCAACACGTCCTAATCACTCCATCCATCGTGTGAGCCCCAACGAGAGGCTACACCAGCCAAGACGTGTCCGAAAGTGACTTTTTCCGCCAAGTCGGAGAAACTTAGCTGCGTAAATGCCGCCCCCCGGCGTTCAGACCCGTAGCACCGCCGCGCCCCAGGTGAAACCGCCACCCATCGCCTCCAGCACGACGATCTGTCCCGGCCGGATACGCCCGTCGCGCACCGCCGTGTCGAGCGCCAGCGGCACGGATGCGGCGGAGGTGTTGGCATGGCGATCGACGGTCACGACGACCTTGTCCGCCGGCAGGCCCAGCTTGCGGCTGGTCGCGTCGAGGATGCGGGCGTTGGCCTGGTGCGGCACGACCCAGTCGACATCAGAGGACGACAGGCCGGCGAGTTCGAGCGATTCCTGCATCACGCTGGCGAGGTTGACGACCGCGTGGCGGAAGACCTCGCGCCCCTTCATGCGCAGCTTGCCGACGGTGCCGGTGGTCGACGGGCCGCCATCGACGTAGAGCAGTTCATTATGGCGCCCGTCGGCATGGAGGCGCGTCGACAGGATACCGCGGCCGTCCGCCTCTGCACTCTCCTGGCCTTCCAGCACGATCGCACCGGCGCCGTCGCCGAACAGGACGGCGGTGGTGCGATCTTCCCAATCGAGAATGCGGCTGAACGTCTCGGCGCCAATGACGAGCGCCCGACGATGGACGCCGGTGCGCAGCATCGCGTCGGCGACCTGCACCGCGTAGAGGAACCCGGAACACACCGCGGCGACATCGAACGCGACGCAATCGTCGATGCCGAGGGCGGCCTGCACCTTCGTCGCGGTGGCAGGGAAGGTCTGGTCGGGCGTCGCGGTCGCGAGGACGATCAAGTCGATGTCCTGCGCGGTGAGGCCCGCCGCCTCGATCGCGGCACGGCACGCAGCGGTGGCGAGCGTCGAGGTCGTCTCGTGCGGACCGGCGATGTGGCGGAAGCGGATGCCGGTGCGCTCGACGATCCATTCGTCGCTGGTGTCGAGTCGCTCGGCGAGATCGGCGTTCGACACGCGCTGTTCGGGAAGGGCAGACCCCGTGCCGAGGACGACCGACCGGATCATGCGTGGCTCACCTTTTTTTCGAAATTGCCGAGGTCGTCGGCGATGCGGCGGGTCAAATCGGCGCGCACCATCTTGGCGGCATTGCCGATCGCGGTCGCGACGCCGCGTTCGTTGGCGCCGCCGTGGCTCTTCACGACGATGCCGTTGAGGCCGAGGAAGACTGCGCCATTGTGGTTGTTGGGATCGAGGTGATCGCGCAGCAGCTCGGTCGCGGGGCGCGAGATCAAGAAGCCGACCTTCGACCGCACCGAGCTGCGGAAGGCACGCTTCAGCAGGTCGGCGACGAAACGCGCGGTGCCTTCTGCGGTCTTCAGCGCGATATTGCCGGCGAACCCGTCGCAGACGATCACATCGTGATTGCCGCGCGCGAGCTGGTCGCCCTCGACGAAGCCGGTGAAGGTCAGCGGCAGATGCGCCTGGCCGCGCAGCACGGCGGCGGCGTCGCGGATCTCGTCGGTGCCCTTCTGGTCCTCGCTACCGATGTTGAGCAGCGCGACGCGGGGGGATTCGAGATCGAGGATGGTGCGGGCATAGGCCGCGCCCATCACCGCGAACTGGACGAGGTTGCGCGCGTCGACTTCGGTATTCGCGCCGAGGTCGAGCATCACGACGTCATTGTCGCCGAGCGTCGGCAGCGGTGCAGCAAGCGCGGGGCGATCGATGCCGGGCAGCGTGCGTAGCGCAAGCTTTGCCATCGCCATCAGCGCGCCGGTGTTGCCAGACGATACGGCGGCGCCGGCGCGGCCCTGCTTCACCAGATCGATGGCAATGCCCATCGACGTGGTCTTTGACCGGCGGATCGCCTGGCTGGGCTTGTCGCTCGACCCCACGGTTTCGGGCGCGTGGACGATCTCGCTCGCATGGGCGAGGTTGGGGTGGGTCTTCAGCCCCTCCGCGACCTGGGCCTCGTCGCCCACCAGGAAGAAGCGCATGCCTTCGAACCGCCGCCGCGCAGCCGCGACGCCGGCGAGCATGACCTCCAGCCCCTTGTCGCCGCCCATCGCATCGACGGCGATCCAGGAGTTGTCGGGCATGACGGTGCGCTTATCCAGTGGAGAGGGCTGTTAGCCCTCGACCGAGACGATCTCGCGACCGTTATAGTGGCCGCAGGCGGTGCACAGGTTGTGCGGGCGCTTCAGCTCGCCGCAGTTCGGGCATTCCTGGAACGCCGCAACGGTGAGCGAGTCGTGGCCACGGCGCATGCCGCGCTTCGAGGGGGAGGTCTTTCGCTTGGGGACGGCCATTTCGGCACCTTGTTCTGGAAACGACGATATACGATCAGATGCCCCGTACGGCACGGGCCGACCATCGGCAAGGCGCCGACCGCCGGACGCCACCGACAACCGGACGCATCGCGAAGCGCGGGCCTATAGCGATTTTCCGCGCTGTTGCAAGCTTCGCCGCCGCAGCGCATCACGGGCGCGGCTTGCAAAGAAGGATCCCGCCGATGCTGCTTCCCGTTACGCTGACCATCGCCGCCGCTGCCGGCATCGGCAACCTGATCCTGGCGGCCCGCGTGGTGGAGCGGCGCCTCGCGGGCAAGGTGCTGATCGGCGACGGCGGCGACGAACGCCTGCTCTCGCGGAGCCGTGCCCATGCGAATTTCGTCGAATATGCGCCGTTCGTGCTGATCCTGCTGGGACTGATCGAGGCAGGTGGCGGTAGCCCACGCTGGCTGGGCATCGCGGGCGGCGTGTTCGTCGCCGCGCGCATCGCGCATGCGATCGGCATGGACCGGCCCGCGCCCAATCCGTGGCGCGCGGGCGGCGCGCTGCTGACCTGGGGCGTGCTGCTCGCGCTGTCGCTGTGGGGAACGGTGCTCGCCTATCACTATGAGGCCGCGCCGGTGATCGAGATCCTGCCCGTCGACGGTGCGCCGACGGTGTGATTCGCGAGGGCGCAAGGCCGATTCGCCGCCGCGGAAGTGGACGAAGTGGACAGTACGTCCGTGTCGGAAACGCATCCCTGCAGGCCGCCCGGAAGTCCGGGCGGCGAGCGGATGGAGATGGCGCATGCCGGAAGCATACACGGTTCACAGCGTGTAGGACAGCGCCGCGGCGAGCGCGGACCTGTCGCGCGTCATGCCGACACTAGCCGACATTAATTGCATAACCTGAAGCAAGCCGCGTCCGCCCGGCAGGAACGGACCGCGGCGCCCTCCCGTTCAACCGCCTTACGAACAGGAGAACCCCGATGAACTTCAAAGCATTAGGCCTTGGCCTTGGCCTGTTCTCGATCGCGCTCGGCGCGGCCGAGCTGTTCGCGCCCAAGCGAATCACGCGGGCGCTGGAAAGCGACGGCCATGAGGGGCTGGTGAAAGGCTTTGGCGCGCGCGAGGTGCTGGCGGGCGTCAACCTGCTCGCCGCGCCGGCGGTGTCGACCAACGTCTGGAACCGGGTGGCGGGCGACGCGATGGACCTCACCGCACTGGGCTTCGCCGCAGCGGCGCATCCTAGAAATAAGGCAGTGTGGGGATCGGTACTGTTCGTGATGGCCGCGACCGCGCTTGATGTGTTCACCGCACGGGGGCTGGATCGCGAGACGGGGAAGCTGTTGCCGGTGCGAGCTTAAGCTCTCTATTGGTTAGCCTGCCGAAGGGCACATTCCCAAACCGAGGGCGCAGCTTGCGGCATGCCGCCCTTCGACAAGCTCAGGGCGAACGGCATGGGTGCGTCCCGGAATTGGCTCGCCGGCAAACGTTGCGGCTCATGATCGAGTATGTAGGCTGCGAACGTGGACATGGACGAGTTACGCAGCCGCCTGGCAGTCATTCTGGCTGTCGAGCAACAAGAACCAACCGATTGGCCAGAGGTCGAACGGTTGGCAAGCGAGCTTCAGCGGGAACTCCCAATCGACGCTACACCAGAAGCTGTGCATCGCTATCCGGATGACACCGACCTACGCGCCCGCGATAAAGCTTATGGCGCCCGCCAAAGACAGGACGTGCGCCGGTATGTCGATGAAGGAGAATATGACGAGGGCATACCAATCCCGTGGTGGGGATGCGCGCTTGTGCTCCTGATCGGCGCTGGCTTAGCGAAATGGCTGCTCTCCTGATCCGAGGCACGCCATATGGAGGCGCACCCCGCTACGGAGGGTGATGGAGCGCCCGCTACGCCGCCAGCGCACGGTCGCTGACGAACATGTTGTTGGCGCGTTCGTGCGCGAAGGTGCTGGGGTTACCGTGGCCGGGGATGAAGGTGGTGTCGTCGCCCAAGGGCCAGAGCTTGGTGACGATCGTCTCGATCAGCTGCTTGTGGTTGCCGCCGGGCATGTCGCTGCGGCCGACGGAGCCCTGGAACAGCACGTCGCCGACCTGCGCGAACTTGGAGGGCGCATGGTGGAAGATCACGTGGCCCTGCGTGTGGCCGGGCGTTTCGTAGACGTCCAGCTGCAAGTTGCCGACGGTCACCGTGTCGCCCTCGACCAGCCAGCGGGCGGGTTCGAAGGTGACGCCGGCCATGCCGTAGTTGCGGCCATCGTCGTCGAGGCGGGCGAGCCAGAAGCGGTCGGCTTCGTGCGGGCCTTCGATCGGCACGCCAAGCTCATCGGCGAGCGGCTTGGCCTCGCCGGCGTGGTCGATATGGCCATGGGTGAGCAGGATCTTTTCGACCGTGACGCCCGCCTGCGCGACCGCGGCCTTGATGCGGGGCAGATCGCCGCCGGGATCGACGATTGCCGCCTTCATCGTCTGGGTGCACCAGATGAGCGTGCAATTCTGCTGGAAGGGCGTCACCTGAATAATGGCGGCGCGCAAGGGGGGCGTGTCGGTCATGGGTCGAGAGATAGGCGTGCGACTGCAGGGCGGCAATCGTCGCTTGCACCCGGCGGCATGGCCTGTGCATTTGGATGGTGATGCTGAATGCGCCTTTCGTGCTGCTGGATGATGCCCGTAATGGCGGGGCGGGGGCGCGGCTCTATACCGATCCGGTCGAGACGATCGTCGCGGAGGCGCGGGACGACGTGCTGCCGGCGCTGGCGATGGTGCGGGCGGCGCGGCGGCGGGGGCTGCATGCGGCGGGGTATCTGACGTATGAGGCGGGGGCGGCGCTTGCCGCGCGCGATGTGCCGGTGCGCGGAGGCGACGGGCCGCTGCTGTGGTTCGGGCTGTTTGCCGATTATCGCGCGCTGAGTGCGGCAGAGGTCGCGGACCTGCTGCCCGATCCTGCCGGCGCCTGGGCGAGTGCGCCGCAGCCGCGGGGGGCGCGCGAGAATTATGATGCGGCGTTCGCCGAGGTGCTGGCGCTGATCCGCGCGGGCGACATCTATCAGGCGAATTTGACGATGCGGACCGACGTGCGCGTCGCGGGCGATCCGGCGGCGCTGTATGCGCGGCTGCGGCGGGCATCGGCGGCGGGCTATGGTGCGCTGGTCGCGACGGGCGAGGCGCACCTGCTGTCGCTGTCGCCCGAGCTGTTCTTCACGCTGGAGGGCGATGCGCTCACCTGTCGGCCGATGAAGGGCACGGCGGTGCGCGGGGGGACGGCGGCGGAGGATGCGGCGTTGGCGGCGGCGCTGGCCGACGATCCCAAGCAGCGCGCCGAGAATCTGATGATCGTCGACCTGATGCGCAACGACCTGTCGCGCGTCGCGGAGGCGGGGAGCGTCGCGGTGCCCGAGCTGTTCCGGGTCGAGCGCTATCCGACGGTGCATCAGATGACGTCGACCGTCACCGCGACGATCGCCGAGGGCGCGGATGCGGTGGAGGTGGTCGCCGCACTGTTCCCGTGCGGGTCGATCACGGGGGCGCCCAAGCAGCGCGCGATGGAGGTGATCGCAGGCGTCGAGGGCGAGGCGCGCGGGGTCTATACCGGTGCGATCGGGCGGATCGATGCGGATGGCGATGCGGCGTTCAACGTGGCGATCCGGACGCTGGTGGTGCCGGCGGGGGCCGAGGCGGCGACGCTGGGGCTGGGATCGGGCATCGTTGCGGACAGCCGGGTCGACGAGGAATATGCGGAATGCCTCGCCAAGGGCGCATTCGTGACGCGCGGGCAGGCGCCGCTCGACCTCATAGAAACGATGGCGTTCGATCCGGAGGAGGGGTTGCCGCTGCTCGAGGCGCATCTGGCGCGGCTGACCGCAAGCGCCAAGGCGCTGGGCTTTCGGTTCGACCGGCATGGCACGCGCAACGATCTGCAGGCGGCGACCTTTCGCCTACGGGGGCCGGCGCGGGTGCGGCTGTTGCTGGCGCAGAGCGGCGCGACGGCGATCGAGGTGGGGCCGATGCCGGCGGCGTTCGAGGCGCCGCTGCGCGTGGCGGTGGTGCCGCTGTCGGTGGACCCGGGCGATTTCCGCCTGCGGCACAAGACTAGCGATCGCGGCTTCTACGATGCGGCGCGGATCGCGGCGGGGACGGACGAGGTGATATTCGTGCGGCCGGACGGGTTGCTGACCGAGGGAAGCTTTACCTCGCTGTTCGTCCCTGGCGAGGGTGGCGTGTTGCGGACGCCGCCGCTGGCGCTCGGCTTGCTGCCTGGGGTCTTGCGGTCAGGATTGATCGATTCGGGGCGGGCGATGGAAGCAAATCTGTCGTCAGAACATCTCAGGGAGCAATTTTTCGTCGGAAATGCGCTTCGCGGGCTGATGCCGGCGGTTGTTGCGATTGCGAAGGGCGGCGGCATCGGCCTATAGGCGCGCGCATCCTGTCCGCCATCCAAGGCCTGTCCCATGAAGCCCTCCGCCGCGCTCGGCCGCATCAGCCCCTCGCCCACGCTCGCCATCACCAGCCGCGTGCTCGAACTGAAGCGTGCGGGCGTCGACGTGATCGGCCTCGGCGCCGGCGAGCCGGACTTCGACACGCCCGAGTTCGTCAAGGACGCTGCCATCCAGGCGATCCGCGACGGCAAGACGAAATACACCAACGTCGACGGCACGATGGAGCTGAAGGAGGCGATCGTCGCCAAGTTCGCGCGCGACAATCACCTGACCTATACGCCCGATCAGGTGACGGTGAACGTCGGCGGCAAGCACACCTTGTTTAACGCCATCGTCGCCAGCGTCGATCCCGGCGACGAGGTGGTGATCCCGGCGCCCTATTGGGTGAGCTATCCCGACGTCGTGCAGTTCGCAGGGGGCACGCCGGTGTTCGCGGTCGCCGGGCCGGAGCAGGATTACAAGCTGTCGCCGGAAGCGCTCGACGCGGCGATCACGCCCAAGACCAAGTGGGTGATCCTCAATTCGCCGTCCAACCCGACGGGTGCGGGCTATAGCGTCGACGAGCTGAAGGCACTGGGCGCGGTGCTGGCACGGCATCCGCACGTGTGGATCTTCGCCGACGATATGTACGAGCATATCGTCTATGACGGCTTCCGCTTCGCGACGATCGCCGAGGTGTGCCCGGAGCTGTACGAGCGGACGCTGACCGTCAACGGCTGTTCGAAGGCCTATGCGATGACCGGCTGGCGGATCGGCTTCGCGGCCGGTGCGCCGTGGCTGATCAAGGCGATGGCGAAGCTGCAGTCGCAGTCGACCAGCAACCCCTGCTCGATCGCGCAGGCGGCGGCGGTCGCGGCGCTGACCGGGCCGCAGGATTTCCTGAAGGAGCGCGCAGCTGCGTTCCAGGTGCGGCGCGACCTGGTGGTCGGCATGCTGAACCAGATCGAGGGCATGACCTGCCCGACGCCGGAGGGCGCGTTCTACGTCTATCCGTCGTTCGCCCCGCTGATCGGCAAGACGACGCCGAACGGGCGCAAGATCGACACCGATGAGGATTTCGTCGGATACCTGCTCGACGATGCGAAGGTCGCGGCGGTGCAGGGCGCGGCGTTCGGTTTGTCGCCGGCGATGCGGATCAGCTACGCGACGTCGGACGACCTGCTGCGTGAGGCGTGCACGCGTATCCAGCAGGCATGTGCGGATTTGCGGTAAACGTCCCGCCATTCGTTCGCGCGGAGCCTGTCGAAGCGTAGGCCCCACAAGCGACAGTGGTTCGTGTTGCAACCTGTGCTTCGTGTTGCAACCTGTGCTTCGACAGGCTCAGCACGAGCGGACGGGGAGCGAAAGGTCATGAGCAACTCCGCCCACATCGGCCACAAACCCTGCCATGCGATGAACGGCACGGCCACGCCGCGTTAATCCAGCGTTTCTATAAACGCGCTTGAGAGTGGCGGTCCGGACGACCATCTGGGCCGCTGAAACGGGGCGACGACCCATGACGTCACCGCCCGATGGACAGAAACAAAGGTGCGTCATGCGCAATATGGTCAACAGCCGCTTCTTCTGGAAGTTCTTGGGCGGATTCGCCATCGGCGCGATCGGCGTCGTGACGCTGCAGCCGGCGAGTGCCGAGCAGGCGCGGCCGATTCCGGCCGCCTCGCCGATCGTGCAGGCGCAGTAACGCAGCACCCCGCTGGCATGACCCGGTTTCCTCCCCATATCGGTCTCATGCTGAAAATCCTGCTTCCCGGCGCTGCGATCGCAGGCGCCCTGTTCGCCTCCACCGGGTTTGCCGCCGCCGAGCACGCGGTGCCGCTGCCGGTCGCGAAGATCGACGTGCCTGCCACGCCCACTGCGCAGACTGCGGTGTTCGCGGGCGGCTGCTTCTGGGGCATGGAGGCGGTGTTCGAGCGGGTGAAGGGCGTGAAGAACGTCACCGCAGGCTATGCCGGCGGCACGCGCGACACCGCGACCTACGACCAGGTGTCGACCGAGCGTACCGGCCATGCCGAGGCGGTGCGCATCACCTATGACCCGCGCGTCGTCAGCTATGCGACCTTGCTGCGCGTGTATTTCTCGATCGCGCACGATCCGACCGCGCTCGACCGGCAGGGACCCGATAGCGGGCCGAGCTATCGCTCCGCGATCTTCCCGCAGGATGCGCGGCAGGCGGCGGTGGCGCGGGCGTATATCGCGCAGCTGGGCGCGGCGAAGCGCTTTTCGCAGCCGATCGTGACGCGGATCGAACAGGGCGGGTTCTTCCCGGCGGAGGACTATCACCAGCGCTTCTACGACCGGAACCCGACGCATCCGTATATCGTGCGCTGGGACAAGCCGAAGGTGGCCGCGTTCAAGGCGGGGTTTCCGGGGCTGGCGCGATAGGGCGCTTCTTCGCCTACCCCGTCATTCCCGCGCAAGCGGGAATCCATTACCGGCTGACGTTTCGGTTCTTTCCATAAACCTGCGTGATTATGGATTCCCGCCTGCGCGGGAATGACGGAGGCCAGGCTGGATGCCAGCTTCCCTTTCCTCGTCAGTCCGGCGAACGCCGGAATCCATGGATGCGCGCGGCTGATGCCGCGTGCCTTCGCTGCCTTCATCCCCTCCATGGATCCCGGCGTTCGCCGGGATGACGCAATATTACGCCGCGATGGGGAAACGGAGGAGGCGTTGGTCTATTGGTATCAGGGCCTCGGCGCCCTGCCCCACGGCCTTGACCAGTGCGGGGTGGTCGACATCGAGGCCGCCGGTCAGCGCGCCGAAAGCGGGCAGGACGATCTTGCGCGGTGTGGCCACGAAGCAGCGGCGGGCGACCTGCTTGCCGCGGACGTGGATGCGCAACTTCGGGTGGAAGTGGCCTGACAGTTCGGGGCGGTCGTCGCCCCGGTCCGCCTCGTGGCGCAGCACCAGGCCGTCGACCACCGCCTCTTCGACCACCATGCCGCCGCAGCGGTCCTTCAGCGCGACGTCGTGGTTGCCGGTGATCCACGTCCAGCGCACCGCGGCGGTCAGCGTGCGCAGCCGGGCCTGTGCCTCGATCGGCAGCCGGTCGCAGCCGTCGCTGTCGTGGAAGCTGTCGCCCAGGCACCACATTTCCGCCGCGCCCGTCGCCGCGACGAGCCGCGCCAGATCGGCAAGCGTCGCAAGTGAATCATAGGGCGGCAGCATCTGCCCGCGCGCGGCGAACCAGCTCGCCTTTTCGAAATGCAGGTCGGCGACGAGCAGCGCGCGGCGCGCCGGCCACCACAATGCTCCCTCGGGCAGCGCGCAGAGGTCGTGACCACCGAACGAAAAGGGAACCATGCCGCCGCATTGCCCGCAAAACGGTGCGCGATCAAGCCGTTGTGCATGTGCGAGCAAAGTCCCTTGCATGGGGGCCAAATCGGCGTAAAGCGCGCCGTCCCTCAGCCGAGGGGTATGAACAGGGGTAAAGCGCGCCATGTCGGCTGCCGTCGAAGCACCCGCGTCCGTAATGTCGAAATCGCCGGGCGCACCGCATCCCGCGTTGATCGGGCTCACCATCGGTGCGTTGGGCGTCGTGTTCGGCGACATCGGCACCAGCCCGCTCTACGCGTTCCGCGAGGCGTTGCAGCAATCGGCGGGCGACGGCATCGATCCGTCGGAGATCCTGGGCGTGCTGAGCCTGGCGCTGTGGACGCTGACGCTAATCGTCACGGTCAAATACGTGCTGTTCCTGATGCGCGCCGACAATCATGGCGAAGGCGGCGTGCTGGCGCTGGCGGCGCTTGCCCGCCGCTCCATCGGCGTGCGCAGCCGCATCGCGCTGGTGCTGGGTGCGGCGGGGGCGTCGCTGTTCTATGGCGATGCGATCATCACGCCGTCCCTGTCGGTCCTGTCCGCGATGGAGGGGCTGCGCACCATCCCCAGCGCTGCAAAGCTGTTCGACGAGGGGACGATCCGCGCGCTGACGATCGTGATCCTGATCGCCTTGTTCTTCCTGCAAGCGCGCGGCACGGCGCGGGTCGCGACGCTGTTCGGGCCGGTGTGCATCGTCTGGTTCCTGACGATCGGCGGGCTGGGCGCGTGGCATATCGCCGACGAGCTTTCGATCTTTCGCGTGCTGCTGCCGACCTATGGCATCCACTTCCTGGCGACCCACGGCACGGTCGGGCTGTTCGTGCTGGGCGCGGTGTTCCTGACAGTGACGGGGGCAGAGGCGCTGACCGCCGACATGGGGCATTTCGGCAAGAAGCCGATCCGCATCGCCTGGCTGCTGCTGGTGTTTCCGGCGCTGACGCTCAATTATCTGGGGCAAGGCGCCTTCGCACTGTCGCGGCTGGAGGCGGCGCAAAGGGCGGGCACGCCGTTCACCAACCAGGACTGGTTCTTCCTGATGGCGCCCGAGACAATGCGCGGACCGCTGATCGTGCTGGCGGGACTTGCCACGGTGATCGCGAGCCAGGCGGTCATCACCGGCGCCTTTTCGCTGACCCAGCAGGCGGTGCAGCTAGGCCTGCTGCCGCGCATGAAGCTGAGGCAGACGTCCGCGTCGTTTGCCGGGCAGATCTATGTCCCGGCGATCAACTGGCTGCTGTTGATCGGCGTTCTGGTGCTCATCATCCAGTTCAAGACGTCGTCGGCGATGGCCGCGGCATATGGCATTGCGGTGACCGGCACGATGGTGGTGACGACGCTGCTCGGCTACCTCGTCGCGCGGCACGTGTGGCATTGGAAGCGGCTGTGGGCGTTCGCCGCGGTGCTCCCCTTCCTGTGCCTCGACCTCATCTTCTTCGGCGCCAACATCCTGCGCGTGATCGAGGGCGGCTGGGTGCCGCTGGTCATCGCGGCGGTGATCGGCCTGCTTATCTATACCTGGGTGCGCGGCAAGGGTATCGTGCGCGCGTTCGAAGCGCGGCAGAGCATTCCGCTCGCCGATCTTGCCGCAGCGCTCGCCAAGCGGCCCCCGGAGCGCGTGCCGGGGACCGCGGTGTTCCTGACCGCCAACCCGCGCTCGGCACCCGGCGCGCTGCTCCACAACCTGAAGCACAACAAGGTGCTGCACGAGCGCAACATCGTCGTCAGCATCCGCACCACCGACCGGCCGGTGGTGGAGCCCGAGATGCGCGCGACCGTGGAGCGGCTCGACGACAATTTCGAGATCGTCGTGCTGAATTACGGCTTCATGGAATCGCCGAACGTGCCGGCGGACCTGGGCGTCGGCGGCAAGACCGAAATGCGCAGCCTGGATGCGATGAAGACCAGCTTCTTCATCGGGCGCAACACGCTGAAGCCGGAAGCGGATGTCGGCATGCCGCTGTGGCAGGACCGTATCTTCATGTTCCTGCAGCGCAACGCGAGCGATCCCACCGAATTCCTGAAAATCCCGCCGGGCAAGGTGCTCGAATTGGGCGAGCAGGTCACGGTGTAGCGGCGGCGGTCAGCCGTCGCGCAGCGTGATGTGCATCGCGATGGGGCGGGTGCCGCCGGCGGGCACCTCGAACACACCGGGCTTCTCGCGATAGTCGCCGGTATAGCCTTCGGGATCGGCGATGCCGTGCCATGGCTCGACGCAGACATAGGCCGCGCCGGGCTTGGTCCAGATGCCGAGCATCGGCGTGTCTGGGAACGCGATGTGGAGTTGCGGGCCTTGGGGGGCGCCATAGGTGACCGCGTCGGAGCGGACGTGATCCCAGACGAGCGCATCGTTGGTGAACAGATCGTCGCGCAGGTGCAGCGTGCGGCCATCGAGTGGGGAGGACCGAGTCCCCGCCGCGATCGTGCCGTCGGCGGCGATGACGCGCAGCGCATCGGGTTCGTCGGCGTCGAAGGTGATGCGATGATCGGCGCGATCCTCGCCATAGGGCAACGGCCAGGCGAAGGCGGGGTGGAAGCCGAAGCTGGCCGGCAGCGGCACGTCGGCGGGGTTATGGATGCGCGCCTCAATCGTCAGCGTCGCGTCGGCGATGGTGAAGATGATGTCGAGGCGGAAGGCGAAAGGATAGGCTGCGCGCGTTTCGGGGCTGTCGGTGAGGGTGAAGGTGACGCTGTCCTCGCCCCGCGCGGTGATCTCGAACAGGCTGTGGCGTGCGAACCCGTGCTTGGGCATCGGATAGGCGGTGCCGTCCAGATGGATCGTCTGGTCGTAGGGCGTCCCGCCCACGGTAAACAGGATCGGCGCAT
>ERZ941706.467-NODE-467-length-13056-cov-4.968156_pt1 | contig 13056 bp, 14 predicted proteins | sample MGYA00521232_ERZ941706 | MGnify/ENA primary metagenome ERZ941706 (study PRJEB32759, sample SAMN07749893) | skin metagenome | biome: transportation; feature: city; material: polyester macromolecule | host: Homo sapiens | place: Hong Kong:ER line | collected...
TCGGGCGCGACCTGCGGCAGGCGGTTCAGCACGTCCTCGACATTGACCGCGGCTTGCGCGCGGATGTCGGCAGAGGTGACCGAGGTGATCGGCGCGGCGGCGGTGACGTTGGGGCGGACGATGCGTGTGCCGGTGACGACGATGTCGCCGCTGCCAGCCCCGTTGCCCTGCTGGGCCGGCGGCATCTCGCCTGCGGCGACGGCGGCCTTGGTGTCTGCCTGGCGATCCGATTGTCCGATATTGGTATCGTCAGTGTGCGTGGGCTGTGCCAGCGCAGGCGTACCGACCATGGCGAGGCTTCCTGCCAGCGCCGCAAGCGAAACCGTGTTCTTCCAGATCATAGCTTTACCCTCTCGCCGGAGCGCACCAGCGCGCCGCTCCTTTTCTTCAGGCGAGTTTTCCTATCTGGCGAACAGCGTCAATACCTACATGATACCTTTCCATAACATTGCCTTGCTGGTGTGATAGGAAAGCATCACTTACATATCCGGCTGCATGGCGGGTGTGCAGCCGGCGGCAAACAGCAGTCTGTTCACCGGCCGTTCCCGGCGGGTCGGCGTTGTGGCGCGATTAGCCGAGTTCTGCGCGTAGCGGCCGGGCGAGCAGGGCGCCGATCACATCCCCTGCCGGCGCGCCTTCCAACAGGCGGCACACCGCCACCGTCACGGGCATGTCCACCCCCGCCTCCACCGCCGCTTCGGCAAGCACCGGTGCGGTGAACGCCCCCTCCGCCACCGTGCGCCGGTCGGCGAGCAAATCCGCCGCCGCGCGCCCCTGCCCCAGGCCGAGGCCGAGCGAGAAGTTGCGGCTGCTGGTCGAGGAACAGGTGAGGACGAGGTCGCCGAGGCCCGACAGACCGGCCAGCGTCTCCGCCCGCGCACCGCGCGCCAGGCCGAAGCGCGTCATCTCGGCAAAGCCGCGCGCGATCAGCGCCGCGCGCGCGTTCTGTCCCAGCCCCGCACCCTCGACCACGCCGCAGGCGATGGCGAGAACGTTCTTCACCGCGCCGCCGATCTCTGCGCCGACGACATCGCGGCTGGCGTAGGGGCGGAAATGCGGCGCCGCGAGCCGGGCGGCGAGCGCCTCGCCCAGCGCCTCGTCCGCCACCGCCAGCGTGACTGCGGTCGGCAGCCCCGCGGCGACTTCGTGCGCAAAGGTCGGGCCGGACAGCACCGCGATCGGCGCCTGCGGGTGGACGGCCTTGGCGACTTCGCCGACCAGCCGCCGCGTCCCCGCCTCGATCCCCTTGGCGCACAGCACCAGCGGGCGCGTACCGACGTCGATCTGCCCAAGCACACTGCCGACATGCTGCGCCGGCGCGACGACCAGCAGGGCATCTGCGTCGTTCAGATCGGCGAAATCGCACGTCGCGCGGATCGAGGGCGACAGCGGCACGCCGGCGAGGAACAGGCGGTTCTCGTGAGCGTCGTTGATCCCCGCAACGACCTCCGCTTCGCGCGCCCACAGCGTCACCGGTTCGCCGCGATGCGCCGCGACCTGCGCGAGCGCGGTGCCCCAGGCGCCGCCGCCAATGACCCCGATCTTCATGCCGTCACTCTCCATCCGTCCCGTTCGCTCTGAGCGTGTCGAAGGGCACGTTGCCACACGCGAAGCGCTCGTGGATAGCCGCCCTTCGACACGCTCAGGGCGAACGGGTGAAGGTTGCGGCACCTGACGTCACGCCTTCACTCCCGCACCGCGCACCGCCTCCGCGCCCGGATCGAGCGGCCAGCGCGCCCGCGCCGGCGTGTCAAGCGGATCGGTCAGGCCCGCTCCGAAGCGCTCCGCCCCCGCCCAGCCGATCATCGCGGCATTGTCGGTGCACAGCCACAGCGGCGGCGCGACGAAGCGCAGGCCATGGTCTGCCGCCAGATCCTGCAACGCCGCGCGCACCGCGCTGTTGGCGGCGACCCCGCCCGCGACGACCAGCGCGCTCGCCTCCACGCCTGCAATCCCGCGCCGCGTCCGATCGATCAGGCAATCGACCACCGCAGCCTGAAACGAGGCCGCAATGTCCTCGGGCGCATGCTGCCCGACCGCGCGCGCCACCGCACTCTTGAGGCCGGCGAACGAGAAATGCGGCTCGGCCGATCCCTTCAGCGGCCGCGGCAAGGGCACGATCGGCCGCCCGAGCGCCGCCGCCTTCTCGACGTTCGGCCCGCCGGGAAAGCCCAGCCCGAGCAGCTTGGCGGTCTTGTCGAACGCCTCGCCTGCGGCATCGTCGATCGTCGTCGCGATCCGGCGATAGCGGCCGACGCCCTCGACCAGCAGCAGCTGGCAATGCCCGCCCGACACCAGCAACAGCAGATAGGGGAAGGCGAGGTCCGGATCGGACAGCCGCGGGCTCAGCGCATGGCCCTCGAGGTGGTTGACCGCGACGAACGGCTTGCCCGCCGCATGGCTAAGCGCCTTGCCGGTGACGAGGCCGACCATCACGCCGCCGATCAGTCCCGGCCCTGCGGTCGCGGCGATTGCGTCGACCTGATCGAGCCGTAGCCCGGCATCCGCCAGCGCCGCCGCGACCAGTGGCTCCAGCGCCTCGACATGCGCGCGTGCTGCGATCTCCGGCACCACGCCGCCGAACGGCGCATGCGCCGCCTCCTGGCCTGCGAGCCGGTGACTCAGCACCTGCCGGTCGCTGGTGACGAGCGCGGCGGCGGTTTCGTCGCACGAGGATTCGAGGCCGAGGATGATCCGGGGAGGCATGGCCGGCCTTCTACGCCGGTCGGCAGAGGTTGTCGAAGGGGGCTGGTTTCGGCCATGGCGAGCGACGGGAATGAAAACACCCTCACCCTTCCGCGGCTTCGCCGCTCCCTCCCTCTCCCATCGGGAGAGGGAAGGAGCCCGCCGCCGCAGGCGGTGGGAAGGGTGAGGGTGGATATGTAGGACGACAATGGCGATCAGGTTCAAACTCGGCACGCGCGGATCGCCGCTGGCGTTGACCCAGGCCAATATGGTGCGCGATGCGCTGTGCGCCGCGCACGGCTGGACACCCGACGAGATCGAACTCGTCGTCATCCGCACCACCGGCGACCGCGTACAGGACCGCGCGCTGGCCGAAATCGGCGGCAAGGCGCTGTGGACCAAGGAACTCGACCGCGCCCTGCTCGCCCGCGAGATCGATGCCGCGGTCCATTCGATGAAGGACGTCGAGACGATCCGCCCCGCGGACTTTCGCATCGCCGCGATGCTGCCGCGCGCCGACGTGCGCGACCGGCTGATCGGCGCGGACAGCGTCGCCGAACTCCCGCGCAATGCCGTGGTCGGCACCAGCTCGCCGCGCCGCCGCGCGCAACTGTTGCGGCTGCGCCCGGACCTTCAGGTCGTCCTGTTCCGCGGCAACGTCGATACGCGCCTTGCCAAGCTGGCCGCGGGTGAGGCCGACGCGACCCTGCTCGCCGCCGCCGGCCTCGATCGTCTCGGCCGCGACGGTGTCGGCCGTGCGATCCCGACCGATACGATGCTGCCCGCACCGGCGCAGGGCGCGGTGGGCATCGAGGTTCTGGAGACGCATCAGGAAGCGCTGATCGCCATCACCGCGATCGACGATCCCGCGACCAGTGCATGCGTCCTGACCGAACGTGCGCTGCTCGCCGCGATCGGCGCCGACTGCCACTCCCCCGTCGCCGCACTCGCCGCCTTGTCGGGCGAGATGCTCACCTTGCGCGCCGAACTCATCGCCGAAGACGGCAGCCTGTTCGTCGAGGGCGCGGCGGAGGGCACCGACGGCGCGCTTGTCGCCGCCGAACTCGCCGCCGACCTGCTCGCCCGCGCCCCCTCCAGCGTGCGCTGCCTGTTCAACCCGTGACCGGCATTCCGCCCCAGGCCTTGTTGGTCGTCCGCCCCGAGCCGGGCAACACGCGCACGCTGGCCCGGCTGCACGACCTGGGGGCGGATGCCACCGCCTTCCCCCTGTTCGCGCCCGCGGCCATCGCCTGGGACGTACCGGACGTGCGCCGCTTCGACGCGCTGCTCGTGACGAGCGCCAACGCCGTCCGGCTCGCCGGTCAGACCCTCTCTGCACTCGCGCACCTGCCGGTCGTCGCCGTTGGTGCGGAGAGTGCCGCGGTTGCCGAAGCCGCCGGCCTCACCGTCGTGATCACCGGCACGGGCGGCGTGCATGACGCCCTCGCTGCGGCCGCCACCGCCGGCATCGTCCGGCCGCTCCACCTCGCGGGCCGTGAGCATGTCGACAGCGGCCACCCGACCGTGATCGTCTATGCGAGCGAGACGCTGCCCACCGATCCCGCCGCCTTCGCCGCCGCCGCGGCCGACCGCATCGTCCTGCTCCATTCGGTCCGTGCCGCGACCCGCGTCGCCGCATTGCTGCCCGACCGCTCCCGCACCGGCATCGCCGCGCTGAGCCCAGCGATCCTCGCCGCCGCCGGCAACGGCTGGTGCCTGGCCAAGGCTGCACCCCTGCCGACCGACGCCGCATTGTGCCAGCTTGGCCTCGCGCTCTGCACGGCAGCGATTGACCGTGCGGCGGGGCCCATGGATAAGACGGCATGAGCGACTATGTGCCGATCGATCCGCCGACGGGCGCCAGCGGTGCGCGCGGCCTGCGTACCGGCGTCTTCCTGGCGATCATTGCGCTGGCGTTCGTCGCGGGTGCAGTGCTGACCGGCTATCTGATGCGCCACGTGTCCTGGCTCGGTGGCACGCCCACCACGACGAAGACGGCGCCCGAACCGGTCAACTACAATCCCGCCCAGCCCCTCAACGCGAACGGCGAGCGCATCAATCCCCAGCTCGACCCCAATGCCCTCGCCTCGCGCGAAGCGACGCTGGCGGGGCAGCTGACCGCGCTCGAGGCGCGCACCGCCGCCGTCACCACCGACGCCAATGCCGCCGCCGCACAGGCCGGTCGCGCCGAGGGGCTGCTCGTCGCGGTCGCCGCCCGTCGAGTGCTCGATCGCGGCGTCGGCCTCGGCTATCTCGAGGAGCAACTGCGCAGCCGCTTCGGCAGCGCGCAGCCCAGGGCGGTGGCCGCCGTGATCGACGCGTCGCGCCAGCCGGTGACGCTGGAGGACCTGCGCCAGGGCCTGGAGGCGATCGCGCCCGACATCGCCTCGGTCAGCACCGATGGCTGGGGCGCCAGCCTGCGCCGCGAACTCGCCGGGCTGATCGTGCTGCGCAAGGCCGGCACGCCCAGCCCGCGCCCCGCCGACCGCTTGGCCCGCGCGCGCCGCCTGCTGGAAGGCGGCCAGGTCGAGGCCGCGCGCGCCGAAGTCGCGCGCCTGCCCGGCGCGTCGCAGGCGGGCAACTGGATGCAGGCCGCCGACCGCTATATCCAGGCGCGCACCGCGCTCAACCTGATCGAAAACGCCGCCCTGATGGGTCAGGCGGCAGCCAAGCCTGCGCCGGCCGCCACGGCCGAGGACCCGGCGAACGCCGCGGTCGACACCGACACCAACGCTCAGGAAACCACCTCGGTCGGCCTGTAAGTCCGGCTTCCTACCGCGGCCGGGTCCAAAGCCCGGTGCGCGGCACCTCCGCCATCGCGAACCGCCCGCGCGCCTCGGCAGCAGCCTGAGCGATGAAGGCGATCTTCTCGCCCTTCGACGTCGTTACCCGCGCGTCCCACGCCGCCGGTCCCAGCGCCGCGACCTTGCGGCCAAGCGTGCCATAGATGCGCGCCGCGGCCAGCACCGCCCAGGCCGATCGGAACGACAGCGCGCGCGTACCCACTCGCGCGCTCGCCTCGAACGCCGCCGCGCGATCCGTCAGTCGCCGCGCCAGGTCCGCCAGCGCGACGCGGTTCGCCGGCGCCAGGATCGCATCGGGCGCGATCCCCTTTTCCGCCAGCCAGTCGGACGGCAGGTAACAGCGCCCGCCGCGCGCATCCTCGTCGACATCGCGCGCGATATTGGCGAGCTGGAAGGCAAGGCCCAGGTCGCACGCGCGGTCGAGCACCGCGTCGTCGTTGGCATCGACGCCCATGATCACCGCCATCATGCAGCCGACGACGCCCGCGACATGGTAGCAATAGGTGTAGAGGTCCTCTTCGGCCCGCGGTCGCCAGCCGTCGCCGTCCAGCCGGAATCCCTGGATCAGATCGTGCGCGAACCGGCGCGGCAACCGCGTTTCGACGGCGACGATGCGCAGCGCGTCGAACGCCGGCACGCCCACCACTCGGCCGTCCAGCGCCGCATCGGTCAGCGCCGCCATCTCGGCGACCCGCCGCGGTGCGTCTTCGACCACGCGTAGGTCATGGCCATGATCCTGCCCGTCGGCGATGTCGTCGCACGCCCGGCACCAGGCATAGAGCAGCCAGGCCCGTTCGCGCGTCGGCCGGTCGAACAACAGGCTCGCCGCCGCAAAGCTCTTCGATCCTCGCGCGATCGATTCGTGCGCGGTCGCAACGATCGCGTCGCGCGAGGGCAAAGCCTCAGAGGTCAGACGTCTTCATCCTGACGATCGGCTGCGTCGGCACATGGCGCGCCATCTGGTCGAGCAGGCCGTCCAGCGTCGTATCGACGATCAGCAGGTCGCGATGCTGCGCGCGCAGGAAGCCGACCTCCGCCGATTTCTCCCAGAACGCGATCAGGTGATCGTAATAACCCGCGACGTTGAGCAGACCGACCGGATCGGCGTGATAGCCGAGCTGCGCCCAGGAGAGCGCCTCCCACAGCTCGTCCATCGTCCCCGTACCGCCGGGAATGGTGATGAAGCCATCGGCCAAGTCGGTGAACGCGGCCTTGCGCGCATGCATGCCGCTGACGACGTGCAGTTCGGTAAGGCCACGATGCGCGACCTCGGCATCGACCAGCGCCTGCGGGATCACCCCGATCACCTCGCCGCCCGCGGCAAGGGCACTGTCGGCGACCGCGCCCATCAGCCCCAGCCGCCCGCCGCCATAAACGACCCCGATGCCGCGCTCCGCGAGGCGACGCCCGATCGCACGCGCCGATTCGATATAGAGAGGATCGGCCGGCGTCGCCGACCCGCAATAGATAGCCAGACGTTTCATGGGGGAGCCGCTACGCCGATGCGGCGCATGCGGCAAGCTCAGCGCGTCTCCATCCAGCGCTGGCGCAGCCCCGCCAGCGTCGCCGGGTCGGCATCGGGCCGCGGGCTCGCCGCCTTGCCCCCGCGCAACCGCGCCCGGTCGCGCTCCGATGGCTCGACCAGCCGCACGCGCACCGCCGCGGTGCCACGGCTCCGGATGCCAAGCTCGTCCGCTGCGCCGCGCGACAGATCGATGATCCGCCCGCGCACGAAGGGCCCGCGATCGTTGACCCGCACCAGAATGGTGCGCCCCGTGTCCAGCGCCGTCACCTCGACATAGCTCGGCAGCGGCAAGGTGGTGTGCGCCCCGCTGATCGCCTTGGCATGAAACTTCTCGCCGCGCGCGGTGTGATTGACCGATTCAGTGCCGTACCAGCCGGCATAGCCGAGTGCGTCATAGCCGGGCGACGGCGCGGGAACGTAGGTGACGCCGCGGACGGTGTACGGCCGCCCGATCTTCACCGGCAGGTCGCTGACGGCGCGCCCTCCGCATGCGGCGAGACACAGGGCGAGCACCATCAGTGCGACGGGCCGAATCACCTCCCCTCCCTGGAAGGGAGGGGGTGGGGGTGGGTAGGCCCGCCGCATCGCGCGACAGTGGCCATGATCGCCTCCGCAACCCCATCGGGATTGGCGACGACATCGCTGTTCCAGAACCGGATCACATGCCATCCCAATCCTTCGAGCCACCGGGTCCGCTCATCGTCGCTTGGGCTGTCGACGTGCTGGCTACCGTCGAACTCGATCCCCAGCTTCACGCTGCGGCACGCGAGATCGACGATATACCGCCCAACCGGCAATTGCCTCGTGAAGCGTGGCCGATGGAATCGCAGCCGTAGCCAGATCAGCCGCTCCGCCTCGGTGGCGTCGGTGCGCAGAGCTCGTGCATTGGCCGTCATATAGGGTGCGATCCGCGGCATCCCCGGAAGCTGACCGATCGCGATACGGAGAGCAACCCACCCCCGGCCCCTCCCTTGCCAGGGAGGGGAGGATCAACATCGCCGCCCCGACAGCATCAGCGCCGCCGTCGCCTTCGCGCTCCCCACCACGCCCGGAATCCCCGCGCCCGGATGCGTCCCCGCGCCCACAAAATACAGGTTCGGAATATGATCGTCGCGGTTGTGCACGCGGAAGTACGCGCTCTGCGTCAGGATCGGCTCCAGGCTGAACGCGCTCCCCATATGCGCGTTGAGATCGGCCGCGAAATCGCTCGGCGCATAGCTGAACTTCGTCACGATCCGCTCGTGGATGTCGGGGATCAGCCGCCGGCCGACTTCGTCGAGAATGCGCTTTTCCAGGATCGGCCCGATCTCGTTCCAATCGACCGGGAACTTGCCGAGGTGCGGCACGGGGGCGAGCGCGTAGAAGGTCGAATGCCCCTCCGGCGCCAACGCCGGATCGGTCACGGTCGGATGGTGCAGGTACAGCGAGAAATCCTGGCTCAGCACGCCATGGTCGTAGATGTCCTCGAGCAGCCCCTTATAGCGCGGGCCGAACAGGATCATGTGGTGCGGGATGCCGGGCCAGGCGCCCTTGATTCCGAAGTGCACCACGAACAGCGATGGCGAATAGCGCTTCTTTTCGAGGGACGCCTTCGTCCGCTGCCCGCTGCGCGAGGTCTTCAGCAGGTCGCGATAGGTGTGCATGATGTCGCTGTTCGCCGCGACCGCATCGGCCTGCATCGTCCAGCCACTCGCACAGGTGACACCCGTCGCCCGATCGCCCAGCGTCTCGATCGCCGTCACCGGGTCGCCGAGCCGCAGCGTCCCCCCGATCCGCTCGAAATGCGCGACCATACCCGCCACCAGCCGGTTGGTGCCGCCGCGCGCGAACCACACGCCCCCGTCGCGCTCCAGCTTATGGATCAGCGCATAGATCGCGCTGGTCGTCATCGGATTGCCGCCGACCAGCAGCGTGTGGAACGACAAGGCCTCGCGCAGCTTCTCGTTCTTGATGTACTTCGACACGATCGAATAGACCGACCGCCACGCCTGATATTTCGCCAGCGCTGGCGCCGCCTTTATCATCGACGCGAAGTCGAGGAAGGCGACATGGCCCAGCTTCTAATACCCCTCGCGGTACACGCCCTCGGCATAATCGAGGAACTGGTGGTATCCGGCGATGTCGGCAGGCTCGAGCTTGCCGATCTCGCGCTGCAACGCGGCTTCGTCGTTGGAATAATCGAAGTTGGTGCCGTCCGGCCAGTTCAGCCGGTAGAAGGGGGTGACGGGCTCCAGCGTGACGTCGCGCGCCATGTCGCTGCCCGACAGCGCCCACAATTCCTGCAGGCACGCAGGATCGGTGATGACCGTCGGCCCGGCATCGAAGGTGAAGCCGTCCCGCTCCCAATAATAGGCGCGGCCGCCCGGCCGGTCGCGCGCCTCGACGATCGTCGTTGCGACTCCTGCCGATTGCAGCCGGATCGCCAGCGCCAGCCCGCCGAATCCCGATCCGATGACGATCGCCGACTTCATGTGTGTCTTTCCCTGTCCTACCGCCATGCCGTCGTCCGCAGCGCATGCAGCGCGCGGCCGACCGGCACCGGCGGTTTCCCTGTCACGATGCGCGCCTTGTCCCGCAGATTCGATCGCCCGGCATAGAAGCGGGTAATGAGCGCGGGGTCGAGGCGGTAGAAGCGTTCGATGATGCGCCAGCGTTCCGCCGGATCACCGGCGCGGAACATCATCGTGTTGAGCATGCGGTAGAATGCGCCGCGCCGCCAGTGCTCGCGGGCGTAAGCGTATGACAAGCGCGCGAGCGCCTCGCCCGACCAATCGCCGCTATTCGCCAGCGCGATCGCAAAACGCACCGCATCCGGCAGCGAATAGCCGGTCGCCGGCTGGAACAACCCCGCGCGCATCCCCGCCTTGGCGATGCCCTTGCCGGTCGATCGCCAATACGCCTCGAAATCGCCCCCCAGGGTGATCGGCAGGCACCCCGCCTCGCGCCGCACCACCTCGGCGCCTTGCCAGCCGCGCGCGTGCGCATAGTCCGCGATCCGTGCACCGATCGCCGGCACGTCCAGGCCTGGCGTATCGCTGTAATAGGTGTCCTCGACGAACATCCGGTCGGGCGCGAACGGCAAACAATAGACGAAGCGATAGCCGTCGATCTGCTCGACGGTCGCGTCCATCACCCGTGGCATGTCGACGCCGTGCGGCACCGGCAGCGCCAGCTCGTGGCCGACGAACTTCTGCCAGCCCAATTCCAGCGTCCCGAGATCGCCCGGCCCGCGGGCATCGATCACGCCCGTCGCCTCGACCCGGTCGCCATCGCCCAGCACGACGGCGGTCGCCGACAGCGCCAGCACGCGCCGCTTGGTCATGATCGCCTCCGCCGGCAGCTTCGCGCGCACCACCGCGTCGAACCGCTCGCTGGTCAGCGAATAATAGGTCGCATCGACGGTGCGCGTCAGGTTCGGGAAGGCGACGTCATACCCCCGCCAGCCATGCACCACCATGTCCTGCACCAGCCAGCGGTCGGCCTGGGCGACATCGCTGCCGAAAAACGACCAGACATGCTCGCCACCCAGGCGCGCACCAGCCTCGACGATCCGCACGTCGCACCCCGGCGCCCGCGCCTTCACCGCCAGCGCGATCAGCCCGCCAGCCAGCCCACCCCCGACGATCGCCAGGTCGCAACGGATCGTCGTGCCCATGTTTCAAGCGCCTAGCGGATTGTCCCCGTGGAAAGAACCGGCTTTCAGACATTGCGGCGAATGTATGCGATAGGCTTGCCGCAGCGATGACGACTACCCTGTCCTCCTTTGGCGATCGCGACGCCATCCTGCGCCATGCCGGTCGGCAGGCGATCGCACGCGCGCAGGCCGAACAGCTCGCCAGCCGGATGGGATCGGACGGCGCACCGGAACGCGACAGCGAGGAAGCGGCGAGAACATGGGTCGATCTCGGCAAGACTTTGCTGGCAAGCGGGCGCATATCAGCGTCCGAATCGCTGCTGTTTCTGACGTTCGCGATCGAGGGCATCCACACCAAGCGGTGGCTTGCCGGCGACTATCCCGAACTCGAGTCGATCGCTGCGGCCATGAACCGGATCGAGGCGGACGCCGGGCTGACACCCGGCCAATATTGGCTGAAGGCCGATGCTCCCGAAGCGCACCGCCAGTTGAGCGATGCTTATGAGGCGGCGCTCGATGCCCGGTTCGAAGAGACGCTCCGGGCGTTCGACCTTACCATGCTGGCCGACCTGTGGCGCACGGATCGCAAGGAGTACGACCGACTGCGCGAGATCGGGCGCCGATCGATCTTCGCCAAATCCCAGAGTCGAGCGGCAGTGGGATCGTCGATCGCATCCTATGAGGACGAGGCGAATCGCTGCGCCGCCGCGGGCGCTTACTACGCCGCCACCGTCATGCTGGCGTCGGCCGCCGAAGCGCGCCTGCTGGACCGGCTTCTCGCCCGCCCGAGTGATACCGCCACGGCGCTTGCCGGCATGACGCACAGACCCGGCAACCCCGATCCGCTGACATGGTCGCTCGCCACGATGCTGGCGGTTGCGGAGCGAGCGGGATGGCTCGGCAGCATCGCCGATACCGAGGTCGAGGCCCATATCGGCCCATGGCTGTCGTCGATACGCAAGGTCCGAAATCTGCTGCATCCTGGCCGACATGCCCGCGACCGGCCGCATGTGCCGATCGGTTTCGGCGAATATGACGATGCCAGACTGGGCTATGCCGCCTTGTGCCTCGTACTGGCGCGCGTGGACGACGAGATGCCGCCGCTTGACCAGGCGCCTCGCCCTGCCGGTACGTAAGCCGCCAGAAAGGACTGAAACCCAATGCTTGCCGCCCTCATCGCCGCCACGCTCGCCCCAGCCACACCCGGGGCAGACGACCCGCTGACGCGCCCGATCGCGGTCGAGCAGGCGAAGGATTGGCTTCGCCCCGCTCCACCGGTGCGCGTGTTCGGCAACACCTGGCTTGTCGGTTTCGGTGGACTGAGTGTCGCGTTGATCGACACCGGCGACGGGCTGATCCTGATCGACGGCGCGCTGCCGCAGGCAGAACCGGCGATCCTCGCCAACGTGCGCAAGTTGGGGTTCGACCCGCGCCGCATCCGCTACATCCTCAGCACCGAACCGCATTTCGACCATGCCGGCGGGCTCGCCGCGCTCGTCCGCGATACCGGCGCGACCGTCGTCGCCAGCGCGCGCGGGGCGGAAGGGCTGCGCAGCGGCCGCCTGGCCGCCGACGACCCGCAAGTCGGCTACGGCAGCCGCTTCCCGCCCGTGCCGGCGGTCCGCACGATCCGCGACGGCGACACGCTGCGCCTCGGGCAGACGATCGTCACCGCGCATGCCACGCCCGGCCACACGACGGGCAGCATGAGCTGGAGCTGGCGCGCGTGCGAGCGCGGGACCTGCAAGACGATCGTCTTCGCCAGCAGCCTCAACCCCGTGTCGACCGACGATTATCGCTACACCGCCCATCCAGGGATCGTCGCCGCCTTGCGCCGCGGGCAGGCAACGATGGCAGCGCTGCCGTGCGACCGGCTCATCACCGCCCATGCCGATCAGGACGGCGCGACGGATCGCTTCCGCACCGCGCCGGGCGCCTGCCGCGCCTATGCCCGCGCGTCGGCGGCCAAGCTGGACAGGCGGCTGCGCGAGGAAAGGACGCGCTAAACCTCGTTCGCCCTGAGCCTGTCGAAGGACCCCTCTCCCCGAGGGTAACGCCTGCGGCACGCGCCCTTCGACAAGCTCAGGGCGAACGGTAAGGTGGGAATCGCCATGCCCGCTCCCACGCTCCGAACCGAACGCCTCAGCCTCACCGGCCACCGCCCCGACGATCTCGACGCGCTCGCGGCGATGTGGGCCGAGCCCGCGGTCTATGCGCAGATCGGCGGCGTCGCCCGATCGCGCGAAGAGGTGTGGCTGCGCCTGCTCCGCTCGATCGGCCAGTGGCAGGCGTTCGGCTATGGCAGCTGGGTGTTCCGCGACGCCGACGGCACGATCCTGGGCGAAGGCGGGCTGATGGAGGCACGCCGCGCGATGGACCCGCCGCTGGCCCTGCCGGAAGCGAACTGG
>ERZ941706.469-NODE-469-length-12995-cov-3.427898_pt1 | contig 12995 bp, 12 predicted proteins | sample MGYA00521232_ERZ941706 | MGnify/ENA primary metagenome ERZ941706 (study PRJEB32759, sample SAMN07749893) | skin metagenome | biome: transportation; feature: city; material: polyester macromolecule | host: Homo sapiens | place: Hong Kong:ER line | collected...
CATGCCGCCGCTGCACACGCACAATATCGAGAATATCGGCGACGAGGAGGTGCTGACCCTCTTCTGGACCCATGACATGTTCGACCCGAAGGCGCCCGACACCTATGCCGACCCCGTCTGAAGGACCGCCCGCCGCCCGAACGCGGCTGAAAGTGATGACCATCCTCGGCACGCGGCCGGAGATCATCCGCCTGTCGCGGGTTATGGCGCGGCTCGATGCGCATGTGGACCATGTCATCGTCCACACCGGGCAAAATTGGGACTATGAGCTGAACGAGGTTTTCTTCGAGGATCTGGGCGTGCGGCGACCCGACCATTTCCTCGGCGTCGACACGTCGAGCCTCGGCGCCGTGCTGGGCGGCATCCTGATCGAAAGCGAGAAAGTGCTGCGCGAACACCGCCCCGACGCGGTGCTGATCCTCGGCGACACCAACAGCGCCATCGCCGCGATCATCGCGCGGCGGCTGAAAATCCCGGTCTATCACATGGAAGCGGGCAACCGCAGCTTCGACCGCAATGTGCCGGAAGAAACCAACCGCAAGCTTGTCGACGCGATTTCGGACTTCAACCTCGTCTATACCGAACATGCCCGGCGCCATCTGCTCGCCGAGGGGCATCAGCATCGCCGCGTGCTGCTCACCGGTTCGCCGATGCGCGAGGTCCTCGACCATTATCGGGGCCGCATCGAGGCATCGAATGTGCTCGCCGAGCTGGGGCTGGAGGCGGGTCGTTATTTCATCGTGTCGATGCACCGCGAGGAAAATGTCGATTCGAAGGAGCGCCTCGGCTCGCTGGTGGCGACGCTCAACGGACTTGCCGTGCGCCACGCCATGCCGGTCATCGTCAGCACCCACCCGCGCACCCGCAACCGGCTCGACGCGATTGAGGGGCTACAGCTGGACGAGCGGGTGCGCTGGATGAAGCCCTTCGGCTTCCACGACTACAACCACCTGCAGATGAAGGCCTTTTGCGCGATCAGCGACAGCGGCACCATCGCCGAGGAAAGCGCGATCCTCGATTTTCCCGCGATCACGCCGCGCGACGCCATCGAGCGGCCCGAGGCGATGGACACGGGCAACATCGTCGTCACCGGCCTCGATCCGCAGACCATCGACGAGGCGATCGCGCTGGTGACGAGCATCCACGCGGAGCGCCGGTCGGCCGGCATCGCCCCGCCCTGCCCCGACGATTATGCGATCACCAACACCTCCGAGCGGGTGGTGAAGCTGATCCTCGGCACCGCGCGGCTCAGCAACGGCTGGGACGGCATCCGCCGGCACGACTACAGCTGAGCGCGGGCGGCCGTCAGCGGCTGAGCGCCGAAAGCCGTTCGATATAGCGGTCGCGATCGAAGGCGGCCGCCGCCGCCGCGACGATCGCGCTGCGGTCGGCGGCATCGCCCGCAAGTGCCGCCATGATGTCGCGCGCCGCCTGCGCCGGATCAGCGGGATGGATGGGCTGGCCGAGGCCCGTCGCGTGCAGCCATCGGGCGGTCTTGCCCGCCGGGTCCGCCATCATCAGCGAAGGCGTGCCGATCGCCGCATAGCTGACCGTTTTCGAGGGAAAGGCATAGCGCATGAGGTCGGGAGTCGCGCCGACGAGGCCGAAGCGCGACGCGGCGATTTCCAGCGAAATGGCTTCGCGGCTCACCGGATCGTGAAAGCGGACGCTGCCCGACAGGCCAAGCGCATCCGCCTGCGACACCAGCCCCGCCTTCGTCTCGCCGTCGCCGAAGAAGTCGACCGAGGGCCGCTCGCCCACCGGGATCAGCGCGAGCGCGCGCAGCATATGGTCGAGATTCTGGGCCTTCCCATGCGCACCGGCATAAATGATGTCGCGGCTGGGCGCGCCCGCCGCCACCCCGGGCGCGGCGTCGATGGCGAAATTGTTGAGCACGACGATTTTCGCCGCGGCCTTCGCCTGCGATCCGGCAGGCGTATAGGCGATCAGCTGATCCTTCATCTCGTCTGACAGGGTGACGATATGGTGGGCGGCGCGCACCGTCACCCCCATCCACCAGCCATAGAGCCGCCGTACCAGCGGATTGGCGATGCGATAGCCGAACATGTCCTGCACATAGTGGATGCTGTGATCGCTGCGGCCGGTGAGGCGGTTGACGAGCAGCAGCACGCCGGCGACTCCCGGCGGATAGCTGACCGAATAAAAGGCCTGCCACCGGCCCGACAGCAGCGTGGCGAGGCCGTGCGCAAGCAGCCGGGCGGCATGGACCCCGCGCTTCGCCCCCGAAAGCCCCCGGTCGACCGGCGCGGCAAAGGCGCGCACCGCTACCGCGTCGCCGAACTCCGCCTGCCGTGCGCCTGCGAAATCGCCGCTGTCGCCGGTCACCACCGTCACACGTTCGCCGCGCGCGCAGTGCATGGCGGCGATGTCGCGCAGCATTACCGGGAAGGTGAAATTCTCCGGCCAGAAATAGCGGTGGACGATCAGGGTCCGCCCGCCAATCCGCTGATCGCCGTCGGCCATCACCACCCCCGCCCCGTTTCGGCACGCGCATCATGCCGCACCGCAACCAAATCGTCACGCAGCGCCTCTAGGCGGCGCGGGTCCGGGCGGCAAGCGAGCGGCCGGACGCGGGAGTCGCGACATTGGACAGGGCAGGCATCAGCGCCTATCGCGCGCCGGGATCGGGTAGCGAGGAGGCTGGCGTGATGGGGGCTGGCAAGACGGAAGCCGGCGGGTCGAACGACCTTGCGAGCGCGGACCGCATGACCCCGCCGCCGGTCATCATCGTCGGCGCCGCCCGATCGGGCACCAAATATCTGCGCGACACGCTCGCCGCCTCGCCCGATGCGGCGCGGGTTCCCTATGACGTCAGCTATGTCTGGCGGATGGGCAATGAGGCGCAGCCGACCGACGTGTTCGCGCCCGACCTGGCGCGTCCGCAGGTGCGCGGCTTCGTGCGGTCGCAGCTGATCCGGCTGGCGAATTGGCGGCCGGGCAAGGTGCTGCTCGAAAAGACCGTCGGCTCGACGCTGCGCGTCCCCTTCTGCACGGCGATCTTTCCCGAGGCGAAGTTCGTCCATCTGGTCCGCGACGGGCGCGCCGTCACCGAAAGCGCGATGCGCCAGTGGGAAGCGCCGCCCGAATGGGGCCGACTGTTCGAAAAGCTGCGCGGCCTGCCGCTGCGCAACCTTGGCTATGCGGCATGGTTCGTCGCCAACTATGCCACCGGCCTCGTTTCCGGTCGGGGAGGCGGCAAGCTGTGGGGACCGCGCTATCCGGGCGCGGACGCGGATCTCGCCGAGGGCCGGCCGCTCGCCTATATCTGCGCGCGCCAGTGGGCGGCCTCGGTCGAGATCGCGACGCGCGACCTTGCCGCCCTGCCCGCCCCGCGCGTGCTCACCATCCGCTACGAGGAACTGATGGCCGACGACAGCCAGTGGCACCGGCTTGCCGCCTTCTGCGGCCTGTCCGACCCCGACGCCATCGTCGCGGCGCATCGCGCCAGGGCGCTCGGCGGGCAGGACGACAAGTGGCGCCAAACGCTCACCGCCGAGCAACAGGCGCAGATGCTGGCGGGCGCGGGCGCGATGCTCGCCCGCTTCGGCTATACCGACGACCGGAGCGCGGCGGCATGAGCGAAGGTGTGACCGGCGTCCCCTTTTTCCGCCCGTCGATCGGCGAGGAGGAAATCGCCGAGGTCGTCGATTGCCTGCGCAATGGCTGGCTCACCACCGGGCCGAAGACCCGCGCGTTCGAGGAAGCCTTCGCCGCTGAGCTTGGCGGCGGGGTCGAGGCGGTGGCGGTCAACAGCGCGACCGCCGCGCTGCACCTGGCGGTTGAAGCGGTCGGCATCGGGCCGGGCGACGAGGTGATCGTCCCCACCATGACCTTCACCGCCACTGCCGAAGTCGTCCGCTACATGGGCGCGACGCCGGTGCTGATCGACTGCGAGCCCGACAGCTTCAACATTGGCGCGGGTGCGGTCGCGGCCGCCGTCACGCCCGCGACCAGGGCGGTGATGCCCGTCCATTTCGCGGGGCTGCCCTGCGACATGACCGCGATCCGCGCGGTCGCGGACCGGCACGAGCTGAAAATCATAGACGACGCCGCCCACGCCCTGCCCGCCGCGCACAAGGGGGTCGCCATCGGCGCAGACTATGCCGACGCGACCGCGTTCAGTTTCTACGCCAACAAGACGATGACCACCGGCGAGGGCGGGATGCTGGTGACGCGCGATCCGGACCTCGCGGCGCGTGCGCGGGTGATGCGGCTGCACGGCATCAGCCGCGACGTGTTCGACCGCTTCACCAATGTCGCAGCAAGCTGGCAGTATGATATCGTCGCGCCGGGCTTCAAATATAACCTCACCGACATCGCCGCAGCGATGGGGCTGCACCAGCTGCGCCGGGTCGCGGAATTCCGGGCAGCGCGCGCGCGGCTGTGCGACCGCTACGACGCTGCGCTGGCGAACAGCGGGCTGATCCTGCCGGTCGACGCGCCCGAGGGCGACCTGCACAGCCGCCATCTCTATATCGTCCGCGCGCCCGAAGGCGCCCCCTTCACCCGCGACACGATCATCGAGGGGCTAAAGGCAAAGGGCATCGGCACCTCGGTCCACTACGAACCGCTGCACCGGAAGAGCTACTGGGCGCAGAGCCAGGCGCTCGACCCGGCGCGTTTCCCGAATGCCGAGGCGATCGGCCGCTCGTGTGTCTCGCTGCCCTTGTTCATGGCGATGACCGATGCCGAGCAGGATTATGTGATCGACGCGCTGCTGGCGGTCGTTCGCGGCTAGCCATGGCGAAGCGGACATTCGATATCGTCGTCGCGGCGCTGGTGCTGGTCTGCACACTGCCGCTCACGCTGGCGAGCGCGCTGGCGGTCCGACTCGGCTCGCCCGGCCCGATCTTCTACCGCGCGGCGCGTGCCGGGGTCGGCGGCGCGCCCTTCGCGATGCTGAAATTCCGCACAATGCACGTCGCCGCGCATCAGGGGCCGGAAATCACCGCGCCCAACGACGCGCGCATCTTTCGCGCGGGCGCGCTGCTCCGCAAGCTGAAGCTCGACGAGCTGCCGCAGTTCTGGAACGTGCTGGCCGGCGACATGAGCATTGTCGGCCCCCGCCCCGAATCGCTCGCCATCGTCGAGTCGCAATATGCGCCGTGGATGATGGAGACGCTGGCGGTGCGCCCCGGCATCACCAGTCCCGGTGCCATTTTCGGCTATACCCATGCCGATGCGCTGCTCGATCCGGCCGATCCGGAAGGCAGCTATGTCGCGCATGTGCTCGGCCCGAAACTGGCCATCGAGCGCGCCTATATCGAGCGCGCGACATTCTTTTCCGACCTTGCGGTGATGCTGCGCACGGCATGGACGATCCTGCTGGTCGCGGTCGGCCGCACGCGGTTCGCCCTGCCGCGCGAGGCGCGCGAGGCGGCGCGCTGGCATCCGGTGCCTGGCGGATGAGCCGTCCGCCGATCCGGGTGGTGCAGCTGCTGCGCCATCCGAAAAGCAATTTGTTCAGCATCGAGCGGGTCTACGCCGCCGTGCGCGCCGCGCTGCCCGGCGACATCGCGGTCGGCACCTGGGCCGCCCTGCACCCGTCGAAGGGACTGGTCGGCCGGCTGAGGGACGCGCTCGCCGCCCGGCGCATCGACGCGGACGTCGTCCATATGACCGGCGATGCCCATTATCTCGGCTTTTTCACCGGCCGCAGGCGGACGATCCTGACAGTCCACGACCTCGAAAGCCTCGAAAGGAAGCGCGGGCTGCGGCGCTGGCTGTTCAAACTACTTTGGTTTACCATTCCGGTCGCGCGCGCGGGCCGGATCGTCGCCATCTCACCCGCCACCAAGGCGGCGCTGCTGAGGCACTTGCGGATCGACCCCGACCGGGTGACGGTGATCCCCAATCCGCTGACCGCAAGCCTGCCCCCCAAGGCCAGCGCATTCCGCACCGATCGGCCGGTGGTGCTGCATGTGGGAACGAAGGCGAACAAGAATCTGCCGCGCCATGTCGAGGCGCTCGACGGATTGCCGGTGCGATTGAAGGTGATCGGCGCGCTCGATGCCTATCAGCGCTCGCTGCTCGAAGAGGCGAACTTCGATTATGACGCGCGCAGCGGGCTCGACGATGCGGCGCTCGCCGCCGCCTACGCCGATGCCGACCTGCTCCTTTTCGCGTCGCTTTCCGAGGGTTTCGGCCTGCCCATTCTCGAGGCGCAGGCGGTCGGCATACCGGTGGTCACCAGCGACCGCGAGCCGATGCGCGGCGTGGCGGGCGACGGCGCGTTGCTCGTCGATCCGGAGGATGTTGGCGCGATCCGCGCGGCGGTGACGGCTATCCTCGGCAATCCGGCGTTGCGCGACCGGCTGCTGGCGGCGGGGCGGGCCAATGTCGCCGCCTATGCGCCCGCCGAGGCAGCGGCGCGTTATGCCGCGCTTTACCAAGATGTGGCACAGACGGCGGCACGATGAGCCGCCCGGTCGTCCTCCTTTTCTGCCGGACCTATCTTCCGGGCTTTCGCGCCGGCGGCCCGGTGCGCACGCTGTCGAACCTCGTCGCGGCCCTCGGCGACGATTTCGATTTCCGCATCGTCACGCTCGACCGGGATTTCCAGTCCGACACGCCCTACCCCGATGTCGCGCCGATGGCGTGGACGCGGGTCGGCGCGGCCGAAGTGCTCTATTGTCCGCCCGAACGTGTAAAGCGCAAAATGCTGCGCGCGCTGGTCGCCGAAGTGCGGCCCGACCTGATCTATCTCAACAGCCTGATGGATACGGTCTTTCCGCAGCGCATGCTGCTGCTGCGTCGGCTTGGTGCCCTTGGACGTATCCCCATGCTGCTGGCCGTGCGCGGGCAGCTCAACCCCGGCGCGCTGGCCCTCAATGGTCCACGCAAGAAGCTCTATCTGGCCGCGCTCAAGGCGTCCGGCATGCTCGACCGGCTCTCATGGCATGCGACCGGCGCGCCCGAGGCGGCGGCGATCGAGGCGGCGCTCGGCGGCGGCTTCGTCGAACGCAGCGGCGGGCGGATCATGATTGCGCCGAACGTCAGCTTCGCCGGCGAAGGCCCGGTCGATGCCTTCGTGCCGCGCGCCGGGGGCGAACCGCTGCGCATCGCGCTGCTCGGCCGCATCAGCCGCATGAAGAATATCGACGTCGCGATCGATATCCTCGCGCAGCTCGCCTGTCCCGCCCGGCTCACGCTCTACGGTCCCGTCGAGGACATGGCCTATTGGAACGAATGCCGGGCACGCATCGCCGCCCTGCCCCCGCACCTCGCGGTCGTGCACGAGGGCGCGGTCGAGCCGGCGCGGGTGCCCGAAACGCTGGCGCCGCACGACCTCTTCTTCCTGCCCACGCAGGGCGAGAATTTCGGCCATGCCATAGCAGAGGCGCTCGCCGCCGGGCTGCCCGTGGTGATCAGCGACCGCACGCCGTGGCGCGGGCTGGCCGAGAAGGGGGTGGGCGCGGACCTGTCGCTCGACGCCCCGAACGAATTCGTCGCAGCGATGGAGGCGATCGCAGCGCTCGATGCCGCGGGACAGCGGACGTTGCACCACCATTGCGCGGCCTATGCAAAAGAGGCATTGGCCGACGCGGACGCGCTCGCCGCCAACCGCCGCCTGCTGACGGCGGCGATCGGCGATGACGGTGGCGCGCGCGCGACCGCAGGCCAGGAATCGGGCGGGGGATGATGGGCATGGATACTGCCGAAACCACGCTGAAGTCGGTGCTGAACGCTGCAATCGCGGTGCAGGCGCTGCTGCTGACCATCCTCGGCAGCGCGATGCTGCTCAACGTCGGCAATACGGGGCTCGCCATCGTCAGCCCGCTCGTGCTGATCCTGTTCATCGCGGCATGCGCGCTGTGGGCAGTGCTCATCGTCCGCGACCATCCGTCGATGGTGTGGATGGCCCCGGTGGCATATCTGGGCGGCAGCGCGATGTTCTTCGGCTTCGGGCCGCTCGTAAACTATCTTGGAAACGAAACGACGCGGCTGTACCTGTCCGGTCGCGTCTTCCCCAGCACACCCGCTGATCTGGCCGAGGCCCATCTGCTGAGCCTCGCCGCGATCGGGCTGGTCCTTATCGGCCAGCGCATGGCGCTGGCAATGCCGATGGGCGGCCTGGCGCGGCTCGGAGGCAGCGGGGACGGCAAGAAGTTCAGCCCCGAAGCTGTCGCGATCGCGCTGCTCGCGCTCGGCTTCACCTTCAAATTCGGCATCGACTATCCCGCGCAATGGGGGTGGTACACTCTGCCGGTGCCCAGCACTTTGGCGATGCTCAAGCAATTCATCGCGGTCGGCCTGGGCATTCTTGCCTTTATCGCGACACGGCGGGGCGGTGCCTGGATCTTCATTTTCTGGTTCCTTTGGCTGATCGACACCGGCTTCGGCGCGCTCGAATTTTCGAAGCAGGTTTTCGCGCTGAACGCGCTTTTGCCGTTGATCGGCTATTTCGCAGCGAGCCGGAACCTGCGGAAAAGCCTCGTCCTGGCCAGCTTCGGCTTTCTGCTTTACCTCATGGCCGCGCCCTATGTTTTCTATGCACGTACTGTGGTGCTGAACAGCGACGGCACCATGTCCGCGATGTCTTTCGAAGATCGGGCAGACGTTTTGACCGATTATGTGACCGGCAACACGGCAACGGTGTCGACAGCGACCAGCCGTGACGACCTCCAGGCCTGGTGGACCCGACTGGACTTCACCGGCAAGCAGGCCTTCGTCATCGACCTGAAGTCGCAGGGCATTCCTTCGCCGTCGATGACCGACATCGGTACCCGCCTCGTCCCGCGCGTGCTGTGGCCGGACAAGCCGATCATCGTCGGCGCGGGCCGTGAATTCTATCGGCTGGCGACCGGCCGCGACGTGCAGAATTTCGCGTCGGTATCGCTCTATGCCGACATTTACTGGCACGGCGGCATTTCCGCGTTGCTGATCTTCTGTCCGCTGCTGGGCATGGTGCTGATCGTGATGATGCGGCTGACCCGGCCGACCATCGTCAGTCTCAACTATGCCTATTTCCCGGCGGTGTTGCTCGGCATCGTCTTCGCGGTCAGCGACCTCATGAAATATGCGGACTCGGTGCTTACGCGCATCGTCTTTTTCGCGCTGTTCTTCGTGGTGATGCGGATCATTCTGATGGTCGCCAGCGGCACCGAGCGAGCTGGCTATCGCACGCCCGCCACGCAGGGCCACTGGCCCGGCTGAACCATGGCCGGAAAGACGACCAGCGGCCCTGCGCAGCATCTGCGTGCGCTGACCGGCCATGCCGGGCGAATGCTCGGCTCGAAAAGCGGGCAGATGCTGCTGATCGGCTTCGTGAACATCGGGCTGGGCCTTGCCGTCACCATGCTGCTCGCGCGGCTGATGATGCCGTCCGAGTTCGGCGAATATGCGCTCGCGCTGAATCTGGCGCAGATGCTGACGATGCCGGTCGAGTTCGGCCTGCTGACGCTTACGGTTCGCGAGATCGCACGGTCCCGCGCGCGCGAAGACGACGAGGCGCTGGCGGCGATGGTGCTGTTCGCGGCGACCATGCTGATGACCACTTTCGTGTTGCTGGTCGCCGGGCTGGCGGTTGCCGAAATGCTGGGCTTCACCGTGTCGGAACTGCCCCGGACGCTGCAATATTGGACGCTAGCGGCGGTGCTGCCGCTCGCGCTGATGAATTGGGCGCGGGGCATTTTGCTCGGTTTCGAACGAGCGATCGACAGTGCGCTTTCCGAAAACATCCTGCGTCCGATGCTGCACCTTCTCTTCGTCGTCGGACTCGCCATCTGGGGCTCGGTCAGCTCGACGGGCGCGATGGTCGCGCAGGTCGCGGCGCTGGCGCTCTGTTTCTTCTGGTCGGTATGGCGGATGCGCAGCTCGCTTGCCGGTCGCATCCGCCTGCCGCTGCTCCGCCGCGACCACTTCACGTTCAAAAGCTGGTTCGGGGCGCTGCTGCCGCTGTCGCTGATCAACGGCGCGCGGATGATCAACCGGCGGATCGACGTGGTGATGGTGGGCTTTCTCGCCAACACCGTCGCGGTTGCGGGCTACACCATCGCGATGCAGCTTACCTCGGTCATCCTCGTCGCCCAGACCGTGCTCAATGGCCTGATCAGCCCCAAGGTCGCCTATGCGTTCGAGGCGGGACAGACCGCGCGGCTGCAACGCATCCTCGCACGCACGACGCTGATCAGCTGCGCCTTCGCGATGGCGGCCGCGCTCGGCATCCTCTTCATCGGCCTACCGGTGATCACCCTGCTGTTCGGCGCGTCCTACAGCCACGCATGGCAGTTGAGCCTGATACTCGCCGTGGGGCAGCTGTTCAGCGGCTTGATGGGGCCCACCGCCTTGATGCTCAACATGACGAGCGCGGACAAGAAGACGCTCGGCACGGGTATCTTGGCCGCCGTGCTGAACGTCGCGCTCAGCGCGCTGCTCATTCCTCCGCTAGGTTCTGTTGGCGCCGCAATCGCATCCTCCGCCACGCTTGTCGCCATCCAGACGCAGCGCTGGGCCATGGCCTGGCGCCACACCGGCGTGCGCACCGACATTTTCGCCGCGCTCGCCCATATCCGTGCTCACCGGGAACCCACACCATGATCGTCACGCCCGAGATCGCCTTTCTTCATTTCCAGAAGACCGGCGGCAGCCATGTCGCAAAGATCCTCGCGCGGCACATGCCGACGGAACATCGCGGCATGCACAATGGCCTGCCCGATGATATCGCGCGACCACATGTCTGGATGGGCATCCGCAATCCGTGGGACTGGTATGTCAGCCTCTGGGCCTATGGCTGCGGCCCGAAAAGCAATATCGCCAACTATCTGAAAACCGACCGCCTCGGCTCGGTGCGGCTCAGCCTCGCGCGCTACGGCCGGCGACCGCGCGAATGGGGCGAGATTGCCCGGCATCTCAATGCCGCTTCGAACAAGGATGCGGGCTTCTGGCGCGACTGCTATGCCGATTCCTACGACCCCGAACGCTTTCGCCGCTGGCTGAAGGCGCTGCTCGGCCCGCTGTCCGACGAGAGCGGCGAAGAATATTCGGGCACGCGACTGCACCGCTTTGCCGGGCTGATGACCGCGCGCTATCTTCGGGTAGCGAGCCGCGAAGGCGACTGGGCGCGCGCCAAGGGACGGATCGGGTCGCAGGACGATGTTCGCGCCTATCTCGACCGTCACGGCGTCGTCACCCGCTTCATCCAGCAGGAACGGTTGACCGAGCAGATGCTCGCCGGGCTGGCCGAGGTGATCGGCGCGGACGCCGTGCAGCCGGTCGACGATCTCGAGCGCACCAATGCGTCGGAGCATAAGGGGCGCGAACATTATTACGACGCGGCGACCCGCGATCTGGTGGCCGAGCGCGATGCCGTGATCATCGCGCGGCACAATTACGGCTTCGACGACTAGGCGGTCAGATATCCAGCGGGTCGATCGCCGGTTCGGGCGCGGTGAGCCTGATCCGGGTCACGCGCTTTTCATCGCCGTCGAGGATTTCGAGCGTCCAGCCGCTGTCATGCTCGAGCCGTTCGCCCGGCTGCGGCACGCGCCCCGCCAACACGAAGGCAAGCCCGCCCAGCGTGTCGATGCCCTCGGGCGGATCGGGCAGCGGCACCACCGGCGGCGGGTCGAGCGCCTCGGCAAGGTCGTCGATCTCGACGCGCGCATCGGCGTCCCATTGCCGCTCGCCGACCGCAGCGACCATCGCCTCCGGCTCGTCGTCATGCTCGTCCTCGATCTCGCCGACGATTTCCTCGACCAGATCCTCGATAGTCACCAGCCCCTCGGTCCCCGAATATTCGTCGAGCACGATGGCGAGATGGGTGCGGTGGGCGCGCATGTCGGCGAGCAGGTCCAGCACCCCCATCGTCTCCGGCACGAAGCGCGGCTGGCGAATGAAGCGGCTGATGCCGTCGGGGCGCTCGCCGCCCTCCTCGGCCAGCACCGCGAAGATATCCTTGATGTGGACGAAGCCGATCACCTCGTCGAGTGTGTCGCGATAGACGGGCACGCGGCTGTGGCCATGTTCGGCGAACAGCGCGACACAATCGGCGAAGGCAGCCTTTTCCTCGATGGCGACGATATCGCTGCGCGGCACCGCGACGTCGTCGGCGCGATGCTCGCTGAAATGGAGGAGGTTCTTGAGCATCTGCCGCTCGACCCGCGACAGGTCGCCGTTGGCGGCGCTGCCCTCCTCGCCATCCTCCTCATGCTCGTCGATCACCTCCTCGATCTGCTCGCGCAGCGTCGGTTCGTGATCGTCGCCGAACAGCAGGGCCTTCAGGCCCCGCCATATTCGCCCCTTACTGTCGTCCTCCGCGGGCTTGCCGCGCGGCGCGTCATTCTCCGGCATGGATATTCGGTTCCGTTGATGCCCCTCGGGAGGCGGTCAATATGGATTGGCGATGCCCAGCGATGCAAGAGCCTTCACCTCCAGCCCCTCCATCGCCTCGGCGGCGGCATCGTCCATATGGTCGAGGCCGAGCAGGTGAAGCGTGCCGTGGACGATCAGATGGCTGGTATGATCGGCGAGCGAAATGCCCTTTTCCCCGGCCTCGCGCGCGCAGGTTTCGCGGGCGAGGATCATGTCGCCGAGAATCACCTCGCCATCGTCGCTGTTCGTGGTGCCCTGCAGCAGGTCGGCCTGCACCATCGGGAAACTGAGCACGTTGGTGGCCGCGTCCTTGGCCCGATATTGCGCGTTCAGCCCGCGCACCTCGGCATCGTCCGCGAGGCGGACGCTGACTTCGTAGAGCGTCGGATCGCTGGCAAAACGGGCGAAGCGGCTGTGCTCGACCGCCGCGCGCACCGCTGCCCGGGCGAGCCGGTCCCAATCCCCGGCGGGCCAGGCTTCGGCCTCGACGCTGACTTCAAGCACGAGCGTCTTCCCTCCCCTTCAGGGGAGGGGCGGGGGGTGGGGGCGCACCGGATGGATCTGCTTTCGATCGAGAGCCCCCACCCCTAACCCCTCCCCTGAAGGGGAGGGGGACTGGCAAACGTTCATCAAGCATCGGGACCCTCATAGGCTTCGACGAT
>ERZ941706.474-NODE-474-length-12938-cov-7.779632_pt1 | contig 12938 bp, 9 predicted proteins | sample MGYA00521232_ERZ941706 | MGnify/ENA primary metagenome ERZ941706 (study PRJEB32759, sample SAMN07749893) | skin metagenome | biome: transportation; feature: city; material: polyester macromolecule | host: Homo sapiens | place: Hong Kong:ER line | collected...
AGGTGTCAGGCGTAGACACCATGGAAATTAGCCAGATGGTGGGTCGTCAGTTGCCGTTTTTAACGCTGATCGTGCTGTTCTGGATTATGGCGATTATGGATGGCTGGCGTGGTGTTAAAGAAACTTGGCCTGCGGTAGTTGTCGGTGGTGGTTCGTTTGCGATTGCTCAGTATCTCACTTCTAACTTCATTGGCCCAGAGTTACCAGATATTACCGCTGCAATTGCATCATTGGTGAGCTTAACTTTACTGTTCCGTGTTTGGAAACCCAAACATATTTTCCGTTTTGAACCTGAGGCGGGTCAAACTTTAACTCAACAACCTACTACGGTTCAACGTTATAGCATTGGCAAAATTGTGAAGGCATGGTCTCCATTTGCCATCTTAACGGTGATGGTCACCATCTGGAGTATTAAGCCATTTAAAGCATTATTTGCAAAAGATGGCGCTCTTGAGCACTGGATTTTTAAACTTGAAGTGCCGTATTTGCATAAATTGGTCGAAAAAATGCCACCAATTGTGGCAGAGATGAAGCCATACGAAGCGATTTATAAGTTTGACTGGTTCTCTGCAACAGGTACTGCAATTTTTATTGCCGCAATCATCACTGCTATTTTCTTAAAAATGAAAGCAAGTGAAGCTGTAACGACCTTTGGTGAAACGCTTAATGAGTTAAAAACACCGATTTACTCGATTGGTATGGTGTTGGCATTTGCTTTTATTGCGAACTATTCAGGTTTATCTGCAACTTTGGCTTTGGCTCTATCGCATACGGGACATGCGTTTACTTTCTTCTCACCATTTTTGGGCTGGCTTGGTGTATTCCTTACGGGTTCAGATACCTCTTCAAACGCTTTGTTCTCGGCATTACAGGCGACCACAGCGCAGCAAATTGGTATTCCAGAAGTATTGCTTGTGGCTGCCAATACTAGTGGTGGTGTGACAGGTAAGATGATTTCTCCACAGTCGATTGCGATTGCGTGTGCAGCAGTAGGCTTAGTTGGAAAAGAATCTGACTTGTTCCGTTTCACGGTAAAACATAGCATCATATTCACTGTCTTTGTTGGCATCATTATTACGGTTCAGGCTTATCTGGTGCCGTGGATGATTCCATAACTCCAGTGAAGGAAACGCGATGAGAATCTCCGATCAAGTGGTCATGAAATTGCAGGCATTAATTGAAGAGCATCACATGAAAAAAGGTGATCGTTTGCCTGCCGAACGCCAGCTTGCAACTAGCTTAGGGGTTTCTCGTCCGTCTTTGCGTGAAGCGATTCAACAGCTCAATAGTCAAGGGGTGCTCAGTAGCCGCCGCGGTGATGGGACCTATATTCAGCAGTTACCTGAACAGTGGCCACAGCAACTGATTGTGAACCCGATTAGCAACCTGATTGAAGAAGATCCACTCTACCGTTTTGATGTGCAAGAGGCGCGGTTATTGCTTGAGGGTGGCACTGCTTGGTATGCCGCATTACGCTCAACCCCTGAAGACCGCGCCAAAATTCATCATTATTTTAATGAAATTAGTCGCCATCAAAATGCAGGTGACTCAGCACAGGCTGCGGTGGCCGATGCTGAATTCCACTTAGCGATTGCTGAAGCATCTCACAATGTGGTGCTGATTCAGATGATGCGCAGCTTGTTTGATTTGCTGCAATACAACGTCTTGTTAGGACGTAAAAAAGTTTATAACGACCCCGTAAATGGTGACTTGCTAAGCGAGCAACATTTTCAGGTGATGGATGCTATTGATCGTAAAGATCCCGAGGCCGCACGCCAAGCTGTCTGCGGTCATATTGAATTTGTGATTAATCATGTGCGTTCTCTGGATGAAGATGAAGCTCGCCAGAAACGTGCAAATCGTTTAAATAGAGTTGATTCAAAATGATTATTTCTTCTGGCAATGATTATCGTGCTGCGGCACAACGTCGCTTACCTCCATTTTTATTTCACTACATCGATGGTGGAGCGTATTCGGAATATACCTTAAAGCGTAACGTACAAGATTTGTCAGAAATTGCATTGCGTCAACGTGTACTCAATGACATGTCAGCGTTAAGTTTAGAGACAAAACTGTTTAATGAAACGCTGTCGATGCCGGTTGCATTAGCGCCTGTGGGTTTAACAGGTATGTATGCACGCCGTGGTGAAGTGCAAGCCGCAATGGCAGCCGATAAAAAGGGCATTCCATTTACACTTTCAACGGTTTCGGTGTGTCCGATTGAAGAAGTTGCACCTGCAATTAACCGTCCAATGTGGTTCCAGCTTTATGTATTACGTGACCGTGGTTTTATGCGTAATGCTTTGGAACGTGCAAAAGCAGCAGGCTGCTCAACACTGGTATTTACCGTAGATATGCCTGTGCCAGGTGCACGTTACCGTGATGCTCATTCGGGTATGAGTGGGCCAAATGCTGCGATGCGCCGTTATATGCAGTCTATGTTCCACCCACATTGGTCATGGAATGTCGGCTTAATGGGCCGTCCGCACGACTTGGGCAATATCTCTAAATATTTAGGTAAACCGACTGGGCTTGAAGACTATATTGGTTGGTTAGGCTCGAACTTTGACCCATCGATTTCATGGAAAGACCTTGAGTGGATTCGTGAATTTTGGGATGGCCCAATGGTGATTAAGGGCATTTTAGATCCTGAAGATGCCAAAGATGCGGTGCGTTTTGGTGCAGATGGGATTGTGGTATCAAATCACGGTGGTCGTCAGTTAGATGGCGTGATGTCTTCTGCTCGTGCATTGCCTGCAATTGCTGATGCAGTGAAAGGTGATTTAGCGATTTTGGCTGACTCAGGCATTCGTAATGGTTTAGATGTGGTGCGTATGTTAGCGCTCGGTGCCGATACGGTTTTATTTGGCCGTGCATTTGTTTATGCCTTGGCAGCAGCAGGTGGGCAAGGGGTGTCGAACTTGCTTGATTTAATTGATAAGGAAATGCGTGTTGCGATGACGCTGACAGGTGCTAAGTCGATTTCGGATATTAATGCTGATTGTTTAGTACAGGCGATGAAGCTCTAACGTTTCCGTATTAACTTTGATGATATTGGCACGACGGAGCCTTATCGGGAAAAGTTCAATGTAAGTAGCTAATTGCCGTTACTTTTTTAAAAAAGTAACCAAAAACTTTAGTTTCGATGACGGTACGTCCTTGCTACCGCATCGAAACGGCGGCATCCATGCCGCCAACCACGATAGTAAATACAGGGCTGATTCACATTAGGGAATGAGCTAATTAAATTATAAATTACAAACGGTAAAATCCCGTCGTGTTGGTCTAATTTGATAAATGGATGACCAAAAGGAAACCATCATGCAAACATTTTCTCCTCAAGCAGTGATCGAACGCTTACAAAATATTATAGGTCGTTCTTATGTTTTGACCGATGACCAAAGCACGCGTCAGTACCGTCAAGGTCGTCGTTTTGGTGAGGGGAAAGTACTTGCAGTGGTGGTACCAGGGACCTTGCTAGAGCAATGGCAGGTGCTACAAGCTGCAATTGAGGCAGACTGTATTGTGATTATGCAAGCGGCAAATACGGGCCTAACAGGCGGTTCAACCCCGTATGGTGATGATTATGACCGTCCTGTGTTGGTGATGAGTACACGCCGTTTAAAGGGCATACAGGTCATTCATGACGGTAAGCAAGTGATTTGTTTACCAGGTGCAACCTTAGATAATTTAGAACAAATTTTAAAAGGTTATGACCGCGAGCCGCATTCAGTAATTGGTTCATCCTGTATAGGTGCATCGGTACTGGGAGGTGTGTGTAATAACTCTGGTGGTGCCTTGGTACGCCGTGGTCCTGCATATACTGAACTTGCGTTATATGCTCAAGTCAATGCTGCTGGTCAATTAGAACTGGTGAACCATTTAGGGGTGAATTTAGGTTCGACTCCTGAAGAAATTTTGACTCGTTTAGAGAAGCAACAATACCAAGCTGTAGATATTTTAGATGATAGCGAAAAGCAGGCATCGGACCATCGCTATGCACACGATGTGACCCAAGTTGATGAAGATACACCCGCACGTTTTAATGCAGACCCGTCACGTTTGTTTGAAGCATCGGGGTCGGCAGGTAAAGTCTGTGTGTTTGCGGTACGTCTTGATACCTATGAAAAAGTAGAAAGTAATGTCTTTTATATTGGTACTAATGATGCTGATGATTTAACAGCCATTCGCCGTTATTTACTGACCTCACTGCCAAGCCTACCGATTGCAGGCGAATATATTCACCGAGATGCTTATTTGATTGGTGAAAAGTACGGAAAAGACACGTTTTTGTTTATTGAAAAATTTGGCACAGCCAATGTTCCAAAAGCCTTTGCCATGAAAGACAAAGTCGATGGCTTTTTAGAAAGATTTAAAATTAAAGGCTTAACGGATCATATTTTACAGGCCATTACCTTCTTTTTACCGAGTCATTTGCCTAAGCGTATGACCGAGTATCGAGATCGTTATGAGCACCATTTAGTTTTACGTGTCGAAAATAATTCAAAAGCTCAGACCGAGCAGTTTCTAAAAGAATATTTTGCGGTGCATCCGTCAGGTCACTATTTCGTATGTAGCGAAGAGGAAGGCCGAAAGGCATTCTTACACCGTTTTGCGATTGCAGGGGCGGCAATTCGTTACCGAGATACGCACCGTAGTGAAGTTGAAGATATTGTAGCGCTTGATATTGCGTTACGCCGTAATGACCGTGAGTGGGTAGAGCAACTGCCAGCCGAGATGGAAAAGAAAATTATCCATAAACTCTATTATGGGCATTTCTTTTGTCATGTGTTCCATCAGGACTATATTCTTAAAAAGGGCCATGATCCATTAGAAATGGAATACCAAATGTGGAAATTACTCGATGCACGCCGTGCTGAATATCCGGCAGAGCATAATGTCGGGCATCTTTACATTGCCAAACCTGCATTGGCCAATTTCTACCAAAAACTCGACCCAACCAACAGCTTTAACGTAGGTATTGGACATACCTCAAAACTGAAATATTGGGGCAAAGCTAAATCGTAATATCGAGACATTAAAAAAGGCGCCGAAGCGCCTTTTTTTGTAGATGTCTTATGCAGCTTCTACAGATTTAGCAAGTACTTCTGCAACTGCTTTAGCAACAGTGTAAACATTGTTCATGTTTAAACCTGCTACACAAATACGGCCACTACGTACTAAGTAGATTGCATATTCTTCACGCAAGATATCAACTTGCTCAGCAGTTAGACCTGTGTAGCTGAACATACCTTTTTGGTTTACAAGGTAGCTAAAGTCACGGTCTGGTAATGCTTTAGTCAGTTCGTCTTTCAAGATGCTACGCATTTTAATAATACGTTCACGCATCTCTTTCACTTCACCTTGCCATTGTTGGTTAAGTGCAGCGTCATTTAAAACTTCATCAACTAACCAAGCACCTGTTGTAGGAGGGCTAGAGTAAATACGGCGTACAGTCGCTTTTAACTGACCGAATGTGCACTGAGCAGCTTCTGCATCGTCACATACGAAAGTTAAGCCGCCAACGCGCTCGCCATATAAAGAGAAGATTTTAGAGAACGAGTTGCTCACAATGAAGTTGAGGCCCGCTTGGTCTAAAGCACGGATTGCATACGCATCTTCTTCCATACCGTCACCAAAACCTTGGTAGGCGATGTCTAGGAATGGAATAAGGTTACGGTCTTTTAATACTGCAATTACTTGGTCCCATTGCGCTGGGTTTAAGTCAGCACCCGTTGGGTTGTGGCAGCATGGATGCAATAACACAATGCTTTGCTCAGGCAAAGTTTTAAGTGTAGAAAGCATACCGTCAAAATCTACACCACGCGTTTCGTTATCGAAGTATGGGTAGAAATGAGTTTTGATGCCAGCGCCATTGAAAATCGCAACGTGGTTATCCCAAGTTGGTTGGCTTACCCAAACGTCTGAATTTGGGAAATAAGTTTTTAAGAAGTCAGCACCAACTTTCAATGCACCTGAACCACCAAGCGTTTGGATGGTTACAGCACGACCAGCTTTAACTGCTGGGCTGTTTGCACCAAATAAAAGTGCTTGAATTGCTTCACGGTAAGGTTTGAAGCCTTCCATTGGCAAATAAAGTTTGGTTTTACCATTTTTAGGCTCGATACGCTTTTGCGCCTCGATAATGGTCTCTAACTGAGGAACAATACTGTCTTCGTTATAATAAAGACCAATACTCAAGTTTACTTTTCCAGAACGAGTATCAGCGTTGAACTGTTCCATTAAAGATAAAATTGGGTCGCCTGCGTATGGGGGGATATGTTGAAACATCAAAAAAGTCCTTTCATTCAACAATATGCATAGTGCTGGGTTTTTTCTGTCTCGAAAAATACGCCACAACTATGTCGATGTTCAATAATGTATCAATAAAGCTACCGTGAAGCACCTGATAATTTCACTAATATCGATATTTTCTGGATGAAAATGATAAAAAGATTTAAAAGAAATTACGGTAAATAGATACTAATTTATAACTTATGCTTTCATTCAAGCAGATTGTCTACAATCTTGCTGTAATACATTGGTTGTAGACTAAAGTTTGAAACAAAAGTTTATTGACTAAAAAGCAAGCCACAAATAGTCATAAAACTATAGTTAAACTAAGTGTAAATAATTGTTTTATAAGTATTAAATAGTAAGTGATGTAATGCTTTAAATATAAGGTGGGATAACAGGTCTCACGATAAAAATTGACCTGATGCGTTCTGTAAAGTGTCAACAATCACCTTGATTTTTTTCATTCATACCGCTATAAAACTCATAATTGATTAAAAATTGTCGACAATATGCAAGATTTGACCTACGCACCAGAGCCATTACAAAGTCAGGGAAGAACACTGACCGAAAATGTATTTAAACAAATACAGACGGCGATTGTTTTGGGTCAAATTCCGGCAGGTAGCAAGATTTCTGAGCCTGAACTGGCGCGCACTTATGGCATTAGCCGTGGCCCTTTGCGTGAAGCGATTCATCGCCTTGAAGGGCAGCGTTTGGTTGAGCGAACTGCACATGTGGGCGCGCGCGTGGTTTCGCTCTCACTGCAACAGTTTAAAGAGCTTTACCAAATTCGAGCTTCTTTAGAAGGTTTGGCCTGTAATCTTGCGGCACAGCATATTGATAAAAAGCAAATCTTGGCACTACGTGATGTTTTGCGTATGCATGCTGAAGATGAAAACTTTAAAGCGGGTAAAGGATATTACTTGCAAGAAGGACAGGACGATTTTCACTACTGCATTATCAAAAGTAGTGGCAATAAAACCCTAGAAAAAATGCTATGTGATGAGCTTTATCACCTCATCCGTATGTACCGAATTCAGTTTTCAAACACCCCCGATCGTCCGAGCAAAGCTTGGGACGAACACATCCGTATTTTAGATGCAATTGCAGAAGGTGATGGTGAACTTGCCGAGCTGCTGATGCATCGACATATCAATGCTTCTTACAAAATTATTGAGCACACATTGCTACAAGCACAAGGAGAACATAACAATGGCTAAACAATCCGCAGGTCAGCTATTTCGCGATGCAGTAGCCCAAGAAAAGCCATTACAAGTGGTTGGAACCATTAACGCCAATCATGCACTTTTGGCAAAACGTGCAGGTTATAAAGCGATTTACTTATCAGGTGGTGGTGTAGCCGCTGGTTCTTTAGGCTTACCTGATTTGGGAATTAGTAACCTTGATGATGTGTTGACTGATGTACGCCGTATTACCGATGTATGTGATCTTCCATTATTGGTTGATGCCGACACAGGTTTTGGTGCTTCTGCATTTAATATTGCCCGTACGACTAAAGCACTCATCAAGTTTGGTGCTGCGGCAATGCACATTGAAGACCAAGTGGGCGCAAAACGTTGCGGTCACCGTCCGAACAAAGCCATTGTGACTCAAGAAGAAATGGTTGACCGTATTAAAGCAGCGGTTGATGCGCGTGGTGATGACAGCTTCGTAATTATGGCGCGTACCGACGCATTGGCTGTAGATGGCTTACAAGCTGCCATTGACCGTGCGGGTGCCTACATTGAAGCGGGTGCAGACATGTTATTCCCTGAAGCAATTACTGAGCTTGATATGTACAAGCAATTTGCTCAGAAGACTGGTGCACCAATTTTGGCAAACATCACAGAGTTCGGTTCTACGCCACTGTTTACTACCGAAGAGTTAGCATCTGCCGATGTAAGCCTTGCGCTTTATCCGCTTTCTGCTTTCCGTGCCATGAACAAAGCAGCCGAAACTGTGTATGAAACCTTGCGTAAAGAAGGCACGCAAAAGAACGTGATTGATATTATGCAAACGCGTAAAGAGTTATATGAACGCATTAACTACTATGCGTTTGAAGACTACTTAGACAACGCATTTGCTAAAAAGAAGTAATAAATTAAAAAGTTGATTAATTGGAATCTGATACTCGGAGGCGTCATCTGCAACTGTTTGAGACAGGACTACATTTTTTAAAATTGGTTCTGCGATAGATAGGATATTCGATGGTTGTGGACGAGTTTTGCAGATTACAATGGTTTTGCCTACTTTTCCCGAAAGAAAAGTAGGTCGAACCGAAGGTTAATCCTGAAATAAGAAGTGAAAATGGTACGACTCCGTCGTGCTTAATAAATAAATTCAGATAGATAGGAAAGGACAATCTTATGAGCTCAAATGAAACAACAACAGGCTTCAAACCAAAAAAATCAGTTGCACTTAGCGGACAAGTTGCAGGCAACACAGCACTTTGTACCGTAGGACGTAGCGGTAACGACTTACACTATCGTGGCTATGACATTCTTGACCTTGCAGCAGGTAGCCAGTTTGAAGAAGTTGCTCACTTGCTCGTACATGGCAAATTACCAAACAAAGCTGAACTCAAAGCGTATAAAGCAAAATTAAAAGCACTTCGTGGCTTACCAGCAGCACTTAAAACTGCACTTGAACAACTTCCTCCGTCTGCACACCCAATGGACGTGATGCGTACAGGTGTTTCAGTGCTAGGTTGTTTAACGCCAGAACACGAAGACCACAATGAAGCGGGCGCAAAAGACATTGCTGACAAATTAATGGCAAGCCTAGGCTCAATGCTGCTTTATTGGTATCACTTCAGCAACAACGGTCGTCGTATTGAAGTTGAAACTGATGATGACTCAATTGCAGCGCATTTCTTACATTTACTTCATGGCGAAAAACCATCTGAAGAATGGATTCAAGCAATGCATACATCTCTTATTTTGTATGCTGAGCACGAGTTCAACGCATCTACATTTACCTCACGTGTGGTTGCAGGTACAGGTTCTGACATGTACTCGGCAATTACTGGTGGTATTGGCGCACTTCGTGGACCTAAACACGGTGGTGCAAACGAAGTTGCATTCGTGATTCAACAACGTTACGACAATGCAGACGAAGCAGAAGCTGACATCCGTAAGCGTGTTGAAAATAAAGAAGTTGTGATCGGTTTTGGTCACCCTGTCTATACAGTTTCTGACCCACGTAACGAAGTGATCAAGAAAGTTGCGCACGACTTAGCAGAAGCACAAGAGAACACCAAAATGTACCTCATCGCTGAGCGTTTAGAAGCAGTGATGAAAGAAGTGAAAAATATGTTCCCGAACCTCGACTGGTTCAGTGCGGTGAGCTATCACTTAATGGGTGTTCCAACTGCAATGTTCACACCATTGTTCGTGATTGCACGTACAGCAGGCTGGTCAGCACACGTGATCGAACAACGCCAAGACGGCAAAATCATTCGTCCAAGCGCGAACTACACAGGCCCTGAAAACCTCGAATTTAAACCATTGGCGGAGCGTGGTTAATGAACACAAAATACCGTAAACCGCTGACAGGTACCCAGCTTGAATATTACGACGTGCGTCAAGCCGTTGAAGATATTCAGCCAGGCGCATACGAAAAACTGCCTTACACCTCTAAAGTACTCGCAGAGCAATTGGTACGCCGTGCCGATGCCGAGAACTTAACTGCTTATTTAACGCAGTTGATTGAACGCCGTCAGGACTTGGACTTTCCTTGGTATCCTGCGCGCGTGGTGTGTCATGACATCTTGGGCCAAACTGCTTTGGTTGACCTTGCAGGTTTGCGTGATGCGATTGCTGACAAAGGCGGCGACCCATCTAAAGTTAACCCAGTTGTGCCAACACAGCTCATTGTCGACCACTCTTTAGCAGTGGAATACGGTGGTGCTGACCCAGACGCTTTTGCAAAAAACCGTGCTGTTGAAGACCGTCGTAACGAAGACCGTTTCCACTTTATTGAGTGGACCAAAACTGCATTTAAAAATGTCGATGTAATCCCTGCGGGGAACGGCATTATGCACCAGATTAACCTAGAGAAAATGTCTCCGGTGATTCAAGCGCGTGATGGCGTAGCATTCCCAGACACATGTGTGGGTACAGACTCACACACGCCACATACAGATGCTTTGGGCGTAATTTCTGTGGGCGTGGGTGGCTTAGAAGCTGAAAACGTAATGTTAGGCCGTGCATCTTGGATGCGTCTGCCAGACATTATTGGTGTTGAGTTTGTAGGTCAGCGTCAGGCAGGCATTACTGCAACAGATATCGTACTTGCTCTAACAGAGTTCTTGCGTAAAGAGCGCGTGGTGGGTGCTTACCTTGAGTTCTTTGGTGAAGGCGCTGACAGTATGTCTGTGGGCGACCGTGCAACTATTTCGAACATGACACCAGAGTATGGTGCTACTGCTGCGATGTTCTACATCGATCAAAACACGATTGATTACTTACGCCTAACAGGCCGTGAAGATACTCAAGTGGCATTGGTTGAACAGTACGCAAAAGAAATCGGCCTTTGGGCATCTGACATGACCAAAGCAGAGTACCCACGTGTACTACGTTTTGATCTATCGACAGTCACACGTAACATTGCTGGTCCATCAAACCCACATGCACGTGTTTCAACTGCGGACTTAAAAGAAAAAGGTATTGCGGGTGTTGTTGAAAACCGTTCTGATGGCTTAATGCCAGATGGCGCAATCATTATTGCTGCAATTACTTCATGTACCAACACTTCTAACCCACGTAACACTGTGGCGGCAGGTTTGTTGGCACGTAAGGCAAATGAGCTAGGTTTAGTTCGTAAACCTTGGGTGAAATCATCGTTTGCACCGGGTTCAAAAGCGGCTGCACTTTACCTTGAAGAAGCGGGTGTTCTAAAAGACTTAGAGCAACTTGGCTTTGGTATTGTGGCTTACGCTTGTACGACCTGTAACGGTATGTCTGGTGCGTTAGATCCAGTCATTCAGCAAGAAATTATTGACCGCGACTTGTACGCAACCGCAGTACTGTCTGGTAACCGTAACTTCGATGGTCGTATCCATCCTTATGCAAAACAAGCGTTCTTGGCATCTCCACCGCTTGTCGTGGCGTATGCAATTGCAGGTACGATTCGTTTTGACATCGAAAAAGATGCGTTAGGTCATGACAAAGAAGGTAACCCGATTTACCTGAAAGACATCTGGCCATCTGACGCTGAAATTGATGCGTTAGTTAAAGAAGCCGTGAAACCTGAACAGTTCCGTAAAGTCTACATTCCAATGTTTGACTTGGGCGAAGTTGAGCAAGCGAAAAGCCCACTTTACGACTGGCGTCCACAAAGTACTTACATCCGCCGTCCGCCTTACTGGGAAGGGGCGTTGGCTGCACCACGTACTTTAGCGAACATGCGTCCACTTGCGATTTTGGGTGACAACATCACTACCGACCACTTGTCGCCTTCAAATGCGATTTTGATGGACTCGGCTGCGGGTGAATACCTTCACAAAATGGGCGTACCAGAAGAAGACTTCAACTCATATGCAACGCACCGTGGTGACCATTTGACTGCACAACGTGCAACATTTGCCAACCCGAAACTGTATAACGAAATGGTGGTGCGTTCAGACGGTACCATTAAGCAAGGTTCAAAAGCGCGTGTAGAGCCGGAAGGCGAAGTGATGCGTATGTGGGAAGCGATTGAAACCTACATGAACCGTAAGCAACCGTTAATTATTATTGCGGGTGCTGACTACGGTCAGGGTTCAAGCCGTGACTGGGCTGCAAAAGGTGTACGCCTTGCAGGTGTTGAAGCGATTGTGGCAGAAGGTTTTGAGCGTATTCACCGTACCAACTTAGTGGGGATGGGCGTGTTACCTCTTGAGTTTAAACCGGGTGTAAACCGCAAGTCTTTAAAACTAGATGGTACAGAGCTTTACAGCGTGATTGGTAATATTGCGCCACGTTCGACTTTAACTTTAGTGATTGAGCGTGCTACAGCGGATGGTAAAGAAGAGATTCTTGAAGTACCTGTGACCTGCCGTTTAGATACAGAAGAAGAAGTTTCTGTATATGAAGCGGGCGGTGTATTACAGCGTTTTGCGCAAGACTTTTTAGAAGGCCAAGTGGCTTAATTTTTAGTCTACAACTGATTGAAAATTATTCTAAAGAGCCCTATCTTGATGATGGGGTTTTTTACTATACATTGTGTAAAAAGAGTTGATAGCCTCATAAAAATTGCATTTAAAATAGATTTTTTTAGATAAATATCCATATAAAAAAGGATCAAAAATTGGAAACAACAAATAAATTAGATAATCAAGCTGAGAGGAAGTTACCAGTTAAAGCTCATCTATTATGTGGCTGGCCACTCGTACTTATGTTGGTTGGAGGTGCTATTGGTGGAGCTCTTGGAGCAAGTGCCTATGGTATAAATGTTAAGATCTATAAAGCAAACTTATCAAATATCGCTAAAGTACTACTCAATTTGTTGACAGGTTTAACAGCTATTATTCTTATGCTTATTGCGGCAAATTTGATTCGAATGTATTTTCTTTAAAGTGATTTATCGTATAAAAAAAGCCCGACATCCTGTCGGGCTTTTTCGTATTTGGTTGCTAGATATGACTCCTGTCGTATCTCACG
>ERZ941706.475-NODE-475-length-12934-cov-4.859849_pt1 | contig 12934 bp, 11 predicted proteins | sample MGYA00521232_ERZ941706 | MGnify/ENA primary metagenome ERZ941706 (study PRJEB32759, sample SAMN07749893) | skin metagenome | biome: transportation; feature: city; material: polyester macromolecule | host: Homo sapiens | place: Hong Kong:ER line | collected...
TTCTTATTCCCCAGGTAAGGACTTTTCCGTGGCAGATACCTACGATCTCATCGTCCTCGGCTCCGGCCCCGGCGGCTACGTCTCGGCGATCCGCGCGAGCCAGCTGGGCATGAAGGTCGCGATCGTCGAGCGCGAGCGGCTTGGCGGCATCTGCCTCAACTGGGGCTGCATCCCGACCAAGGCGCTGCTGCGCACGTCGGAGGTGTATCATTACATGACCCACGCCGATGCCTACGGTCTGAAGGCGGACAACGTCGGCTTCGACCTCGGCAAGATCGTCGATCGCAGCCGCAAGGTCGCCGGCCAGCTGAACGCGGGCGTCAAAGGCCTGATGAAGAAGAACAAGGTCACGGTCGTCGAGGGCTTCGGCACGCTGACGGGGAAGGGCAAGCTCAGCGTCAAGCAGGGTGACAAGACGGTCGAGCTGGAAGCCAAGCATATCATGGTCGCAACCGGTGCACGCGCGCGCGACCTGCCGTTCGCCAAGGCCGACGGCAAGCGTATCTGGACGTATCGCCACGCCATGGTGCCCGAAGTGATGCCGACCAAGCTGCTGGTCATCGGATCGGGCGCGATCGGCGTCGAGTTCGCCAGCTTCTACAACGACATGGGCGCCGACGTGACGATCGTCGAGATGCTCGACCGCATCCTGCCGGTCGAGGACGCCGAAGTCAGCGAGTTCATGACCAAGGCGCTGACCAAGCAGGGGATCAAGATTCTCACCAAGTCGGGGCTGGAAAAGCTGGAATCGGGCGCGAACGGCGTCACCGCCGCGATCAAGGGCGCGGACGGCAAGGTGACGAGCACCGAGTTCAGCCACGCGATCGTCGCGATCGGCATCGTCCCCAACACCGAGAATATCGGGCTGGAGGCGCTGGGCGTCGAGACGGAGCGCGGCCACATCAAGGTCGACGGATATGGTCGTACCAACGTCGAGGGCATCTACGCGATCGGCGACGTCACCGGCGCGCCCTGGCTGGCGCACAAGGCGAGCCACGAAGGCATCGTGTGCGTCGAGAAGATCGCCGGCGAGAACCCGCATCCGTTCGAGACGTGGAACATCCCGGGCTGCACCTACAGCCGCCCGCAGGTGGCGAGCGTCGGCTTCACCGAGGCCAAGGCCAAGGACGCCGGTCACGAGGTGAAGGTCGGCAAGTTCCCCTTCATCGGCAACGGCAAGGCGATCGCGCTGGGCGAGGCGGAAGGCTTCATCAAGACGGTGTTCGACGCCAAGACCGGCGAACTGCTCGGCGCACACATGGTAGGTGCGGAAGTGACCGAGCTGATTCAGGGCTACGTCATCGCGCGCCAGCTCGAGACGACGGAAGCCGAGCTGATGGAAACGGTGTTCGCGCATCCGACGCTGAGCGAGATGATGCACGAGAGCACGCTCAGCGCCTATGGCCGCGCGCTGCACTTCTAGGGCTCGGCCACGCCAGGATTTTCGTCATTGCTTCGCTGCGCTCGCCATGACGGCGTGGAGGGATTTGCCCATCACGCTTGGGCAGGCAGGCGATGAATAGGGCATCGCATCCGCGCGCCGATCGCGTCACCGCCGCCCGCGTCGGGTTGGCGGTCGCAATCCTGCTTGGTGGGAGCCTTGCGCTCTTCTGGCCGGGCTATGTCACCTATGACGGCGTCGCCCAGTACGCCCAAGCGCTGACCGAGGAATACGACGATTGGCATCCGCCGATCATGGCGCGTCTGTGGGCGCTGTTCGGCGCACACGGGGCGGCGCCGATGCTGGTGGTGCAGATGCTGCTCTACTGGCTGGGGTTCGCTGCGCTGGCGGTGGTGCTGACCGCGCAGGGGCGGCGGCTGGCGGCTTTGACGATGCTGGCCATCGCCGTTTGGCCACCGCTGCTCGGCTGGCAGGCGGTGGTGATCAAGGACGCGCAGATGCTCGCCGCGTTGCTGGCGGCGGTGGCGGTGATCGGGTGGTGGCGGCTGCGGTCGCGGCGCGTGCCGCCGGTCGGCTGGGCCATTGCGGCATTGCTCGTCGGCTATGCGCTGCTGGTGCGCGCGAATGCGGTATTCGCGGTGGTGCCGCTCGCAGCATGGCTGGCGATCCCGCCGCGGCGCGTGCCGCTGCGGCTTGCCGCGATCGGCGTCGCCGTGCCGATCGTGCTGGGGCTGGCGGGGCCGATCAACCACGGGCTGCTCGCCGCCAGCGCGAGTGGCGTCGAGCGGACGCAGGCGATTTATGACCTGGCGGGGATCGCGGTGGCGACGGGTGATCCCGCGACGGGCATCGCGCCGGCGGGTATCGCGCGCCTCCGCGGCCAGGGCTGCGTCCGGCCGTTCTTCTGGGATACGCTGGGTGATGGCGACCGCTGCGGCAGCGCGACGGCCCCGCTGCGCGCGATGCCGGTGGGGCCGCTTTATGGGCTGCTCGGGCGGGCGATCCTGCATCATCCGGTCGCGTATGCGGGGCACCGGCTCCACCATCTGAACTCGACCGAGCGATGGCTCGTGCCGCTGCGCTGGTATGGTGCCGCGCCGCCCGAGGGCAACGAAGCCAATGACCTTGGCCTCGCCGTACCCGGTGCGGCGGCGAAGCGCTGGCAGCAGCTGGCGACGATGCTGGTCGAAACGCCCCTCGGCTGGCCGGTGGTGTGGAGCGTGCTCGCGGTGCTGGGCCTGGTGGCGACATGGGGTGCGCGCGATCCGGCAGGCGGGATGGCGGCGGCGTTGTTCGCCTCTGCGGTGGGGCAGGAGGCGAGCTTTGCGGTCATCAGCATCGCGTCCGACCTGCGCTATCACCTGTGGGCGATGACCGCGACCGCGATCGGCTGGGTGCTGCTCGGCCGGCCGCCCCGCGGGCACTGGGCGTGGGGCGTGCTGATCGTCGTGACGGCGGCCGGCGTCGCGGCGCGATCGTGGTTGCCGCAGGCGCCGTCGACCTATGTCGGCATGCTGGGATAGCGCCGGCGCAACCGTACGCTGCGTGGGATCGTTGGCGCCTCTTCAGAAGAGCGCCCGGGAGAGCGATGCGATGGCCGACGACCACGAGCAGATCTACGCCGACTTCAAGGAGGCGGTGAACATGGCGCCCGCCGAACTGGAGCGCTTCCTCGACACGGATGACAGCAAACGCGTTGGCTGGAAGGGCGAGGACGGCAAGGGATCGGGCGAGAGCGTCGGCCACAAGTCGGGCAAGCGGATCGTCGAGATCAAGCGCAAGACCAAGGCGGAGCTGACCGACGACGATTACGCCCACATGCAAAAGGTGGTGAGCTACATCCACCGCCATCTGGCGCAGGGCGGGCCGGCCAAGGACAAGGCGCACAGCGACTGGCGCTATTCGCTGATGAACTGGGGCCACGACCCCGAGAAATGAGCGTCAGGCGGCGGCGCTGTCGGTGCAGCTGCGCGTCGCCACCGCGCGGGCGTCCTCGACGGGAAGCGGTCGGCTGAAATAGAAGCCCTGCACCTTGGTGCAGCCCAGCTCCTGCACCAAGCGGTGCTCCTCCTCGGTCTCCACGCCTTCGGCGGTGGTGGCCATGCCGAGGCTCTGGGCGAGCGCGACGACGGCGCGGATGATCGCAACGGCTTCCTTGACGCCGCTCGAGGCGCCCTGGACGAAGCTGCGGTCGATCTTGATCGAGGAAAAGCGGGTGCGCGACAGATAGCCGAGGCTGGAATAGCCGGTGCCGAAATCGTCGAGGCTGAGCCGGACGCCGAGCGCGAGGAGGCGTTCGAGCACCTTTGCCGTGCCGAGCCCTTCGTGGAGGAAAACGCTCTCGGTCACCTCGAGCTCCAGTCGTTCCGCCGACAGGCCCGAGGTGGCGAGCGCCGAGGTAACGACGGCGACGAACTGCGGATTCTGCAGCTGGTCGGGCGAGACGTTGACCGCGATGCGCACGTTGGAGGGCCAGCGTGCCGCTTCCGCGCAGGCGGTGCGCACCACCCATTCGCCGATCGGGCCGATCAGCCGCGCTTCCTCGGCGAGCGGCACGAACTTTTCGGGCGAGACGCTGCCGAATTCCGGATGCGTCCAGCGCAGCAGCGCCTCGAACCCGGTCAGCCGCCCGGTGCGCGCATCGACGACGGGCTGGTAGTGAAGGTGCATCTCGTCGCGTTCGAGCGCCTGTCGCAGCGCCATTTCGAGGATGCGGCGCTCTTCCGCCTGGACGTGGAGGTCGGGTTCGTAGGCGTGGAAGACGCCGCGCCCGGCATCCTTGGCGCGATAGAGCGCGAGGTCGGCGGAGCGGATCAGCATCTCGGCCGTGCGCCCGTCGCGCGGGCCGACCGCGAGGCCGACCGAGGCGCCGATGTAGAGCGTGTGCGCGTCGATCTCATAGGGTTGCGACAGCGTGTCGATGATGCGGCGGGCGAGCGCCTCCATCATGTCGGGGTGCGAGGCGTCGCGAACGACGACCGCGAATTCGTCGCCGCCCAGCCGCCCGCACACCGTGCCGCCCGTCATCAGCTGTCCCAGCCGCTCCGACACCCGACTGAGCAGGCGGTCGCCGATCGGGTGGCCCAACGTGTCGTTGACCGCCTTGAACCGGTCGAGGTCGATCATCATCAGGCCGCAGCGATGGCCGCTGCGCTCCGCCTCCGCCATCGCCGCGACCAGCGTCTCGTTGATCATCAGCCGGTTGGGCAGGCCGGTCAGTGTGTCGAAGCGCGCCATGCGGTTGATGCGGTCGGTATTGGCGCATTGTTCGGTGACGTCGGAGCCGACACCGCGAAAGCCGCAGAAGGTGCCCTGTTCGTCGAAGCGGGGGCTTGCCGACAGCTCCCACCAGCGATGCTCGCCATTGACCTCCACCGGCAGGCGCAGGTCGCGGAAGCTCTCGCGCGCCTTCAGCCGGGCGGCGAGGTCGCGCAGGGCGTCGGAGAAATGCCCCGTCTCCCAGGCCGAGCCTGCCAGGATGCGCAGGAACGACTGGCCGTCGATCGCGATCGGGTCGAGCCCGCAGGCATAGGCGAAGCGGGGCGAGGCCTTGACGATGCGGCGGGCGACGTCGGTCTCCCACAGCCAGTCCGCGCCCGCTTCCTCGAATTCGCGCAGCAGCAGGCTGACGGTGTCGTCGCGCTCGGCAAGCGCCATCTGCCCGGCGCGGATGACGACGAGCGCGCGGGCGCGGGTGAGGCAGATGACCACCAGCATCGCGGTGAACAGCAGGGTCGCCGCCGCCGCGGCGTAGCTACCCTCCAGGGCGATGCGGACGGTCACCGCCATGCCGAGGCCGCCGAGGAACGCGATCGTCGCAAGCGGCAACGGCGCCATCGCCATCGCGCCGGCGGTCATCAGCAGCGACAGGATCATCCACAGCACATAGGTGCCGGGCGAGCCCGCCTCGACGTGAAAGGCGAAGAAGGGGATCGACCAGGCGGCGGCGAGCGCCGCGCCTTCCCAGGCGGTCTTCCGCACGTCATGCGCGCTCGCATAGCCGCCGTCGCGGTGATGGGTGGCGAGGCGGCGGATGGCGACCGCCACGGCGACCACGCCGACCAGCAGCGCCCAGCCGCCGATCGCCCACAGCGGCTCCTGTCCGGCGAACAGCGACACGATCGTCGCCGCGCCGATCAGGTTCGCGGTCAGCAGGAACAGCGCCAGATGGCGGCCTGCGTCGAGCTGCGCCGAGCGGATGCGCGCCCAGTGCGCGGCGTCCTCGCCATCCGCCAGGCCGAGCAGATGCGTGATGCGGATCGCTTGGGGATCGGTGATGGCGGACGAGGCATGGGTCACGCCGTCCGGCTTAGGCCGATGAGGTTGACGGATGGTTGAGGCGGGACCGATGGGATCCCGCCTCGGCACCTCTGTCAGGCGGCGATCGGATACGGCTTGATGTCGCCGTTGAGGTACAGGTTGCGCGCCTTCGCCCGGCTCAACTTGCCCGAGCTGGTCCGCGGCAGCGTGCGCGGCGGGATCAGTTCGATCACGCAGTTCATGCCGGTGACCGACCGGACGCGCTCGCGGATCTCGTCGCGCAGGCGCAGGCGCTCGGCCTCGTCGCTGCTGCGGCACTGGACGAGAACGGCGGGCGTTTCTTCACCACCCGGCGTGGTGATCGCGAAGGCGGCGATGTCGCCGGACTTGAAGCCGGGCAGCTGCTCGACCGCCCATTCGATGTCCTGCGGCCAGTGATTCTTGCCGTTGACGATGATCATGTCCTTGGCGCGGCCGACGATATAGATGTAGCCGTCCGACATGTAGGCCATGTCGCCGGTGTCGAGCCATCCGTCGACCATGCAGGCGTCCGTCGCCTCCTGATCCCGGAAATAGCCGACCATGACGCTGGGGCCCTTGCACCACAATTTGCCGATCGCGCCGTCGGGCAGCGGCGTGCCGTCCTCTTCGCGGATCTCGACCGCCATGTCGCGCACCGGTTTGCCGCAGTTGACGATCGCGCGGAAGCGCTGCGGGCGCGGGCCGTCGTTGGCCGCGAGCGAATCGCCGCCGCCCGACAGCTGCGTTTCCTCGACCAGCTCGACCCGGATGCCCTCGCCCGGCGGCATCAGCGAGACGGCGAGCGTCGCTTCGGCGAGGCCGTAGGAGGGGAGGAAGGCACTGGCCTTGAACCCGGCGTCGGCGAAAGCGTCGACGAACGCCTGCATGACGTCGGGGCGGATCATGTCGGCGCCATTGCCGGCGACGCGCCAGCGGGAGAGGTCGAAGCGCTCGGCCGCCTTGGTCTGCGACGACATGCGGCGCGCGCAGATGTCATAGCCGAAGGTCGGCGAATAGCTGAGCGCGGTGCCGTCGTGGCGCGAGATCATGTCGAGCCAGGCGAGGGGGCGCCGCGCGAAATCCTCGGTCTTCAGGTAATCGGTCGAGACCTGGTTGGCGATCGGCGACAGGAAGCAGCCGACGAGACCCATGTCATGGTACCAGGGCAGCCAGCTGATGCAGCGGTCCGATCCGCCGATCTCCATGCCATGGCTGTGCGCGGCCAGGTTGTTGAGCAGCGCGTGGTGCGTGATTGCGACGCCATGCGGGAAGCGGGTCGAGCCGCTGGAATATTGCAGATAGGCGATCTGTTCGCCGTGCGCCTGCGGCAGCGGCGCCTCGGGCGCGGGGCGCTGCGCGAATTCGGACCAGTCGATGCCCTCCGTGCCCGCAAGACGCGCGGCGTCCGCCGCCATCGTCGCCAGTTCGGGCGGGAAGATCAGCATCTTGGGGTCGCAGCTCGACAGCTGGACGCGCAGCTGCTCGATATACGAATCGCGGCCGCCGAAGCTGGTCGGCAGCGGCAGCGGCACCGGCCAGGCGCCGGCATAGATGGTGCCGAAGAACAAGGCGGCGAATTCCGCGCCCGTTTCCGCGACCAGCGCGATGCGGTCTTCCGGCTGCACGCCCGCGGCGATCAGGCGATAGGCGGCGGCGATCGCATCTTCGCGCAGCTCGGCAAAGGGATAGGCGCGCGCCAGCGTGCCACGCGCATCGTGGAAGTTCAGGCCGCGCGATCCGCTCGCGGCATAATCCAGCGCTTCCCCCAACGTCGCGAAATCGGCATAGCGGCGCGGCAGCGCGTCGAGCGTGGGGGTAGGGGCCGGTCGGGGCGTCGGCGAAGGCGCAGACTGATCGGTCATTGAAGTTCCTGTTCACGCGCCGCCATCAAGCGGCTGTCATATCCGCGCTTCGTACGCGCGATCAACGTTCTCATTCCCTCGCCACTGTGGCAACAACATGGCCATGCCGTCGGAACGCCGCCCTGTGCGCCCCCTGGACGCCGCCGCGCTCGACCGGCTGGCGCTGCGGTACGTCGAGCGGTTCGCGACGACGCGCGGCAAGCTTGCCGACTATCTGCGGCGCAAGATCCGCGAGCGTGGCTGGGAAGGCGAGGCGGCGGACCCTGTCGCGGTCGCCGAGCGGATGGCGACGCTCGGCTATATCGACGATCGCCTGTACGCCGAAAGCAAGGCGGCGGCGCTGACCCGGCGCGGGCTGGGCGCGCGGCGGATCGGCGCGGCGCTGCGTCAGGCGCATGTCGCCGACGCGGCGGAGGAGATGGGCGGCGACCTGCAGGCGCGGGCGCTGGAGGCGGCGCTGATCTTCGCGCGGCGGCGGCGGCTGGGCCCGTTCGGGCCGGTGGTCGAGGATCGGGCCGTGCGCGAGCGGCAGCTGGCGGCGATGCTGCGCGCGGGCCATCCACTCGACCTGTCGCGGCGCATCCTCGCGGCGCGCGATGCCGAAGCGCTCGACGAGGAGGCGGCATCGGTGGGGGGGCATCCTACCCTGAATGGTTGAAAAACCGACGAAACGGCCCTTTCGCATTGCCGTAGCGGCGAACCGTGCTAGCGTGCCGGTCAACAGGGGTGCAGTGATGCGTAACGAGCCGCAAGGGGAGGGCGACGCGCGCGACGACGGGATCATGCCCGGCGGACGCGAACAGGCGAGCGAACGACGCGACGGCGTCGGCGCGTCCGAGGCGCGCGTGGGCATGGACCCGGACGGAGATGCGGGGGCTGGCGCGCAGGCCGAGGGCCCGATCGCGATCGGCGGCGTCGTCAAATGGTTCGACGCGACGCGCGGCTTCGGCTTTGCCGTGGCGGACGATCCCGCATTCGGCGACGTCCTGATCCACTTCACGGTGTTGCAGCCGCATGGCCGGCGCAGCCTGCCCGAAGGCGCGCGGGTCGAAACGCTGTCCGTCCAGCGCGGCCGCGGCTATCAGGCGCGCGAGGTGCTGAGCATCGACCTCAGCCAGGCGATCGAGGACGCGCCGCGCCCGCCCCGCAACCCCGACCGCGTCGATCCGCTGAGCCTGATCGATGCCGCCGGCGCGTTCGAGGGCGTCGAGGTCAAATGGTTCAACCGGCTGAAAGGCTATGGCTTTCTGGTTCGGGACAGCGATGGCGCCGACGTGTTCGTCCACATGGAAACGCTGCGCCGGGCGGGCCTCGCCGCGGTCGAGCCCGAGCAGCGGTTGCGCGCGCGCATCGTCGCGGGCAACAAGGGGCCTCTCGCGGTCAGCGTCGAAGAGGAATAAGCGATGATAACCCGGGTGTTCACTGGCTTGGCGGCGCTCGCGCTGCTGGCGTCGACGGGCTGTTCGGCAGGCAGCGGCAGTGACGGCGCCGCGGCGGGACAGGCGAGCAAGACGCTGCTGCCGGTGACGATCGCGAGCAGCAACGGTACCCACGTCTTCAAGGTCGAACGCGCGGTGACCCCCGCCGAGCAGGAGCGCGGGCTGATGTACCGCACCGACCTGAAACCCGATGGCGGCATGCTGTTCTGGCCCTATCCTCCCGAAGGCGGAGCCCCGCGCCAGGCGAGCTTCTGGATGAAGAACACGCCGACCCCGCTCGACATCCTGTTCATCCGCACCGACGGCACGATCGCGACCATCGCCGAGAACACCGTGCCCTTCTCCGAGACCCCGGTTCTGTCGCGCGAGCCGGTGGCAGCGGTGCTGGAACTGGTCGGCGGCCGCGCGGCGGAGCTGGGCATTGCCGAAGGCGACAAGGTGACCTGGGCGAAGTAGCACGGCGATGGTCGCGGGAGCGGCGTGTCCGACGCGCCCCCGCGCCTCCGTCGTTCCTGCGCTTGCTATGAAGCAGGGCTCGTAGCGGTCTGGGATCGGTTCCCCGGATCGGTTTATTTCGCGACCGCTGGCTGCGGCGCGCCGGGCACGTTGAGAATGAACGGGCGCCCGCGCCGGGACGCCAGCGTCCGTCGGATCGCCCGGTCGATCGGAATGAGCGCTGCGGCAATGGCGAGGCAGCCGACCGCAATCACCGCCATTCTCGCAGGTCCGCCGATCCCCAGCTTCGCGCATACCATCATCATCGGCAGGATTAGCGGATAATGGACGGCGTACAGCGGGTAGGACAGCTCACCCAGCCCCATGCCGACGGGTACGGACGCATCCCGCAGGCGGGCATCCGCCGTCAGCGCGATCATCGCCGGGAAGGCAAACAGCACGCAGGCCAGATCGTACCACGGCCGCAGCGCCGCACCCGGATCTATCGCGACGATCGTGGTGAACAGCGCCAGCACTGCGATCAGCAGCGGGGCCCCCGCACGGTATCGATGGCGAATGAACAGCCGGTGCCGCGCGATGATGACGCCCAGCATGAAGCTGAAGGCGCAGCGGGGGACACCGCCGACAGCATCGAAGACATTCCATCCCAGATTGAGCGAGCCAAAGTGCCGCGCGACGAGGACAAGCGCGATGGCAGCCATGCACACGGCCGCTGCCAGGCGACGCGACGACCAATGTGCCAGCCACAGACAGAAGGCGACATTGATGAGCATTTCCAGCGACAACGACCACGCCGGATTGTTGAGCGGGAACAAGCCCGTCTGATCGAATCCGCTGGGGATCATCAGCGCGGACGCGGCGATCTGTGCGAGGAGTTCGAGCAGGGCAGGCGCGCGGGGATCGCCGACGGCCATGGCGCCGAAGGCCCGGATCACCCCGAACGCCAGGCCGATCGCGAACAGCGGATACAGGCGGACGAGCCGCAGCCGCACGAACGCTTGCGGCGAAAGCTCATTGCCCAGCCGCCCGCCATAAGCATTCCACAGGACGAACCCGCTGAGCAGAAAGAACAGGTCGACGGCGAGGTATCCGCTGGGCAAAACCTGCCAATGGGCAAGGTTCGTGATATGGAACAGCATCACCTCTATTGCCGCAAGGCCGCGCAGGGCATCGAACAGCATGTTGCGCGACGATGATCGATTCGACACACGGCTCCTTTCATCGTGTGGTGGCGGCTATTGCTGTCTCGCCTCCCGTTCGCGCTTGAGCCCAGTGCGCTGAAAAGGCGAATGGATTTCGCGTAGGATGATCCCATCACGGGACGTTCGGCACCATGCGCCGCGGTTCCGGCGCGCGCCGCCGCCGCCCCGCCACCGCACTGCCACGCTGACGCGCGCGATCCCCTGTTGATGGCGCGCGCCCGTCCGGGTAAGCGCGACAGCATTATGGGCATCAACCTCAATCCCTTCACCTGGTGGAACGGCGCGTCGTGGGGCACGATGCTCTATGGCCTGCGCGGCATGACGCAGGTGGGCACCGACCCGCTCGGCAACGTCTATTACGAAGGGGGCAAGGACGGCAGCGGCCGCAAGCGGCGCTGGGTGATCTATGAGGGCGCGAACGACGCCAGCCGGGTGCCGCCCGAATGGTTCAGCTGGCTGCACCACCATATCGACGACGTGCCCGATCGTGCGCTGCCGCCGGTACGGCCGTGGCAGAAGCCGCCGGTGCCCAATATGACCGGCACGCCGCTCGCCTATCGCCCCTCGGGCTCGCTGGAAAAGGGTGGCAAGCGCGCCGCTGCGACCGGCGATTACGAGGCGTGGACGCCCGAAGGGTGAGGTCAGGGATCGGCCGCTGGCTGGCCGCCGGCGTGCTGCTGGTCGCGCTCGCCGTGGCCGGCGTGTTCGGCTATCGCGCCTGGCAGGGCAGCGGCGCGCCGGCCCGCCAGCCGGTCGCGAGCCAGGACCTGCCTGCCGATACCGCCAAGAGCGACGGGATCGAGACGGTCGCCGCCTCCGACACCGCGCTGCCGACCGGGGGCACACCGATGGCGGAGCGGGTCGCGGTCGTCGGCCTGCTCAACAAGCGCAACGGCGTTGCCCGCGACCTGACGCTGAAGCCCGGCCAGGCGGTGCGCGTCGGCGATGCGATCGTGCGCCTGCGCGCCTGCGAGACGACCGCGCCGTGGGAGCAGGAGCAGCTGACCGGCGCCTTCGTGCAGCTCGACGTGCGCGGCAGCGACCGGCATTGGCGGCGGGCGTTTTCGGGCTGGCTGTTCAAGGAGCGGCCGGCGCTCAACGTCGTCCAGCACCCGGTCTATGACGTGTGGACCAAGAGCTGCACGATGTCCTGGCCCGAAACGGGGCCGGACACGGTGTCGGCGGCGACCGGTGGCGCGGCGCGCTCCAGCGCGAAGAAGTCCGCGGTGGCGGACGACGACGCGCCCGACGCTGCCGAGGCCGATACGCCGGTCACCCCGTCGAGCGCGCCGGCCAGCAACGCGCAATAATCCGCGCGATCGATCTCCACCGCGCCCAGGGAGGCGAGGTGCGGCGTCTGGAACTGGCAGTCGAGCAGGGTGAAGCCGCCCGCCTTCAGCCGCGCGACGAGCCAGGCGAGCGCGACCTTGGAGGCATCGGTGCGGCGGCTGACCATCGATTCGCCGAAGAAGGCGCGGCCGAGCGCGAGGCCGTAGAGGCCGCCGACGAGGTCATCACCATCCCAGCATTCGATCGAATGCGCATAGCCCATGCGGTGCAGGGCCACGAACACGCGTTCGATGCTGCCGTTGATCCAGGTTTCGGGGCGATCGTCGACGCTCTCGGCACACAGGCGAATCATGCGCTCGAACACGGTGTCGGCGGTGACGCGAAAGCGGCCGCGTGCGATCGTCTTGCGCAGGGAAGTCGACAGGTGGAAGCCGTCGAGCGGCAGGATCGCGCGGGTGCGCGGCTCGACCCAATAGACGCCGTCCGCCTCGCGATGATCCGCCATTGGGAAGACGCCCATCGCATAAGCCCCCAGCACGAGGTTCGGGTCGAGCGTTTCCATCGCGCAGGAAGGTGGCGGCAGCGCGCGGCGATGGCAAGGCGGGCCGGGCTCAGCCTCGCGGTTTGCGGACGGCGAGCAGCGCCGCCACGCCGACGGCGGCGAGCGCGATCGGCGGGAAGATGCGGTTGGCCGGGTTGCTTTCGTTGCCGATGATGCCGACCGCGCCGTTGATCCAGACGAGCAGGACCGCACCGAGCAGCAGCGCTGCGATCGCGAGGCGGCGGCCGGTGGCGGGCACGCGGCGGGCGAGCAGTTCGAACACGCCAAGCCCGCCGAACAGCAGCAGCGCGGCGGCGGCGAAGTCGCCGGGCGTCCAGGCGACCTCGCGGGTGAATTGCATGGCGACGGCGGGCGCGGCGAGCAGCGCGGCGGCGAGGCTCCAGGCGGCGATGCGCAGGCGCGGGATGCGGGGCGTGGGGATGGTGGGGGTCATGGCCGGG
>ERZ941706.476-NODE-476-length-12898-cov-4.797944_pt1 | contig 12898 bp, 11 predicted proteins | sample MGYA00521232_ERZ941706 | MGnify/ENA primary metagenome ERZ941706 (study PRJEB32759, sample SAMN07749893) | skin metagenome | biome: transportation; feature: city; material: polyester macromolecule | host: Homo sapiens | place: Hong Kong:ER line | collected...
GCACCTCAGCGCACCGCCTCCGACGCGCCGCTGATCGGACAGGCGACCGGGGTTCCCTCCGCGGGCACGATCGACAGCGGCCACGACGATCCCATCGGCCGCCCCGGCCTGCATCACTGGCGCGAAAGCACCATTACGCGCCCCGGCCTCGACGATCGCGGCAACGTCTTCTTCGCCGCGATCGAGATGACGCGGATGCCGATGATCCTGACCGACCCCAATCAGGACGACAACCCGATCGCCTTTGCCAATAAGGCGTTCCTCGACCTGACGGGTTACGAGGAATCAGAGGTGTTGGGCCGCAACTGCCGCTTCCTGCAGGGTGCGCAGACCGATCGCGCCGCGGTCGCTGAACTGCGCGATGCGGTGAAGGCGCATGATTCGATCGCGCTCGAACTGCTAAACTACCGCCGCGACGGTTCGCCCTTCTGGAATGCGGTCTTCATCGGCCCGGTCTATGATGTCGAGGGCAACCTCCTCTATTTCTTCGCCAGCCAGCTCGACGTTACGCGCCGCCGCAATGTCGAACAAAGCTATCGCCAGGCGCAGAAGATGGAATCGATCGGCCAGCTGACCGCTGGCCTCGCGCATGACTTCAACAATCTGCTCCAGGTGGTGAACGGCAACCTCGACCTGTTGTCCGCCGTCACCGACAGCGACAAGGCCCGGCGCTACGTCGCCGCCGCGCAATCGGCGGCTGAACGCGGCGCCAAGCTCACCCGTCAGCTGCTCGCCTTCGCCCGCAAGACGCGGTTGGAGCCGCGCGCGATCGATCTTAGCCACCTCGTCACCGAATTCGGCGACGTAATCGAAAGCTCGATCAACAAGCGCGTCGACCTGCACCTCAGCCTGCGCCGCGGCCTGCCGCATGTCGTGGTCGATCCCGACCAGCTCGAAATGGCGCTGCTCAATATCGTCAACAACGCCCGCGATGCCATGCCTAACGGTGGCGAGGTGACGATCGGTACGCGCCGCCTGACGCTGACCGACGATACCGCACGCGAACTGGCCCCCGGCGACTATGTCGTGCTCGAGGTAAAGGACCAGGGCACCGGCATGCCTGCCGAGGTGCTGGAACGCGCCACTGAGCCGTTCTTCACCACCAAGGGCGTCGGCCAGGGCACCGGCCTCGGCCTCGCCATGGCGAGCGGCTTCCTGCGCCAGTCGGGCGGACGGCTCGACATCGAGAGCGAGCCGGAACGCGGCACCACCGTCATGATGGTCTTCCCGGTCGCCCGGCCGAGCGAGGAGGCTGCGCCCGACACCGGCGTCGCGCCGTCCGAGGCAGCGCCCAGCCAGCCGCGCGGCTATGTCGAGCATATCCTGATCGTCGAGGACAACGACGAGGTCCTCGCCGTCGCCAGCGAGATTCTGGTCAGCGCCGGCTACCGTGTCACCACCGCGAACAGTGGCGAACAGGGCCTCAAGACCTTCGAAAAGGTCCATCCCGGCAATCGCATCGACCTGCTGTTCACCGACCTCGTCATGCCGGGCGGGATGAACGGCCTGATGCTGGCGGATGCGGTGATGGAGCATGACCCCACCGTCTCCGTGCTGCTTACCACCGGCTACAACGAGGAACTGGTCGTCAACGGCCCCCGCAAGCGCGCCACCGACGTGTTGAGCAAACCCTACCGCCGCACCGAGCTCCTCGACCGCGTCCGCCAGGCGCTCAACCGACGCGGCAGCGGCGGTCCGCGGCGTACGCCATCGGACTTCGGAGCGGCACAGGCCTGATGGGGAAGGATGGTGGGCGCTGACGGGTTCGAACCGCCGACCTACTCGGTGTAAACGAGCCGCTCTACCAGCTGAGCTAAGCGCCCCGACCGGGGAAGACCCGCCCTGCCAAAGCCGGCGCCGAACCGCAAGGGGGAAGCGCGCTCAGGTGGGGCGGACTGCCACCATATAGGCGCGCATCGCGTCGCTGGCGCGGGGGGAGAGCGTCATGAAGGCGCGACGCCGGTCGACGGGGTCGGGGTGGCGGACGAACAGGCCCATGTCGGTCATCCGGGCGATCCAGCGCAGTGCGGTGGTGGGGGCGACGCCGGCGGCGATGCACAGGCTCGAAACGCTGACCCGATTGCCCTCGAGCTCGGCAGCAAACAGGTCGAGCAGCATGTCCCAGGCGGGGTCCTCGAACAGGCCTTCGCCGATGAACTGCCCGAAGAAGCGGCTGCGCGACTGGCGCAGGTGAATGACGCGGCGAACCTCCTGCGGCGTCACCGCTTGGCCGGCGCCGGGCACGGCCGGCTCGCTGCCGAAGCCGCGGCGACGGTCGGCAAGATCGCGGGGCGCGGCGTCCGGGAGGCCGGCGTAACCCATCAGCCCCGCGGTGATCCGCGAAATCTGCGCGATTCCTTCCGCCATGCGCCGGATCTGCTGATCGTCGGGGACGCCGCTGCCAGGATGATAGGCGTGGCGGTCGTCCTCGGCGCGGTCCGGCAGGCTGTCGCGCAACACCGGCGCGGGCCGCAACGCCGCCTCGGCAAGCGCGAGCGCGCGTTCGGCGAGCGTGGCGTCGCAGAGCAAGGCAGCGGGAGCGTCCAGCAAATGCTGCGCGACCACGTCGATCCGCTCGCGATCGAAGGTCACGACGGCACTGGTGTCGGCCGCCGCAAGGAAGCGGCGTAGCGCAGGCAGCGTGGCGTCCAGGCGGGCAAGGTCGACGCCGGTTGCCTCGGCGAGCACGACCGGGACCGCGACAGCCCCGGCAAGCGCCGTGTCGGCATCATCCCAGCCGACGCGGCGCAGCAGCCGGCCACCCGCCGCGGCGATCGCCGCCGCACCTACGCCGGCGGGATCGTCGTTTGCGATCAGCAACATCGCGCAGCCCCGATCCGCATAGGTCGCGCCGTCCGCCGGGCCTGCCGCCTGCTCGCTCCACCTCGCCGTGCCCATGGGCGCACGATAGCTGCCCAAGCGGCGCGTTCGCCCCCAGTCACCTCCATTTCCGAGGTAAGTCGCGGCTGCACCGCATTTACCTCCAAAATGGAGATAATGGAGCGCATCAATCGAGCGCCTTGACGATCTCCTCAACCATCTTCTTGGCGTCGGCGAGCAGCATCATGGTATTGTCCATGTAGAACACGTCGTTATCAACCCCGGCATAGCCGACGCCGCCCATCGAGCGCTTGATGAACAGCACCGTCTTGGCCTTTTCCACATCGAGCACGGGCATACCGTAGATGGGTGAGGTCTTGTCGGTTTTGGCCGCGGGGTTGGTGACGTCATTGGCGCCAATGACGAAGGCGACGTCCGTCTGCGCGAATTCGGAGTTGATGTCCTCCAGCTCGAACACCTCGTCATAGGGCACATTGGCTTCGGCGAGCAGGACGTTCATGTGGCCAGGCATGCGGCCCGCCACCGGGTGGATGGCGTATTTCACGCGGACGCCGTGTTCCTTGAGCTTGTCCGCCATCTCGCGCAGGACGTGCTGCGCCTGTGCGACCGCCATGCCGTAGCCGGGGACGATGACGACCTGTTCGGCCTGGCTCATCAGGAAGGCCGCGTCCTCGGCAGAGCCGCGCTTCCACGGCCGGTCGACCTTGTCGCCACCCCCGCCCGTTGGGGCTTCCGCACCGAAACCGCCCGCGATGACGGACAAGAAGCTGCGGTTCATCGCGCGGCACATGATGTAGCTGAGGATCGCACCCGAGCTGCCCACCAGCGCGCCGGTGATGATCATTGCGCTGTTGTGGAGCGTGAAGCCCATCGCCGCCGCTGCCCAGCCCGAATAGGAGTTGAGCATGCTGACGACGACCGGCATGTCCGCGCCGCCGATTGGAATGATCAGCAGGAAGCCGATCGCGAAGCTGAGGATCGTGATCGTCCAGAAGATCCAGGGGCTCTGGTCCTGCGTGAAATAGGCGACGAGCAGCAGGATCGCGGCCAGCACGGCGAGGTTGATGACGTGGCGGCCGGGCAACATGATCGGCTTGCCGCCCATATTGCCGTTCAATTTCAGGAAGGCGATGACGCTGCCCGAGAAGGTAATCGCGCCGATCGCGACGCCGAGGCCCATCTCGATCCGGCTGACCGAATGAATCGCGGCGAAGGGCTGTCCGATCATCGGGATGACCATGTCGGCGATGCCGAACGCGATGGGGTTGAGGAAGGCGGCGCAGGCGACCAGCACCGCGGCAAGACCGACGAGACTGTGGAAGGCGGCCACCAGCTGCGGCATCGCAGTCATCGCGATGCGGCGCGCGGTGGTGAGACCGATGACCGCGCCGACGCCGATGGCGGCGAGGATTTCGAGCACGGTCAGGTAGTCGACGTGGCTCAACACCGCCATATAATCGTACGCCGGCGTCGAACCGGTCACCAGCAGCTGGTCGATCGGCACATGCGTCACCAGCGTCGTGACCACGGCGATCGTCATGCCGATCATGCCGAAGCGATTGCCGCGCTGGCTGGATGTGGGCGACGACAGGCCGCGCAGTGCGAGGATGAAGCACACTCCGGCGACGAGATAGGCGAGTGCCGCGAACGAGCTGCCGGCGGTTGCGTGTTCCATCCTGTTCCCCCTGTCGTCATCCCAGCAAAGGCTGGGATCTTCCTCCGCACGCAAAGTCTTGCGGCATGAGACCCCAGCCTTCGCTGGGGTGACGTATTAGCGTTTGGCCGGTGCCGGCCGGTCCTTCTTCTTGTACATCGCGAGCATGCGGCTGGTGACCGCGAAGCCGCCGAAGATGTTGATGCTGGCGAGCACCACGCCCAGCAGCCCGAGCCATTTCGAGGAGGTGCTGCCCGCCGCGGCGCCGGCGATCAGCGCGCCGACGATGATGACGCTGGAGATCGCGTTGGTCACCGCCATCAGCGGCGTGTGCAGCGCCGGCGTGACCGACCAGACGACGTAATATCCAACAAAGCAGGCCAGCACGAAGATCGACAGGATCGCAACGAAGTCCATGGTTCAGCTCCCGGTCGAATCTGCGCGGCGTACCCGCAATTCCAAAGTGGACAAACTGAGCGATACGCTACCCCCCTGTGTGCCATACCCGAAACAGGAGGCATCCATCAGAGCAAGGGAGAGGCGCGAGTCGGGCATCATGGCCGAGAGGCTACGCCAGACGCGATCGTGTAGGACAGCCCCGCGATGCATCGGTCGGTAGTAGCGACGAGGTCCATCCTTCATTCCTCCCCGGCGGGGGGAGGGGGCCCATCCAAAGGATGGGGGGGGGGGCGGGCCGCATGCACACGGATGGCGGTGGTCACCGCATCCATGTTGCGCAGGACGTCGGCCGCCGCGATCCGCAGAACCGCATAGCCGTTTTGGGTCATAAAGGCGTTGCGGGCGGCATCCCGTTTGGGTTGGTTTGCCCGACTGTGCGCCTCTCCATCGACTTCGACGACGAGGCGTGATTCGGCGCAGTAGAAGTCCGCGGTGTAGGGGCCGATCGGGTGCTGCTTTCGGAACTTCGGGCTCAGGCCTTTTCGGCGGAGTTGCTGCCACAACAGCACCTCCGGCAGGGTCATTTCACGGCGCAGTTTGCGCGCGAGCGCGACTTCGGGCCGGAGCATGCGTGGCACGCCCCCTCCACCACTCGGCTGCGCCGAGCGGTCCCCCTCCCCATACTGGGGAGGAATGTTCATGAGAGCAGCCGCGGGTTCACGACGTGGCCGTCCTTGGTCAGGCGGACGGCGTCGCCGATCTCGACGTCGAGGACGGGGCGGCCGGCGTCCTTGTCCCAGAAGGTCGAGAGGAAATTGTAGAGGTTGCGGCTGAACAGCGCGGAGGCGTCGGCGGGGAGGCGACCGGCGACGTTGCGGTGGCCGACGATCTTCACCCCGTGACGCTCGACGATCTCGCCCGGAAGCGCGCCCTCGACATTGCCGCCCTGCTCGACCGCCAGGTCGACGATGACGCTGCCGGGGCGCATGCTCGCGACCTGCGCGTCGCTGATCAGGCGCGGCGCGGGGCGGCCGGGGATCAGTGCCGTCGTGATCACGATGTCCTGCTTGGCGATATGTGCGGAGACGAGCTCGGCCTGCGCGGCTTTGTATTCGTCGCTCATTTCACCGGCATAACCGCCGGCGCCCTCGCCCTCGATACCCTTCACGTTCTCGACGAAGATCGGCTTGGCGCCAAGGCTCTGGATCTGCTCCTTGGTCGCGGAGCGCACGTCGGTGGCGGAGACCTGCGCACCCAAACGCCGAGCCGTGGCGATCGCCTGCAGCCCGGCGACGCCGACGCCCATCACGAACACCTTGGCGGCGCTGACCGTGCCGGCGGCGGTCATCATCATCGGGAAGGCGCGGCCATATTCGGCCGCCGCATCGAGCACCGCCTTGTAGCCCGCAAGGTTCGATTGCGACGACAATATGTCCATCGACTGCGCGCGGGTGATGCGCGGCATGAACTCCATCGCCAGCGCCTCATACCCCGCGGCTGCATAGCCATCAACGCGGGCGCGCTCTCCGAAGGGATTGAGGCCGGCGACGATCCATGCACCGGGCGCCGCGCCAGTAAGGCTGGCGGGATCAGGACCCTGGACACCGAGCACGATATCCGCGCCCGCGAGCGTCGCAGCGCGGTCGCCGATGCTGGCGCCGGCCTGCGCATAAGCGTCGTCGGCGTAGCTTGCCGCCGCACCCGCGCTGGATTCCACCGCAAGGCTCGCACCGAGGCTCACGAATTTCTTGACCGTTTCCGGCGTGGCGGCAACGCGCCTTTCGCCGTCTGCTTGCTCCTTGAGGACGGCGATCTTCATGTCGGCGGCGCTTACGAGATCAGCCAGATCACGAGCGCGGCGATGACCGCGCAGCCGATGGTGCCCCAGAACAGCATCTTCGTGACGCTGGTATAGGTCGCCACATGTGCCTTCATGTCACCGTTGCCGGCCATCGTCCAATCCCTGTCTGCCTGCGGCGTATTCGCCCCTGTGGCACAATCCCTGCCCGCAAAGCGCGGGTGTCGTCAAGGCAAGGTCCTCGACACCACGCTTAAGTCCGCCTTTACCCCGCTTCGCTATTGCATGCCCCGAACCGGGACGGATGGGACCTATGACGCGCAACGGGCAGCGGCTGCTTCTGCTGATCGACGACGAACCCGCGCAGCGCCGGCTGGTGTCGGCGCTGGCCGCACGCGCCGGTTGGCGATCGATCTTCGCCGCCGATGGCGAGATGGCGCTGGCGCAATTAGGCACGCAGGACGGGATGCAGCTGGATGCGATCCTGCTCGACCATTGGGCACCCGATGCCGATGCCGCCCCGCTGATCGCCGAGCTGCGCGAGCGGCGCCCCGCCCTCCCCATCCTGATGCTGACCGCCAACGGATCGGTCGCGCATGCCGTCGCCGCGATGCGTGCGGGCGCGACCGATTTCCTGGTGAAGCCGCTGGCGCCCGAACGGCTGCTTGCCGCGCTGGAGGCGGCGGTGGCAGGGACGGCGGCGGGGGAACTCCGCCCGCTGACCGAGAAGATTCCAGCGCTGCTCGCGTTCGACGAGATCGTCGGATCCTCGCCCGATTTCCGCGCGGCACTCGCGATTGCCGCCAAGGCGGCGCGCGCACGCGTGCCGGTGCTGGTCGAAGGCGAGAGCGGCGTCGGCAAGGAAGTGGTGGCGGATGCGATCCATGCCGCCTCGCCTCGCTCCAAGAAGCCGATGGTGACGGTGAATTGCGGGGCGATCCCCGCGAACCTCGTTGAATCCGAACTGTTCGGGCATGAAAAGGGCGCGTTCACGGGCGCGTTCGAGCGCAAGATCGGGCGTTTTGCCGACGCTGATGGCGGCACCATCCTGCTCGACGAAGTGGGCGAGATGCCGCTCGAGACGCAGGTGAAGCTGCTGCGCGTGCTGCAATCGGGTGAAATCCAGCCGATCGGCGCGCGCCATGCGCGGCAGGTCGACGTGCGGGTGATCGCCGCGACCAACAAGACCTTGCTCGACGAGGTCGCGGCGGGACGTTTTCGCGAAGACCTGTATTACCGATTGAACGTCGTGCAGGTGACGATTCCGCCGTTGCGGGAGCGGCTGGCCGACGTGCCGGCGCTGGCGCGGCATCTGCTGGCGCGGATCGCGCAGCAGCCGGGCTTGAGGCCGCTCGGCATCACCGACGATGCGCTGGCGCTGCTGGTGCAATACGACTGGCCGGGCAACGTCCGCCAATTGCAGAATGCGTTGTTCCGCGCGGCGGTGCTGTGCGAGGGCGCGGCGCTGACCCGCGCCGATTTCCCGCAGATCGCCGCATTGGGCACGCGCCGGCCGGGGAGTGCCGGCACCGCCGCGCTGTCGGGCGGCGGCGTCACGTTGTTCCGGCCGGACGGCAATCTGCGCCCGCTGGAGGACATCGAGGCGGACGTCATCCGCCTGGCGATCGGCCATTATCGCGGCCGGATGACCGAGGTCGCGCGGCGGCTAGGGATCGGACGGTCAACCTTGTACCGCAAGCTCGGCGAGCTCGGGATCGACAACGCCGCGGCGTAAGCTGCTATGCGGGCGGAATGAGCCGCTTCGCCAACCGTCACATCCTCGTCACCGGTGCCGCATCGGGCATCGGCCTTGCCACCGCGCAGCATCTGGCCGCGGAGGGTGCCGAGCGGCTGGTGCTGGTCGATCGCGATGCCGACGCCCTGGCGGCAATCGCCCTGCCCTGCACGCTCGACCTGCTGCCCGGCGATGTCGCCGACGAGGCGTTCTGGGAAAGCGCGGCGCCGTTCCTGAGCGGGATCGACGGCGCGGTGGTGAATGCCGGGGTGGCGGGAGCAGGTGCGATCACCAGCCTGTCCTTTTCCGAATGGCGACGCATCCTGTCGGTGAACCTGGACGGTGCGTTCCTGACGCTGCGTGCCGCCTTGAGGGTTATGGCGGACGGTGGTGCGATCGTCGCGACCGCATCGGCGGCGGGGATCAAGGCGGAGGCAGGCGTGGCGGCCTATGGCGCGTCGAAGGCGGCGCTGATCCATTTGGTCAAGGTCGCCGCCAAGGAAGCGGCGCCGCGCCGCATCTGCGTCAACGCGATCGCGCCGGCCGGGGTCGAGACGCCGGTGTGGGATGCGATCCCGATGTTCGCCGATCGTGTGGCGGCGATCGGTCGTGATGCTGCCTTTGCCGAAATGGCGGCCATGGGGACGCCGCTGGGGCGCTATGCCAAACCGCAGGAGATCGCCGGGCAGATCGGCTTCCTGCTCTCCGATGCCGCTGCGTTGGTGACCGGCGCGTGCTTGGTGAGCGACGGGGGCTATACGCTGTAACCTACCAGAGCACGCCCTTGACCGGCTTCAGCGGTTCGGGGGCGGCGTCGCCGATCGACTGGAGCAGATCGATTTCGATCGTGCGGCACATACCGGTCAGCGGCAGGTCGTGAACCGTATTGGCGAACGGATCGACCAGATCGTCACCGATTGCGAGAACGGCGAGAAACATCAGCCCCGCCATCGTCGACCCCAGCGGCGTTGCGAACCCCAGCGTCTCGACCAGGCCGATGGGGAGCAGGATGCAGAAGATGTGGGTGAAGAGGGTCGGGAAGAAGCGGAACTGGTTCGGCAGCGGCGTATTCTTGAGCCGCTCCATGCCGCCTTGTGCGTTGGCGATGTCGACCAAAGTCGATTCCATCCGCGCCTGCTGGATGGTGTCGATCAGGCCGGCGCGGCGCGCGTCGTCGATGCGGCGGCCGGTGCCGTCGAGCAGGCCGTTGGCGATGTTGGTGCGGGCAAGCGAAGGCTCCGCCTCGCCGCGGGAGAGGAACTTCAGCACCTGTTCGTCGACCGGCTGCTTGCGCAGCTGACAGCGCAGCGCGTTCACATAGGCGATCTGGCGGAGGACGATCGTGCGGCGCAGATCATGCGCTTCCTCGGCGGGCAGGAAGTTGCGGGCTTCGCGGCTGATGTTGCGCGAGGCGTTGATCATCAGGCCCCATAGGGACCGCCCTTCCCACCAGCGCGCATAGGCCGAGTTGGCACGGGTGCCGAGGAAGATCGCCAGCACCGTGCCGAACAGCGTCAGCGGCAGCGATGGCGCCTTGAAGGGCAGGATGTAATAGGTGACCGTGACGATGACGTCCCAGATGAACAGCAAAGCCAGCGGCTTCCAAACCTCGGCAATGATGCGACCGATCCGAGGGGTGGATGCTACGATCATGGAACCTCGCTAATGATGGCGGAGCGGCCATAACGCGCACGGGCACGCTGTGCTGCATCGCAACATTATTTTACGGTTCAGCCACCCACCAGTGCACGGTCGCGCAAGCCGCGCCACATCTTCAATGCCTGAACCGTTGCGGAAACGTCATGAACGCGCAGGAGTTGCACGCCCGCTTCGGCTCCTTTGAGCGCGAGGGCAAGGGAGCCGCCGAGGCGCGCCGTCACGGGTGCCTCGTTGTCGAGCGCTCCGATCAGCCGCTTGCGGCTGGCGCCGAGCATGATCGGGCAGCCGAGGCCGTGGAAGATCGCAAGGCCATTGAGGAGCGCGAGATTGTCGGACAGCGACTTGCCGAAGCCGATGCCAGGATCGACGATGATGCGGTCCTGCGCCACGCCCGCGGCGACGACGGCGGCGATGCGCGCTTCGAGCCAGTCGAACACCTCGGTCAGCACGTCGCGATAACCGATGCGGGCGTGCCCACCCTCTTTCGGATCGGGCGAGTGCATCAGGATGACGGGGCAGCCGGCGCGCGCCACCACGTCGAGGGCGCGCTCGTCCCACAGCAAAGCGGAGACGTCGTTGACGATCTGTGCGCCGGCATCAAGCGCCGCCTCCATCACCGCGGCCTTGCGGGTGTCGATCGAGACGAGCGTGCCGCTGCGGGCGAGGCGTTCGACGACGGGCTGGATACGAGCGATCTCGTCGCCTTCCCACACCTGCGCCGCGCCGGGCCGGGTGGATTCGCCGCCGAGGTCGATCAGCGCCGCGCCCGCGGCGGCCATGTCGACGCCGGCAGCCACCGCCGCGGCGGGGTCAGCGCTGTGCTGACCGCCGTCGGAGAAGCTGTCGGGGGTGACGTTGAGGATGCCGGCGACGAGCGGCTGATCGAGGCGGAGCGTGCGGGTACCGAGCGTCAGCGGCGCGCGAGGGGCGGTGATCGCCGTGTGGAGCGCCTGGGCGCGGGTGCCGAGGGTGGCGATCTCGGCAACCGGGACGGTGCGTTTCCGGCCCGGTTCGATGACTTCATAGGCTGCGAACCATTGCAGGCCGCCGGCGAGGCGGGCGACGCTGCCGTCGGGTTGCGTGACGGGCGTATCGACGAACTGGACGGGGCGGAGGTGGAGGGTCATCGTCCTATTCACCCGCCCGAATACGCCGAACCGTTCGTGCTGAGCCTGTCGAAGCACGGGCTTCCACGGGCGGCGGCGACCTTTGCGGCAACCCGCCCTTCGACAGGCTCAGGCCGAACGGGGGAGAGGGAGTCACCCTGCCACCGTCCGCATCAGGGTTGCGTGGCGAGCAGATAGGTCTGGCGGAGCGTGTCGATCGGCTGGAGCTTGCCGTCGGCTTCATGGTGCCAGAAGGTCCAGCCGTTGCAGGCGGGCGCGCTTTGCAGCGTCGCGCCCAGCTTGTGGATCGAGCCGCTGGCGCCGCAGTCGGACGCAAGGCTGCCATCGGCACGCACGGTGACGCGGAAGCGGCGCTTGGCATCGGTGAGCACCACGCCGGGCTGCAGGTAGCCGTTCTCGACCAGCACGCCGAAGGCGACCTTGGGCTGCTGACGCGGGCTCTGCATCGTCGCGAGCGCAGATTCATCGAGCGGCAGCGCGGCGGCGATGCGCTCTTCGGCGGCGGCAATATAGTCGCCCTCACGCTCGATGCCGATCCAGTGGCGGCCGAGGCGCTTCGCCACCGCGCCGGTGGTGCCGGTGCCGAAGAAGGGATCGACGACGACGTCGCCCGGCTTCGTGCAGGCAAGCAGGATGCGGTAGAGCAAGGCTTCGGGCTTCTGAGTCGGGTGGACCTTCACGCCGTCCTTCTTGAGGCGCTCCTGCCCGCCGCAGATCGGGAATTCCCAGTCGGAGCGCATCTGCAGCTCGTCGTTGAGGGTCTTCATGCTGCGGTAGTTGAACGTGTATTTGGCGCCCTCGCCCTTCGACGCCCAGATCAGCGTTTCGTGCGCGTTGGTGAAGCGGGTACCGCGAAAATTGGGCATCGGATTGGCCTTGCGCCACACGATGTCGTTGAGGATCCAATAGCCCAGATCCTGCACGGCGGTGCCGACACGAAAGATGTTGTGATAGCTGCCGATCACCCAGATCGAGCCGGTATCCTTGAGGATACGGTGTGCCTCGGCGAGCCAGGCGCGGGTGAAGGCGTCATAGGCGGCGAAGGTGTCGAACTTGTCCCATTCGTCGGTCACCGCATCGACATGGCTGCCGTCGGGACGGAACAGCTCGCCGCCAAGCTGAAGGTTATAGGGCGGATCGGCGAAGATCATGTCGACCGACTTGTCGGGCATGGCGCGCATCGCCGCGATACAGTCACCGCGGACGATCTGGTCGAGCGGCAGCACGCGTGTGTCCGGCACCGCGTTTCGCGCCAGCGCGCGCGCAACCTTCGGCTGCCTGACCTTTTCGATAACCGCCATTACGTCCCCCTTGGTCCTCTATTCGCGTCAGATGGTGGACTCGCGTCAAGGGGAGAGTGGTTAACGATAAGCGTTGCGATCGCGTTAAGGCGCCGGGCGAGCGGCTTGGTTGACCAAGATATGGGCTTAGCGATTCCGCCCCTACCCCAGCGCTGGGGGTGTGACTCAAAAGACTCAGCCATGAAAATGGTTAGCGGCCGCGGCGGTGAACAGCGGTCCTGCCGCCGCGTCCGGCGTGATTCGGGCATAGGCCGCGGCGACGGGGGCGAAGCTGCGGCGGTGAATCGGGGTGGGGCCGTGTTCGAGCAGGGCGGCGAGGTGATGCTTGCAGCCGTAGCCCTTGTTCGAATGCCAATGGTACTGCGGATGGGCCGCGGCGTGATC
>ERZ941706.479-NODE-479-length-12877-cov-3.007331_pt1 | contig 12877 bp, 10 predicted proteins | sample MGYA00521232_ERZ941706 | MGnify/ENA primary metagenome ERZ941706 (study PRJEB32759, sample SAMN07749893) | skin metagenome | biome: transportation; feature: city; material: polyester macromolecule | host: Homo sapiens | place: Hong Kong:ER line | collected...
TCGCGCGAGGTGAGAATGTTTCGGGCACGGTTGGCGACCGCGCGCGAAAGATAGGACGCAGGATCCCGGACGGCGCTCAGATCGCGCGGTTTCTGGAGCCTCAGCCAGGTGTCGTGCAGCGCGTCTTCGACGAGGTCGGGCGCGAAACTGCGAGAGAGCCGGGACTTGAGTTCGGCGTAACGGTCCTGGAGCGCACGCAGGAGCTGATGGCGCGTCGTTTCCGACGCGGGCGCGTCCTTGTCGGGATCGTCGCGGTTTCCAGGGCGCGAATCGGCGGTCATGGCTGTCCCCGATGGTCTCGCGCCATCAGCGGATACGAAAGCGGAGATGCTGTCGATTCCAGCACCATCTGCGTCCCAGTGACCGTGAACCTACAGCAGCTCATCGCGCCGCCACCTCGAACCACACGGGTTGCGGCAGATCGGCAGGCGGTGGTGCGGGCATCCGCGCGCCATCGAGCACGAGACGAATGTCCCGGTCGAGCTTCTCATCGCCGCTGGAGTGGATGATGGTGGGGCGCCGGACCAGACCGGCATCATCGATCTCGACCGTCAGCCGCACACGAAATGGCCGTGCGCTGGTGCGTGGATCATTTTGCAGCCGCTGGTTGATGGCGGCCTGGACGGCGCGGCCGAACGGCTCGAACCGCGCGCGCGACGGCGTGCCGATCATCGGCGCCGCGGTGACCCGCAACGTGTCGAGCATGAGCCGTGGCGCGCCTTCGGCCTTGGCCCAGGCATCGACGCCGGGCTCCGGAGGGCGTTCGGGCGGGAAGACCAGAACGGCGGTGATACTGGTGAAGCGGAATGCGAGCCCGGTGCCCTGGAGCATGGCGGCGATGGCCTCGCGTTCGGAGAGGGTGCCGCTGACCGCGTGCGATCGTTTCCCTTCGACGACGCCGTTTTCGTAGAGGATATCGATACGGCTCACGGTGCCCAGTTCCATAAGCGCGCGGTCGAGCGGCTGCGCGGGAATATCATAATGGTTCCGCTCGGCCGGTGCCGGCGGCGTCTCCTGTTGTGCCCGCGCGGGTGACACAGGGTTGGCTGCCAGAAGGAGGAACGGCAAGGCAGCGCGAAGGAGGCTATCCTTTCGCCGGCGGACTGATCGGGTGCGCGCGTCATGATCAGCCACGGTGCCGCCAACGGGAGACGGCACGAGCGATCGGCGGATATCCAGGGCGCGCGCGGAACTTCATCTATTCGATCCGGAACTCGATCGGGACCGTGATATCGATCTGCGCGGGCAAGCTGTCCGGGATGGCGGGCAACGGCGCGGCGCGGCGGACCGCCGCGATCGCCTCGCTGTCCAGCACGGCAATGCCTGAGCCGCGCTCCAGCCACATCTTGAGAACCCGTCCGTCGCGGTCGAGGAGGAAGCGGACCCAGGCTGTGCCTTGCTTGCGGCCGAGGCGGGCATCCTCAGGATATTGGCGGTAACGGGCGATATGGGCGAGGAGGATGTCGCGATACTGGAGCGCAAGCGCGCCCGAGAGGTCGGCGGGCGTCTGACCCGGATCGCTGACCGTAGCCGCTGCCGGAACGGAATGGGAGCCGCCGGGGCTGAGCGGATCGGGAACGCTGCTTGTCAGATGCCTGGGCGGCCGGACGGGCGCTTCGGTCGGCACCGCGTCGCTCGGAAGCTTGGGCGGCGTCAATGGCTGATTGGCGATGGCGCCGCTATCGGTGCGGTCGAGCGGGAGCAGCTCGACGACCAGCACGCGTTCGCTCTGCCCCCGTGCGCGGGAGCGTCCGCCGTCGCCCGTGAAGGGGTCGAGCAGGAACAGGAAGGTCATAAGCGCTGCGTGCGCCAGCAGCGACAGGATGATCGCGAAGAGCCGGGACGAAACGGTTTCGATCATCGCCGCGCCGCGCGGTTCAGTTTTGACATGGCAATGATGCACAAGGGTCCACCCCAGCGCGCAATTAGTCGCCTAAGATGACAGTTCTGCTGCGCGCGCCTTTTTCGGCGGATTCCGGCGGTTCTCCATCGCTCGTCGCACCTTCCGCGAAAATAATTTGCGGGCATTCGCATTTTTGCGTTCGTGATCGCGTCGCCCCGGCTGTCGAGTTTTTGAAAGTCGATGAGATGGCGGTGAACTTGCATACGGGCATGCTGGAATGTTGCGATGTCGAGCCGAGGGCGATTGTGCGGCCCATCGGCGCTGTCGCCGTGTGCGCTCGCGCGCCCTTTCGGGCCGCCCCTGGCGAGGAACTTCGGGCGCGGCATCGCGTGAAAGTCGGCCGTATCGACCTCGACCGGCGCGTCTTCGCCAGGCAGCGCGCGGTGTCGATCACGCCGACCGAAACGATGGTGCATATCCTCGCCCCGCGTGTCGGCCATGCGGTGGTCGTCAGCAACGGCGAAAGCTATATGCTGGAGCCGGTATCGGCTCTGCTCGCGGCCAACACCGAGAAAATCACCAGCGTATGGACCGGCGGGTCGCAGGCATTGATCCTGCGCGTCCCCCGCGCGTCGATCCAGGCCGTCGGCTCGCGCGCATTCGGCAATGCCCGCCGGCTGGCCCCGATCGATTGCCGGTTCGCGCTCGCGCCTGACGCAATCGCCTCGGGCAATGCAGAACTCACCGAGAAGCGCATTCTGGAAACGCTGGTCGCTGCGCTGCGCGCGAGCCCGCAGGAAGCGGCCCTGTTTCCGCTGGCGCGGTCGGTCCAGCGCGCCGTGGACCATGTTCGTGCGAACCCGATCCTGTCCTGGTCGATCGAAGATCTTGCCGCGGTGGCGGGTGTCACGGCCGGCACGCTGCGCCGCAATTTCAGCACCTGCCTCGGCATGTCGGTGACCCAGCTCGTCCTGCAATCGCGCATCGAGTGGGTCCGGGCGCGGCTGGAAAGCGTGACCGAGAGCCGATCGATCGGTGAACTCTCGATCGCTGCCGGGTTCGGCGCGTCGGGCATGCTCAACCGGACCTACCAGCGTCATTTTGGAGAAACGCCGAGCCAGACGCGCACGCGCGCATTCCGATCGCGCCGCGACTGAAATCGCCCTCCGAACCGAGGGCTTCAAGATATATCCAGCGTCCTGAATCATATTCAAGGCGAACCCCGTTTCTTGTTTCAAATAAAGATCAAGATAAATCCGCGATCAATTCACCGATTCGATCCAGTCTACTTTTCGTTAGTCCATGATCCACTGTAACACAACTTACATATTGTTTAGACTGGATTATACGAAACGACATTCGGTAAGATTATTCCTTGAGAATCGGAACGCTCCCCCTTTAACAGGCTGACGTCAACGGGCGCTGCATTGCAGCAATCGAGTCTTCGAGTGCCCGTATTTGAGACGTGAGAGACCGTGTGCCGTCCGGCTTTCTGCCCTGGCGGCGCTTCTAGCGGGGGGTGTGGTTTTGACGTTCGAGAGAGAAAGCTGGCGGCTTGCGCCAAGCGGGACCGCGCTCGCGCTGGCGCTGGTGTCGATGGCGGCGCCAGCCTTTGCGCAGGATGGGAGCTTGCCCGACGCCGCCCCGGATGCGGCTGCTCAGCAGGCATCGACATCGAACTTCGACATCATGGCGTTTCAGGTGAAGGGCAACACCTTGCTGGCGGCGGACGATGTCGAGCGCGCGATCCTGCCGTTCATGGGTCCGGGCAAGTCGGAAGCCGACGTAGAGGCGGCGCGTGCGGCCCTGCAGAAGCTTTATGAGGACAAGGGCTATGTCGCCGTCTCGGTCTACATTCCCGAGCAGGCCGTCGATAGCGGCGTGCTGCAACTCCAGGTGCAGCCGCAGGCGGTGGGGCAACTCCTCGTCGAAGGCGACACGAAAAACGCGGACGCCGTGCGTGCCATGGCGCCCTCGGTGGCGGTCGGCACCACGCCCAACCTTCCGGCCTTCCAGCGCGACGTGGTGGCGCTGAACGCAAAGCCGACCCGCCGCGTCACTCCGGAACTGCGCGCGGGCGAAGCGCCGGGCACGCTCGACGTGGTGCTCAAAGTCGAGGAAAGCTCGCCCTGGCACGCCTCGGCCGAACTGAACAACTTTTCCTCCTCAGCGACCACGGACCTCCGCGCCTCGGCGACGCTGCGCTATGACGACATGTGGGGCCGCGGCGACAGTCTCTCCCTCTCGGCGCAGACCGCGCCTCGCCGCACCGACGACGGAACGGTGTTTTCGGGCAATTACCTGATGCGACTGGGCCAGGGCACGCAATTGCTGCTCTACGGCGTGTATTCGGACAGCGACATCGCGGTGGTCGGCGGCACCAGCGTGATCGGACGGGGCAAGATGGGCGGGTTCCGCCTGATCCGTTCGCTTGGGAGCAGCGAGGGCTTCTACCACAGCCTGACCATCGGCATGGACTATAAGGACTTCTCCGAAGATGTCCTGCTTGGGTCCGACCGGGCCAAGGCGCCGATCAAATATGCCCCGCTGATCGCGTCCTGGCGCGGCGACTGGCAGGGCGAGACGGCGACCAGCAATATCACGATCACGGGCAATTTCGGCATCAGAGGGCTCGGCGATAGCTGGGAGCGGTTCGACGCCAAGCGCTATATGGCACGCCAGAGCTTCATCGCCTTGAAGCTCGACGCCGAACGCACCCAGACCTTCGGCCCCGATCTCCAATTGAACGCGCGCTTCACGGGACAATGGTCGCCCGATCCGCTGATCAGCAACGAGGGCTTCAGCCTCGGCGGCATGTCGAGCGTGCGCGGCTATTATGAATCCGAGGCGATCGGCGATTATGGCTTTGCCTATCAGACCGAATTGCGCTCGCCCGACTTCGCCAAGCTGCTCGGCACCGATCTCATCAACGAACTGCGGTTCCACGCCTTCGTCGACAGCGGCTATGTCGGCATCCATCAGCCGCTCCCGAGCCAGGCCGCGATCCGCAATACGTGGCTCAGCAGCGCCGGCCTCGGCGGGCGCATCAAGCTCTTCAACCATCTGACCGGCGCGATCGACGCCGGTGTTCCGCTCAAGTCCGGACCGGAATCCGAGTCCGGCGACATCTTCGTCCGCTTCCGCATCCAGGGGGAATTTTAAACCATGTCAGTCTTTGCACGTCTCAAGAAGGGCGTGGCCGGAACGCTCCTGGCCGCTGCCGCCACGGTCGCTTTCGCATCGCCGGCTCATGCCTGGTGGGAGGCGGATTACAGCTACCGCACCAAGATCAACCTCAACACGCAAGCCGCGGGTGTCACCGGCGAGGTCGCGCGCGCGCCGGTGCTGATCCGGCTGCATAGCGGCAATTTCAGCTTCAAGGACGTCAAGCCCGACGGCTCCGATCTGCGCTTTGTCGCGGGCGATGATCGCACACCGCTCAAGTTCCACATCGAGAAATGGTCGCCGCAAGAAGAACAGGCGCTGGTGTGGGTCGATGTGCAGGGGCTTCAGCCGGGTCAGGCTTCGGCGGTCTATGCCTATTACGGCAACAAGGACGCTGCCGCGCAGCAGGACGTCGCCGGCACCTTCGCGCCGGATTACCGGCTGGTCTATCACTTCAATGACGAGGGCGCCGCGAAGGACGCCACGTCGAACGGCAACAACGCGAGCGGAGCCGCGGGTCGCAACGCGGGCGGCCTGATCGGATCGAGTCTCGTCCTCGACGGCACCACTCCGGTCACGCTGCCCGCGCCAGCCTTCGCGAGCGGTCCGCTCAGCATCAGCTTCTGGGTGAAGCCTGCCGGTGACGGCACGCTGTTCAGCCTGCCGGGCAGCGTCAGCCTCGTCGTCGAGGGCGGCCAGCTTTTCATCGATGCGGGCGGCAACCGCAGCAACGGCGGCGCACTCGCCGCCGATAGCTGGACAAACGTCGCGCTGGTCAACGACGGCGCCAAGTCGGTCCTATACATCAATGGCCAGCCTGCCGGCGAAGTAACCGGCGCCCTTGCCGCTGCCACGGGCGCGCCACTGCTCGGCCAGGGCTTCTCCGGCGAGATCGACGAGTTCCGCGTTGCGGGCGTCGCCCTGCCGCAGGCCGCGTTCCAGCTTGCCGCGGGCAGCGAAGGCCAGGCCGCGAAGCTGGTGACCGCCGACACGCCGCAGCAGGTCGAGACCGGCGGCGGCCACGGCCATTTCGGCATATTGTTCGGCGCGCTGACCTTCGACGCCTGGGTGGTCATCATCATCTGCGCCTTCATGTTGCTCGTCGCGATCGCGATCATGATCAGCAAGGGCCTGCTCATCGGCAAGGTTCGCTCGGCAAACGAAGCGTTCCTCGAAGCCTATGCGGGCCTGTCGCGCCGGGCCGGCGACCATGACGGTCTCCCCGCGTTCGACCCCGGTGCCGCAGCGGCGGACTCCACGCTGGGCCGGCTCTACAATATCGGCCGCCGCGAGCTGACCGAGCGTCTCAAGGAAGGCAAGGCCACCGGCAGCCGGTTCGCGATCCGCAGCCAGTCGATCGCCGCGATCCGCTCGGCGCTCGATGCAGGGCGCGTCCGTGAAGGCCAGAAGCTCAACGCGCGGCTGGTGCTGCTGACCATCGCCATCTCGGGCGGCCCGTTCATTGGCCTGCTCGGCACCGTGCTCGGTGTCATGATTACCTTTGCGAGCGTGGCCGCGGCCGGTGAGGTCAACATCAACGCCATTGCGCCGGGCATCGCGGCGGCGCTCCTCGCCACCGTCGCCGGCCTCGCGGTCGCGATCCCGGCGCTGTTCGGCTACAATTACCTGCTCAGCCGCATCGAGGAGATCACCGCCGACCACGACATCTTCGTGGACGAGCTGGAGAAGCGCATCGCCGAGACCTGGCAGGATATCGGTCCCGCAGGCGGGCCCGCTGGGCAGGACGCGCCTGTCGCGGCCCAGGCCGCTTGAGCCCCACACCGAACAGGAGGCTCAGGCCATGGGTATGCAGGTAGGCGGCGGCAAGAAGCCGTATAACGAGATCAACATCACCCCGTTCGTCGACGTGGTGCTGGTGCTCCTCATCATCTTCATCCTGATGACGACGGCGGCGGTCCAGGGGATCAAGGTGGACCTGCCGTCCGCCTCTTCGGCCAAGACGCTCGAAGCGCAGAAGAGCCGGGTGATCGCGGTCAGCAACGACGGCACCGTGTCGATCGACGCCATTCCGGTGTCGATGGCGGAACTGGAAAGCCAGCTTCGCTCCAGCATCGCGACCACGCCGGACCTTGCGGTGATCCTGCGCGGCGACCGCGCCGTCCAGTACGACAAGGTCATGCAGGTGCTCGACCTGTGTTCCAAGGTCGGCGTGCCGAGCCTCGGCATGGCGTCCACGCGTCCGCCCGTTTCGGCGCCCGGCGGCGCCTGAGGGGGGTGAGATCCATGCACAAGGATAATCATGATGGCCCGCTTCCGCATTCGCCGGTCGCGCAGCAGTTTCCGCAAGCGAAGCTGGTGGCTCCGGTCCGGCCGGGCGTGGCTCCTGATGATGTTCGCGCTGCTTCTGATCGCTGCGATCGTCCTGCTGCTGTCCAGGCACAACGAAGCCTTCGCCTTGCAGGGGCCGCAGGACAATGCGGACAGCGCCTTTATCTCAGGGCTGCCGCCTGCGGGATCGACCTCTCCGGCTGGACTGCCGACTGGCGTGGCGCGCGCCTTTTCCTGAACGGCATCGGACGCGCGCATGAAGCGTCGCTGGGGGGGCTGTGATGGCGGCCGCATCCCTGATGACGCCGGATGGCCCTACGCCAGGCCGCCGCCGCAAGCGATCGCCCTTCACCTTCGGTCGTATCCTCACGGTCGTGGGCATCGGCATGGTTGTGGCGATCGCTTACAACATGCTGAGCTGGCAGTCCGTTTCCGACCGGCCCAATGAGATGAAGACGACGCAGGTGATCCTGCCGCCGCCGCCACCGCCTCCGCCACCGCCGCCCAAGGAGCAGGTCGAGCAGCCGCCCGAACCGGCGATCGCGCCGCCGATCGAGCAGCCGCTGGACACCCCGCCGCCGCCCGATCAGGCGAACGATCCCGCGCCCGGCGACAGTGCGCTGACTGCTCGCGAGGGCGCCGGTCCCAGCAACTACGGCCTTGGCCGGGGTGACGGTTCGGGCACCCGGATCGGTGGACGGCCCGGCGGCGGCTCGGGCGACGCCTACCGCGCTTATGCCAATGTCGCGCTCGGTTGCGTCCGGTCGGCGGCCCAGCGTGACCGGGACTTGTCGCGTGGGCGCTACGACGCGGCGCTCACCGTGACGATCACGCCCGATGGCCGGTTCACCAATGTCCGCGTCTCGGGGGTCGACGATCGCCGCGCCGCGCAGATCCGTTCCGTTCTTGCCGGGGCGTCATGCCAGGCCCCGCCTGCCGGGCTGCCGGTGATGCGCCTCGAACTCTCTACCCGCTCGGGAGGCTGATCGCATGTCCGCCCGGCACCCGAACACCAGTCTCTCGAAGGGGAACCTCATAATGCCTACGATCAATGGCCGCATCGGCCGCCTCAAACCCGCGCTTATGGCGTGCGCCGCCGGTGCGACGTTGCTGGCCTCGCCCGCATTGGCGCAAGAGCGCCGCGTCGACGGCGAGAAGATCCTCGAACTGCTCGTCGCCAAGGGCGTGATCAGCAAGGCCGACGCCGACGCGATCATTTCCCAGGCGGAGGTGGTCGAACCCGCGCCGCAGCAGGCCCGCGCGCCGATCCCGCAGGCCGGCGTCGGCGCCGACGGCACCCAGACCGTGACCTATGTGTCGCCGGTGGTGCGCGAGCAGATCGCCCAGCAGGTTCGTGCCGAACTCGGCACCCAGGCGGCGGCCGAGGGCTGGTCGAAGCCCGGCGAGACGCCCGAATGGACGCGGCGCATCAAGCTCTATGGCGATGTCCGCGTGCGCGGCGAAGCCCGGCGCTATGACGACGCCAATTTCGACGTGTTCTGGAACTATGGCGCTCTGAACCACGGCGCGCCGTTCGACATCAACACCGGCAACCCCGATTCCATCGGCGCCCCCTATATCAACACGCTGGAAGACCGGCAGCGCTTCCGCCTGCGCGCGCGTCTGGGCATCAAGGCGCAGATCACCGACTGGATCAGCGCCGACCTCAGGATTGCGACGGGTGCGGATAATTCGCCGGTGTCGACCAACCAGACGCTGGGCGCCGACGGCACCGGCAAATATCAGCTCTGGCTCGACCGCGCCTCGATCCGCCTGACCCCGGTCAAGGATGTCGCGATCGATGTCGGCCGCTTCGCCAATCCCTTCTGGTCGAGCGACCTCATCTTCGACAACGACATCAATTTCGACGGCGTCGCGATCTCGGCCAGCGCGCCCGTCAACGATACCTTCCGTGTGTTCGGCACGGCGGGCGCCTTCCCGGTGTTCAACACCGACCTCAACTTCGGCACCCAGAACGCGCGTGAAGAAAACGACGTGAAGCGCGGCCGTCCGTTCCCGAGCCAGGATAAATATCTGTTCGCGGCCCAGGCGGGCGCCGAGTTCAAGCCGACCCAAGAGATCGGCGTCAGGCTGGCGGGCGCTTACTACCATTTCGACAATATCGCCGGGAAGGTCTCCGACCCCTGCTACTGGTACGAGCTGGTCTGCTCGACCGACGCGACCCGCCCGGCGTTCCAGCAGTTCGGCAACACGGTGTTCGCGATCCGCGACGTCGTGCGCAATCCGCTCAACCCGGATATTTCGCCGGAGCCGCAATATTTCGGGCTGTCGTCGAAGTTCCGCGTGCTGCACGTCCGCGGCGCGATCGACTACAAGCCGAATGATGGCTTCGGCGTCCGGCTCGAGGGCGACTATGTCCGCAACCTTGCCTGGGACCGCGATGCCATCCGCGGCACGTTCGTCGACCGGGTGGGCTGGGTCGGCAAGGCGCTCAACAACCTCGGCGAGGACATCACCATCCCGGTGCCGACCGACGACGATCCCGACGCGGTCAAGACTGTCCAGGGGCCCTACGCCGGCGGCAACGACGGCTGGCAGGCGCGCCTGACGGTCGGCACGGTGCTCAACCTCAACCTCGCCGGCGACTGGTCGGCGAAGCGCGGCGACTGGAACGCCTGGCTCGCCTATCGCCGCCTCGCCAGCGACGCGGTGGTCGATGCGTTCGCGGACTCCGACTTCCATATCGGCGGCACCAACAACAAGGGCTGGCAGCTCGGCGGCAACTACGCGATCGCGAGGGACACGATCCTGGGCTTCCGCTGGCTCGCCGCCGAGGAGGTCGCCGGCGCGCCGTTCAGCGTCGACCGCGGGTTCATCGACCTGATGACCCGGTTCTGACGATCAGACCCATGTCCACCGCGACGCTCCTCATCGTGACGGCCCGGCTGCGTGGGCTTGCCCGCGCGGACGGATACCGCGACCCGGCTCTGTTCGCTCCCTCATGCGGGCGGAGTCGGGTCACGCGGGAGCGAGCGGCGTGGCTCATCCTGTTCCGGCGCGATACCGCCGGACAACCGGCGCCGCGCGCACTCCCGGCGCGGCGCCCACTACGTCCACATCCTCACGCGGGGGCGCGGCTCCCCCTTCCACGCGCCCGCGTCCTTGTCGCCGCCTGCCTGTTTGCGCTGATCGGTTCGGCCGGTACGACCACGATCGTCCACGCCCAGACGGCGGCGCCGGAAGACCACGCTGATGTCACGCTGCCGCCGGTTCGCGTCGAGGGTGAGACGGCGTCACGCGATGGGCGCATGATCGGCGGCAAGGCGCCGCAAGGCCCCTGCGTCATCGTCGAGATCGCGGGGACACGCGCCGGTCATCTCGATTGCGCGACGCAGAAGCTGACCGAGGCGGCGCGCAGCGCGCAAACGCAAGCGCGTGCCGGCTATGACGTGCCCGTGCCGCAGGCCGGCTCGCCCGACGTCCAGCTCGGCGTCGCCAACCAGACCGCGACGCGCCTCAGAATGGGCAGCGCCTTCGGCAACTCGGTCCATTCCGAGCGTCCCGTCACCCGCCCGCCGCGAGCGCCCCGGCCATGATCATCGCAGACTTCAGACCGCTGCCCGACCGGCGGCCCTGTCACCAAACCGACCTTCTTCCCGAACATCGTGCGGTTGCCCAAAATGCAATGGGTGCGGCCGCCAGCCTGCCGGAGTTACAGCCATGACCAGCAACCGCACCCTTCGTAACAAGCTCCTCATCGGCGCTTCGCTCTCGGCGATCCTGCTGACCGGGGTGGCGCAGGCCAAGTCCGAGGGCGGCGGCTGGAGCGGCGGCCGCGGCGGCAGCGTCGACCCCGCGGTGGTCGCCGCGCGCGTCGCGCAGGACCAGGCGCTCAAGCAGGCCCAGACCAGCTCGGCGACCCAGCGCGCGCTCGAAGCGTTCCGCCGCCAGGCGCAGACTCGCGTCCAGATGCAGGACGCGCAGGTCCAGGCGCGCATCGCAGCGCAGCAGGCGATCAACAACGTCGCCAACGGCCTCAAGCCGGGCGGGCTTCAGGCCGCACCCGAGATCGCGATCGACCCCAACCTCTGGGTCGGCGCCGATGGTCCGCAGCAGAGCGCCGGCAAGGACGGCCGCACCAATGTCACGGTCGACCAGACCGAGCAGAAGGCCATCCTCACCTGGGACAGCTTCAATGTCGGCCGCGAGACCGACCTGACCTTCAACCAGCAGGCGTCGGACTGGGTCGTGCTCAACCGCGTACGCGACGCGGCGCCCTCCCAGATCCACGGCAGCGTCAACGCCAAGGGCACGGTGCTGATCCTCAACCAGAACGGCGTGCTGTTCGGGGGCGCGTCCAGCGTTAACGTCCGCAACCTCGTCGCCTCGACCGCCAATATCACCGACAGCCAGTTCCTGACCAACGGGATCTATTCGCAGCTTTCGGGTGACTATATACCCTCGTTCACGGGTGCGGGCGGTAAGATCACCGTTGAGGCGGGAGCGCAAATCAAGACCCATAGCCCAGAATCTGTCACCACCAGCGGTGGCTATGTGCTGTTGATGGGCACCGAGGTCACCAACGCCGGTTCGATCACGACGCCCAAGGGACAGACCCTGCTCTCGGCCGGCGACGACTTCATTGTCCGCCGCGGCTACGGCACGGAGGAAAATAAATACTCCACGACGCGCGGCAACGAGGTGCGCGGGCTCATCGGCGCGGACTCCGCCAGCGGCATGGTCATCAACAGCGGCCTGATCGAAGCTGCTCAGGGCGACATCACGCTCGCCGGCCGCACGATCCGTCAGGACGGCGTCGCGCTCGCGACCACTTCGGTCAACCAGCGCGGCACCATCCACCTGCTGAACTCCGCCAGCGACGCCGACGGCTCGGTCACGCTCGGCAAGGACAGCCTGACCACGATCCTGCCGGAGTTGGAAGCCAAGGACGCCGCGCTTGATGCGCAGCGCGACGCGCTGATCAAAGAAAGCCAAACCGCCAATATAAACCGTACAACGACGACAAATGGCGGGTTCGACGATCGATCGTTATTGTCTGACCGGCTCGATCAATCGCGCGTCGAGATCGTCTCCGGCGGCGACGTGCTGTTCGAGGGCGGTTCACAGACCAGCGCCCAGGGTGGTCAGGTTGCGGTTCAAGCGAACAATGGACGGATCACGGTCGCGGATGGGGCGAGAATCGACGTCTCGGGCGTGATGGGCGTCGCGCTCGACATGGAGTCCAATTCGATTCTGGTCAACGTCCAGGGCAATGAACTGCGCGATTCGCCGGCCAACCGCGACAATGATCGCCTCAAGAGCCAGGATATCTGGATCGACGTTCGCGATCTTGTGCTGCTGCCTTCGGGGACAGGCGGCTATGAAAGCGACCGCTGGTATACCAAGGGCGGTCTGCTCGAGGTCGGCGGCTGGCTGGGCAATACCGCGCATGGCATTGGTGAATGGACCGCGGTTGGCGGCACGATCACGCTCGCCGCAAAAGAGGTGGTTGCCCGTAAGGGCGCCACGTTCGACATATCTGGCGGCAGCCTCGACTATGCCGCGGGCTGGGTGAACTCGACGCGCGTGCTTGGCGAGGATGGCAAGCTTTACGATGTA
>ERZ941706.480-NODE-480-length-12858-cov-4.471452_pt1 | contig 12858 bp, 10 predicted proteins | sample MGYA00521232_ERZ941706 | MGnify/ENA primary metagenome ERZ941706 (study PRJEB32759, sample SAMN07749893) | skin metagenome | biome: transportation; feature: city; material: polyester macromolecule | host: Homo sapiens | place: Hong Kong:ER line | collected...
CGGCGGACCAGCGGGCCGCCGGGCCCCCACGCCTCGGCATAGAGGCGCAGGAAGGTGTCGAGACCGGGGATGGCGCGCAGATGCGCCTTCTTGACGTAGAGGTATAGCGGCCGCGCCCCCGGATAACGGCCGCCGGCGATCGCGGCATAGGTCGGCAGCACGCCATCCATCGCGACGCCGTTCACGCTGTCGGCATTGTGCTCGAGATAGCTGTAGCCGAAGACGCCGATCGCCTGCGGATTGGCGGCGAGTTTCTGGACGATCAGATTGTCGTTCTCGCCCGCGTCGACATAGGCGCCGTCTTCGCGGATGCGGGTGCACAGCGCCTTGTGCGCATCCGGGTTGCTGCGGGCGAGCAGGCGCGCGCGCGGGTCGACCGCGTCGCAGCCGCGGGTCAGGATCAGCTCGGCGAGAGCATCGCGGGTGCCGCTGGTCGCGGGCGGGCCATAGACCTGGATCGGCGTCGCGGGCAGCGCCGGGTTGACGTCGCGCCACGTCCGCGCGCGGTTCGGGCGGCCCAAGGGCGTTGCGGCAAGCGCGCGATAGATGTCGGCAGGGGTCAACCGCATGCCGGGGCCGTTCTTCGCCTCGGCAAAGGCGATGCCGTCGATGCCGATGCGGATTTCGAGTACCGGCCCGACGCCATGCGCCTGGCAGGCGGCATATTCGCTGCGCTTCATCCGGCGCGAGGCGTCCTCGATGTCCGGGTGGCCCGCACCGATGCCGGCGCAGAACAGCTTCATTCCCGCGCCGGTGCCGGTCGATTCGATCACCGGCGCGCGTGCGTCGGGATTGTCGGCGACAAACGCCTCGGCGACCGCGGTGGTGAAGGGGTAGACGGTGGACGAGCCGACGACGGCGATCTGATCGCGCGCGCCGCTGCCGCCGCCGTTCGCCTGGTCCCGGCACCCTGCGAGGCAGAGCGCCACGGCCAGCAGAGAGCCGGCCAGCGATCGGCCGGAAGGAAGACAGCGCATCGGATCCCCGCGGGCGACTCGCGCGTCGCCTCGCGCCGCCTGTGTGACGGTTGCGTTACCCTTTGATGACAGCGGCGGCGGGCCGAGCGCGTCAGGCCGTTGTGGTCGCGCCGACGGCAGCCGTCTCAGCATCCGCCGCGGGAAGCGCGATCGTCACCGTGGTGCCGATGCCGACGCGGCTGGCAATGTCGAGACGTCCGCGGTGGCGTTCGACGATGTGCTTGACGATCGCGAGGCCGAGCCCCGTGCCACCGACGCTGCGGCTGCGCCCGGCATCGACGCGGTAGAAGCGTTCCGTGAGCCGCGGGATGTGCTGCGGCGCGATGCCTTCGCCTTCGTCGCGGACGACGAGCTGCACCAGCTTTGAGCGATTGCGCGCGAGCGACACGCGCACCGGCGTATTCGCGCGGCCGTATTTTATCGCATTGCCGATGACGTTGTGGAACAGCTGCGACAGCTGTGCCTCGTCGCCGATCACCGGGGGCAGGTCGGGTTCGATCGCGACGGTGACGTTGCCGGCCCGTGGACCGCCCGCCGCGGCGATTTCTGCAGCGACATCCTCGAGCAGTTCGCCAAGATCGATCCGCTCGCCCGGCAACCGGTATTTCTCCGCCTCGATCCGCGATAGTGAGATGAGGTCTTCGACCAGCCGCTGCATGCGCCGCGCTTCGTCGAACATCACCTTCAGGAACCGGGCACGCAGCGCAGGGTCCTCGCCCGCCTCCTCGTTCAGCGTTTCGATGAAGCCCAGGATCGAGGCGAGGGGGGTGCGCAGTTCGTGGCTGGCGTTGGCGACGAAATCGACGCGCATCTTTTCGGCGGCATAATTGCCGCTCTGGTCGACGAGATGGACGATACGCAGGCCGTCGGTCGTCTCGCCGGTGCGCATCTCCCAGCGCTGATCGGGGGCACCGACGCCGACCAGCTCGACGGGGCGGCCGGGCAGCGTACCATTGGGGCCCAGGCGATCGGCGGCGGCAGGGTGGCGGATCGCGACGCGCACGTCCTCGCCGACGATATGCTTGCCCAGCACCGCCTGCGCCGCGGCATTGGCGCAGGTGACGATGCCGCGGCGGACGAGCAGCACCGGCTCGGCAATGACGTCGAGGACGTCGCCGAGCAGCGTGTCGCTGTCGGGGCCGCGGGCGCGCGCGGCGGCCTGTCCCTGGTCGCCGCGGCCCATGCCGGCGAGCGCGGCCGCCATCGCGCCGACGATCGTCACCGCCGCACCGTCGATGCTACCCGCAACGGCATAGACGCCCACGCCCGTGCCGAGCGCGATGACGCACGCGCCGCTGAGCCGTCGGACGAATCGGGATAGCATGCGCCTTCGCTAGCCGAGGACACGAGCGGGTGGGAGGGGGTGCGTGTTTTGCACTGTACGCCGCGTCGCGACGGCGCCGGGCGGGCGGTAGCGCTGGCCGGGCGTCCCGCGACGGTACGCGCGCGATACTTGCCAGTGGCTTACGAATATGAAAGGCACGAGCCGATAACAGGGGTGTCATGAGCGACGAAACGCCGATCGACGGTGCGGACCAGACCACCGGCCAGCCTGACGCTGCGCCGGCCGCGGACGGCGTGGCGACGCGTCGCCGCGTGCTGATGCTGGGCGCCGCAACGGCGGGGGCCGTGGTGTCGATCCGCCCGGCGCTGGCGCAGAGCGCGGCGTCGGTGATGACCTGCGAGATACCCGTCCCCGACCTGGGACGCGCGGGGCAATATATCGATCCGAACGGCAACGTCGTGCCGGCGGGGACCAAGGGCGCCTTCGCACCGCCGGGCCGGCCGTTCAAGGGTGACGAGGTGAAGCGCGCGCTGGCCGGTGGACAGCTGCCGGGCACCACCTACGACAGCAGCCGCGCCTACATGGCCTATATCCGGCGGTTGCAGCGCGGGCAGGGCGGCTTCACCTGCTTCGCCTCGTTGCAGATGCCGCGCGGCTGACACCGTGCGCTACCGCGCCGCGGCGGCCGACACGCTGGTGATGCGCGGGCTGGATGCGCTGGTCGCGGTGTTCCACCGCGCGTCCGGGATCACGCACCTGCTGGTCAGCCCGGCGCCCGAAATCCTGGAGGCGTTGCAGGACCAGCCGCTGACGCGCGCGGCGCTGCTCGCGCGATTGGGCGACAGGTTCGAGCTGGGCGACGGCAGTGCCGATGCGCTGGCCGCGCGGCTCGACGAACTGGTCGCGGCGGGGCTGGTCGAGGCCCTGTCACCGGTGGCGGAGCCGGTCGGAGCGGCATGAGGCACGTCTTCAGTGTCCGCATCGGTCCGATCGGTTTCCGGATCGGCAGCGACTGGCGCGCGCCGATCGCGCTGCTGGAAGAGCTGTACCGCTATTACCCCTCGCCCAATCTGCCCGATTTCACCGTGCGGCTGGAGGCGACGCGGCCGTGGCGGCGCTGGATACGGCCATCGGTGCGGATCGGCGGCGATTACATGCTGCCCGAGGCGGCGCCGCTGCCGCTGGCTCAAGGGCTGCTCGCTGCCGAAATGGGGATGAACCTGCAATTGGCGCTCGGCAGCCGGCGCTATCTGCTGCTCCATGCCGCGTGCGTCGAGCGCGACGGACGCGCGCTGCTGATGACCGGCGAATCGGGGGCGGGCAAGTCGACGCTCGCGACGCTGCTCGCCGCGCGCGGCTGGCGGTTCATGGGCGACGAATTCGCGCTGATCGACCCTGAGACGGGACTGATCCACGCCTTTCCGCGGCTGATCAGCCTGAAGAACGCAGGCATCGCCGCGGCGATGGCGGCGCGGCCGGAGGCGCGGATGGGACCGCTGCTCGCCGGCACGCCCAAGGGCGACATCCGTCACATGGTGCCCGATGCGCTGAGCGTCGGGGCGATGGATGATCCGGCGATCCCGGCGCTGCTGCTGTTCCCCCGCCACGGCTTTGCGGCGGACGCGCGGCCCGTCGCCGCATCCGAGGCGTTCGTGCGGCTGACGCAGGCGTCGACCAATTACGTGACTCTGGGGGAGACGGGGTTCGATGCGCTGACCCGCCTGGTGCAGGGCACGCCGGCGCAGGCGATCGACTACCCGGACGGCGCGGCGGCGGTGGAGCAGGTGGAGGCGCTATGGCGGACGCTCTGATCCTCGCCCGTGCGCTCGCCGATCCGACCAGCCTGGCGCTCGACACTGACTGGACCGGGCTCATCACCATGGCGCGCGCCGAGCAGTTGCTGGGGACGCTCGCGTGGCGGCTGCATGGCCTGCCGCTGCCCGAGGACGTCGCGCTGCTGCTCGCCGATGCGCGCGCAGCCGCGGAGAATGGGCGGCGGACCGCCCTTTGGGAGGCGGAAATGGCGCGGCGGGCGCTGGCGCCGTTGGGCTGTCCCGTCGTGCTGCTGAAGGGCACCGCCTTCGTCGCGGCGGGGCTGGCAGCGGGGCGGGGGCGGTCGATCGGCGACCTCGACATCCTGGTGCCGCGCGATGCGCTCGATGCGGTGGAGGCGGCGCTGCTCGCGGCGGGGTGGGAATGGGTGAAGCCCGATCCCTACGACGACGCCTATTACCGGCGCTGGATGCACGAGCTGCCGCCGCTGATCCACGCCGAACGCGACCGGATGATCGACGTGCACCACACGATTCTGCCGCTCACGGCGCGGGTGCGACCGGATGCGGCGGCGCTGATTGCGGCGGCGCGGCCGTTGGAGAACGGGCTGTCGGTGCTGTCTTCGCAAGCGATGATCGTCCATGCCGCGGCGCATCTGCTCGCCGATGGCGATCTGGCTGGGGGCCTGCGCAACTTGTGGGACATTCACTGCCTGTATGGCGAGGGGCTTGAGGACGATCCGGAGTTCGGACTGACGCTGGTCGAGGAGGCGGCGCGGCATGGGCTGTACCATGCGGTGGTACGCGCGTTGCGGCTGTCGCAGCAGGTCTTCGGGACGGAGATACGCGCTTACGAGACGTCGGGCCGCATTCGCCTGACGCCGCGTTGGAGCGACCGCCTGTTCCGCCGCCGTTTGCTCGCGCGCGACGATTGGGGGCGGCCGACGCGACCGGTGACGCGGCTCGCCTTCTACGTTCGCTCGCACTGGCTGCGTATGCCGCCGGCGATGCTGGCGCGGCATCTGTGGATCAAGTGGCGGCGCGGGGCGCACCCTTAGTCCCCATCCCTGCCGCAGGGGCATCCATAGAGCCTCTTGTCCCGCGCCTCGCCGCACGGTGGACTCCGGAGCAAGTCCAGACCGACGGTAGAGGAGGATCAGCGCGCCAGTCGCTCCAGCGTCGGGATCAGTTCGTCGTAGCCGTCGATCACCGCATCGGCGTCCAGTTCGTTCACCGGCTGCATCAGGAAGCCGAACGAGCACGCCACCGTCGGCAGGCCCGCCGCCTTGCCCGCCTGAATGTCGAAGATCGAGTCGCCGACGAATGCCGCGGTGCCGCCGCCGCAGCGGGCGAGCATTTCGTAGATCGGCTTGGGGCTGGGCTTGGCGTTGCCGGGACCCATCGTGTCGCCGCCGATGATGCACGCGAAGCGCTGCGTCAGCCCAAGCGCATCGATCACCTTGCGGGCGAGCCCCTCCAGCTTGTTGGTCACCACCGCGATCCGCACGCCGCGCGTCGCCAGCGTGTCCAGCGCGTCGAGCGTGCCCGGATAGGGCTGCGTTAGCACGGCGATATGTTCTTCATAATAGGCGAGCAGTCGCCGGTGCAGCACGTCGAGCGTCGCCTCATCGCAGCCACCGGTCGCGGCCATACCCTGCGCCAGCATGGCCCTCGCGCCGCCGCCGATCATCGGCTTGACCTGTTCGACGGTCAGCAGCGGGCGGTCGACCGACGCGAGCGCATGGTTGACCGCCGCCGCCAGATCGCCGCTGGTATCGAGCAGCGTGCCGTCGAGGTCGAACCCGACAATGTCGAAAAACGCGCCGTGCGATGAATTTACCGTCATGATCGGCGCGGGTGCCGTCTCCCTATGGAAATGGCAAGTCTTCCGTGGCAGGCGGCGTCATCATGACAAGTCCCCTCGCCGTCATCATCCTTGCCGCGGGCAAGGGTACGCGCATGAAGTCCGATCTGCACAAGGTGCTGCACCCGATTGCGGGGCGGCCGATGCTGATCCACCTGATCGACAGCCTGAACCAGGCGGGGGCAACGCGGCGTGTCGTCGTGGTGGGCGCATCCGGCGAGCAGGTCGAAACGGCGGTCGCCGCGACCGGCGTCGAGATCGCATGGCAGCGCGAACAGCTCGGCACCGCGCATGCCGCGTTGCAGGCGAAGGAGGCGCTGTCCGACTTCGAGGGCGTCGCGATCATCTGCTTCGGTGACACGCCCCTGCTCGCCACCGCGACGGTGGCGCGGCTTGCCGCTCGGCTGGAGGCGGAGGATGCGCCGACGATCGCCGTGCTGGGCTTCCGTCCCGCCAACGCGCGTGCCTATGGCCGGATCATCGCCGATGCGGACGGCACGATCGCCAAAATGGTCGAATACAAGGACGCGTCCGACGAGGAGCGCCGCGTCGATCTGTGCAACTCCGGCGTCACTGCGGTGCGCACGCGCGACCTGTGGCGGCTGCTGGAAGCGGTCGGCAACGACAATGCGGCGGGCGAATATTACCTGCCCGACATCGTCACCCTTGCCGTCGCCGAGGGCGGCCGCGCGGTGGTGATCGAGACGCGCGAGGACGAGGTTGCCGGCGTCAACAGCCGCGCCGAACTCGCTGCGGTCGAGGCGGGCTGGCAGGCGGCGCGTCGCATCCAAGCGATGACGGACGGCGCGACGCTGATCGCCCCGGAGACGGTGTGGTTCAGCCACGACACGCAGCTGGGTCGCGATGTGGTGGTCGAGCCCAACGTCGTCTTCGGCCCCGGTGTGTCGGTGGCCGACGGCGCGACGATCCGCGCGTTCAGCCATCTGGAGGGCGCCACGGTCGGCCCAAAGGCGGATGTCGGTCCTTACGCCCGTCTTCGCCCAGGTGCGGACCTTGCCGAAAAGGCGAAGGTCGGCAATTTCGTCGAGGTGAAGAAGGCGACGATCGGCAAGGGTGCCAAGGTCAATCATCTGTCCTACATTGGCGACGCCGTAGTAGGGGCGAACGCCAACATCGGCGCGGGCACGATCACCTGTAACTACGACGGGTTCTTCAAGTACAAGACGCAGATCGGCGCGGATGCTTTCATCGGCTCCAACTCTGCTTTGGTCGCGCCGGTCTCGGTCGGCGAGGGCGCGATCGTCGCGGCGGGGTCGGTGCTGACCAAGGATGTCGAGGCGGGCGCGCTCGCGCTCGTCCGGCCGCCGCAGCTTGCGAAACCCGGCTGGGCCACCAAATTCCGTGCGTTGATGCGCGCCAAGAAGGAAGCGAAGTAAATGTGCGGAATCGTTGGGATCGTCGGCGCCGAGGACGTTGCGGATCGTCTGCTCGACGGGCTGAAGCGGCTCGAATATCGCGGCTACGACTCGGCCGGCATCGCCACCGATCATGACGGCACGATCGAGCGGCTGCGCGCGAGCGGCAAGCTGGTCAACCTCGCCAAGGAACTCGCCGCCGCGCCGCTGCCCGGCATGACCGGCATCGCGCACACGCGATGGGCGACGCATGGCGGTCCGACCACCAACAACGCCCACCCGCATGCGACCGAAGAGGTCGCGGTGGTGCACAACGGCATTATCGAGAACTTCAAGGCACTGCGCGACGAACTGATCGCGCGCGGCCGTGTGTTCACGAGCGAGACGGACACCGAAGTCGTCGCGCATCTGGTCAGCGAGAAGGTGGAAGCCGGCCTCGACCCCGTCGGTGCGGTACGCGAGGTGCTGCCGCGCCTGCACGGCGCGTTTGCGCTCGCCATCCTGTTCCGCAAGCATCCCGACATGCTGATCGGCGCGCGCCTCGGCTCGCCGCTGGTCGTCGGCTATGGCGAGGGCGAGACGTATCTCGGGTCGGACGCGCTCGCGCTGGCGCCGTTGACGCAGCGCATCGCCTATCTCGACGAGGGCGATTGGGTCGTCTGCACGACCGAGGGTGCGCAGGTCTATGACCGTGACAACCATCCCGTCGAACGGCCGATCACCATCTCGGGCGTCACCGGCGAGCTCATCAGCAAGGGCAATCACCGCCACTACATGCTGAAGGAGATCTACGAGCAGCCGATCGTCGTCGCCCAGACGCTACGCTCGTATCTGCAGCGGATGGAGGATCGCGTGACGCTGCCGATCCCCGACTTCGACCTCGCCGGCATCAAGCGCGTGACGATCGTCGCGTGCGGCACCAGCTTCTACGCCGGCATGGTCGCCAAATACTGGTTCGAACAATTCGCGCGCGTGCCGGTCGACTTGGATGTCGCCAGCGAGTTCCGGTATCGCGCGCCGGTGATGGAGCCGGGCGGGCTGATGATCGTCATCAGCCAGTCGGGCGAGACGGCGGACACGCTCGCCGCGCTGCGCCACGCTAAGAGCGAAGGCCAGACGATCGCCGCGGTCGTCAACGTGCCGACCAGTAGCATGGCGCGCGAGGCGGACCTGCTGCTCCCCACCCATGCCGGGCCTGAGATCGGCGTCGCATCGACCAAGGCGTTCACCTGTCAGCTCGCGGTGCTCGCCGCGCTCGCCGCGAACCTCGCCCGTGCGAAGGGCAAGTTCAAGGAGGGCGAGGAGCGCGAGATCGTCAAGCATCTCGCCGAGACGCCGGCCGCGCTCAACGCTGCACTTGCCTATGACGAATCGATCCAGGAAATGGCGGGCGTCGTCGCCGCGGCGCGCGACGTGCTCTACCTCGGTCGTGGCACCGACTACCCGCTGGCGCTGGAAGGCGCGCTGAAGCTGAAGGAGATCAGCTACATCCACGCCGAAGGCTATGCCGCGGGCGAAATGAAGCACGGCCCGATCGCGCTGATCGACGAGAACGTCCCTGTGATCGTCATCGCGCCGTCGGGGCCCTTGTTCGAAAAGACCGTGAGCAACATGCAGGAAGTGCAGGCGCGTGGCGGCAAGGTCGTGCTGATCAGCGATTATGACGGCATCCAGGCGGCGGGCGAGAATTGCGTCGCGACGATCACCATGCCCAAGGTCCACCCGCTGATCGCGCCGCTCGTCTATGCGGTGCCGGTGCAGCTGCTGGCGTATCACGTCGCGGTCGCGAAGGGCACCGACGTCGACCAGCCGCGTAACCTCGCGAAATCGGTGACGGTGGAATAACCGCAGCATCATTGTCGCCGTCCGGGGGGCAAAGGACGTGCCGCCCAGCGGCGTGACCGGTGAGCGAGGTCACACAGACCGCTCGCCTGCCCCTGCGTTCTCCGCTAACCCACGGCGCAAAGGAGAAGGCGACCGTGACCACCACGTCCCCGTTGATTGCCGGCATCGAACTGGGGGGCACGAAGATCGTCTGCATCCTCGCGCGCGGGCCTGAGGACATTCAGGATCGGGTGCAGATCCCCACGACCCGGCCCGAGGAAGCGCTGGCGGCCGTCGAGGCGGTGCTCGATGGCTGGGGCGGGTTCGCGGCGCTGGGCATCGCGAGCTTCGGGCCCGTCTCCATCGATCGACACGCTGCCGACTACGGCCACATCACCTCGACACCCAAGCCGCATTGGGCGGGCACTGATGTCGCGGGGCGATTGTCGGCGCGTTATAATGTGCCGACCAGTTTCCACACCGACGTCGTCGGCGCGGCGCTGGCCGAGGCGCGCTGGGGCGCGGCCCAGGGCCTGTCCGACATCGCCTATGTCACCGTCGGCACCGGCATCGGCGTCGGCCTGATCAGCGGAGGCAAGCCGGTCGACGGGCTGACGCATAGCGAGTTCGGCCATATCCGGCCGCAGCGGCTGGCGGGCGACGACTGGCTCGGCATTTGCCCGTTCCACGGCAGCTGCCTGGAAGGGCTCGCCGCCGGTCCTGCGATCGGCGCGCGTGCCGGCATCAAGGGTGAGGACATCGGCGCGGACGATCCGGTATGGGAACCGATCGCGCATGCGCTCGGCCAGCTATGCCACACGCTGGTCCTCACCGGCGTGCCGCGGCGGATCGTGATGGGCGGGGGGGTCATGGTCGGAAACGATCATCTGTTCCCGCGCGTACGCGCCGCGATGGTGCAGAGCCTGGCGGGCTATATCGCGCTGCCGGAGATCGCCGAGCCTGCGTTCGTTGTGCCGCCTGCGCTGGGTGGCAACGCCGGGCCGCTCGGCGCCATCGTGCTCGGCGAACAGGCGCTTGCCGAGCGGCTCGGCGAGGGGGCGTTTACGACGCCTTAACCGCGTCTGCTTACTCCCTCGTCAACCATAGAGGAAAGTAGCTGCAGATGACCGCCGCCGCCGTATCGAAGCGCCTGCTGATCGTCGATGACGAACCGGCGATGCACGACAGCTACGCCCGCTGCTTTGCAGTGCAGCGCGGCGCGGCAGAAGATGCGCTGGACGCGATGGCGGCCGAGCTGTTCGGCGATGAAGCACCCGCGGCGGACGAAGCGGCTGAGGCGTTCGACCTGACGCACTGCCATCAAGGCCTGGATGCGGTTGCGGCCGTCGAAGCGGCACTCGCCGCGGGCACGCCCTACGCCGTCGCCTTCATCGACGTGCGCATGCCGCCGGGGATCGACGGACGCGAGACGGCGCGCCGCATCCGGGCGCTCGACCCCGAGATCAACCTGTGCATCGTCACCGGCTTTTCGGATTTCTCGCCGATCGAGATCAGCAAGGTCGCTGGCCCTGCCGACAAGATCTTCTACATCGCCAAGCCGTTCGAGGTTGCGGAGATCGTGCAGACCGCGACTGCGCTGGCGCACCGCTGGGAAGTGGATCGCGAACTCGCCGCGGCGCGTGCGCAGCTCGCCGCGCAGGTGCTGCAGCTCGAGGAGCAGGGCGCCGAGCTTGCCGCCAACGAAAGCCGTGCGATCCACATGGCGACGCACGATTCGCTGACGGACGCGCCCAATCGGCTCGCCTTCCTGCGCGCGCTCGGCGAACGCGCCAAGCGGCCCGGGCTGTTCGCGACTGCGATGCTCGATCTCGACCGGTTCAAGATCATCAACGACACATTGGGCCATCTTGCCGGCGACGCGCTGATCCGCGAGGTGTGCAGCATCCTTCACGCACAGGCGCCGGACGGGGCCATCGTGGCGCGGCTGGGTGGCGACGAATTCGGCGTGCTGTTCGATACACCAGGCAACGAGGCCGCGGTCATGGCCTGCGACCGGATCATCGCGGCCTGTTCGGGAACGCACCAGGTGTTCGGCAATTCGGTGCAGAGCGGTGCGTCCGCCGGCATCGTCGTCGTTGAGGGCGCGGGCATGTGCGATCCCATCGACGCGCTGCGCCGCGCGGACCTGGCACTCAACGACGCGAAGCGCGCCGGCCGCGGGGTCACCCGCCTGTTCGACGAGAGCATGGACGAGGGCATCCGCTTCCGCCGTCGCGTCGAACAGGGGCTTGGCCTGGCGATCGAGCGCAACGAGCTGAGCCTCGTCTACCAGCCGATCGTCGCGCGCAACCAGCTGGAGGTAACCGGGTTCGAGGCGCTGGTCCGCTGGAACACGCAGGAATACGGCCCGATCAGCCCGGCGACCTTCATCCCGATCGCCGAGGAATCGAACGTCATCCATGAGCTGGGCGACTGGATCCTCGATACGGCGCTCGGCATGGTTCAGCGCTTTCCGGGCCAGTACGTCTCGGTCAACTTCTCACCCCGTCAGTTCCGCCGCCACAATTTCGTCGGTCACATCATGGAGGCGGTGCAGCGCGCGGGCGTATCGCCCAACCGTGTGCAGATCGAAATCACCGAAACCGCGATCTTCGACGATGCCGAGCGCGCCGCCGAAACGCTCTACAAGCTTCGGCAGATGGGCTTCCGCATCGCCTTGGACGATTTCGGCACCGGCTATTCCTCGCTCTACAACATCCGCAAATTCGCGCTCGACAGCCTGAAGATCGACCGCAGCTTCATCGACGGCATGGGCCGCGAGCGCGAGAGTGCGGCGATCGTTCATTCGATCATCCACCTGGGCCGTGCGCTTGGCCTTGAGGTCATTGCGGAGGGCGTCGAGACGGAGGCGCAGGTGCAGGCGCTGCGCCTGGCAGGCGCGAGCCATCTGCAGGGCTATTTCTTCTCGCGTCCCGTCGCGCCCGACGCCGCGCTGGCGCTCGCCGAACAGCGGTTCCTGAACCAGGAGCTGGTCGACACCGGCACGAGCAAGGGCGTCGCCACGGGCACGCACGGATGATCTCCGTGTCACGGACCCGGTGGCCGTTCGGGCGCCGGCGGCCGATCGGACCCGCGTCGCTCGGTGCCAAGCTGGTGCTGATCCTGACCGCGGTCGGCGTCGCCGGGGCGCTCGCCATCACGCTGCTGCTCGCCAGCGTCATCACGCCCAGCTTCTCCGCGCTGGAGGCGAAGGCGATCGATGGCCATGTCGAGCGCACGCAGGCGGCGCTCGGCGAATATGCCGCGAAGGTTGAAAATGCCGTTCGCGACTATGGCGACTGGACGCAGAGCTACGATTACATGGGCACGCCCGCCGGGTCGCCGGCGGCGGCGGCGTTCGAGCGCGACAGTTTCTCGCCGCTCGCGATGACCAACCTCGGGGTGCAGGGCATGGCCTATGTCGCGCCCGACGGCAGCGTCCGCATCGCGCGCTGGCTCGACACCGGCAGCGGGCAGGAACGCGCGCCCTTACGCGCCGCGCTGATGCAGCTCGCGACGCACAGCGACCTAGCCAAGGTGGTCGGCCGTACCAATTCCGGCCATTTCTACGCGCGGCTGGGGCCGGTGGTCGCCGCGATCGGCGTGGCGCAGGTCCGCCGATCGGACGGCACCGGCAGCCCCCGCGGCTATGTGCTGATGGCGCGGCAGGTGACCGCACGCCAGCTGTCCGATCTCATCCGCCTCGAGACGCGGATCGACCGATCGGGTGTGGGGGACGCGCCGGTCGTCACGCCCGGGC
>ERZ941706.485-NODE-485-length-12749-cov-3.263195_pt1 | contig 12749 bp, 17 predicted proteins | sample MGYA00521232_ERZ941706 | MGnify/ENA primary metagenome ERZ941706 (study PRJEB32759, sample SAMN07749893) | skin metagenome | biome: transportation; feature: city; material: polyester macromolecule | host: Homo sapiens | place: Hong Kong:ER line | collected...
CCCGGCTCTTCGTGCCGATCGAGGGCGCGGCGAGCGTGATTGCTAGACTGGCATGATCGGCAGAGTTCCTTGCCAAATGGCATTATTTGCCATATATGATGCCATATGGAGAACTGCCATGCTGGCTCTGCAACCCGTTGATACTTCCGTTACCGCCTTCCGTCCCGATCCGATTACCCAGGATGAGGCAGCTGCCATGTTCCGGGCAGTCCTCAATCTGTTCGGCAAGTGGGATCTGACCGACGAACAAGCTGCAACCCTGCTCGACATGCCGGTGCGCTCGTATCGCCGATGGAAGGCGGAAGGTCCCGGGCGGGTTTCGCGCGATGGGCGTGCGCGTCTGTCCAACCTCATGGGCATCCACAAGGCGCTTCGGATCATCTTCTCGGAGGCCACCCGCGGGTATTCTTGGATCAGAGCAGCGAATGAAACGTTCGGCGGAGCCAGTGCGCTCGACGTGATGCTGGGAGGCGAGCTGACCGATATTATGCGGGTGCGTCGCTACCTCGACGCCGAGCGCGGTGGCTGGTGAGCGAAGCGGCGGATATCCCCGTTTCTAGAGTTGAGTGGAAGGGCGCTGTTCGGATCATCCGCAGTGCCTTTCCGCCGATCGACTTGTTCGAAGACATTGCTGATCCAGCCGACTGGCCGCTGCTGATCTCGGCAGAGCAGAAGACCAATCCTCGCATCATGGCAACGATTGGCAATCTTGACCTCGTTCCAGCAAGCCGGCGCGTCGGCGGCAGCGGCGCATCCTACCTGATGGCGCCATTCACCCACGTCAGCACCGACCGGCCAAGCCGCTTTACCGATGGCAGTTACGGTGTTCTCTACGTCGGGGATTGGTTCGAAACTGCGCTGTTCGAGACAATCCACCATCATGCCCGTTTCATGGCGCGAACCCGGGAAGCGCCGGGATGGACCTCGCAGTTCCGCGAAATCATCATGTCGGTCGATGCAGACTTACATGATCTCCGAACTCTGGCGGGGAAGCCGGGTTCGGCGCTCGATCCTGACAGCTACGCTGCATCTCAAGCGCTCGCGCGGCACCTCAGGGGCGCAGGATCGAACGGGATTGCTTACCCGAGCATCCGGCACCCCGGCGGGGAGTGCGTCGCGCTCTTCTACCCGGACTGCGCTTCAAATCCGCTCCAGGGTCGGCACCTCGACTATCACTGGGATGGCGCGCGGGTTGATCTGGTCCGTGATGCGGGATCGGGCGCTGTCTTCCGGATTGTCGATTTGCCGCCCGATCCCGCCTGACCGAACGAGCTGGGTTTCCGGCCGAGTGCTGTAGGATCTCCGAGCGAAGTTGACGGCCAGCAGGCTCATGCCTGCGCACCAGCCTCCACGAGTTCATGAAGGGCCCTGTCTGGCGAAACCGGGCCCTTGTACAACGGGCTACAAGGTGTCTCCGCGAGCTTGGCGGAAACGGCCAGGAGGTCGTCATCATCGCCCTTTTCATAGGCATAGGCTGCCAGCCAGAATTCGGCCTGCTTAACGAACTCGTTGAGGATGCCCACGACACTCCGGTTCGCGGTCTTTGCATACTTGACGGTGTCCATCCGGCAGACTTCCTGAGCGATGAATTCAGATGAGACGCCGTGCTCCCTCAGAACCAGTGCCAATTGTGCCGGGAATCTTCGCGCAAGCGTGGCCGCTGGGGCCAGCGGCATAAGCACTGGAAGCAGCGTGCGCTCAGAAACCAGCAAAGCTATCTGCGGCTTCCAGAACAGGACGGTGGCATACCAGCTGCCCAGCGCGGTGTCGCTCGGCCCAGGCGCACAGATTTCCGGTTTGATCCGATCAAGCAGTTTCTTGGTGCAATGGAGGCGAAACATAGCGTCGAAGGATAGTGTTCGGCGTCCCGCGCGTCCACGGAAGCTGGCGGCCTCGCCGCTAAAATGGCAAGGGCCGACCCAGGACCGGTGGTTCCCAGTAGGCACTATCAACCTACGCTCGTACCGAAACTGGTCGTTGTGAAGTGACGAAAAACTACGCAGCAGCCGCAGACAAAGCCAAGGTTCATGGACGCCACTATTTCTCTGAAACCAGCCCGACGTCGAAGCGGTATGAAATCATTCCCAAGGGTACTTCCTCTATTCCAGTTGTCCCGATATGTTCTCAGCCTGCAGAACCAACCTGGGAATAGAGCCTATGACTTCCTCGTCTTCCGTCGCGTGCAGCGATCCCTTTCTGCTACGCTTTGCCACGCCGCGAGCCTCTGGCGCAGAAATGCCGGGACGCTACTCCGCAGACTTGGACGTGTGGGTGCTCGACTGTGAAGGCGGCGAGCAGCCAATCATCGAAGTCTCGGCTGGCTCCCTTGCGATGACGCAGACCAAAACGATGCAACAGGTCGAATCCGACGACGATGACCCCATGCGATTCGGTGCGATGGAAACCGGCACTTACACGAAGGTCCGTCAGGAATCCGACGACGAAGACGGATCACTGTGCCTACCGGAAATCACCACCAAGACGGACGTCCAGCAGGAGCGCGACGACCAAGCCTCAAATCCCTATTGGTGATTGGAGCGTTCGGCTTGATCCTCATTGTCACCAACAAGCGGGATGTCACCACCGACTTCGTCGTGCTCGAGATGCGGCGGCGCGGGGAGCGCTTCGTACGACTCAATACGGAGGACATGCCACAATACCAGGTGGTGATGGCTGATGGCGATCCAGCGAACCTGATATTCTCCGGGCCTGGAGGGAGGTTCTCGCTCTCCGACGTGACTTGCGCCTACTATCGACGGCCTGGCAGCATTGAGGCCAATGGGACCGAGCCGATCACGGCCTATGTCGTCGCCGAATGGTCTGCAATTCTGCGCAGCTTGTGGAATGCGCTCGAAGATCGATGGCTAAACTCACCGTTTTCGATTCTGCGAGCGGAAGACAAGCCACGACAATTGGCGGTTGCGCGCCGAGTTGGGCTACGCATCCCCGGCACGCTCGTGACCAACGTGTTCGATGCAGCGAAATCGTTCTTCACAGATGGCCCGATGATTGCGAAGCCGCTGCGCCATGCACTGATCGGCGACGGAGAGGCCGGCAGCGTCGTCTTCACTAGCCGCGTCGCTGCACTCGAGGCCGGTGACGCAGAGGCGGTACGACGTGCCCCCATGATCCTCCAACGGGAGGTCACAAAGCTCTCGGATGTGCGAGTGCTTGTTGTCGACAATCGCGTCTTCGCGACACGCATCCTATCGCAGGCGCATGACGAGACCCAGGTGGATTGGCGAAAGGGCGTACGGTTCGACCTTGAGCACCAATTATTTGATTTACCGCCCGATATTGTTTCAGCTTGCATCGCTGTCACACGGGAGCTTGGTCTGCGCTTTGCAGCCATCGACCTGATTGAGGACAGTGAAGGCGCTTTCTGGTTTCTTGAGGCGAATCCGAATGGGCAGTGGGCGTGGATCGAGCAGCGCACGGGGGCGCCGGTCACCGCCGCGATAGTCGATGCGCTCTCCGTCCGCATCGGCGTGGCCGGAGGTAGCCGTGCGGCATGAAAGCGCTCCGCGTCCTTGATTGGATATTCCCGTATATCGAAGGGCTGACGCTCGCCCAGAAGGCGGTTGAACAACAGCGCTACGACTCCGACATTGCCGCAATCGAAGCCGGTAACTACACAGTGAATGACGAGAGAGCACTGGACGAGGCGCAAAAAGTTGCCGCCGCCGAGATAGAGCGGGTTCGAACGGCCGAAGGCAAGGCAACAACCTATCTCGCGGTATTGGCCGCGCTCGTACCAGTGATCATCACACTACAAGCAGCGAACTGGGAGAAGAAGGCCGGTCCTGCCCCCGATGCCGCTCGACTCTTCGTATTAGCTGTGGCGACAATTTACGTTGCGGCAGCCGGCTTCCACGCATTCAAGACTCTCCAAGTCCAGGGATTCCAGAGGGTCGGCGAGGCAGAGATCGCCGCAGCGTGGCAGACGCCAAACCCCCTTCGCAAGCTAACACGTGGAACACTGCTCGCGACACGGCGCTCGCGTGACGCGGTCAACGCGAAGATCACCCGCATCCGAGTGACGCACGAGCATCTGCTGCGCGCGTTCGGAACGTTCGTCCTGCTGCTGCTACTCGACCCGCTATTCTACGCGATGGGCTTCCGTAATGCAGCGCAGGAGTCCGCCAAGCCACAGATTGTGGTAGTCGAGCGTCACCCGCCAGCTCCGGCACCGAGGCCTGCCGGAGTCCCGGCCACCGGTGGTCGGTCGCCAGTGACCGTTCAGCCAGCACCACTTGAGAAGTCGGCGCTGCCAGCTGCTCAGACTACAAGGTGCCCCAATGGCACCAAGTGATGAGGTAGCAGGAGCGCGGCCCCGATTGCGCGCGCCTTTTCTTACGCGCTGTTCGCTGACCATGTTGGGGCGAGCGAGTCATCGCTATTCATCAAGGCTACACGGAGGTTGAAATGGCTCGTAGGGTTTTCTTTAGTTTTCACTACACTCGCGATGTCCGGCGAATTGTCCAAGTTCGCAACTCATGGGTGGTCCGCGCCAAGGGTGAGGCGCAGCCCTTCTACGACGCGGCAGACTTTGAGGAGGCCAAGAAAAGGGCTGGAGGCATCGAGAAGTGGATCGAGGAGCAACTCAAGGGCACGTCCGTGACGGCAGTGCTGTTTGGCGCGGAGACCTACGATCGCGAGTGGGTTCGACACGAGATCAAGCGCAGCTATGAGCTGAAGAAGGGTATCTTGGCAATCGATATCCATAAGGTCAAAGACCCACAGCTCGGGGCCGATAAGAAGGGGAAGAATCCCCTCGACTACTGGCAGGTCGAGCAGAACGGACGGAAGGTGCCGTTAAGCAGCCTCTACAAAACTTACGATTGGGTTGATGACGACGGTTACAACAACATGGCGAGCTGGATCGAGGCCGCCGCCAAGGCGGCAGGGCGCTGAGACACCGATGAGCTTGTATGAACTCGCGATCCTAGGTGCCGCCGCGCCCCACGAGCGGGAAGCCTTGACCGCAAGCCTGCGCGGCATGATCGAAGACTTCGGTCTTAACTTAGATGAACATGTCATTGTGCACGACGGCACATCGGTCGGCGGCCGAGACAAGCGCTCGGCATTCGCCGCCGTATTCTTCGGCGGGGACGATATCGTCGATGTCGACATCGCAGAAGCGCTGGTGCGGGCTAGCGTCCCTCTTATCCCGACCGTGGGGAGAGACGGAGATTTCGGACGTGATGTCCCGGACTTCCTTCAGTCAGCAAACGGTCTCAAGCGGCGGGACGACGATCCTGAGATGACGGAGCTTGCCGCAGCCCTTCTCGAGTGCGTGGGACTGCTTCGTCGGCAGAGGCGTGTGTTCGTCAGTTATCGCAGGATAGAGTCGCGGTCGGCTGCGCTGCAGCTGCACGACCTCCTCACAGCCCGTGGTTTCGACGTTTTCTTGGACACTCATGACATCAGGCCAGGCGATCCCTTCCAGGAAGTTCTCTGGCACCGACTAGTCGATTCCGACGTGATGGTAATGCTCGACACGCCGGGCTATTTTGACAGCCGCTGGACCCGCCAGGAAATCGGGCGCGCGCGGGCTAAGGACATTCAGGTATTAAGGGTGATCTGGCCCGATCATTCGCCCAACAAGCTGACTGACATGGCCGAAACGGTGTACCTCGATCCAGGCGAGCTCGAAGGGCACGATGGACCGATTGCTGCAGGGGTAGCCGAGGATATCGTGCTTCGGGTCGAAAGGCTTCGTAGCCGCAGCATCGCCGCGCGATATCTTTCGATCACGGGAAAGCTCCGCGCCGATGTGGAGAAGATCGGCGCGTCTGTCGAAGGCATCGGGGCGCACCGCGCGATCGCCGTCCGGCTCCTCGGGGACAAAAAGGTCTGGGCCTATCCCATTGTGGGCGTGCCGACGGCGGAAATCCTCAATGACGTTGCCGAGAAAGCGCGGCGCGCCGATCAACGGGAGATCCCGGTGCTCGTATACGATCATATTGGTATTCGGCAGGCATGGAGCACACATCTCCAGTGGCTTGATGAGCAGATCCGGACGGTTCGGGCCATCAAGGTGTCAGAGGCGGGCTGGGCGCTCGCCGGCTGGGAGGATTGATTATGTCAGGCGCCATTTTCCTCTCGGCTGGCGTTCCCGACCCGAAGCGCGGGCCGGAGTATGCTGCCACCGCCGATACAGTAGCGATCGGGGCTGCGGTCTCGGCTCTTGTTCATGTCACGCTCGGCCGCCGCCTTTTGGTCTGGGGTGGCCAACCGGCGATCACGCCGATGATTTGGGTCGTGGCCCAAGACGTTGGTGTGGATTATGGGCGATGGGTGCGGCTCTATCAGTCGCGGCACTTTAAGGACGAATTCCCCGAGGACAACGAGCGCTTCCAGAATGTTACCTTTACCGATGACGTCGACAGTGATCGTGACAAGAGCCTACTCGCGATGCGGGAGCGGATGTTCTCTGACCACGATTTCGATGCTGCAGTGTTCATAGGCGGCATGGGCGGGATCATTCAAGAATATGAGCTATTTCGCCGCCTCCAGCCGAACGCCACGGTGCTGCCCGTCGTCTCGACAGGTGGAGCAACGCTGGAGGTCGCGGCGAGGGCTGGCGTGCTTCCCGCTGATCTCGCCGATGATCTCGACTACGTCGCCCTGTTCCATCGCCACCTTCGCGTGTCCGTCCGGGAGGAGCGCTTCAAGAGCCCTGATGATCAGCCGGTCGATGTCGACGAGCGTTTCTGGCATCCGGCCCCGAAGCCCTGAGGTGACCACATGGCTTTCCTGAGACAGGCCGAGATCCGTGCGAGGGCACTGCGTCGAGCTGGTGCTCTGGGGATAAGCGTCGAGGAAGCACTCAGCTCGGCCGCGCGCCAGCGCATGTCTCGCTATGACATCTTCCTTTCGCAAACCATCCGGGACGCGGAGATCGTGCTGGGCGTATATGATCTGCTGACGTCGGCCGGTTACTCCGTCTTCTGCGACTGGATAGAGGCGCCTGACACCGACCGGAGCAAGGTCACGCCGGCGAATGCGGCACTAATCCGCGCCACAATGGGCGTCAGCGACACCCTCCTGTTCCTTGACACAAAAGGCGCGGATCAATCCCTCTGGATGTGTTGGGAGCTCGGGTGGTTCGACGGCGGGCGCGGCCCTGTGGCTGTACTTCCGGTGCTAACAGAGGGCGAGCGGTACTACCGCGGTCGCGAGTTCCTCGGTCTTTACCCTTACATTGAGGTGGACGAAGACGGGCGCATCAAAGTTGTTCGCCCCGTCGTGGCAGGTCCGAGCGGCATCATGGTATTCGAAGCGCCGAACTGGCGATCATTCGAGTCTTGGAGGAGCGACCCGCGCGACTTCATGCGGCCACGCGTCATGGGAGAGTTTACCCGATAACGGCGTCTACGCTTGACTAGTTTCGTCGTATACAACGCTTCCCAGTCGCAGCGCTAATCGGCATGAACGTCCTAACGATTGTCATCGATCCTTGCCCTGCCGAGCGGGACTTTCGTTGCGAACGCATTAGAGGGGAGGGGGCTCTGCCCTGATTGAGCCATTTGGGCGTCGATGGTCGATGCTCCGGGCTCACAATCAGGAGTGTGTCCCATGATCAAGTCGATCCCGCTGAACAAGCTCGTTCAGTCACCCCGCAATGTCCGACGCCACAATGACCCGGCGGCAGATGCTGAGCTAAAGGCCAGCATCGCCGCCCGCGGCCTGCTGCAAAAGGCTCCCGGCGACGACCAGTGCAAGGCCAAGGCCGGCGCTGGTGAGCGCAAAGAGGTTCCGCTGGCGCAGCAGCGATTGCTGCCGTTCGTGGGATATGTCGGAATACATGAAAGTGCCCCTCAACCGGCGAGTAGTCGGCAGTGGGAAGGCGGCGTTGCCTTTAGGCCCAGAAATCCTGCTGGCAGATACCAGTATGCGGCGTGGGCTACCCAGGAGCTGGCGCGTCCTGCTTTTGCCTTTCGCAATGCGAACCAGGCGCCGAAGGCGACTATGATGCCGATAAAGATATGCTGGGTGAGGATCCCCCAGGTGAAGGGGGCCAGCATTCCCGCGAACTCGTCGATGGTCCAGAAGCCGATAAGCTCCGGGTCATCGAGCCGTCGAGGAATGATGTATGGGTCTGCCATGGCGACGCCGCCTTCCCTTGCCGCGCTCAGAGGACCGCGGTCACAACCGAGGTGACGATCGGAACACCCGTGCCGACACCGATGCCGACACCCACCGGAACGGCGACCTGACCGAGCGAAAAACGCCCGGATGCCAGACCGATCAGGCCGCCAGCGAGGCTGAGAACCGTGATGATCTTGCCGCCCGAGCCTTCCAGAAAGTCGGTGAACTTCGTGAGGGCAGGGGTGAAGGTCGTGTCAGCGCCGGCATAGGCGGCGCTCGCCGCAAGCGCCGCGATTGCGACCGGGATGGCAATGCTGAGGGCACTGCCAAGTTTCTTTGGGCCGAGACCCGTGGCGCTGGCGCGCCGGGGGAGGGTGAGAGACTGCATGTGAAGCTCCGGTTGGAGGGGTTGTCACAGCGTTCTTGCGTTCGCTGTGTGTTCCACATGCATCTAGGAAATGTTCGTAGGAAAGTGTCGAGCGGAAACCCGCCTGAATGTGGAAGGATGCGGACGCATCTTTTGCAGTCCGACGCTCCAAACCAGCGATAATGACGCTAAACCAGTTATTTTATGTCGGCAAATCCCGTCGCAACTGACGGGATTCGGCGACGACTCGGGTGGAGGAACTGATCCGCCTCTAAACGAGATGTTCCACGTCTGTTCTTTTTATTTTCCTACATGGGATGCTTCGCGTTATGCCTGCGAGTCGCACCAGCGCGCAAAGCTAGGAGACAACCATGTACCATCCAACCGCCGCCGCCAGACCGGCCAATGAAAGCCTGGCTCGCGTGCTTGCCCATGCGATCGAAGCCGCCGGCAAACCCCGCCATAGGATTGCCAATGAATGCGGGATGCATCGCGAGACCCTGCTTCGCCTTGCACGCGGCGAGCGGCCTATCGGGCTCGACGAAGCAGCACGTGTGCTTTCCGCCTGTGGAGCGCACCCGCGCGCATCGATGATTCTCGCGCTCGCCGGGCAGGAAGATCTCGCTTGCGAGTGGATGCATGGCGAGATGGGCGAATTTCTCGAAGAGTTCTTCACCAGCCTGCCCCTCCATCTGCAGCGGACGCTGGGACGCCGGATTGAGGATCTGCGGCCTAGGTGGGCCAACGGCACCTCACAACTCGTGGCGCGAATGCTTGCCAAGCACATCGATGATTTTGTGGGCCGCGACATCGCAATGTCGCTGTCCCGGTAAATCCCTGAGTTCGGAGGGGACCGAACCTTACGAATGAGATCGACAATGCCGCATGCAACACAAGATCAAACGCACACGTCTCAACCGGCCGAAGCAGTGCCGCCACCGCGGCTTCTTCGTTTGCCGGAAGTCATAGCCCGTGTCGGGCTACGCCGCTCTGCCATCTACCAACGCATGAATGAGGGACGATTCCCGAAGTCGAGATCACTGGGGTCCAAATGTGCAGTCTGGGTTGAGGCGGAGATAAACGAATGGATCTCCGACGTCAGCGCACGCTGACATCAAGCCGACCTCGTGCCGCACGTTTCTGCTCGGCTAACCGCGATCTGCAGTGCCTTACGACCGACGCGTCAGTCCTGCTTTTTCGACATGGGTCTGGACTGGTTCGTCGCGATCACGGCGTTCAGAGTATCGGTCGACAAGTTGCTCTGCATGCGGCCGCAATAACACCGTGAAGCGAACCAGTTCCTCCACAACATCGACGATGCGGTCGTAGTAGCTTGACGGCTTCATCCGCCCCGCCTCGTCGAACTCCTCATAGGCCTTGGCGACCGACGACTGGTTTGGAATAGTGAACATCCGCATCCAGCGGCCGAGGATGCGCAGCGTGTTGACGCTGTTGAAGCTTTGTGATCCGGCGCTGACCTGCATCACCGCGAGCGTGCGGCCCTGGGTTGGGCGCAAGCCCTTGTAGGCCAGTGGCAGATGATCGATCTGCGTCTTCATGATGCCGGTTATCTGGCCGTGCCGTTCCGGGCTGCACCAGACCTGGCCTTCCGACCACAACGAATGTTCGCGCGGCTCATGCACGGCCGGGTGATCGTCGCCGTCAACCTGGTCCGGCAAGGGCAGATCGGAAGGATCGAATATCCGCGTATCGCAGCCAAAAAACTGCAGCAGCCGAGCGGCTTCCTCGACGACGAGACGCGAATAGGAGCGTTCCCGCAACGAACCGTAAAGCAGCAATATGCGCGGCGGCGGATCGAGCTCGCCTAGGCCCAGTGCAGGACGGCGATGAGCATATTCGGGCTTGAGTGCAGGAAGCAGGCTTGGATCGGCAAGCGCGCGCAGACGAGGATACTCGGACATATTCAAACGAACTCCATCGCGCCGTTCGCGGCGCAAAGAGAATGATGGCCGCGCCAAGGATGCAGACAGCGGCTCCAATGGAATCCCATCGGTCCGGCTGCTGGCGCTCAACCACCCACAGCCAGACCAGCGATGCGGCGATATAGACGCCGCCGTAGACGGCATAAGCGCGCCCCGCCGCATCGGTTGGTGCCAGTGTCAGCAACCACGCGAAGACCACCAGCGAACCTGTTCCCGGCGCGAGCCACCAGATCGATTTGCCTAGTCGGAGCCACGCCCAGAAGGCGAAGCAGCCCGCGATCTCGAAGACGGCGGCAGCAACAAAGATACCGAGCGCCGGAGCTGAAGCGATGTTCATCCCCGCGTATCTAATGGAACGCTGTCCGGGAACCAGCGTCGTCCGAACCAAAAGGCGACATTGACCAACAAGAGTCATGCGGAAGCTTCTGGGATACCAGCGCCTTGAGGGTATTGCCGCGGCGCGGGCTATTTCTCGGCTTTTTGCCGCGTCCAGGTTGTTCGTAAACTTCTTCCAACCGTCATTCAAGTTGGCGGAAATGCATCGAGATGACGCGTTTGTGGTGAAGCGCTATCATCCACCACAAACGCCGTGCGAGCGGCTTCTGCAAGCACAAAGCATTCCAGATGCAACCAAGGAACAACTGCGAAACATTGCAGCCTCTTTGGATCCCCTGAAGCTGCTGGAAGAGATCCGAGCCGTTCAAGCATATCTCGCAGTGCTGGCCGCGGGTAAAAATATTCCGCCGCCAATATCTGACTCTCCTGACCTCGTATCATTTGCAGGGCGCTTATCGAGCGCTTGGCGCGATGGGGAGGTTCGACCAACGTTCTCGACGGACAGCGTTCCCAAATACCTACGGGGCCTGCAGGCTAAGCCAAAACAACAGCCTATGTCAGTTCCGGCAGAAAATCGGGTATCGGTTGCTTCGTCCGCCCCAATTTCGCCGGAGCAGGTTGGTCGTCCAACGCCGAGTTATGCTGAGCCCGGAAGCGCCAAAGTCCACGCACTCCGCCTGGCATGGCCAATTGCGTGCCGCCGGCTTGAAGAACTTCCAAACATCAGTGCCATGCAGCTCTTCGAGGAGCTCTGCATCCAGTTCCCGGGACGGTTCACCCAAAAACAGTACAAGACTTTTGCCCGACGAGTGAGCGATTGGCGCAAGAGGGCTCGGGAGAGGGGCGTGGTCGTGGGGCCCAAGACCTATCGCCTGCGCAGCGACAGACCCCGTGGACGCCGCCCCGAAATCTTCGGCCAGCATTGGCCGGAAATGGTCGAGTGCCTCGAACAGAAGCCCGACCAGACCGCGCTCGAGCTCCCCACCGAGTTCCAGGCGCGATATCCCGGCGCGTACTCTACAACAGCTCTCCACATTACAGAGACGCGTTAGAGCGTGGCGCCAAGAGGCAATTGGGCAGCTAATCAGCGAGCTATTCGGCCCAGTCACTGCCGCGGGAGCGCACGTCCACGTACCGCCTTATGTACATCCGAGCTCACCAGAGTAAGCAGTGCGAAAGCAAACCTTAGCTTATGGGCTTACTACGATCGCCCTGCTGCTGCATGAGCTCGCGACAAATGCAGTGAAATACGGCGGTCTGGCTACACCGGAAGGGCAACTGAGAATTGAAGTTGGAATCGCAGGCGAGCGCATGACGATGACATGGCGCGAGACCGGCGCCCGGCGAATGTCCGGGGCAAGTCAGACGAGGGCTTCGGCCGCCGCTTAGAGAGGGCGAGTGTTGCGACTTTGCATGGCAAAGTGGAGCGCGCATGGTTTGATCATGGCTTGGAAATCGGGTTGGAATTTCCCGTAGGCGATCTTGGCCGCTAAGAGGATCCTAGGGCGCGGACTATTTCTGCTTTCGCATGAGGTGCGTGGTAGCCTCATTTTCGATCTTGGTCAGTTCCTCGATAGTTAAATCAAGGGCGCTACGCTGACCCTTCAGATCAATAAGTCTCTCGCGGACGCGCTCTACGAGTCTGCCCATCTGCTCATGATGTCCCGGGTCGGCATCATATAGATCGAGGAACTCCTTGATCTCTCGAATGGAGAAACCCAGCCGCTTGCCCCGGAGAATGAGTTGCATCCTCCCGATCTCGCGCTTGGAATATATGCGCGTATTGCCGACGCGTTGGGGGTCGATCAAACCCTCCTTCTCATAGAAGCGGAGAGTTCGCAGTGTGACCCCCAACTCGCGGGCAACATCATTTATACCTTGCAGTGGGGGTGTAAATTCACGCGCATCGCGCGCCCCGGCACCGTTATTATCAACAGGCGCTTTGATCCGCTCACGTCTCACGTTGGCCTTGCTCCGCCTATCAATGTCCGCCACCCTCATCCCACGGT
>ERZ941706.487-NODE-487-length-12720-cov-11.673668_pt1 | contig 12720 bp, 14 predicted proteins | sample MGYA00521232_ERZ941706 | MGnify/ENA primary metagenome ERZ941706 (study PRJEB32759, sample SAMN07749893) | skin metagenome | biome: transportation; feature: city; material: polyester macromolecule | host: Homo sapiens | place: Hong Kong:ER line | collected...
TTGATCTAATGCATGAAGGTAAGTCAATTCGTACTGTAATTCATTACGAATAATTGCGTCAGACCTTATACTTTTCCATGCATGTGCATCATGAATGACATGCATGGAATCCTCTAAAACGGCACATCATCTGTAAAACAGATCTATCTGTGTAGGCATCGTGTATAGGTTCAATAAACCTGCCTACATTTTAAATCTTTATCACTATTCTCTGTGGAGAATGTAAGACTCTTTGTTTACTTGATTTCTCATGAAGTCTTGCTCAACATAGGTAATTGATTATGGAAATAATTGAGAAGCATGCTTCTTTTGGTGGATCGCAAGAAGTGTATCGCCATCAGTCAATAGCATTAAACTGTTCAATGAAATTCTCAATATATCTGCCACCTCATGACAAAGATGAGCGGTTGCCAGTGTTATATTGGTTATCAGGATTGACTTGCAACGAACAGAACTTTATTACTAAAGCCGGAGCACAAAAGTATGCGGCTGAACATAAAGTCATTATTGTTGCACCAGATACCAGCCCACGTGGAGAGGATGTACCAGATCATGCAGATTATGATTTAGGCCAAGGCGCAGGATTCTATGTGAATGCAACACAAGCACCCTGGTCGCAGCATTTCAAAATGTATGATTATATTGTGGAAGAGCTCAGAAATCTGATTGACCTGAATTTTCCGACCAATCAAGTCCAAAGTATTATGGGTCATAGCATGGGTGGTCATGGTGCATTAGTAATTGGATTAAAAAATCCTGAGCTGTATAAAAGTATTTCTGCTTTTGCACCAATTGTTGCACCTAGCCAAGTACCTTGGGGGAAAAAGGCTTTTACACACTACCTAGGTGAAACCGAAACTTTATGGAAAAGCTATGATGCGATTGAATTAATCAAAAACGCTGAAGTTCATTTACCTATTTTAGTCGATCAAGGAACAGCTGATGATTTTCTTGAAGAACAGTTAAGGCCTAAGCTTCTTAGTGATATTTGTTTGGAACAAGAATATCCTCTTACACTTAACCTAAGAGAAGGGTATGACCATAGCTATTACTTCATTGCGAGCTTTATAGAGAAACATATAGAGTTTCACAGCAAATTCCTAGCTAAATAACTTTCATAGATATGAGGATGTACAATATTGTTCTTGAATGCTTCTTGAGCAATATAATTTCCAGATGAAGAGGTCAGCTTATAAATCTAAGGTAGAGTCAATTGATCCTTATATAAATAAGATTGAATTTAATCATCTCATATCTTGATTTTTTGATTCAAATGTTAATGATATTAACTTGAATAAATTCATAGCATTATGTCGAAATAAAAACCTAAATTTTGGCTCAGCTATGGGAATTTTTTTTAACTTTTATACAATAAAACTTTCTGACATGCATACATTAGCAATGTCAGAATCAGTTTAAATTCTAATCAATTATGGAGTTTTAGTCATGCTTAAAACAGCTTTATATGTCCGTCTTGAAGCTAAACCGGGTAAAGAAGACGAAGTGGAAGCTTTTCTTAAAGCCGGTTTACCTATTGTAATGGAAGAACCTGCGACAGTTGCGTGGTTTGGCCTTCGTCTTGGTCCTACAACATTTGGTATTTTTGATGCATTTCCTGATGAGGCGGGTCGCCAAGCGCATTTATCTGGCAAGGTTGCAGCTGCGTTGATGGCTCAGGCCGAAGAGCTATTTTCAGAGCCACCATCTATTGAAAAAGTAGATGTTTTGGCGAGTAAACTACCAGCTTAAACCGATGCTTAAATGTATGAGGGTGCTGTCTGAAATTTTGAATGTAAGGCAGCACTTCAACCCTATGATGTTTGTCAGAGGCTTTCTATTCAAGTTGGGCTACTTTATTTAATGGCTTAATCTCATCATTTACAAGGGTCAATATCCAAAACAGGGTAAATAAACGAATGCAACTATTTACACGCTTTATATTGAACCAATCTATCTAATTTACTGTCGCATTTGTACATCTGCTAAACCGTGCCAATCTGCTTTTAAAATATTTAATCATCGCTATTTTGTATGAGTCATTCACTGTTTTAGCCAATGCGTTCACGACCATGTCAGTAGTCATACGTGTTGATACCTTCCATCCAACAATCGCTCGTGAAAATACATCAATAATAAAAGTGGTATAGAACAAGCCTGAATTTGTTTAACCATAACTAAAGTCGGCAAGCTGAAATAATATTTATAAAAATAGACGACTGGTCTATTTTTATGTATAGTTAGCACATGGTGTAGTCAAAAGCCGCAGTGTTGCCCAATTTTTTAAAGTTTATTTGATGAATAACGGTGGTTTTTCAAATCAATTAACTGATTATCCTAGGATAAAAATATGCTGAATTTTAACTTTTATAATCCGACCCGTATTATTTTTGGTGGCGATACAATAGCTAAAATCAATGACTATGTGCCTACAGAAGCAAAAGTATTAATGTTGTTTGGTGGTGAAAGTGCACGTAAGAATGGTACTTTAGCTGAAGTGCGTGAAGCATTAGGTGCAAGAGAAATTCATGAATTTGGCGGAATTGAGCCGAATCCGAGTTATGAAACCCTCATGAAAGCCGTAGAGCTGATTCGTGAACAAAAGATTGATTTCTTGATGGCTGTCGGTGGTGGATCGGTAATTGATGGTACTAAATTTATTGCAGCAGCAGTCAATTATACAGGGGATACATGGGAGATTTTAGAAACCCATGGTACTAAAATTACTCAAGCTTTGCCTTTTGCGAGTGTACTCACCCTTCCGGCAACTGGTTCAGAAATGAATAGCGGTGGGGTAGTCACCAGAAAATCGACCCAAGCCAAATTGTCATTTAGCAGTCCCCATGTTTTTCCGCAATTTTCCGTACTCGATCCGAATAAAACTTTTAGCTTGCCGACGCGCCAGTTAGCAAATGGCGTGGTCGATGCATTTATTCATGTCATGGAACAGTACTTAACTTACCCTGTCAATGCACAAGTACAAGATCGTTTTGCCGAAGGTCTATTGCAAACTCTGATTGAGATTGGACCGAAAATCTTGGACGATTCAGCAGATTATGACACGCGTGCGAATTTGATGTGGGCTGCTAGCATGGCACTGAATGGGCTAATTGGAGCTGGTGTACCACAAGATTGGTCAACCCATTTGATTGGACATGAGCTCACGGCTTTACATGGTATTGATCATGCTCGTACCTTGGCCATTGTGTTTCCGGCCAATCTACAAGTGCGTCGTCAAGAGAAGCGAGAAAAATTACTACAGTATGCAGCTCGTGTCTGGCAGATTGTCGAAGGTGATGAAGAACAACGTATTGATACTGTTATTGCTCGTACTCGAGCCTTCTTTGAGCAACTTGGATTGCCGACTCGTCTTAGCGATTATGGACTGGTGGAGACAGATATTGAGATCATCATTACGCAACTTAAATCACACAATCTTACACAGCTAGGCGAACATAAAACTGTTTCATTAGAGATCAGTCGCCAAATTCTCGCGACGAGCATCTAAGCTAAATGCGCGTATCTGGCATGCTCACGCCACACGGCAAGTGATCATGCAACAATGCTCCTCAATCCTGAAAATTATCGGAGAAATAACATGAAAATTTTAATCGTTTTAACCTCACATGATCAACTTGGCAATACTGGTAAGAAAACAGGTTTCTGGCTAGAAGAACTTGCTGCACCGTATTACACCTTTATTGACTCTGGTGCTGAAGTTACGCTGGCGTCGCCTCAAGGTGGGCAGCCACCACTAGATCCGAAAAGTAATTTAGCCGATGCGCAAACTGAAACCACTCATCGTTTTGAAGCTGATCCAACTGCAATGCAAGCATTGGCACAGACGCATAAACTTAGCGAAATCTCTGTAACTGATTATGATGCAGTGTTTTATCCAGGCGGACATGGCCCATTGTGGGATTTAGCAGAAGATCCGATTTCAATTTCTCTGATTGAACAGGCGATTCAGTCTGGCAAACCTGTTGCAGCAGTGTGTCATGCCCCAGGTGTTCTTCGTCATGTGAAAGCGAGTAATGGAGCGCCTTTAGTTAGCGGTAAATTAGTGACTGGTTTCACCAATACTGAGGAGGCCGCTGTAGGTTTGACTGAAATTGTACCATTTTTAGTTGAAGACATGCTTAAAGAAAACGGTGGTCATTATTCTAAAGTGGATGATTGGCAAGTATATGTTCAAGTAGATGGCTTGCTGGTTACTGGACAAAATCCAGCATCTTCTGCTGCAACCGCTACAGCATTACTTCAATTGTTGAAATAAAGAGTAGCTAGTGTTTGTTGTGGTGCTTAGCAGCGAATAAACTTCTGACTCTGAGCAACTGGCGCAATAAGCAAAATAACCCTCACTTAATGGTGAAGGGCCTGAGTGAATAGCTTTCCTTCCTTTATTTTTCTATATATAGGAAGGAAGGTTATTTTTTAATTTAGATCAATTAAGCCATGATGACTTGGATACAATAAAATGAAAGCCAGCAAACTTTTTCAAAACTTAAGCTTAGGCCCTTATGTTTTGCAAAACCGTATTGTATTGCCACCATTAACGCGGTCGCGCAGTACTCAGCCAGGGAATATTCCAAATGAACTGATGGCAACCTATTATCAACAGCGTGCCGGGGCAGGATTTATGGTCACCGAAGGTACGCAAATCGAGCCACGTGGTCAAGGCTATGCTTGGACTCCCGGTATTTACAGCCCTGAACAGATTGCTGGATGGTGTAAAGTGACGGAAGCAGTGCATGCTAAAGGAGGCATTATTTTTGCACAACTTTGGCATGTTGGGCGTGTTTCACATACATCTTTGCAACCCGATCATGCATCACCGGTCGCGCCTTCGGCTATTAGGGCTGATAGTAATGTTAAAGTCTTTATTGAGACCGGGCCCAATGCGGGGGCCTTGGCTGATCCTTCAATGCCACGTGCTTTAAGCAATGCAGAAGTTAAAGAATTAGTGCAACTCTATGCTCAAGCAGCGCGTAATGCCTTGGCTGCTGGTTTTGATGGAGTTGAAATTCATTGTGCAAATGGTTATTTGGTGAACCAATTTATCTCTGCACATAGTAACCATCGTGAAGATGAATATGGTGGATCACTAAACAATCGTTTGCGTTTTTTACGTGAAGTAGTAGAGGCAGTTGCTGAGGTGGTTGGTGCAGATCGTTTAGGAGTGCGTTTTGCCCCGCTATTTGAAAGTACAGAGGAAGATCGTGTTTACATGGGGTTGGTTGAAGATGATCCACATGTCACTTATATTGAGGCAATAAAGATACTTGAAGAAGTTGGGATTGCCTATTTATCTATTGCAGAAGCTGATTGGGATAATGCACCAGAACTTCCTCATGATTTTCGTAAAGATGTCAGAGACACTTTCAGTGGTCGGATTATTTATGCAGGTCGATATACGGCAGAAAGAGGGACTCGAATTTTAGAGGCAGGTCTGGCCGATTTAATTGCATTTGGACGCCCATTTATTGCGAATCCAGATTTACCCGATCGTATCGCCAATGGCTGGCCATTGAATGCAGTAGATGCAAGCACTATGTATGGTGGGACGGAAAAAGGCTATATTGATTATCCAGCTTACGCAGATTAATATTGACTTAATGAGTTATTTTGCCAACCTTTGTGGTTGGCAAAATAACGACTTAGGATTGCTGTTGCCAGCACAATTTCTTCTTAAAATTTTTTAGCCGTGTAATGAGCCAACCTGCCAGTGGGAAAGAAATCAGTTGCGTTACTGGCACTAATACTATGACTTCAATCAACACCATCATCGGGAAACTTTGATGATGAGTAATTGGCTTTAATAAAGTGAGTACCAGTAATAGTGTGGGATATAAGCCTAAATATCCGACTAAAATACGAGTCATGAGGGCTTTAGAAGGAGAATTCATTGTGCGCTATACTCATGGATTGTAAATTGATCTAATAGCAACACATTAATAAGTAATCATTGGGCTGCTGTCATTAATTATGTAATTGATATTTAATCTAATTTTTAAGAAACTTCACTTTTTAATAGAAATTTAGTTGCTCTCAGAGCTTGATGTAATGGTGTTTTATCTTTTTGCAACTTACTCAATAATGCTGCACCTAACCACATTTGGTAAAGTACTTGTGCCAAAGTCGAGGCCTCAGTATCTGCTTGGATAGACTGATCCTGTTTTCCCAAATCAATTAAACCAGCAATACGCTCGATTACATCATCCACGCCAGCGGACATAATGGAGCGCATATCTTCAGATAGATCGGCAACTTCTGCGGCAAGTTTCACAATTAAACAACTATCCGCCCAACCACACTGTGTTTCAGGATCTTCTATCCATAAATTAAAATACTCAATCAGCTTTTGATAAGGAGATTTATCACTACGCCATACATCATTTAAACGGACTTGGTAATTATCCACATAATGCTGTACCAATTCACATCCGAAAGCTTCCTTGGATTGGAAATAATGATAAAATGAGCCTTTGGGGATCTCACAGCTCTGTAAAATTTCCTGTAATCCTACACCAGTAAAACCTTTATGCAAAATCAGGTCTGAACTGGTGTTAAGAATGTGTAAGCGCTTCGCTTCAGACTTTTTAATAGGATTAGGCTTCATATTAATTATTTACTCTATTATAAAAAATAGACCAGTCGTATTGTTTTTTATTATAACTCCTCTACAATGGGTGTAAAGAAATTTTAATCATAATTTTTGATTGTGAAGAGAAATACTTCCAAATAAAACATGGAGTTATATGTGTGAAAACAGTTATTAATCAACGCATCGTTTTAGCTAAACGGCCAGTGGGTGAGCCAAAACACAGCGATTTGCGTATTGAGCAAGTTGAACTCAATGAACTTAAACAAGGCGAGATATTGTTAAAAACCATTTACTTGTCACTCGATCCTTATATGCGTGGTCGCATGAGTGATGCTCCTTCATATGCAGCACCGGTTGAAATTGGCGAAGTGATGGTCGGTGGAACAGTCAGTCAAGTGGTGGCCTCTAAAAACCCAAAATTCAAAGAAGGCGAGTGGGTTCTTTCCGGAAATGGCTGGCAGGGCTACGCAATTTCTAATGGGTCTGCCTGTCAAAGCTTAGGTATGCAACCTGAACATCCATCTTGGGCATTGGGTATTTTGGGAATGCCAGGATTTACTGCTTATATGGGGTTGTTGGACATTGGTCAGCCTAAAGCCGGTGAAACTTTAGTCGTTGCAGCTGCAATGGGACCTGTGGGTGCTACGGTTGGACAGATTGGCAAAATTAAAGGTTGTCGCGTGGTTGGCGTCGCAGGTGGGGCTGAAAAATGCCGTTATGCAGTAGAAGAACTCGGCTTCGATGCTTGTATCAATCATCATGATGAAAATTTTGCAGAACAATTACAACAAGCAGTTCCCACCGGTATTGATATTTATTATGAGAATGTAGGGGGTAAAGTGTTTGATGCGGTATGGCCATTGCTTAACTCTGCGGCACGTGTACCGGTGTGTGGTGTGGTTTCCCAGTATAACGCTACCGAGCAAGCACAAGGGCCAGACCGTTTACCGGGCTTTATTTCCACCCTTTTAAAAAAGCGTATTCGCATGCAAGGCTATATTATTTTTGATGATTATGGCAGTCAGTATCCGGAATTCAATCAGCAAATGTCTGACTGGTTGAAAGACGGAAAAATCAAATATAAAGAGCATATGGTGCAAGGTTTAGATAACACGATCAATGCTTTCAATGGTATGTTAAAAGGCGAAAACTTTGGCAAAGTGGTTGTAAAAATTTAAAAAAATAGGAATTATTATGATTACACTACATCATTTAGATCAATCACGTTCTTTTCGCATTTTGTGGTTACTTGAAGAAATCAAGCAGCCCTATGAGCTGAAACGCTATTATCGTGACTCAAGCACGCATTTGGCCCCTGAATCTTTAAAAACCATCCATCCTTTAGGGAAATCTCCAGTATTGGAATGGGATGGCAAAGTTATTGCAGAGTCAGGCGCAATCGTTGAGTTATTAATTCAGAAACTTGCGCCGCATTTAGCACCAGATATGGATGAACCTACCTATGTCGATTATCTACAGTGGATTCATTTCTCAGAAAGCTCTGCCATGCTGCCATTTTTGTTAAAAACGTTTAATGCGATAGAAACCAAGCAAGGCACGAAGTTGGTATTTCTAGAAAATTATACTCAAGTTGAGTTCGATAAGGTATTTGGCCATTTAAATGAATATTTAAAAGATAAAGAATTTCTAGTGGCAGACCGTTTAACCGGTGCTGACTTTATGATGGGCTTTGGACTACATGCTTTAGTTTATCATATGGGACAAGGTGAAAATTATCCACATATCCAACGTTATGTAGCAGGTTTAAGCCAACTACCTAGCTGGCAAGTCGCAGTACAAATTGAACAAAATGGTGTGAAAAGTCAAAAATAGCAAAATTGTTTTTTTAACGCAATTGAGAAAAAGAATCATGATTGACAAGTACATATGATTATAAAATAAGCTGACACTTATTTAAAGTAAACGCCTAATGAATTTCATCGGGCGTTCTCTATTTTAAAGATAAGGAATTACCATTATTTAAGACAAGTTTCGCCTATTCTTTCACTGCAAATTCCTATCAAAAGGGCTTGAATATCACGACGGTTACGTTGAAAGATATAATCAACTTTTGAAAGAAAAGTGACTAACGCACAGCAAGATTAAATTATTCCTTGGGGTATTAAACAAGTAATCTATATCATTTTAATAACATAAACACACATGCGTAAAAATCACGCCCCGCTTAACTGGCAATAGTTTTTGAACCCTCGTATAAAAGCTTAAAAGAATCTAGCAAGTCTTTATTTAATGTTAATACTCATCCAGTATTGAGGTTTTTTATCTTTTCTTGCCTGTGATCTAGGTTGTAATACTCTAATTTCATACTCACCTGAAGCAGGTAAAATATAAATACCATTATCATCAAGCTCTGGAGAATATTCTCCAATATTGATGGAGTCTTTTAATTGATTACCCCATAAGTAAGCTTCAACATTTCCTCCAGTCAACTTCACTTTTAACTTTTGCCCTTTTTTAGCATAAAATTTGTAGGAATCATACTTGTATCCCTCTATCCTTCCGTAATAATTTGCAGAGTAAGCTTTTTTTGCAAATTTAACTACAACAGTCTTTCGTATATCATTGTTATCATTTGCAAGTACGGCTGGGCTAAGCATAGTTAAAGTTAGGGCCATAAAAGCACCAGCTAGTAATTTCGTATTCGCTATTTTCATAAGGTTACCTTAATTCTTGTATCGCCCCTGACATAGTAACATAAGTAATAAGTAACCATGAATCATGGAACAGAACTGTGAATAGTCATAACATAGAGTTGCACTTCAAATGCTAATTTAAGACTTACGAAATCAATGGTTAATTAATTGGTCACTAAGGAATAGCCAATCTAGATATAAACTTTATTTAACAAATACTTATAAAAATATATGATGCGTATCATACGCATCATATATAAAACGTTCTATTTTGATATAATTGATCCAATCAACCCCTTATTAGGTTTCATTTAAATTCCATGAGTCTTACTGATATTAAAGTTCGCCAAGCTCATTGCAAGGAAAAAACCTGTTTTTTATCCGATGAAGATGGGCTTAGCCTGAAGATTGAGCCGAGTGGAAGAAAATCTTGGTGCTATCGCTATACAGATCCACAAACTAAAAAACGTCGACGCATTCAGTTAGGTCTTTATCCTGATTTATCGCTGAAAAAGGCACGACAAGTCAGAGATGACTTTAAAGACAATAATTTCTGTTTTGAACATGATACTGCCTCTAATCTTATCACCTTTGGTAAGGTCGGGGAGGAGTGGTTACAGTTCAAACTGAAGAATGCCTTCAACGATCTACCCCGCTGTGGTGTACTACAGTTAGCAGAAAGATGCTTACAGCAAGATATTTATCCAGACCTTCAGGATTTACCTTTTCAAAACATCAAGCGCTATGACCTAGTTTCAGTAATCAAAAAAATAGAGGGACGCCAAGTAAAAGAACCTGTCAAAAAAGCTTGTAGTTATTTGAACCAAATTTATGACTACGCTGTAGCGATGGGTTATTGTGAGTTCAACATCGCTCATGGTTTAAATAAAATCACCATTAACAGCAAAATCAAGAAAAATTATCCGTATTTGAAAGCGGAGGAAATATCTGATTTTAAGAATAAATTACAAAAATTGGATGCCCATCCCATTATTAAAAAAGCACTGATGTTCAAATTACATACTGGCGTGAGAGGGGCCGAATTGTTATTGGCTGAGCCTCATCATTTTGATTTAAATGAAAAAATCTGGAAAATACCTGCCTTGCATATTAAACAGTTTCGACGAAAAGTTATATTAGGCCATGAGATTCCAGATTTTTTAGTTCCACTTTCAAATCAGGCTTTAGAGATTTTGAAAGACGTCATGCAGTGGTCATACGGTGAAAAATACCTTTTTGCTAGCCCTCGCAAACACAATCAACCGATTCATTTTAATACTCTAAATATGGCCATACGTAAGATGGGGTATGGCAAACATCAACTATCTTCTCATGGATTACGTTCTACTTTTAGTACCATTTTGAATGACTCAGGTTTGTTCCAAGATAATTGGATTGAGGCACAACTTTCACATATTGATAAGAACCGTACCCGTGCCAGCTATAATCACGCTGACTATTTAGCTCAACGGACTGAAATGATGCAGTGGTGGGGTGATTATTTAAGTACTAGTAAGTGAAAATCGTACTTTTATACATAAACTTAAAACATGATGGGGTGTCAAATGGATAGTAAACAATATACTTACCGTGTTAAATGGTCAGCTGAAAATAATGGGTATGTTGGGTTATGTGCTGAGTTTCCATCATTGTCTTAGCATGATGCGGATCAGTCTAAAGCATTCTCAGGAATAGAGGAGCTCGTTGCTGATGTTGTCGCTGATATGATTAGCAATAATGAAAAAGTTCCTACACCACTCTCCGGAAAAATATAGTAGGCAATTTATTGTCCTTGTTCTCAGTGGTTCAACAAAAACTAGCCCTCGAAGCTGCAGAACGTAGTGTGGGCATGAATCGTTTAGTATCAGTAAAAAGAGCTATGTAATTTTAGTCTTTACTAAAGTCTAGTAGGAGTGAGTGATAAAGCAGGAACAAGAATTTATGTTTCATATATTCTGTAAATCGTATGAATTTGAATTAATAGGTATTTTAAAAGAAAGTTTTCTTTGATTTAGTGTTTTTATATAAAAAAATAATTTTTAAAAATAACTTAGGCTAATTGATAAACACTATCTGGAAAGATTAAAAGAAAATATTTTTTAATTTCTGCTAATTCATTTAAGGCAGGTTCCCTTTCTAGCAGTTGAAATGTCCAAATAAGTACAGCCTGATGATTATCATAGCAAGTATTTACTCCAAGAAAATTAGCCAATCCATAACTTCTATTGATGTTCATTTCTTTAATTAATTGATTTCCTAAGTCACGAGCTTGCTGGCTGATTAATAACTCATTTGGTAACACGGCGGTTATCTCCACAAAAAAATCTAATGCAGGTTCAATCCTTATATTTAAAAAGTTATAATTTAATTGAAATGGATAAAATATACTTTCTATAAGTTGTAATAACCTGCTGTAGGTTAATTTTAGCAAAGTATTACTCAGGCAACAACTTCAAATAACCCACAGCAAGTTATTTTTTGTAAATTAATTTAAATATGATTACTTGTAAGTTATCTAGCCTCATGGGCGATAGAAAAATTTTAAAATTAAGTGAAGTGGTGCATGCAACAGGTATCAATCGCAACACGCTCACAAGTATGTATTATGACCGTGCTGTACGTATTGAATTACCAGTCGCCGATAAGTTGTGTAAGTACTTTAACTGTACGATGAATGATTTGTTTGAGTTTAAGGAAGAAGTTGAAGAAAAAGATTAACTTAATACTTCGTTTGATAAGTTTTTCGAAGAAAAAGACTAGCCAATACTTAGTTTGATAAGTTTTTCTCTGCAGATCTAATATTGAATTTTATAAAATATCATTACAAACAGATACTAATTTCATTACTTCTAAAATGAAATCAATCGAATGGTAGAGTTTTTTTGCTATTTGCATTTTAAGGTGGGATTTTGAGGCCTTGTTGCGCAAACCTACCGATAAGGTCTTATACAGCAATAGCCTACACCTAAATTTATCGTACACCGAATTGGTCATCCTACAATCATGCTTTGATCAATCATGGTAATTTTACAATTTGGTTTGATACTAAGATTCAATGATATTCGCAGTCACAAGGAAAACATGGTCGAAATCAAACTTATTCTGACATAGCCATTCAGTGCTATCTCATGATTAAATCCTTATTTCGTCTTTCTGTATGCATGGTGACTGGCTTTGTCCAAAGCTTGATTAAACTTTGCGGATTAGATTGGACAGCTCTGGATTATTCAACCATTCGCAGAAGACAAAAGCATATTGATATTCAAATTAGCTATGAAAAGAGTTGCAATGGACTGCATCTACTCGTTGATTCCACGGATTTGAAGTTCTTAGGTGAAGGTGAATGGAAACGTAAAAAGCATTAGCCGAAATATCGTCGCCGATGGCGTAAACTTCATATTGGTATAGATAGGCTTTGTTGCACAAACCTATCTGTAAAGGCTTTTTCAGCGATATAATTTTCAA
>ERZ941706.489-NODE-489-length-12683-cov-4.742635_pt1 | contig 12683 bp, 9 predicted proteins | sample MGYA00521232_ERZ941706 | MGnify/ENA primary metagenome ERZ941706 (study PRJEB32759, sample SAMN07749893) | skin metagenome | biome: transportation; feature: city; material: polyester macromolecule | host: Homo sapiens | place: Hong Kong:ER line | collected...
GGCTCTCGCGGCCGTTGCGCTGATAGGCGCTGTCTTCGTTCTTGGCCCCCACCTCCACATCCGCAATGTCCGCCAGATAGATGCTCTGACCATTGGTGGCGGTTTTCACCGGCAGGGTGCGAAAATCTTCCGCACTGTGATAGAGCCGTGCAATCTGCACCGCCATGGTCATGGTGTTGTTGCGGATCTCGCCGCCCGGCAGCTCGATGTTCTCCCGCTTGAGGGCATCCTGCACGTCGGCCACCGTGATGCCGCGGGCCGCCATGTCGGCGGGGCGCAGCCGCACGTACATCACCTGGGTCAGGTCCCCTGAGAGGGAGACCTCGCTCACCCCGTCCACCAGGCTCAAGGGGTCCACCAGCATGCGATTGGCGTAATCCGTCATGGCGGTACGATCCATCTGGGTGCTGCTGAAATTGAGCCAGATGGCCACATCCCCGTTGCCGTTGTCCTTGGTCACCATGGGCTCGTCCGCCCCGTCTGGCAGCTTGGGTCTGGCCCGGGAGATGGCGTCACGCACGTCGGAGGTGCCCTCCAGCATGTTCCAGCCGAGCTTGAACTCCACCGTGATGGAGGAGCGCCCCTTGCGGGTCACCGAGTTGATGTTCTTGATGCCGCTGATGCCGGAGAGCTGATCCTCGATGGGCTTGGTGACCTGGCTCTCCATCACCTCGGGGGCCGCCCCCTCATAGGTGGTGGTGATGGAGACGGACGGGGTCTGCACATCCGGCATCTCCCGCACGGTGAGTTTGCTGAAGGCCACCAGGCCAAACACGGTGAGCAGGGCGCTGATGACCACCGCCACCAGGGGACGGCGTACTGAGATATCGGAGAGCCACATCAGCCTTTCACCTCGCCCAGATCACGTACCAGGGCGCCGTCGCGCAGATTGACCAGCCCCTCCACCGCGATGCGATCGCCGACGTTCAACCCCTTGAGCACCCAGACGGCCTCGCCATGGGTGTCGCCAAGCTCCACCGGCACCCGCTTCACCCGTCCGTCCGCCTCCAGGCGATAGACGAAGCGCTGCTCGCCGGCGTACTCCACCGACTGGGCGGGGATCAGGGTCATCTTCTGGGGTGGCAGAGAGAGATCCACGTTCATCAGCATGCCGGGGCGCAGCTGGCCGCCGGTGTTGGGCAGGATGACACGCGCCTTGATGTTCTGGGTGTCGCTGGAGATCCGGCTGTCGAGGGTCTCCAGCACGCCGGAAAAGGATTGATCCGGCCAGGCCGAGCTGGTTGCCGTCACCGCCATGCCGGGGCGCAGCAGGGAGAGGTAGCGCTCGGGCACCGCCAGATCGAGCCGCAGTTTTGCCAGCTCGTCCAGATGCAAGAGCACGTCGCCGCTGTTGACCAGGGCTCCTTCGCTGAGATCGATGAGGCTGACGGTGCCGTCGAAGGGGGCCGCCAGGGTGCGCAGGGAGAGCTCGTAACGGGCCGCATCGACCCGGGCCTGGGCCTGGGCAACAGTCGCCTCCTGCCCCTCCAGCTCCGAGGTAGTGACGGCGCCTCGCGCCACCAGCTTGCGCATGTCACGCAGCTTGCGGGCCTCGTCGCGCACGCTGGCGCTCTGCTCGGCCAGCTCCGCCTGCTGCTTGCCCGCATCCAGGGCGATCAGGGTCTGCCCCTGTTTGACCTGCTGGCCGGAGCTCACCGCGATGGTGGCAATGCGGCCGGTCACCTCGGGACTGATGGCCACGGAGCGATTGGCCGCAAGCTTGCTCACCAGCTTGATGGAGGGCTCGGCCAGGCTCTGCCTGACGGTTTCGGCCCTGATATTGATCTCTCTTGGTGCAGGCTTGCTGGCAGGTTCAGCCTGCCGCAGATGCCAGGCGCCCGCCGCCAGCAATAGAAGAAGAGGGAAAAGCCACAGCCACACGCGCGTTTTCATCACAAGATCCATGCAGTCAAAGAGAGAGGAAGAAGAGATAGCTTCATCAAGGATGGCACCATGTTACCCCCTGACTATGCCGTGACTATGTATAAATGTGACAAAACGTAACAGTCCGGTGAGAAGATCATCAAAAACGCATCTTGTCGGCACGCGCGTCAGGGTTCTGCCTTACACTGATGCCGACTCTCGCCATCTTCCGGTACACCCATGTCCATTCCCTCCCCCGCCTTTGCCAGATACCGATTGCAGTGGCTGCTGCTGGGCCTCGGCCTGCTGCTGTTGCTGCTCGCCCTGCAACATGCGTTTCGCCAGGTTACCGAGATCAACAAGCGTGACACCATCAACGCCGCGACCCAGCTCAGCAGCCAGCACCAGCGGATGGAGACCTTCCTTGAGGCCATGCGCGGCCAGGCGGAGGAGCGCCTGCGCAGCAATCCCCAGTCCGTGCTCTCTCGCCAGCTCTATCAGGCGCTGCAATCCGACGGGGAGCACGGCATCAACCTGGATCGCATCCCCGTCGATCTGCCCCCCGCCCTCATCGGCAACCTGACCGGGCAGGGCCCGCTGCCCCACGACGGCAGCGAGCGGCAAGCCAGAATACATCTCGCCCTCAGCCTCTCCCCCCTGCTCGCCACGGCCAGCAAGCTGCTGGACAGGGACGTGGCCTGGATCTACTTCACCGGTACGGACAATTTCATCTACCTCTATCCCTGGGTGCCATCCAGCCAGTTTCGCTTCGATCCCGTGATTTACAGCAAGGCCTACTGGCAGGAGGCGATGGCCAGGCATCCCCACCTGGAGCACGCCATGCTCTCGCGCCCCTACCAGGATTTTGCCGGACGGGGGCAGATGATCACCCTCTCCCAGCCCATTACCCAGGGCGGCCAGATCATTGGCCTGCTCAGCATCGACATCCAGACCGTCACGCTGGCGCAGACCCTGCACCGCCTCGCCCCCCGGATTGGCACCCTGTTCCTGCTCAACGCCCATCAGCAGATCCTCGCCAGCAGCCAGTCCGGTACCGCGCCGCCCCCGGTCAGGACGGCGCAGTCAGCGGAATATGAGTGGCAACAGGGCGCCTTGCAGCTCGTCTATCCCATCCCGGAGACACCGCTCTCCCTCATCCATCGCATCCCGCTGCTGCCTCTGCTGCAGACGCTGTTGTGGCAATCGGCGACGGCGCTCATCACCATTCTCTGTCTGGTGGTGGCGACCGTCTCCAGCCTGCGTGCCCAGCGCCTCAACCGGCGCCTCAACTACCTGTCGCGCCACGATGCCCTGACCGGCGCCTTCAACCGCCACTACTTCGATGCCTTCGAACACCGCCAGGCCCTGGCAGGCCGCCAACGCATCGGCGCCATCATGTTTGACTGCGATCACTTCAAACAGGTCAACGACCGTTTCGGCCACGGGGTGGGCGATCAGGTCCTCATCCGTCTGGTGCAGCTCTGCCAGTCCCTGCTGACACGGGAGTGCCACCTGATCCGCTGGGGCGGCGAGGAGTTCCTGCTGCTCGTCGCCGATGAAGCGATCCCTCTGGCCCCCTTGGCCGAGCGGCTTCGTCTGTGCATAGCAGAGCATCCCTGGAGCGCCATCGCGGCCGAGCTGAAGGTGACCGTCAGCCTGGGCCACTGTCGTCAATCACCAGCCATCTCCTTGCAGGAGGTGATCCGCCGCGCCGATATCGCCCTCTATCAGGCCAAGGCCAACGGCCGCAATCGCAGCGAAGCGTGGCGGGATGACGGACAGGAGAAGCCGGAGTAAGCTGGACTCCCACTTCATGTCAGGAGACGCAACTGTGTCACGAAAACCCCGTCTGGGATTGGCCCTGGGCAGCGGTGCGGCCCGAGGATGGGCCCACATCGGCATCATCCGTGCCCTGGAGCGACTGGGCGTCAAGCCGGATCTGGTGGCTGGCTGCTCCATCGGCAGCTTTGTCGGCGCCGCCTATGCCGCTGGTGAACTGGACAAGCTGGAGAGCTGGGTGCGCGGCTTCAGCCGCCTGCAGGTCATGGGGCTGCTCGATCCTGCCCTCTCAGGCGGCCTGTTTCGCGGTGACAAGGTGTTTGGCATCGCCGCCGGCCATCTGGGGGATCCCGCCATCGAAAGCCTGCCGCTGCCCTTTGCCTGCGTCGCCACCGAACTCGATACCGGTCGCGAGATCTGGTTGCAGGAAGGGCCGCTTCGCCAGTGTGTGCGCGCCTCCTGCGGCATGCCCGGCCTGCTCACCCCGACCCGGGTGGAGGATCGCTGGCTGGTGGACGGGGCCGTGGTCAACCCGGTCCCCATCTCCCTGGCCCGCGCCATGGGAGCCGAGGTGGTGATCGCCGTCAACCTCAACACCGACATGCACCAGCCCTGGACCGACGAACCGGACGAGCCCGTGCAGGGGGGGCTGCTCAGCCAGTGGTTGAACCGGGGCGAGCGCGAACCCAGTACCCCCGGCATGTGGGGGGTGATGACGGGCTCCATCAACATCATGCAGGAGCGCATCACCCGTGCCCGGATGGCCGGGGATCCCCCCGAGATCCAGCTCTGCCCGCGCCTTGGCAACCTCTCCATCATGGATTTCCACCGCGCGAGCGACGCCATCAACGAGGGGGAAGCCTGTGTCGAGCGCAACCTGGAGCAGCTCAAGGAGGAGCTGTCACGACTCTGCCTGATATGAAGGCATATCGGGGTAAAAGACAAAAAGAGCGCCAATAGGCGCTTTTTTGTTTCTGGCGACGCGGCTCAGAACAGCCCCAGCCCCTTGAGCATCACCACCAGGATCAGCAGCGGCGACACATAGCGGATGATGAAAAACAGGGGCCTGAGGATGGGCAGCGATAGCTTGCCTCCATTGGTCAGCGCCGTCGTCATCCGCTCGAATCCCCATACCCAGCCCACAAAGAGGCAGAGGAAGATGCCGCCAAGGGGCATCAGCACGTTGGAAGAGACGAAGTCGAACAGATCGAAGAAGGTTTTCCCGCCAACCTGCACATCCGCCAGCGTGCTGCTCGAGAGCGCACAGGTCGAGCCGACCGCCCCCAGCACCAGCAGGTTGATCAAGGTTGCCCTTATGCGGCTCATGTGAAAGCGCTCGGAGAGCACCGAGACCGGCACCTCCAGGATGGAGAGCATGGCCCCGGTGGCTGCGATGGCGGAGAGCACGAAAAAGAGCACCATGAAGAGGTGTCCAAACGGGATGCTGGCAAAGACCGCGGGTATGGTGATGAACAGCAGGGAGGGGCCTGCGCTCGGCTCGAAGCCAAAGGCAAACACCGCCGGGAAGATGGCGATCCCCGCCAGCATGGAGACGAAGAGATCCGCGCACATCACTCGTACCGTGGTGAGAGGGATGTGCTGATCATCGCGAAAATAGCTGCCATAGGTCATCATGCAGCCCATCCCGATGGAGAGCTTGAAGAACGCCAGCCCCATGGCCGTCAGCACGACGCCTGCGGTCACCTTGGAGAAATCCGGCGAGAACAGGAAATGCAGTCCTTCGCTTGCTCCGGGCAGAGTCAGGCTGCGCACGCCTATCACCAGCAGCAGGATGAAGAGCAGTGGCATCAACCGCTTGGTGACCGCTTCGATCCCCCTGGAGACCCCCATCAGCAAGATCCCCCCCATCAGGGCCAGCACCAGCCACTGCCAGAGCAGACTCTGCAAGGGATCCGTGATGAGTGAATTGAAGGCAGCACCCGTGACGGCGGGATCGGTGGAGAGGATCTCGCCGCTGGCCGCCTTGAAGATGTAGGCAAACACCCAGGCCGCCACCTCGGAGTAGAACGACATGATGAGGAAGGCCGCGCTCACCCCCATGGCGGCGATCAGCCACCAGGGTTGCCCCTTTGGAGCCAGCTTGATGAGCCCGCTGACCGCATCCGTCCTGGCCTCGCGCCCCAGCATGATCTCGGAGATCATCACCGGCAATCCCACCAGCAGGGTGGCGATGACATAGACCAGCAGAAAACCGGCGCCACCGTTCTCACCGGTCAGATAGGGAAACTTCCAGATATTGCCGAGCCCGACGGCAGACCCCAGGGTCGCGGCCAGCACGCCAAAGGTGCTGGTAAACCCATCTCTGGCTTTGGTAATGGATTGGCTCATCGTTGTCTCGCTGTGTGGATCACCGCCTGAATTAAAAGGGTCGGAGTGTTCCGTGGATTAATCCAGCCCGACAAGATGATTTAGTGAAAATCGCCGTTGACCGCACACAACGCATTATTTAATTAAATAATCATCCATTTTGACAAATAAAAAATGCCGCCTCGAGGGCGGCATTTTTATCAAGGTTGAACTGAATCAAGCCTTGGCAATATCGTCCGGACCGATCTGGCCGATTTCGGCGACTTTCTTGTCAGCCAGCAGCCAGAGGGTGAACTTGTGCAGATCGGGGTGGTGAGCCAGGGCAACCAGGAAGGCGCCTCCGACTTCACGGTAACCCAGTTCATAGTTCTTCAGGGTGGTTGGGGGGACGCCCAGCAGATCGGCAAACTTGGGACGGCTCAGGCCTACCGCTTCGCGGATCTGACGGATCTTCTTGCCAACAGTTACGATATTTGAATTCATGTGTTCCATACTCCGTTCGGCGGATTGACTCCACCTTTATTTTTCGCGACGACTCGTAGTCAAGTGTATCAGTTTTGAACGGACTCGTTATGGTCGAGCCTCTATCTATAATCAGCGTCTTTCGACGACAACCCTTCACAAACCTCGGGGATGGTAATCGCTGCGTCGCCTCAGGTAAACAGTCTCGAAAAGAAACCTTTCTTGTTGCCCGGCCATCCCTCGTATAATTCGCCGGTTATTTCCAAGAGAGTCATCAACATGGCATTTCCCGGCATCATTTCCCGTCTTCATTCCGACCCGGACTCCCTCCCCCGTCAGCTCGCCCAGGGTATGCAGACCCGGGCCGAAGCGTTCTGGCTGCCCATGGCCATGCAGGGGGACGCCACCACCGTGCTGGCGGCCCTCCCGGACAGCTGCAGCCTCTATCTTGAAGGCCAGGCGACGCTTCCCCTGCGCAGCCACGACGGCGTCGTGGCAGAAAACGGCACCCTGGCACTGGGCAATGGTCACACGATGACGCTGGCCAGGGAGAAAGGCGATGGCGGCATCGTGCCGGAAGAAAGCCTCGCCGAGATGGCCCAATGGCTGGAAGCAGGTCATCGGCACTTCATCTGCTCCACCGCCGTCCAGCCCGTGGCGCGGGCCATCCTCAACATCTGGCCTCTCGATCCCTACCTCGCCCGTCACTTCTTGCTCAGTTTCACACCCTTGCTGTGCGAAGCAACTGAGGCGGACTATCTTGCTGTCCTCTCGGTCAGGGCGGGTGACGCCACCCCGCGGCACGCTTGGGCTGAGGCTTATATGAAGCTTGAGAAGAAACTGCATCGCGCCTACTTGGATCACTAATAAATCCCAAGAAACAGCCAGTTATCCCTACGACACAATTTGCCCCATCCCTTATCTGTGAGCTTGATCATGTTTTGAAATGGGCATAAAGTGCGCCACGTCATCGGAATGACGTCGGCTGTTCGTGGCGGAGTATGCATTGTCGACAGTGCAACCCGCACACTTGTGCACCCAGATACGTGCCTCCTGGATGGATCTAGGATCCCTGTTCGCACCAACGTCGTTGGTCGACAGAGCCAGCAGCTTACATAAATTACAAAGTGCGAAGCACGTGAACAACGTGCCATCTCAACGAGGATTATTTTATGATGAAAATGGCTCCTTCCCTGATCGCCATCGCTATGGCCACCATGGGTGCAACTGCAGCTCACGCCGCTGACGACATCTACTTCGGCGCCGGTGTTGGTGCAACTCACTTCAACGGTCTGAACAAGATCGAAGGCGTGAACGTTGGCGAAGAAGATGCGGCTGCTGCCAATGCCTTCGTTGGTTACAACTTCAACGAATACTTCGGTTCCGAGCTGGGCTACCAGTACACCGGCCGTGGCAACACCGACGGCAACCGTTACGAGAGCCAGGGTGCCACCCTGTCCGGTATCGCTCGTCTGCCGCTGGGCAACGATTTCTCCCTGTTCGGTGAAGCTGGCGCCTACTGGGGCCACACCGACGGTCTGGGCACCAGCGATACCAAAGTATCCCCGCTGGCCGGTGCCGGTGTGACCTACAAGGTCAACGACGCGCTGGATCTGCAAGCTCGCTACCGCTACATGTGGGACGTGGCTGACCTGCACGCCGACAACGTACGCTACAAGTCCAACCAGAGCGTTGCGACCCTGGAAGCCGTTTACCACCCGTTCCGTACTTCCTACGTAGCGCCTGCTCCGGCCCCGGTTGTTGAAGAAGCACCGGCCCCGGCTCCGCAAATCGTTGAGAAGAACTTCGCCCTGAACTCCGACGTGCTGTTCGCCTTTGGCAAAGACAGCCTGAAGGCCGAAGGCGTGCAAGCCCTGAACGCTCTGTACCAGCAAATCGTTGAGTTCCAGCCGAAAGACGGCAACGCCGTTGTTGTTGGTTACACCGACCGTATCGGTTCCGACGCTTACAACCAGAAGCTGTCTGAAGCTCGTGCCCGCACCGTTGCCAACTTCCTGGTCAGCAAGGGTATGGCTGCCAGCAAGGTTGCCATCGAAGGTCGCGGCGCAGCCAACCCGGTCACCGGCACCAAGTGTGACGGCGTCAAGGCCAAGGCTCAGCTGATCTCCTGCCTGGCTCCGGACCGTCGCGTAGAAGTTCGCGTATCCGGCGTACAAGAAGTTCAAAAGTAATCTGACTTCGCTCAGGTAACGTAAAAAAGGGGATGCCACGGCATCCCCTTTTGCTGTCTCTCTCCTCCCCCCAGCGACACTCTCTGTCTCACCTTTTCTCCCCTTTACCCCCGTATTGCGGCCCCGCGACACCGGTGTCGGCGCTGCATATCTGTGCAGAAACTTGATCACGCTGATTCAAAAGAATACAGTAGCAACGCTTGTAAGACATTGGATGAACTATTAAAAGTGCTCAGTGCCCGGTTAGTTGTCCATGGAGAAACAGCTTCATGAGAATCCAGGTTTCCATCCATTTTTTATTCAAGCCGTCCGTGATCCGCTCACGGTGTCGCACATGAAGTGTCATCTGCGACCGGTATAACAAAGAGTGCGCAGTACGCCCATAGCACGGCAACTCAACGAGGATAAAACGATGAAAATGAAAATGGCACCAACCCTGATTGCTCTGGCCATTGCAGCCATGGGAACCACCACCGCTCAGGCGGCCGACGACTGGTACACGGGTATGGGTGCAGGTTGGGCCTATGGCCACGACTTGGATACCTTCGGCCAGGATGCTGACAAGGACGCCACCGCGCTCTCCCTGTTCGGCGGTTACAACTTCACCGAGAACTTTGCCGCCGAGCTCGGCTATCTCTATGCCGGCAAGGCCGGCGTCGATGGCGTCGACTTCAAGACCCAGGGTGCCACCCTGTCCGGTATCGCACGCCTGCCCATGAATGACATCTTCTCCGTCTTCGCCGAAGGGGGTGCCTACTTCAACCACGTCAACGGCAATGGCCAGAGCGACAACGGCACCTCGCCGCTGGCGGGTCTGGGTCTGACTGCCAAGCTCTCCGACCTTATCGACCTGCAGGCCCGCTACCGCTACATGTGGGATCTGGGTGACGATCAGAAAACCTGGAAAACCGACATGAGCGTCGCCACCCTGGAACTGGTGATGCACCCGAACCGCACCACCTATGTGGCCCCGGCCCCGGCACCGGCTCCCGAGCCGGTTCCCGAACCCGTCATGGTCGACAAGAACTTCTCCCTGAGCTCGGACGTGCTGTTTGCCTTCGGCAACTCCACCCTGAAGCCGGAAGGGGCTGCTGCGCTCAACACCCTGTATCAGCAGATCGTCGACGTCCAGCCGAAAGATGGCAGCGCCGTGGTGGTGGGTTACACCGACCGCATCGGCTCCGATGCCTACAACCTGAAGCTGTCTGAAGCCCGTGCCCGCACCGTGGCCGACTTCCTGGTTGGCAAGGGTCTGCCGGCTGGCAAGGTATCCATCGAAGGTCGTGGTGAAGCCAACCCGGTCACCGGTACCCAGTGTGACGGCATCAAGGCCAAGGCTCAGCTGATCGCCTGCCTGGCACCGGATCGCCGCGTCGAAGTCCGCGTCACCGGCGTACAGGAAGTGCAGCAATAAGAGGTTGACCACCTGTTGCAAAAAGGGGCCATTCCGGCCCCTTTTTTAATGCCCGCACGGCACCACCAACGCGGGCCGCCCACCTGCCTGCCCCACCGATTCTCCATACAGATGCGTCACTTAAATGGTTAAAGCGCTCACATCGCCTATACATAATGTTGGCTATACATAGCAAAGGGCTGGGAGCCCTATAACACCCAACATCGACGAGGATACGCGATGAACATAAGACTGAAACCTGTGTGGATTGCATTGGCACTGGCGACGAGTGCCGCCCAGGCGGCACCTGTTCACGACTGGTATGTGGGGGCTGGGGGTGGCTGGGCCTTTGCCCATGACATCGATGATTTCAGCCAGGACGTCGGCAAGGACGCAACCGCCATCAACGCCTTTGTCGGCTACAACTACAACGAGAATCTGGGGGCAGAGCTCGGCTACCTCTCCACCGGTGACTGGGATATTGCCGGCCAGGACTTCAACAGCAAGGGGGCCATCCTGTCGGTCATTGGCCGTTTGCCGCTGGGGGACATCTTCTCTGTCTTTGCCGAAGGGGGCGGTTATCTCTATCACGTCGACTCCATCAACGGGGGAGATGACAATCTGGCTCCCCTGGCGGGTCTGGGCCTGACCGCCAGACTGAGCGACTGGGTAGACATCCAGACCCGCTACCGCTACATGGTGCGAGTCGGGGACGATCCTGACAACGACAAGGTGGGCAGCGGTACCAAACGCTGGGTCAGCGACATCAGTACCGCCACCATCGAGCTGGTGCTTCACCCCAATCGCACCGTCGCCGCAGTGCCGGTGGCCGCGCCTCTGGTCGTGGCACCGCCGCCCCCGGCTCCCGAGCCGGTGGATCAGACCTTCAACCTGAGTTCGGATGTGCTGTTTGCCTTTGGCAAGGCGGAGCTCAAACCGGAGGGGATGCAGGCACTCGACGCCCTCTACCAGCAGATCGTCGACGTCAAACCCAAGGATGGCAACGCCATGGTGATGGGCTACACCGACCGCATCGGCTCGGATGCCAACAACCAGGCACTGTCGGAGGCCCGTGCAAGCACGGTCGCCAACTTCCTGATTGGCAAGGGGCTGCCCGCAGACAAGGTGAGCATCCAGGGCAATGGCGAGAGCAACCCGGTCACCGGCACCCAGTGTGATGCCATCAAGGCCAGGGCTGCCCTCATCGACTGCCTGGCCCCGGATCGCCGGGTCGAAATCCGGGTCACCGGTGTCAGCAATCCCGCCGAGCCCGCCCCCGCCGAGCAACCGGCACAATAACCTCCTCTTCCTTCACAGCCGTGCACAAAAAAGGGATGCCGAGGCATCCCTTCTGCATGTCTGTCCCCTTGGGATCAGAAGGAAGTACGACGATAGCGGCGGTACTCGGGGCGCCAGAAGTTCGCCTCGATGGCCTGATCGATCACATCATCGGGGGTCTGCACCGCCTTGCCCTGCAACATGGCGGTCTTGGCCACCATCTTGGCGATGTAGCGGGAGACCTGATGGATGTCCGCCAGATCCGGCAGCAAGGAGCCCTCTTCCCCCTTCACCAGGGGTGAACAATCCGCCAGGGCACGGCTGGCCGACATCAGCATGGCATCGGTCACCCGGTTGGCACCGGAGGCGATCACCCCAAGGCCGATCCCCGGGAAGATGAAGGAGTTGTTGCACTGGGCGATGACGTAGCGCTTGCCTTTGTACTCCACCGGTGCGAACGGGCTGCCGGTGGCGACCAGCACCTGGCCGTCGGTCCAGCGAATGAGATCCGCCGGGGTGGCTTCCACCCGGGAAGTGGGGTTGGAGAGCGGGAAGATGATGGGACGGGCACAGTGCTTGTGCATGGTCTTGACCACTTCTTCGGTGAAGAGGCCGGGCTGGCCGGAGACCCCGATCAGGATGTCCGGGCGACCGTGTTCCATCACCTCCAGCAGGGAGATGTTGTCCCCCACCGGCCACTCCTTGATCCGCTCGATCGGCTGGGAGAGCTTGCGCTGGAAGTCGAGCTGGTTGGGGATCTTGTCGGTGATGAGACCGAATCGATCCACCATGAAGACCCGGCCCCGCGCCTCGGCGTCGGTCAGCCCTTCGGCCTTCATCTGCGCCACGATCTGCTCGGCGATGCCGCACCCGGCACTGCCCGCCCCGAGGAAGGCGACCCGCTTCTCGGAGAGCTTGGCACCGGAGGCCTTGCAGGCGGCGATGAGGCTGCCCAGGGTCACCGCGGCGGTCCCCTGAATGTCATCGTTGAAGCAGCACAGCTCATCCTTGTAGCGGTTGAGCAGCGGGGTGGCATTGCCCTGGGCGAAATCCTCGAACTGCAGCAGGATGTCCGGCCAGCGGCGCTTGACCGCCTGGATGAAGGCGTCGACGAACTCGTCGTACTCTTCGCCGGAGATGCGCGGATGGCGCCACCCCATGTAGAAGGGGTCGTTCAGCAACTGCTGGTTGTTGGTGCCCACATCCAGCACCACCGGCAGGCAGTAGGCCGGGGAGATGCCGCCACAGGCGGTGTAGAGGGAGAGCTTGCCGATGGGAATGCCCATGCCGCCGATGCCCTGATCCCCGAGGCCCAGGATGCGTTCGCCATCGGTGACCACGATCACCTTGACGTTCTGCTTGGTGGCGTTTTGCAGCATGTCATCGAT
>ERZ941706.491-NODE-491-length-12668-cov-3.770554_pt1 | contig 12668 bp, 15 predicted proteins | sample MGYA00521232_ERZ941706 | MGnify/ENA primary metagenome ERZ941706 (study PRJEB32759, sample SAMN07749893) | skin metagenome | biome: transportation; feature: city; material: polyester macromolecule | host: Homo sapiens | place: Hong Kong:ER line | collected...
CTGCAGCATCGCGGGGATGCGCGCGCAGACATCCGGCGGGGTCTGGTAGATGACGCCGAGCACGAACTTCACCCGGCGGTGCGGCCGCTGGCTGATGTTGCGCAGATCGCGGTCGAGCAGCTTGCTGTTCGATACGATCACTTCCTCGCCGGTGAAGGCGCGCAGCCGGGTGGTCTTCATGCCGATATTCTCGACCGTGCCCTGTTTCCCGTCGGCGAATTCGACCGTGTCGCCCTTGCGGAACGGCTTGTCGAAGATGATCGAGATGGCCGCGAACAGGTCGGAAAAAATGCCCTGCGCGGCAAGGCCGATGGCGATGCCGCCGACGCCGAGGCCCGCGACGATGCCGGTCACGTTCACCCCCAGATTGTCGAGGATGACGATCGCCGCGATAGCGAAGACGACGAAGGTGACGAAGACGCGGATGAGCGTGGTCGCGGTCTTCAGCGTCTCATGGCCTTCGGTTTCGCGCGCGGTGCGCCGCTCGACGAGGCCCAGCAGCACCTCGCGCGCCCAGATCGCCATCTGCAGCGCAACCGCGACGATGAAGAGGACGTGGACGATGCGGGCGAGGGCCGGCGGGGTCTGCGCATAGCCCGCGACCAGCTCGGCGGCGACCATGACCCGGAAGAAGCGCGTGGTGCGTGCGACCGCGCGGCCGAGGATGGCGCGCCAGCCGGTCAGATCCTCGCGCCGCGCGATATAGCGCCGCGCGCCATGCTGGACGAGGCTCAGCACCGCGAAGATCAGCGCGGCGACGCCGACCGCGATGGCGACTTCCAGCCAGTGGGCGGTGATCCACGCGCCGAAAGCTTCGAACCACTGGTTGATGCGCTCGGTCCCCTCGGCCAGCCGCGCGCGGCTTTCCTCCGGGGTGATCGGTCGGGTCATGGTCGCTCCTTCGGGTCGGGACATGCCAAGAGCGAGCGGGAACGGGAAGCGGTTCCGTTACGGGGGCGGCATGGCGAGCCCTTCGCTAGGGCTGAAGCGATCTCTCGGGGGAGGCAAGCCGGAAGGCAGCCGCACACCCCTGTTTCAGGACGGTTGCGGGTCCGCCCGGTCCGTGCGCGCCGCGCGCCGCGCCGGCGTCGCTTCCCCGCGCACCCGGCGATGGCAATAGGTGTCGAGGCCGATCTGCATGCCGACGAGCATGTAGACGAAGGGCTGGAAGGCGATGCCGACGAAGATCGAGCCGACCAGATAGACGATCTCCGCCGATTGCAGCGCGAGCGCGAGCGGGGCGATCCAGTCTTCGTCCATGTGGCCGGCGGCAACGCGGCGGCGGTGGCGACGGCGCACCGCTTCCATCCGGCACACGCCGCCGACATGGATTATCAACCAGACGAACAGGCCGAAAAAGCCGTTTTCGCCCAGCATCTCGAAATAGCTCGAATGATAGGCACGGCCTTCGTCGACGATCTCCAGCGTGTCGCGCTCGCCGGTGTCGAAGCCGTTGTCGTCGGTCTGCACCAGCTCGTAGCGCAGCTTGTTCTGCTTGTAGGCGTCGAAGCCGCCGCCGAGCGGATTGTCCTTCACATAGTCCCAAGTCCAGGCCCAGACGGCGAGGCGGGTCGAGGCGCTTTCGTCGGCCTTGTAGTTCTGGATGGTGTCCATCCGCTGGGTGAAGGCGGTCGGCAGAAAGGGGATGGTGACCGCGCCCAGCGCCGCGATCCCCCCCAGATAGAGCAGCCGCCGCTTCGTGAAGCGCAGCGCGAGCAGCCCCAGCACCGCGATGCAGACCAGCCCGGTGCGCGCCTGCGTGCCGATGGGGATGAGCAGGCAGGCGAAAATGAGCGCGAGCGCATAAAGCTGCACCCGCCGGTCGGGCAGCGGAAAGATCGTCCCGAACCGTGCCAGCCAGACGATCAGCGGAATGAGCGCGATCGCGACGCAGCTGATGATGCTGCCTTCGTAAAGACCGGTGTTGTTGTCGACGAGCAGGACGAGCGCGCCATAGCCGCCGCCGGATGCCAGCGTCTTGATGCCGCCGGTGACGATCAGCGCGCTCGCCGACAGCACCATGGTAAGCGCCAGCGCCTCGATGCGCAGCCGCGTGCGCAGGGTAAGCGGCAGGAAGATGGCGAAGACCAGCGCCTTCCACACCCAGTCCCACTTGGCCAGCGCATCGACCGGCACGTCCGCGTTGAACGTCGTGTATCCGCAGTAGAGGAGCAGCGCGAGCATCCAGAACTGGCGCGGCGCGACGCGCACGTCGCGCTTGTCGTCGGCAATCAGCCAGCCGCCGAGCGCAAGCAGGAACATGATGAGCGACACCTGCAGCGCGTTGAGCAGATAATAGCTCAGCCGCTGCGGCGCGACGATGTCGATATAGGCATAGGCGAGGGTGAACAGGAAGGGACGGCGCAGCCCCCACGCCGCCATCAGCCCCAGATAGCCGAGGAAGAAGAGATCACGCACCGCGCGGCCCCCTTGACGCCGCCCGCTGCGCACGGCGGGCCGATCCGCGATCGCCCGGGTCGGCCGATGCAGGCGGGACCGGCGGCGCGGGCGGCGGCTCCGTATCGAGGTCGTCGCGCCGCCACAGCCGCCAGAAGGCGAGGATCAGCAGCACATGGCTGAGCAGGATGGAGAAGTTGTCGATCATCGCCGCCCGCTCCCTTCCTGTTCCCGATCCGGCATCACGCACCCGGCAAGGCCCCTATCGGGCGGGGTGCAGTCGCGATAGGGACCTACGCGCAGTGGGTTGAGGCGGTGTTAACCAGCGGTGGTTCAGGGAAGCGCGCGACATGAAGGCGATCCTCCATCTCCTCGACCACAGCCTGCCGCTGCAAAGCGGCTACACCTTTCGCACGCGTGCCATTTTGAAGGCGCAGCTGGCGTCGGGCTGGATGGTCGAAGGGCTGACGGGCCTCCGCCAGTATCAGAACGGCATGGTACCCGGTCCGGATCATGAAAGCGTCGACGGGCTCGCCTTCTGGCGCACGCCGCGCGCGGCCTGGCCGGTGCCGCTGGTCGGGGAACTGCGCGAGGTGCTCGCGCTTGCCGAGCGGGCGGTCGCGGTGCGCCGGCAGTTTCCCTATGCGCTGATCCATGCCCATTCGCCGGTGCTGAACGGGCTTGCCGGGCTGATCGCCGCCCGGCGCACCGGCGTGCCGTTTCTATACGAAATCCGTGCCTTCTGGGAGGATGCGGCGGTCGGCAACGGCACCGGGCGCGAAGGCAGCATGCGCTATCGCGCGACCCATGCACTCGAAAGCTTCGTATGCCGCCATGCCGATGCGGTCGCGGTGATCTGCGAAGGGCTTAAGCGCGATCTGGTCGGCCGGGGCATCGCGGAGGACAAGATTTTCGTGTCGCCCAACGGCGTCGACATGGAGCTGTTCGGAACGCCGCCCGCACGCGACACCGCACTTGCGGCCGAACTCGGCCTCGGCGCACGGCCCGTGCTCGGCTTCATCGGCAGCTTCTACGATTATGAAGGGCTCGACGACCTGATCGCCGCCATGCCGCTGCTGGCCGCAGCGGGGGCGGATGCCGACCTGCTCCTTGTCGGCGGCGGCCCGCGCGAGGCCGCGCTGCGCGAAGCGGCGACGGCATCGTCCGCCGCGGCCCGCATCCATTTCGTCGGCCGGGTGCCGCACGGCATGGTCGATCGCTATTATTCGCTGATCGACGTGCTGGTCTATCCTAGGAAAAGAATGCGCCTCACCGATCTTGTCACGCCGCTGAAACCGCTCGAGGCCATGGCGCAGGGCAGGCTGGTGGCGGCTTCGGACGTCGGTGGCCACCGCGAGCTGATCGCCGACGGCGACACGGGCGTCCTGTTCGCGCCGGATGATCCGGCCGCGCTGGCGGCGGGGGTCGCGGCGCTGATCGGCGATTCGGGCAGCTGGGGGCCGATGCGCGAACGGGCGCGCGCCTTCGTCGAGCGCGAGCGCGACTGGGGCCGCAATGTCATGCGCTACGGCCCGGTCTATGACCGGCTGGTCGATGGCGCGCGGGCGCAGCGCCCGGCAATCACGACGGGGGCGTCGCTATGAACCGTACCGAACGCGCGATGATGGTCCGCATGGGGCTGCTGCTGCTCGCGGCGCTGGGGCTGGCGATGGCGATCATGCTGCTGCCGCTCGCACCGGTCGAGGCGCTGATCGGTGCCAGCGGATTCGACGAGATGGTGCCCGCTGCGGCCCCGCCGCTCGGCATGACGGCGCGGGCAATCGTGGCGCTCGCCGTTTCGTTGACCCTGTTTCTGTTCGGCATCGGGCCGTTCGTGGTGCGCGGTGCGGCGCGCCCCATCCGGCCGCGCGCAGCCCGCGCCGCGCGGTCGGAGGGCGGCACGATCGCCGCGAAGGATTCAGGTGGGGTGCTCGGCTGGCTGCGCGACCGGATGGATCGCGATCCCGCTTCGGCCGGGGACGGTGAAGCGCCGCCGCCGCGCCTGCGCGCCGCCGACCGGCATCCCGACGCTCCCGCGCGCGCGCCGCTCCGTGCGGGCCGCGACCTTGCCGATACCGAACCGCTGCCACCGCCCCTGCCCGAGGGCGAGGTGCCGCCCGTCGCGATCCGGCGCGGGATCGCACAGCCGGCCGATGGCGCCGTGACCACCGGGGCGACCGGTGCCGCAGGACAGCCCGAACCGGCGCCCGGCGACCTGCTGGCGCTGGCCGACCGGCTGGCTTCGGCGATCGACACCCATGGCGCCGCTGCCCGTGCGCGGCTGATGAGCCGCCGCACCGCCCCGGTGCCGCCCCCGCCGATCCCGCCGAAGCTCGACGAAAGCCTCGACGAGGCGCTCGACGCCGCGCTGCGCACACTGGACAACAAGGGCCGCTGAGCTCGCACCGCTGGCCGCCGCGTCGTCCCCGTTCCCCGTCATCCCGGCGAACGCCGGAATTGCGGAGCAGCTTGGCTCACCCGTCGGCGACAGTCAGCGCATGCACCGTGAGCAGCGGCGCCGCTTCGGTCCCGCCCGCCGCCTGCACCGACACCTCGATCGCGACATGGCCGGGCAGCGCGAACTCATGCTCGGGCAGCAGCGCCGCCAGCCGCGCGGGCAGCAGCGCCGCATCCTGCCCTTCGCAGGCATAGACCAGCCGATGCCCAGCCCCCTCGAAGGTCGCACTGCGCCAAGGCCGCTCGCAATGCGCGAGGAGGGTGAGCGCCCCGCCGGCGAGCGCCCGTATCGCCCCGTCGAGCTGCCGCGCCGGCGCCGCGAGGCGAGGAGCCGGGACAGGCACCAGGTCGGTCGCGGGGGTCATTGTCCGTCTCCGCGCATGAAGGCGCGCAGCCGCGCAATGGTGCGCGGCCCCGGTTGGCGCCCGCGCCGCATGTCGTGGACCATGCGCGGATCGCGCAACGCCAGCCGCCCGAATTTGGTCGGCGGCATCGCCTTCGCCGCCAGATATTTTTCGACTTCCCGCAAGATTTCCATCGCCAGCCTCCCGCGACTCGATTAGAACGAAACAGGAACATAGCTGATAGGCAAAATCCTACTTGTCTAGGATTATTCCTATCGGCAGGATGGCGGCATGGGACAGGCGAGCGGACCATCGGGGGAAGACCCACGCGCCGCGCTCGAACGGCTGGCAGTCGCGGCGGGGGCCGATTATGCCGCGCTCTCGCGGTTGATTGGGCGCAATCCCGCCTACATCCAACAATATATGAAGCGCGGCACGCCCCGGCGGCTTGCGGAGGAGGACCGGCGCACGCTCGCGCGCTTCTTCGGCGTCGATGAGGGCTTGCTGGGCGCGCCGCCCGCCGCCGTCGCGGCGTCGCCGCTGGTGCCGGTGCCGCGCCTTGCCGTCGCCGCCTCGGCGGGGCCGGGGGCGCTGGTGGGGGAGGAGGCCGCGCTCGGCGCGCTCGGCTTCGACCCCGCCTGGCTGAAGGCGCGCGGCTGGCGGGCGGAGCGGCTGAGCATCCTCACCGCCGAGGGCGATTCGATGCAGCCGGTGCTGCACGACGGCGACACACTGCTGTGCGAGGCGGTGGCGGGCGGACGCTGGCGGGAAGGCATCCATGTCCTGCGCATGGACGGCGCGCTGCTGGTCAAGCGCGTCGCCCCCGGCCCCGGCGGCACGCTCGCCGTCACCAGCGACAACCCCGCCGCCGCCCGCTGGCCTGCCTGCCCGCTGGAGGAGGTCGAACTGATCGCGCGGGTGGTCTGGGTGGGGCGGACGCTGGGCTGAGGCTTGCCCGCGCGCCTGCCGCCCGCCACATGAGAGTCATGACCCAACCGCCGCTCAAAGCCGTCATCGTTCCCGTCACGCCGCTGCAGCAGAATTGCACGTTGTTCTGGTGCACCGCGACGATGCGCGGGGCGTTCGTCGATCCGGGCGGGGAACTGGCGAAGCTGAAGGCGGTTGCGGCGGAACAGGGGGTGACGGTCGAGAAGATCCTGATCACCCACGGCCATATCGACCATTGCGGCGAAGCGGGGATTTTGGCCGAGGAGCTCGGCGTGCCGATCGAGGGGCCGCATGAGGACGACCGCTTCTGGATCGCGCGGCTCGGCGAGGACGGGGCGCGCTTCGGCGTGAACGGCCGGACGTTCGAGCCCGATCGCTGGCTGATGCAGGGCGACAGCGTGGCGGTGGGAAACCTCACGCTCGACGTCATCCACTGCCCCGGCCATACCCCCGGCCATGTCGTCTTTCATCACGCGCCGTCGAAGCTGGCGCTGGTCGGCGACGTGCTGTTCCAGGGCTCGATCGGGCGCACCGACTTTCCGCTCGGCAACCATGGCGACCTGATCGCGTCGATCACCGGGCGGCTGTGGCCGCTGGGTGATGCGACAACCTTCGTCCCCGGACACGGCCCGACCAGCAATTTCGAGCATGAACGGCGCACCAACGGCTTCGTCGCGGACGCGGTACTGGCGCGGGGATAGGCAGCCCTCCTGGCGCAGTGCCCACCCCGCTGCGCTGGCCCCGCCTTGCGGCACAGCACGCTCCACTGCCCCTCCCGCCTGCGGCAGGGTTGGGAGTGGCACGCCGCCGATGCGGTTCGCCCGGCCTTGCATGCGGCCCGGAAATCGCTATAGGCGCTCGCTCATCCGACGGACCGCAACTGGGTTCACGGGGATGGCGGGCGCGGTCAGCGCCGCTTCTCTCCGGGGGCGCGGCTGTTCCGTCGCAGGCGAATCACTCCGGTAAACAGGTGCCGCAATGGCTGTCCCCAAGCGTAAAACATCTCCGTCGAAGCGCGGCATGCGCCGCAGCCACGACGCGCTCACCCCCATGGCCTATCAGGAATGCGGCAATTGCGGCGAGCTGAAGCGCCCGCATCACCTCTGCACCGCGTGCGGCCACTACAACGGCCGCGAAGTCCTGCCCGCCGCCCTGTAAGGGGCTGCGGCGCGCACGATCAGTGACCGACCCTAGCCCCCGCCAGCCCGTCATCGCGATCGACGCGATGGGCGGGGACCACGGCGCGGACACCATTGTGGCAGGCGTGGCCGAGGCCGCGGCCCGCTTCACCCATTTCCGCTTTCAGCTCCACGGCCGCCAGGATGCGATCCACGCCGCGCTGGCCCGCCATGCAGGGCTCGCGGCGCAGGTCAGCGTGCATCATGTGGACGGGATCGTCGAGGCCGAGGAGCGGGTCGCCGCCGCGCTCCGCAAAGCGCGGACCAGCTCGATGGGCTGCGCGATCGAGGCGGTGAAGACCGGCGGCGCCGACGCCGCGTTGTCGGCGGGCAACACCGGAGCGCTGATGGCCATCGCCAAGCTGTCGCTGCGGACCATGCCGGGCATCGACCGGCCCGCGCTCGCCGCGCTCATCCCGACGCTCGCCGAGCATGACTGCGTGATGCTCGACCTTGGCGCGAACACCGAATGCGACGCGCGCAACCTAGTCCAGTTCGCGGCGATGGGTGCCGCCTACAGCCGTATCCTCTACGGCTTCGACGCGCCGCGCACGCGCATCCTCAACATCGGGACCGAGGAGCAGAAGGGCACCGACGAAATCCGCGATGCCGCAGCCCTGCTCCGCGCGGCCAGCCATCTGCCGCTCGATTTCCAGGGCTTCACCGAGGCCGACAAGCTGTCGCGGGGCGATGTCGATGTCGTCGTCACCGACGGCTTTTCGGGGAATATCGCGCTGAAGGCGGTCGAAGGCGCGGCACGCTTCGTCGGCGACCTTCTGAAGCGCAGCTTCATGTCCTCGCTGCGCTCCAAGCTCGGCTTCCTGATCAGCCGTCCGGCGACCGAGCTGCTGCGCCACCATCTCGACCCCAACAATCACAACGGCGCGGTCTTTCTGGGCCTGAACGGCGTGGTGGTGAAAAGCCACGGCGGGGCCAACGCCGCAGGCATTGCCAACGCCATCGCCAAGGCGGCGCGGCTGGTCGAGGCGCGGATTGCCGACCGCATCGCCGAGAGCCTCGCGCAGATCGAGACGCCGATGCGCGTCGAAGCCGTGGCCGAACGGGCGTGACCCGCCGCGCGGCGATACGGGGGACCGGCGCCGCGCTGCCCGCGCGTCGCGTCGCCAATGCCGAGCTTGCCGCCGAGGTCGACACCAGCGACGAATGGATCGTCGAGCGCACCGGCATCCGTTTCCGCCATATTGCCGGCGAGGGCGAGACGACCGCGACGCTCGCCGCCGATGCCGCGCGCGCCGCGCTGGCCGCCGCGAACATGGCGGCATCCGACATCGATCTGATCGTCGTCGCGACTGCCACCCCCGACCAGACATTTCCCGCGACGGCGACAATCGTCCAGCATCTGCTCGGTCATCCGGGCGGGGTCGCCTTCGACGTGGCGGCGGTGTGCTCCGGCTTTCTTTACGCGCTGTCGGTCGCCGAAAGCATGATCCGCGCGGGCTCGGCGGAGCGGGCGCTGGTGATCGGCGCGGAGACCTTCAGCCGCATTCTCGACTGGCAGGACCGCACCACCTGCGTGCTGTTCGGCGACGGCGCAGGCGCGGTGGTGCTGGAGGCCGAAGAGGGGGGCGCGGGCGTGCTTGCCTGCCGGCTTCATGCCGACGGGCGGCACAATGAGCTTCTCTATGTCGATGGCGGACCGTCGACGACGCAGACCGTCGGGCATCTGCGGATGAAGGGGCGCGAGGTGTTCCGTCATGCGGTCACCAATCTGCATGACGCGACGATCGAGGTGCTGGAAGGGGCCGGGGTTGGCATCGGGGAGGTCGACTGGGTCGTGCCGCACCAGGCCAATGCGCGGATCATCGATGCGACCGCGCGCAAGCTCGGCCTCGATCCCGCGCGCGTCGTCGTGACGGTGGACATGCATGCCAATACCAGCGCGGCGTCGGTGCCGCTCGCGCTCGACACGGCGATGCGCGACGGGCGCATCCGCCCCGGCCAGCTCGTGGTGCTGGAAGCGATGGGCGGCGGCTTCACCTGGGGCGCCGCGCTCGTCCGTGTCTGATCGGAACCTGGCCCGTTTGCCAAGCGCCGTCGAAATGTTTATCGATTGCGCCGGTGGGGGTTGGGCGCGCGAACGTGCGTCCGTGGCAGCATGAGAATGGGGGAAACCCCGGGGGGACAAGGGGGAATGGTGCAAGCTGGTACTTTGACCCGGGCAGATATCGCCGAAGCGATACACCGGGAAACGGGACTGTCGCGTGCGGACGGCGCCCGGCTGGTCGAATCCATCATGTCGCGGATGACCGACGCGCTGGTCCGCGGCGAAAATGTGAAGATTTCCGGCTTCGGCACCTTCGTGCTGCGCGACAAGGGCGAACGCGTCGGCCGCAATCCCAAGACCGGGATCGAAGTCCCGATCGCCCCGCGCCGGGTCCTCACCTTCCGCGCAAGCCAGCAGCTGCGCGCACGGGTCGCTCCCCCGGCCAAGGTGTCCGCCCAGTCGTGAGTGCCGTGCCGGGAGCATCCGAAGGCTTCCGCTCGATCGGTCAGCTGGCCAGCGACCTCGGGGTCAAGCCGCACATCCTGCGCTATTGGGAAGAACAGTTCCCGATGCTCCGGCCGTTGAAGCGCGCGGGCGGCCGGCGGCATTACCGGGCAGAGGATGTGACGCTGCTTCGGCTTATCCACCGGCTGGTGGTGGTCGAGGGCTATACGCTGCGCGGCGCGCGGGCAGCGATCGAGGCCGACCGTCGCAGCCGCCCCGCCGCGCCGCTCGCGCCGCCCGTGGTGACCAAGCGGATGGGCGAGGCGTCGCCCGCGCTGCCTCTCGCGGAACTTCGCACGCTGCGCGACCGGCTGGCCAGCGCGCTGGCGGACGCCTGATCGTTCAGCGCAGGGCGCGGGCGTAGATGAGGTCGGGCATGGCGATGTCGCCGAGCTGAAAGCAGGTCTCGCCGATCTCGGCAAAGCCGTGGCGCTCGTACAGCCGCCGCGCGCCGTGGTTCTGCGGATAGACGGCGAGCAGCATCCGGTGCGCGCCGGCGGCAGTTGCGCGGGCGAGCGCGGCTTCGACCTGCCGGCCACCCTCGCCGCGTCCCTGCCAGCCGGCGAGGAGGTAAAGCCGCATCAGCTCGGCATCGTCCGGCCCCGCGCCTTTCAGCCGTGCGGGCACGCGCAGCACCACGAGCCCGACCGGCGCGCCGAGCGGAGTCTCGCCGATCCGCACCGCCACACCCGGCTCGCCAAGCAGCGCGGCCCAGGCTGTAGTGGTCTGCGTCTCCTCCAGATAGGCAAGCAGCGCCGGGCCGGGATGGTCGTGCGCAAAGGCTTCGAGGAAGGCGGCGGAGTTCAGCCGGGCGAGCGCGGCGGCATCGGCCGGCCCGGCGTCGCGCCAGGCGATCGGGGTCACTCGTCGGGACCGAGCGCGGGGTCGAGGTCGCGCGGCCGGACGAAACGGGTCAGCGCGGCGCTGCCGGTATCGACGTCCGCCCAGCAGGCCGCCGGACAGTCGAGCACCGCGATCGCCGCGGTGGGATATTTCACCTCCACCTCGGCGCGCAGCCCTTCCGCGCTGTCAGGCACCAGATCGAGAACCAGGTCCTCCAGCCCCGGATTATGCCCCGCCAGCAGCAGCGTGTCGGCCCCCGTGCCGCCATGTTCGCGCACCAGATCGAGCAGGGTTACCGACGAGGCGAGATAGGCGCGCTGTTCCCATTGCGGTTCGGGCATCGCGCCATAGCCGCCCGCAAAGCCGGCCAGCGTCTCCCTCACCCGCACCGCCGGGCTGGCAACCAGCCGGTCGAAGGCCAATCCCTCGCGCGCAGCCCATTGGCCCATGGTGCGCGCCGCCCTGTGCCCGCGCGGGTTGAGCGGCCGGTCGAAATCGCGCGGCACGCTGTCGTCCCAGCTCGACTTGGCATGGCGCAGCAGGATGAGCGTGGGCACCGTGATCCTCTCTTCCGACGTTCAGCCGGGGTCGGCCGGCACCTGCCCCAGATCGGCGGGAGAAGAAAGACCCTGCCGCACCGCATCGACCGCTTCGTCCAGCGACACGCGCCGCACCGGCGTTCCGGGCGGAAAGGCGGCAATCAGGCGTGAGGGCATGGCGGGCGACAGGATGACGAAGCGGCCCCGGTCTTCCGCGCGGCGGATCAGCCGGCCGAACCCCTGCGCCAGCTTGCCCCGGATGATGCGGTCGTCATAGGCCTGCCCGCCCCCGGCGAGGCGGCGCGCGCGGTGGAGGATCGACGGCTTCGCCCAAGGCACGCCTTCGAGGATGACGAGCCGCAGCGATTCGCCCGGCACATCGACGCCGTCGCGCAGCGCATCGGTGCCGAGCAGGCTGGCGTGCGGATCGTCGCGGAAGATGTCGACCAGAGTGCCGGTATCGATCGGGTCGACATGCTGGGCGAGCAGCGGCAGGCCCGACCGCGCCAGCCGGTCGGCGATGCGCGCGTGGACGATGCGCAGGCGCCGGATCGCGGTGAACAGGCCGAGCGCGCCGCCCCCCGACGCCTCGATCAGCCGGGCATAGGCCCCGGCGAGCGCCGCCATGTCGCCACGCGGCACGTCGGTGATGACCAGCACTTCGGCCTGCGTCGCATAGGCGAAAGGGGAGGGGAGGCTGAGCGTTTCCGCCGCTACCCCCGCCTGCGCCGCGCCCGCACGGGCCAGCGCGGCGGTCCAGTCGCCGCCGTCGGTCAGCGTCGCCGAAGTGACGAGCAGGCCGTGCGCGGGCTTGATCACAGTCTCGGCGACGGGGCGCATCGGGTCGAGCCAGTGGCGGTGAAGGCCGACATCGATTTCGCGCCCCTCGATCCGGTCGAGCGCGAACCAGTCGACGAAATCGGGGTCGGCCGGCCCCGCGACGCGCGCGAGCAGGCTCGCCCAGGCCGCGAGCAGGTCGCCGCGCCAGCCGAGCGCGCTGACCGCCCCCTCGACCCGCGCGCGCGCCGCCCCGTCGAGCCAGTCGGGCGGATCGGCGAGCAGTGCCTCGAGCCGCTCGCCCAGCGCGACCATCGGCCGGTGCAGCGCCTCGACCGCGATGCGCACAGCCTCGACCGCCTCGACCAGTGCGCCGGGCGGATCGACCAGTTCGGTCTCCAGCCCATAGCCCGCGTCCGCGCCGCTTTCGTCGCGGGCATAGGCAAGGCCCCGTATCTCGGCGAGCATCGCCTCGAACGCGCCATGGGGCGCGCCCTCGATCAGCCGCGCGAGCCAGCCGTCGGCGGGCAGCGCCTGTGCGCCCTTGCGCAGCGCCTCGATCGCCCGTGCGCCTTCTTCGTCATAGCTGGCGACATCGGCGAGGCGAGCGGCAAGGCCCCGGCGGCGGCCGCGCGCCTTCGCCTCCGGCCCCATGATCCAGCGCCTCAGCTCGATC
>ERZ941706.492-NODE-492-length-12644-cov-4.472079_pt1 | contig 12644 bp, 7 predicted proteins | sample MGYA00521232_ERZ941706 | MGnify/ENA primary metagenome ERZ941706 (study PRJEB32759, sample SAMN07749893) | skin metagenome | biome: transportation; feature: city; material: polyester macromolecule | host: Homo sapiens | place: Hong Kong:ER line | collected...
TTCGCTGCGCGTCCGGCCGGCTACGCGCAGGCGGACCTCACGCGGGGTGCCGACCGCCCGCGTGCGATCGACTGCATCCACGCCGATCAGGTCGATGCGCAATTCGTCGACGGGCGCGCCGATCAGGGTGAGCCGCTCGCGGACGATCTCGCCCGCGAGTGCCGCACGGTCGGCGGCACCGGGACCCGCATAGGAGATCTGCGCTTCGCCGATGAAGCCGTCGTCATAGCCGATCGACACCTTCAGCGATCCCGAGGGCGGGCGGCCCGATCCGCCCGACACCGCGATGCGATCCGGGCCGAGTTCGTCCAGGCGCACCGTGGTGAAATCGGCGATCACATCGGCCTGGTGATAGGCCGCGGGATCGAGAATTTCGTAGAGCAGTTGCTCCTTGCAATTGGCGATCGTCAGCTGCCCGCCGGAGCCTGCAACCTTCGTCAGGATCGCGCTGCCGTCGGCGGCGACCTCGGCGATCGGGAAGCCGAGGCGGGCGAGCCCGGGCACCTGCTTGCGTCCTGCATCGGCGAAATAGCCGCCGGTCAGCTGCCCTGCGCATTCGAGCAGGTGACCGACCAGCGTACCGCGCCCCTGCCGCTCGGGATCGTCGAACGACCAGCCGAAGGCGTGCGCCAGCGGCCCGGTGAAGAGCGCCGGATCACCGACGCGGCCGGTAATGACGATCTGCGCGCCGCGCGCCAGTGCCTCGACGATCGGCGCGGCACCAAGGTAAGCGTTGGCGGAGATGACGGTCGTGAGGTCGCGGCTGCTGCCGGGACGGTCGATCAGCGGAAAGTCGCCGGCGGTGATGACGTCGAGCACGTCGTCGCCGGTTACCGCCGCGATGCAGACGGGACCGAGGCCCAATTCTCGCACGATCGCGCCGACCGCCTGCGCCGCGCCGAGCGGGTTTGCGGCACCCGCGTTGGTAACGATCCGTACGCCGCGGGCGATCGCCGCGGGCAGGACGCGGCGCATGCGGTCGATCAGCAGCGGGTCGAAACCGGCGCCGGGATCGACCCGCCGCGCGCCTTGTGCCAGCGCGATCGTGCGCTCGGCTAGGCATTCGAACACGAGGTAGTCGAGCTCGCCCTGCTCGACGAGTTCGATCGCGGGCTCGATCCGGTCTCCGGCAAAGCCGGCGCCGGCCCCGATGCGGACGTGCTTGGGGGAGGGGGGAGAAACGCTCACAGGGGGATCGCTCCAAGCAGCAGCGCCGCGGCGACCATCACCAGGCTCGCGGCAAACAGCCAGGGAATGGAAAAGCGCTGGTGCGCGCCGAGGTCGACGCCGCTCAGCCCCGCAACGAGGAAGGTCGCAGGAGTCAGCGGGCTGACGGGGAAGCCCGTCGTCATCTGGCCGAGCAAGGCTGCACGGGCCACTGCGACGCCGGGCGTGCCGAACGCGTCCGAGACATGGGCGAGCACGGGCAACACGCCGAAGTAGAAAGAATCGGGGTCGAACAGCAGGCTGAGCGGCATCGATGCGATCCCGACGATCACCGGCAGATGCGCCCCGAGGCTTGCCGGAATGTGCGAGGCGGTGGTGGTGGCGATGGCCCCGATCATCCCCGATCCCGTCATGATGCCGGTGAAGGCGCCCGCCGCGAGCAGAATGCCCGCCATCATCAGCGCGGCGCGCGCGTGCGCGTCGATGCGGCGGCGCTGTTCGGCGGCATCGGGATAATTGACGATCAGCGCGAGCGCAGTGCCGAGCATGAAGATCACCACGGGCTCTGCGATGCCGGCGATCATCGTGCCGACGACGACCAGCGTCAGCGCGGCGTTGAGCCACAACAGGCGCGGGCGGCGTAGCGCGGCCTCCGCCTCGCGATGCTCCTCGGCTGCCGCCTCGACCGGCGCAGCGCCGACCACCGCCCCGGCGGCAACGGTGCCGGCGGCGAGGCGACGCTCCTCGCGGCGCCCGAGCCACCAGGCGGCGGCGAAGACGAAGGCGAGGCCGATTGCCTGCACCACGATCATCGGCGTGAACAGCGTCGAGACCGGCACCTTGAGCGCGGCGGCAGCGCGCAGCGTCGGTCCGGTCCAGGGGAGGAAGTTGACGCCGGCCGCAATCGATGCGGTGCAGGCAAGGACGCGCCGATCCATGCCCAATCGGTCATAGAGCGGGCGCAAGGCGGGAATGGTGATCAGGAAGCAGACCGCGCCCGATCCGTCGAGGTGGATGAGCAGTGCGAGCAGCGCGGTGCCGACCGTGATGCGGCTCGGCCGCTCGCCGACGAGACGCAGGACCAGGCCGACGAGCGGCGCGAGCAGCCCGGCATCGGTCATGATCCCGAAGAACAGGATTGCGAAGACGAACATTCCCGTCACCGGCGCGATCTTCGCAACGCCGGCGGTAATATAGCCTGGCATCGGCGCGACCTGACCGACGACCACCGCTGCGACGATCGGCACCAGGATCAGTGCGGCGAGCGGCGAGACGCGGTTCGACAGGATGAGCGCGAGCAGCGAGAGAATCGCCAACGCGCCGACGAGTGCGAGCATGATCCTCCCCCGGAAACATCCGGTCGACGCCGGCTGAAACGCAAGATGACGGCGGTAATGCTATCCAGCAATTACAATTTTCTGATCGATCGATCAGGGTTTTGCATGGCGATGGTCGTTGCCCGCCGCCGCGTGACTCAAGGGGCAACCTGCTCCAGGAAGTGCTGCCGGAACGCCTCCACGGCGGGTGCCAGCGTGCGGTGGAGCGGATGCGCGATGCCGATCATCCGTTCGATCACCGGCGCCTGCAACGGCCGCGCCGTGATCGCGCCGGCGTGCAGCATGCCCATCGTCGACCGCGGCAGTGCGGTGATCCCCAACCCCGCCTCGATCATCGCGCCGACGGTGGCGAGCTGCGTGCATTCGTACAGCGGGCGCACCGCAACGTCCGCCTTGCTCATCGCCGCGTCGGTCAGTTCGCGCACGCTGCTGCGCGGCGCCATCGCGATGAAGGGATGGTCGCGGAACATCGTCCAGGTCGCGGGCTCGGGCACGTCGAGCGCGCTGCCGGTCGGCACGATCATCTCCAGCCGGTCGTCGAACAGGGGGGCAAAGTGAAAATCGTCTGAATTGGGCGGCGTCGTGACGGCGAGATCGACCTGCCGTTCCTGCATCTGCTGATAGAGCGTGCCCGACAGCGAATCGCGCACGACGATCTCCACCTGCGGATGCGTGCGCTGGAAGCTGGCGATGACGCGTGGCAGCGCGCCCGCCGCCACCGACGGCAGCGCGCCGATGACGACGCGGCCGCGCTCACCGGCGAAATTCTGCGCGAGCTCGGAGAAGGCGTGGTCGAAATCCTGCGTCAGCCGCTCGACGATCGGCAACAGCGCCTCGCCCGCGCTGGTCAGGCGGACGTTGCGGGAGTCCCGATCGAACAAGCGGGTGCCGAGCTGTTCCTCCAGCAGGCGGATCGTGCGACTGAGCGCGGGCTGCGAGATGTTGGTCAGCCGCCCGGTTTCGCTGAAGCTGCGATTGTAGGCGACCTGCATGAACAGGCGCAGGCTCGACAGGCTGGGCGCGCGGCGCATGGCGATCAGGTGCCGGCTGGGCGCTGCGGCGTCAATGGCGCCGCACGCAATTCGGTACGGCCACGCACCGGCGCCCGCGACGGCCAGGCGGCGTCGCGGGCGGGTAGGAACGGGGTAATCGTCATTTGTTGGTGACGGGTACCTTTGCGAGGTCTGCGTCGATCGCGCGCAGCTTGCTGTCGGTCAGCGAGGGCAGATAGGCCTGCAGGGCCTCCAGCGTCACGCCGCGTGCCATGCCGAGCTGCGGGCTCGCCAGCACGTCGGGGACCTGGCGCTCGAGCACCGCCTTGGCGGCAGGATCGTCGAGCAATTTGCCAAGCGGCGTGGTGAGCGAGGTGTAGCGCCCGGACGCCACTGCCTGCGCCATCCGCGCCTTGCCCGTCTCGATGTCAGCACCCCAGGGGTCGCGGCTCGCCACCGTCTTGCCGTCGGCGGCGAAGTCGATCAGCATGTCGCCGCTGCGGGTGTAGCGCGGCCAGTCGGGCAGGCCGCCGCCGTTGGGATTGCCCGTCTTGGCGAAGTTGGTGACGTAGCGGCTGATCGTCTTGCCGACCGCCAGGTCCTTTGCCGTGGTCTTGTCGCCGTATTTGATCGCGGTGGTGTCGAAGAAGAAGGGAATGTCGGTCGCATGCTGCGCACCGGGCTGCCCGACCGAATCTGCGACGTAGGAGAAGCGGTATTCCCACACCGGCACGCCCTTGTCGGCCACGACCGCAGAGGCATCGCGCGCGCCGGCGATCATGAACCCCGACTTGCCGCCCATGTCGGCGCTGGTCGCGCCGATAATCATCGGCACCTTGGCGAAATTGCCGCTGACATAGGCGTCGCCCAGGTTCACGACGACCTTGCCGTCGACGAACGGGCCGGTGTTGGTGACGGGGCCGGGCTTGGGCCGGAACATCTGCATCATGCTGAGGCCGTCGGTGACCTCTTCGGCGCTCAACGCGCGCAGCTTGGCGAGCGCACCGGGGCTGGTGGGATCGATGTTCTTCGACCGCGCGAAATCCGATCCGATCTTTTCGACGTCGCCCAGCGTCTTCTTGTCCGACTGGCCGTTGCCGCCCGACATCACGAACGCCTTGCTGAACAATCCGCGCGCGAGCGGCGAGGTGTTGAGCATGTGGACGGACATGCCGCCGGCGCTTTCACCGATGATGGTAACGTTCGACGGATCGCCGCCGAACGCCGCGGCGTTGCGCTGTACCCACTTCAGCGCCGCGATCTGATCCATCACGCCGTAATTGCCGAGCATGCCGTTGTCGGCGTTCGCCTTCGTCAGCTCGGGCAGTGCGAAGGTGCCGAAGCGACCCAAGCGATAGTTGAAGCTAATGAACATCACGCCCTGCTTGGCGAGGTTCGCGCCCGAGTAGGTCGGCGGCGAGGCGCCACCGTTCACGAAGCCGCCGCCGTAGATCCAAACGATGATCGGCAGCTTGGCCGTCGCGTTCGCAGGCTTCCACACATTGGCATACAGGCAGTCTTCCGCCGGGGTCGTGCCGAGCGGCGCCGCATCGCTGGGGAAGGGCACCTGCATGCAGTCATGCGAATAGGCGGTCGTCTCGCGGACGCCAGACCAGGCATCGGCAGGCTGCGGCGCGCGCCAGCGCAGGGCACCGACAGGCGGCTTGGCGAAGGGAATACCCTTCCAGCTGACGACCCCGTCTTCCACGCTGCCGCGGACCTGGCCGCGATCGGTCTTGACGACGGAGGATGCCTGCTGCGCCGGCAGCGAGGCGGGGACCATGGCGGCGGTGGCGGCAAGAAGGAGGAGTCTGAGGGGCGTCATCGCGTAGGTACTCCGGAAAGAAGACGGGGCCGGCGAACGGCCCCGCAAGGGATGGGATCAGAAGGCCTTGGTCAGCTGTACCGTGACGATGCGGCCGAAGATATTGGCATTGGACGGATCGAAGGCGCCGTAGTTGCTGCCCGCCTGCGTCAGTACAAGCGGCGGATCCTCGTTCGTCAGGTTCTGGATATTGACGCTGAGCCGGACGCCGCCGAGCACGCCGCTGGACCGCGGGATGGAGTAGGTAAGGCCGAGGTCGACCGTCTTCCACGACGGCACCTTGGTCTGCGGGCGGCCGGTGATCGGGATCGTGTTGGTGTAGGAGCCGGTGTAGTTGAAGAACGCGTTCAGCCCGAACCCACCCAGCGTCCAGCCGAGCGAACCGCGTCCGCGCAGGCTGACCGGGTAATAATAGGTGTCGAGCACGTCGACCGTCGCACCGCCCGCGACCTGCTGCAGCGTCTGGTTGAGGATCTTGGTCAGGCTGGCGCCGAGGTTCCACTGACCGAAGGACGTGGTGAAGCGATACGACGTCTGGAAGTCGAGGCCATCCTGGAAGGTCGTCGCGGCATTGGCACTGCGTGCGTCGAGGATGACGCCGACCGTGCAGGCGCTGAGGATCGGCGTGTTGTAGAGCGCCGGATTGGCGGCGATGAACGCGGCCAGCTTCGGGTCGTACGTCGCCGGGTTGTTGTTGACGCAGGTCGCCGGGTTGCTGACTGGCGTGATATACTGGTTGTAGAGCGCGGCGTTGGCGGGGCTCGACAGGAACAGCCCGACGTTCTGGCCGACGATCTGGTTGGCGTAGCGCGTGTTGTAATAGGTCGCCGAGAAGCGGAACCCCGATCCCAGCGGCTTGACGTCGAAGCCCGCCGACCATGTCGTCGCGGTTTCCGGCCTCAGGTCCCGATTGGCGCCGAGCAGGATATAGGTGCTGCTGAAGCCCGGATACAGCAAGGCGATGTCCGGCCGTCCGGAATTGTTGGCGAAGGGCAGGCCGATCACCGCGGACGAATAGTTCTGCGGGTTAGTATCGGTCAGCGCGGGCGCGCGGAACGACGTGCCCCACGATCCGCGGATCGACAGGAAGTCGTTCACGGTCCAGGTCGCGCCGATCTTCGGATTGGTGGTGCTGCCGAAGTCGGAATAATTGTCGTAACGCACCGCCGCGTCGACGTTCAGTTCCTGGACTAGCGGCACGTTCATGCTTTCGCCGACGATCGGCACGAACAGTTCGGCAAAGGCGCTTGCCGTGCTGCGATGCGTGGTGCTGTCGTTGGTGATCGCGAAGGTGTTGTTGGTGCGATCGCGTTCGAACGCATTGTTGCTGCCGTTGCGCAGATGCTGGCGGTTGTATGCGAGCTCGCCGCCGAAGGCGGTGCGTACCTCGCCACCCGGCAGGCTGAACAGCGGGCCGTTGATCTTCACGACGCTGTCGATGAACGTGTTGAACGAGAATTGCGTGTTGGTGCCGATGAAGGTCGCATATTGCGCATCGGTCAGCGGCGTATTCGAGAACGGGTTGATCCGACCCGCGGTGATCTGTGCCGCCAGCGCCGCACCATTGGCGTTGTTATCGAAGTTGCAGATGCCGCACGTCGAATCGTGCGCGTAGGTGAAATAGGTGTCGACGTTCCACCGGTTGGGCAGGTTGCCGGTCAGGCCGCCGGTGACGCTGATCGTCTCCGTCGGGTTCTTGGTGAGCGACGGGCCGTTGAAGAAGGTGATCGGGTTGACCGCGATCGTCTGCGCCAGTGCGCCGCCGCAATCTGCGCTGGCGGCCGAGGCGGAGGCGGGGGCTCCGGCGATGAAATAGGGGCTGCCCTGGCAGACGAGGATGTTGTTGCCGACGCGCGAGTTGCCGTAGCTGCGGCTAGACGTGTCACGCTTCGTGTAGAAGCTTTCGAGGTAGACCGACACCGTTGGTGCCAGTTCCTGGTTGAAGAACACCGCGGCCTGATCGCGCTTCTGCCGGCCGAGGAAGTCGGTGTAGTCGGACTGGTCGACAAGGTTGGCGCCCGGCGTCAGCTGCGTGAAGGTGGTGCCGGGGCCCGCATTGGTCGGGATGGTGTAATAGCTGTACGGAACGCCATTACCGCCGGTGATCAGCGTCGGTGTCGAGACGCCGAGCGTCGCATTGTTGGCGCGCGAATCGACGCCGCCAAGCGGCGCGAGGTTGCGGCGCAGGAACTTCGAGCGGCCGTTGGCGAACGCCTCGCGATCCTCGTGATCGTAGGTGACGATGATGTTGCCGGTGTCCCAGCTCTTGCCGGCGGTGACGGATGCGCCCCAAACGTTGTGATAGCGGTCGAACGTGTCGCGACCCGTCACCTCCAGCCCATCGAAGCGCTTGCGCAGCACGTAGTTGATGACGCCGGAGATCGCGTCGGAGCCATAGATGGCCGAATTGCCGTCGCTGACCACCTCGATTCGCTCGAGCGCGGCGACGGGGATCTGGATGGATTCGGTGAAGGTGCTCGCGGCGCCGCTCGGCACGACGCGGCGGCCATCGACGAGCGTCAGCGTCGCCGAGGTGCCAAGCCCGCGCAGGTTGATCGCGTTGCCCTGCGTCGAATTGCCGCCGTAGCCCGACGTGCCGCCCTGACGATAGACCGGACCCGAGCCGCCCGAATTGGGGTTGTTCTGCACCTGCGGCAGCGTCTGCAGCACGTCGTTGACGTTGGTGTAGCCGGTGGCGAGCACCTGCGACCGGTCGATCGCCAGCGTCTGCGACCCAACGGGCTTCACGCCCGAGATGTTGGTGCCGGTGACGACGATGTCCTTGTTGCCGTCCGCATCGCTGCCTCCGGTATCCGACGTCGCCTGTTCTGCACTGGTCGTCTGCGCGGCGGGCAGCGCGTCGGCGCGGTCGGCCGCGACGGGCGGCGGCGGCGCGACCGGCTCGTCGGTCGTCGCTTGCGACGGCTGGGAGAGGGCGTCGGTCGCGGGCGCGGTCTGCTGCGCGGCTGCGACGGAGGCATGGGCGGCGATCGCGAGAGCGATCAGGCTGGCACCACGGCGGATGATATGCATTTCGGATGTCACGAGAAAACCCTCCCCACGCGCGACGGCGTTGATCGCCGTCGTCTTCGTCGGCAGCTTGGCGCTTCGATCTGCGGCACGCTGACGCCACTGGATGTGCCGCACGGCGACGAAACGAAAAAATAGAATTTGCCGATCGACCGATCAGCTAAAGCTATGGGTGTGGGCGCCCGTCTGACCCATGCGCGGGCGTGATCGATCGATCGACGTTTTGGATTGGACGGGCCCGCCAGTAATTTTGTCTAATCGACCGCGACACGACCGGCGCCGTACCAGCCTCTCATTGGCATGCAGGCACCGGCGACAGGGAGACGGCATCATGACGGCATCAGGCATCGCGCGGACACGGCGCTCGGCATCCATCACGCTGGCGCTGCTGCTGGCGACGACGGGCGCGGTTACGATGGGACAGCCCGGTGTCGCGCCACAGACGAATGCCTCAATGGCAAAGGCGCGTCCGTGGATGAAGGCCAAGCTGCCCGCCGATCGCCGCGTCGCGCTGCTGCTCGCGCAGATGACGCGCGCCGAAAAGCGGCAGCTGGTACAGGGCTTCTTCGCCACCGATTTCCCCCCACGCGGCTTCAAGGCACCGGCGGAGGCGCGCAACGGATCGGCGGGCTATGTCCCCGGTATCCCGCGGCTCGGTATTCCGGCGCAATGGCAGGCGGATGCCGGCATCGGTGTCGCGAGCCAGGGCGGCGCCCCTCGCAAGCGTGAACGCACCGCGCTTCCCTCCAACCTTGCGATCGCCGCATCCTGGGATCGCGCGCTGGCGGAGCGGGGCGGCGCCATGATCGGGGCGGAGGCCCGCGCCTCTGGCTTCAACGTGCTGCTCGCCGGCGGCGTCAACCTGGCGCGCGAGGCGGGGAACGGCCGGAACTTCGAATATGGCGGTGAGGATCCGTTCCTCGCCGGCACGATGGTCGGAGCGCAGATCGCGGGCGTGCAGTCGAACCACATCATCTCGACCGTCAAGCATTTCGCGGTCAACGACCAGGAAACCGACCGCAACACCGGCAATGCGGTGATCGACCCGGCGCAGGCGCGTATGTCCGACCTGCTGGCCTTCGAGTTCGCGATCGAACGCGGCGCGCCGGGATCGGTGATGTGCGCCTATAACCGCGTCAACGGGCCCTTCTCGTGCGAGAGTCCGTGGCTGCTGACCGACGTGCTGCGCCGCGACTGGCGCTGGCCGGGCTATGTCATGTCCGATTGGGGCGGGACGCATTCGACTAAGCCCGCGATCGAGGCGGGGCTCGACCAGCAATCGGGCTTTCCGTTCGACAAGGAGCCGTATTTCGGCGCGAACCTTGACGCCGCGCTCCAGTCGGGTGCGGTAAGCGAGGCGCAGCTCGACACGATGGCGGGGCGCATCCTGCGATCGATGATCGTCCACGGACTGTTCGACCATCCGATTACCGCGGCGCCGATGGACCTGCCCGACGCGATGCTCGATCAGCATGCCGTGGTCACGCGGCAGGCGGCGGAGGGCAGCATGGTATTGCTGCGCAACGAGGGCGCGCTCCTGCCGCTGTCGGCGCAGACCCGCTCCATCGTCGTCATCGGCGGCCATGCCGACAAGGGCGTGCTGGCGGGCGGCGGCTCGTCGCTGGTCTATCCCAAGGGCGGCAATGCCGTGCCGGGCTTGAAGCCCACCTTCTGGCCGGGACCGATCATGTATTATCCCTCCTCGCCGTTGGAGGCGATCCGGCGCCAGGCGCCGGGTGCCACGGTCACCTTCGTCGACGGCAGCGATCCGGCGGTCGCCGCGGCGGCGGCACGAGCCGCAGACGTCGCGATCGTCTTTGCGACGCAGTGGACGGGCGAAGCGTTCGACGTGCCCCTCGCGCTGCCCGACAATCAGGACGCGCTGATCGACGCGGTGGCGGGCGCGAACCGCCGCACCGTCGTGGTGCTGGAGACAGGCGGCGCGGTCCTGACGCCGTGGCGCGACAAGGTCGCGGGCGTGCTCGCTGCCTGGTATCCGGGCACGGCGGGCGGCGAGGCGATCGGCAACGTCCTGTTCGGGCGCGTCAATCCTTCGGCGCATCTGCCGATCAGCTTCCCGGACAGCGCCGCGCAGCTGCCGCGCCCGGGCATGCCGGCCAAGGACACCTTCACCTACACCGAGGGCGCGGCGGTCGGCTACAAATGGCTCGACAAGCAGCAGCAGCGGCCCGCCTTCGCATTCGGCCACGGCCTGTCCTACACCCGCTTCGACTATGGCGGCCTGCGCGCCGCTGCACAGGACCAGACGATCCGCGCCACGTTCACCGTGCGCAATACAGGCAAGGTCACGGGCACTGCGGTGGCGCAGGTCTATGTCGCCGGTAGCGGCTGGGAAGCACCCAAGCGCCTCGGCAATTTCGCGACGTTGCGCCTGGCGCCGGGCGAGGCGCGCTCCGCCACGGTGACGATCGACCCGCGCTTGCTGGCGACGTTCGACGAATCAGCGCGCCAGTGGCGAATCGCTGCCGGTCCCTATCGCGTGATGCTCGGTGGTGCGTCCGACGCGATCGCCCAGGAGGTGACCGTGGCCCTCGCGCAGCGGACTCTGCCGGCCACCTGGCGCCACTGACGGTTCCGAACGCGCTCCGGCGCGCCAAGGGGATCGATACGCCGCCCGCTCCGCAACGGGCGGCGGCTCTCACCGCTGCGCCAGGCCCGCCCGCCTGAACGCCGGCAGCCGCCACCATGGTGTCCCGGGACTGAGATGATGTTCGTGGTGGTAGGCGCCGAAGTGGAAACAGGTCATCAGCGACAGGATCGGACTTAGCGTGTTGCTGCGCGCATTGTGCCCATCGGCGAACGGCCGGTCGTCATGCCGGTGCGGCAGGTAGGTGCCGAAGACGAACAGCTGCGCCAGCGCCAGCAGCGCCGGGATTGCCCAGAAGATCACGATGTTGAGGAGCGAGGCACCCAACAGCATGTAGAGGATCGCCGCCGCCGTGATCCGCACGATCTGCCCGTGCGTGTAGTAGCTGCGGAAAAAGGAGGCGAACCACGGCAGGGCGCACCGGGGCGCGAGGGCATGGAAATCGGGGTCGCGCGCGGTCCCCGGATTGGCATGATGCGCGTGGTGCTTGGGCAGCAGCGCGTCGTACGACAAGCCGGCATAGGCGCCGAGGCAGAGCGTCCCGACGATCCTGTTCAGTCGCGGCCGGCCGGGCGCCAGCGAACCGTGCATGCAGTCGTGCGCGACGATGAACAGCCCGGTGCTGAGCCAGGCCTGCACGACGACGACGATCGGCGCCAGCAGCGCGGTGACCAGGCTCCATTTCCAGAAGACAATGCCGCCGATATGCACCGTCAGCCACGCGGCGCCGATCCCTGCCGCCAGTAACAGGCTGCGATGCCCATGGTCTTTGCGGGGACGGGCGATGCTCACCGCTGCGCGCGTTCGGCGAGCCGGCGCTTCAGTCGGACGGGATCGGGAGCGACTAGGAAGCCGAAGCTGACGCCGCCCTCCTTTCCTTTCACGGCATGGTGCAGCCGATGCGCCTGATGCAGCCGCTTGAAATAGCCGCGCCGCGGCACCCAGCGCAGTCCGAACCGCTGGTGCACCAGCATGTCGTGCACGAAGGCGTAGATTGCGCCATAGACGGTGATGCCGAGGGCGATCCACCAGACCGGTTCGACAAGGGTCCCCAGAGCGAACAGCGCGATCACGATGATGGCAAAGGTGACGGCATAGAGGTCGTTCCGCTCAAAGGCGCCCTCGTGCGGTTCGTGGTGGTCGCGATGCCATCCCCATCCCCAGCCATGCATGACATATTTGTGCGTTGCCCATGCGAACCCCTCCATGAACACCACCATGGCCAGCACGATCAGCAGTTTTTCAAACCAGGTCATCGCTTACCTTGGCGCCCTGCCTGCAGCCGACGCGGCTCGGCACCTGTGCGCGGCGCAGGTGTACCATGATCGCCGCGCCGATGCATCCTGTTGCAAACAGGCGGTCTTCCCTTCCGCCATCGCGACTGCGCGCATGTCGATCCGTACGACCATCGGAAGCATCACGCCGTTTGATGCCTTCAATCCGGCCCCGTCACCCCGTAGGGCGGTGCTCGCACGCCACGCGCAGGAGTTCGCATGCCCGTCACCGACATCGCCACGCGCGTCTACAATCACGGTTGGCGCCTCGACCCGGTGGTGCGCAGCCTGCTCGACACCGATTTCTACAAGCTGCTGATGGTGCAGATGATCCGCGAGGTGCATCCGGACGTCCGCGCGACCTTTGCCGTCATCAACCGCAGCAAGTCGGTCCGGCTGGCCGAGGTGATC
>ERZ941706.493-NODE-493-length-12643-cov-4.747458_pt1 | contig 12643 bp, 6 predicted proteins | sample MGYA00521232_ERZ941706 | MGnify/ENA primary metagenome ERZ941706 (study PRJEB32759, sample SAMN07749893) | skin metagenome | biome: transportation; feature: city; material: polyester macromolecule | host: Homo sapiens | place: Hong Kong:ER line | collected...
GGCGGTTGTCCTCCAGCACGATGTGCGCGACGTCGTCGGTCATGCTGGCGAGCAGCGCGTTGCGCTCCTCATAGCCCAGCCGGCCTTCGTTCATCTCGCGGTTCAAGGCGATCTTGATGTTCACCTCGTTATCCGAACAATCCACGCCGGCCGAATTGTCGATGAAGTCGGTGTTGATGCGGCCGCCGCGTTCCGAGAAGGCGATACGCGCCGCCTGGGTGACGCCCAGATTCGCGCCTTCGCCGATCGCGGTGACGCGCAGTTGCTCCGCATCGACGCGCAGGCGGTCGTTGGCAGGGTCGCCGACTGCGGCATTGTTCTCGCGTGCCGCCTTCACGTAGGTGCCGATGCCGCCGAACCACAACAGGTCGGCGGGCGCCTTCAGGATCGCGGAGATCAGCGCGGCGGGGTCGAGCTGCGTCGCGGTGATGCCGAGTGCGGCCTGCGCTTCGGGCGACAAGGAAATGACCTTCTCGCTGCGCGCCCACACGCCGCCGCCCTGGCTGATCAGGGCGGTGTCGTAATCCGCCCAACTCGACCGTGGGAGGGCGAACATGCGCGCGCGCTCGTCCCAGCTCTTCGCGGGATCGGGATTGGGGTCGATGAAGATGTGGCGGTGATCGAACGCCGCGACGATCTTCAGCGCCTTGCTGAGCAGCATGCCGTTGCCGAACACGTCGCCCGACATGTCGCCGCAGCCCACCACGGTGATCGGCTGCGTCTGCACGTCGATCCCGCGTTCGGCGAAGTGGCGCTGCACTGATACCCATGCGCCCTTGGCGGTGATGCCCATCGCCTTGTGGTCGTAACCGACGCTGCCGCCGGACGCGAAGGCGTCGCCCAGCCAGAAGTCACGCTCCAGCGCCAGCGCGTTGGCGACGTCGCTGAACGTCGCGGTGCCCTTGTCGGCGGCGACGACGAAATAGGGATCTTCACCGTCGAGCACCGCGACGTCGGCCGGATGCACCACGCGGCCATCGACGATATTGTCGGTGATCGACAGCAGCGAGCGGATGAAGATCCGGTAGCTTTCCGTCCCCTCCGCCAGCCATGCGTCGCGATCTACCGCGGGGGAGGGGAGCTGCTTCGGGTAGAAACCACCCTTTGCGCCGGTCGGCACGATGACGGCGTTCTTGACGCGCTGCGCCTTCATCAGCCCCAGGATTTCGGTGCGGAAGTCGTCGCGTCGGTCGGACCAGCGCAGGCCCCCGCGCGCGACCGGGCCGGCACGCAGGTGGATGCCTTCAACACGTGGCGAATAGACCCAGATCTCGCGCCACGGCACGGGGGCGGGCAGGCCGGGGATCGCATGGCTATCGAGCTTGAACGCCAGCGCCTCCTTGGCCGCGGGGGCGAAGGCGTTGGTGCGCAGGCAAGCGGCGATCAGGTCGCGATAGGCGCGCAGGATACGGTCGTCATCGATCGCCGACACCGCATCGAGGCCACGCGCGATCGCTTCGTCGCTGGCGGCAAGGTCGCCGCTGCCGTTGGGATCATGCGCCGCCGCGAAGCGCGCGATCAGCGCTTTGGTCAGCTTGGGCGCGCGGCGCAGCGCGTCGACCACCGTGATCAGGCTGTAGGGAAGGCCCGCCTGACGCAGGTACCGGAACCAGGCGCGCAGCAGCACGACCGATTGAGGTGAGAGGCCGACGTCGATGATCAGGCGGTTGAACGCGTCATTCTCCGCCGCGCCCTCCAGCACCGCAGCGATGGCGCCTTCCAGCACGGCCGCATCGTTCGCGTCGCCATTGGCGTCGGTTTCCACGACGAAATCGTGGACGAAGGTATCGGCGTCGTCCTGCAATCGCGTCGGCAGTTCGCCGATCACCCGGAAGCCGAAATTCTCCAGCACCGGCACCGCGTCCGACAGCGCAAGCGCGCCATGCAGCTTGTAGATCTTGAGCTGGCGATCCTCGCCCGCGACGGCGGGGAACAGGCGGACGGAGCGTGCGCCTTCATTCTCCAGCCCCGCGACCCGCAGGATGTCCTGCGCCGTCTCGGCCGGACTGGTGACGTTGCGGTAATTGGGCGGAAAGGTGTTTGCCCAGCGGAGCGCCAGCCGTGCCGCGCGCTGCGCCGGCACCTGCTCGGCGAGCGCGGCCTCGACGTCCGACATCCAGCCGCGCACCATCTTACGAAGTCGCTCGGCAAGCGGTTCGGTCTCCGGCATGCGACCCGCGCCGCGTAGGTCGATCGTGTAGCGCAGCAGCGCGACGACGCCATCGTCCAGGCTGATCGACCAGTTGAGCACATTGCCGTTCGACGCGTCGGATAGCATCTGCCCGATCTGGACACGGCGCGCGGTGGTGAGGTCGTCGCGCGGCAGCCAGACGAAGGCGAACAGGTGCCGCCCCAGCGCCGACTTGACCAGCACCAGCGCCGGCCGCGGCCGATCGGCGAGGCTCATCGCGGTCAGCACCACCTCTTCGAGCGATTCGGCGGGGAAGGCGACGACTAGGTCGTGGGGCAGGGCGGTCAGCGCATGGGTCAGCGCCTTGCCGGTATGCCCCTTGGGATCGAAACCGAACTTCGCCTCCAGCGCCGACAGGCGCGCGCGCAGCACCGGAATGTCGCGTGGGCGGGCGCTGAGTGCGGCGCTGGTCCAGAGCCCCGCATGGATAGACAGGCCGACGATCTCGCCCGCCTCGATCACCGGCACGAGCACGAGGTCGAGCGGCACCGCGCGATGCACGGTCGAGATCAGGCTGGATTTCAACAGCAGCGGGGCGTCATTGCCCTCTTCGAACCAGCGGATCGCGAGCGCGCGGTTCGCCTCGGCGAGCACCGGCGTCTCATGCGGGTTACGGACGATGCCCAGCGCCTCGCCCGCGCTGCCGTCGCGCCGCCAGATCTGGTGGCCGAGCAGCGTAAATTGCCCGTCGAGGAACCATTGCAGCAGGCCGGCGCCCTCGCCCTGCGGCAGCGCAGCCTCGTCGCGCGCCATCGCGCGTTGCAATGCGGGCCAGTCAGTCACGGCCGCGCGCACGTCGGCCAGCACCGCGGCCAGGTCTTCGATCAGTCCGCGCCGGTCGCGGGCGTCGGCGCGTTCCAGTTCGATGTAGATCATCGATTCCGGCGTGCCGGCGCCGCCGATGTCGGTCAGCGCGCCGCTTGCATCGCGCGTCACGCGGACGACGGGGTGGATCAGCCGGTCGATATCCAGGTCCTGCTCACCGATCGCGGCGGCGATCGAATCGACCAGGAAGGGCATGTCGTCGTTGACGATGGCGAGCCGCATGCGGCGGCGCACGTCGTCCGATGCGATCGGCTCCAGCCGGATCGCGGGCCTGCCCGCCTCCCGATGTGCAGCGGTGTCCGCGACGAACGCCGCGGCGGCGGCCCGCTCGGCATCGCCGAAGCCGGTCAGCTCTCCCGGTAGCGCGCCCTTGGTCAGCCGGGCGGCAAGCGCCTCGGCCATGCTCTGGTTCTGGTCGGCCATGGCAGTCGCCTACGCCCCCCGCCGCCGGTCTTCAAGGCTTGCTGCAGTGCGAAAATTACGTGCCAGCGCAACAAAGTGATGCGTCGATGGAGGGAGTTCAGGAGAGAACCGGAGGGCGATCACGCAGCTGATTTGCGCAGCACGCTCTCGATCAGCGCCTTGTCCTCGACGCGCTTGATGACATCGACGCCGCCGTCCTGGCCCGCCCGCGCCAGCAGGACGACGAACTCGTCCGTCCCGGCGGGCAGTGCGATCCGGCCGAGCGCCGGAAGCGCGCGCAACTCGGCCGCGGCGCGATCGAAGATGTCGAGACGCTTGGCCGGCCGACGCGTGGCGCGTGCGGCGGCGACCATCGCCTTGATTCCGCCGGGTGCCGCATCCAGGGCGGCGGGCAGCGCGCCCGCCGGAATGCGTTCGCGCGCGGCATGCGTCAGCACCGCGGCATATTCGGCAAGCCGCGTCTTGTCGTAATCCGCGCCAAAGACCAGCTTCACCACCGCGGTCAGCGGCGCACGCGGCTGCACCGTCAGCGCCGCCTGCGCGAGCAGTGCCGCATAGCCCTCTGCATCCGCGTCGCAGGCCAGTGCGAAATCATGCGCCTGGCCCAATGCGCGATACAGCGCAGCGCGGCCGCGAGCGTCGGCGGCGCGCATCGCCGCGGCGCTCTCGCGGGCCAGCGCCAGCCGGTCGGGCAGCGACGCGTCGGTCGGCGTCAGGGCGCGTGGTGCGTCCACCGTCTCGAACCCGCCGCTTGGGCCGTCGGCCCACACCGGCGTCGTCGGCAGCGCACGCGGCGCGCTGCGCACCGCGGCGTCCAGCTCGGCGTCCAGCGTCGCCTGCGTGTCGGCGTCGACCAGCTCCTTCCAGTTGATGACGCCGTAGATGAAGTCGATAATGGTCCCGTCGGAGGTGAAGGGCATCAGGATGCCGCGGTACAGCGTCGTGCGCCCACGAATGCCGACGAACTCCGCCTCGAACCCGATCGGCGCGCGATTTGCGATGATCTGCAGATAATGGTCGGTCAGGCGCGACAGCAGCGAGCGGCCCGGCACGTCGGCGATGCGTACGACATCGGCATCCAGGCCGCATTCCTCGCGCAGCGTCCGGCCGAGATAGGCGATCGTCGGATCCTCCATGCCCCGGCTGAAGTCGATCAGCACGCTGTGCGCGCCGAAATCGGCGATGCTGGCGGGATCGAGATCCTCGATCCCCGGGCAGGCGCGCCCCTTCAGCAGCGACACCCAATGGTTATAGGCGCGCACGTGCATGCGCCGCTCGTCGCCGCCCAGCGCGAAGGCCGCATCCTCGACCCCGCCGCCATCGACGCCGCCGTCATCGGCGGAGGGCGCCGGCGCACCGCCGAGCCCGTTGCCGGCGCCTGCAGCGTCGCGCCTGCTCTCGTCGTTCCCGACCCGCCCGTCATCGAAGCCGCGCGCCGTATCCATGCCCAAACCCTTCTTGCCGCAGGACATCACGGTCCTGGTCCGGTCGTCCTTGTGCACGTCCGTGGTAAACGGAGCGTAAAGCCGCGCGGGCGACGAAACGACGCATGGCTATCAAAGGGCGCTTGTCAGCCGCGGCCCGACCTGTTAGGCGCCGCTTCCAGAACGGCCCTCGCGGGCCGCTCCACCCCGTGCCGCTTTAGCTCAGCTGGTAGAGCATCGCATTCGTAATGCGGGGGTCACAGGTTCGAGTCCTGTAAGCGGCACCATTCTTCCGAAGATATGCAGTTCGCCGCGGCGATCGGCTCGCGCTTGCGTCTGCTCCCATGACGTGAGCGGAACCGCGAAATGCGTCTTATCTCATCGTGAGTGGCGGGCTTTCTCCGCTCGTCGGGCCATTAACGATCCTCCCTGTGCTGCTTTATGTGCATTGCGCAGGTCTCGTTCGTCTGCCCCGAAATTTATCCGTGAACGGCGCGGACCTCCCTGAAGAGAGGGTAGGCGCAGGCGCAGGCGCAGGCGCAGCGCGGTCGAAGTCGGCTTTGGCGGCGGTGAGGCCGCCGCAGGGGCGAGAAACCGGTTGAATAGGCTGGGAAGCCACAACGTGCCGGAACTCCACCGGACGCGCTAAGCGCGGCGGCAAGGTGTCGCGATCGTTCTTGACAATGTGGGCTGAAGCCGGAGCCTATGCGCTGTGCGAGCCTATATGTTCATGTTGCGAAAAGCAGCAATCAGAACCAGTTAGCGGCGCCATTGGCGGAGACGGAGGGATTCGAACCCTCGGTACGGTTTCCCGTACGACGCTTTAGCAAAGCGTTGGTTTCAGCCACTCACCCACGTCTCCGGCTGCGGCAGGAGTGGGCTATAGCGGCGGTCTTGCAGGGGATCAACGGGGTTGACGCGTTCGATCGATCGTAATTTCCATGCCGCCCGCCGTTCGTTCATTGCCGGGCAAGCGCGCGAGTGGTTAATCAGGGCGGGCGCCGCGTGGCGCAACGAGGGGGATGTGGTGATGCGGGTGATCGGTTTCGCGCTGGCGGCGAGCGCGCTGGTGGCGGCAAGTGCGCCGGCGCAGGTGACGACGATCGATCCCAATCGCGCGATCGATGGCGATCTCGCCACGTCGAACCGCGCCGCTGCTCCGCGCGCGACACCGCCCCGTACGGCCGCGCCGCGGGTGACGCCCACCCCGACGCCCGCCCAGGATTGGGTGCCGGAACCCGCGACGCAGGCGAGCGCACCGGGCGCGGGCTTCACCCAGGCCCCATCGGCGTCGACCCAGGCGCAGCAGCAGGCGCAGGCGGATGCGACGCTGAAGGCGGCATCGACCTATCAGCGCGAGGACCTGCTCGCGGCGGGCGAGGGCGTGTTCGGCAAGGGCGCCGCGGGCCTCGCCGGGATGCTGGAAAAGGTGCTGAAGGAGCAGGGCGAGCCCAACGCCTATATCGCGGGCCGCGAGGCGGCGGGCGCGTTCGTGCTCGGCGTGCGCTATGGTTCGGGGATCATGAGCCACAAGGTCGAAGGCCAGCAGCCGGTCTATTGGACGGGGCCGTCGGTCGGCTTCGATGTCGGCGGCGATGCCAACAAGGTCTTCGTGCTCGTCTACAATCTGTACGACACCGAGGAGCTGTTCCGCCGCTTCCCCGCGGTGGAGGGGCGACTGTACCTGGTCGGCGGATTCGCCGCGACCTACCTGCGGCGCGGCAATGTCGTGCTGATCCCGATCCGGCTGGGGGTGGGATACCGCGCGGGGGTCAACGTCGGCTATATGAAGATCACGCACAAGGCGAAGTGGCTGCCGTTCTGACGGACGCACGTTCGGCTTCCACGAGACTGGTGTCGCAGCTTACCCCTTCACCCGGAGGTGCTCCGGAGTGACGGAACGGGCGCGGGGATGTCTTGCCGAGGTCCCGCTGCCCGTCGGCGTCCCTACCCCAGCAGCGCCGTAAGCCGTTCCAGCCGCTCGCCCGCGTCGTCGATGCGCTCGGCCAGAATCAGCCGGCCGTTCTTTTCCTCCAGCCCTTCCACCTGCGCCGCCACATCGCTGTCGGGCCGCGGCGTCAGCGCGATCGCGGCCGGCCCCGCATCGATCCGCGCGATGCCATGTGAACGGGCGAGTTCGCGCAGGCGGGCGAGCGCGATCAGCTGGACCGCGGCGTCGGGCAGATCGCCGAACCGGTCGCGCAATTCCTCCTCGAACGCCTCGACATCCTCGGCATCGCGCACGCGGGCGAGGCGCGCGTAAAGCGAGAGGCGCAGGTCCTCGTCCGGGATCCAGTCCGCGGGCAATCGCCCCTCGATCCCCAGATGCAGCTCGGGCGTCCAGCGCTCCACCGTCTCGCCGCGCGCGGTGCGGAGCGCGCCTTCGAGCAGCTGCTGGTACAACTCGACGCCGATCAGCCGCATGTGCCCGGCTTGCGTTTCGCCGAGCAGGTCGCCCGCGCCGCGCATGTCGAGGTCGCGGCCGCTGATCGCGAAGCCCGCGCCGAGCCGGTCGAACGCCTCCAGCGTCCTGAGGCGCTTCAGCGTCCGCGGCGCGATGCTGTCCTCGCCTTCCGTGAACAGCAGCACTTGCCCGCGCCGATGCCCCCGCCCGACGCGGCCGCGCAGCTGGTGGAGCTGGGCAAGGCCGAAGCGGTCGGCATGGACGATCGCCATCGTGTTGGCGCGTGGCACGTCCAGCCCCGCCTCGATGATGTTGGTCGCGAGCAGCACGTCGCCCTCGCCCCGGCCGAAGCGCACCATCGACTCGTCGATCTCGGCGGCGGGCATGCGGCCATGCGCCTGCAGCAGTTCCAGTTCGGGGACGAGCTTGGCGAGCCGCTCGGCAAGCGGCGCCATGTCGGCGATGCGCGGCACCACGACAAAGCTCTGCCCGCCACGCGCCCGCTCGCGCAGCAGCGCCGCGCGCAGTACCTCGGGCGCGAAAGTGGACACGGCGGTGCGGATCGGCTGGCGCCGCGCGGGGGGCGTCGCGATCACCGACAACTGGCGCAGGCCGACCAGCGCGCTCTGCAACGTGCGCGGAATCGGAGTGGCCGACAAGGTGAGGACATGGCCCGCTGACAGCGCCTGCAGCTTCGCCTTGTCCGCCGCGCCGAAACGCTGTTCCTCGTCGACGATGACGACGGCGAGGTCCTGGTAGGCCATGCCCTTGGCGGCGATCGCGCCGGTGCCGATGACGATCTGGATGCTGCCGTCTTTCAGCCCCGCTTTCACCCGGCGCTTCTCGGCGGCGGTCGACAGGCGCGACAGGCCGGCGAGGGTGATGCCTGTGTCCGCGAAACGCTGCGTGAAGCTGTCGAGATGCTGGCGCGCGAGCACCGTCGTCGGCGCAGCGAGGGCGACCTGCTTGCCCGACAGCGCGGCGATCGCTGCGGCGCGCAAGGCGACCTCGGTCTTGCCGAAGCCGACATCGCCGATGACGAGCCGATCCATCGGCCGTCCGGACGCCAGATCGCTGCGCACCGCCTCGATCGCGGCGAGCTGGTCGGGCGTTTCGGAGAAGGGAAAGCCCGCGGCGAAGCGTTCATAGGCGGCGGGCGCGGGATCGAGCACCGGCGCGGTCTGTTCGGCGCGCGCGGCGGCAAGATCGGTCAGGCCGCGCGCGGTTTCGGCAATGGCGGCGTCGATGCCGGCGCGCCGTTCGTGCCAGCTCTTGCCGTCGAGCGTGTCGAGCGTCACCGCATCGTCTTCTGCGCCATAGCGCCACAGCCGGTCCGCGTCGGCGACCGGCACCAGCCGCACCGCATCGCGCGCATAGACCAGCTTGATCGCGTCGTCGCCCGCGCCGTCGTCAGCCAGCGGCTGGAGCCCGGCGACCGTACCGATGCCGTGGTCTTCGTGAATGACGGTGTCGCCGACGCGGATCTCGGCGGTCTGCAACAGGTCGGGGTCGACCCGCCGCACCGCGCCATCGTCACGCTCGGCGCGGCTGCCGATCAGATCGGCTGCGGCGATGGCCAGCACGCCGTCGGCGCGAAAGCCGCGGTCGGCAGGCAGCGGCACGGTGAGCAGCGCGCCTTTCCTGGCCTTGCCGACCGCGCTCCACGCGGTGACCGGCTTCGCCTCGACCCCCAGCGTCTTTTCGACGCGGCGGGTAAGGAAACGCAGGTCGCGCTCGCTGCCCATCAGCACGACGCGCTCGCCCTCCGCGAGCGCTGCCTTGCCGAGCTTGCCGAAGGCTCGCATCGGGCTTCCCTGTTCGACGAAGCGCGGCGGCGGATCGCCCGCGCGCGGCAGCGTGACGAGCGTCCGGTCCTTCACCAGCCCGGCCCAGACGCCCTCGTCGATCACCTCACGCGCTGCACGCCCCGCCCCGCGTGCGGCGGCATCGGCGCTGAGCAGCAGCAGGCGGCGGCGGCGCTCGTCGGCGGCGCCGGGCAGCACGATCGTGGCGTCCGGCAGGTGCTCGATCAGCGCGACGCGGGCGTCGTCGAGCGCGGGTTCGGCGACACGGCCGAGTTCAAGACGATCGATCGCCTCGGTCGAGCGCTGGTCGGCGGGGTCGTAGGCGCGGATCGACAGCACGCGGCCATCCTCCACCTCGATGCGCAGCGGCTGGTCGGCGTCGGCCGGGAACACGTCGAGCACCCGGCCGCGCAGGCCGATCTCGCCCGGTTCGTCGACGCGCTCGTCGGCGATATAGCCGATCGCGGCCAGCGTCTCGGCCAGCGCGGCGAGGTCGCAGGGTTCGCCGACGATGACCTGCGGCGGCTCGGCATCGAAGGCCTCGGGCGCGGCATAGCCACGGCCGAGCGCCTCGCCCGTCGTCACCAGCGCGATGCGCGGCCGCTTCGCCGCGCCGAGCGTCCGCCGCACACCGCGCAGCGCCGATACGCGCTGCCCGACGTTGGCGGGGGAGGCGGGGGCGTCGTCGCCAGGCAGCGCATCGGTACCGGGGCACATCCAGACGCACGCATCGGGCATCAGCACCGCCAGCGCCCGCGCGACCGCGGCGGCGCGCGTCTCGTCGGTCTCCACCGCCAGCACGTCGCCCTTGGCGAGCAGTGCGGCGAGGCCGGCGGCGGTTTCGGCGATGCTGAGCGCCGGATGGGGGGTGCCGCCTTCGGGTGCCAGAGTGGCAATCGCGGCGGCGGAAAGCGTGCGCATCAAGGCGGTATCCCGTTGAGTGGACACAGGAAACGGCTGCCGCAGGCGCACGTTCCGTCTGCCAATGCGAGCCTGAGCCCTGTTTGCTCGACCGCATCTTGGCTGCGCGGATCGTGCCGCGCGGATGATCGTTGGCATGGCGCTGCTGCTCGGGCATCAGCGACGTTCCTTCTATCGAGAGAGCCCATGACCCAGACCGCCCTCATCACCGGCGCTACCGCCGGCATCGGTGCCGCCGCCGCGCACGAATTCGTCGGTGCCGGCTGGCGCGTCATCGCCACCGGCCGCCGTGCCGATCGGCTGGACGCGCTGAAGGCGGAGCTGGGCGAGGCGGTGCACACGCTGGCCTTTGACGTCGCAGACGAGGGCGCAACCGCCGCCGCGCTCGACAGCTTGCCGGCGGACTGGCGCGGCATCGACCTGCTGATCAACAACGCGGGCCTCGCGCGCGGCACCAAGCCCGCGCAGGAGGCGAGCCTGGAGGATTGGCGCACGATGATCGCGACCAACGTCTCGGCCCTCGTCGCGCTGACGCACCGGCTGCTACCCGGCCTCATCGAACGCAAGGGCGCGATCATCAACCTGTCGTCGGTCGCCGCGACCTACCCCTATACCGGGGGCAACGTCTATGGCGGCACCAAGGCGTTCGTGGAGCAATTCTCGCTCGGCCTGCGCTCCGACCTGCACGGCACCGGCGTGCGCGTCACCTCGATCGAGCCGGGGATGGTCGAGACGGAATTTACCGTCGTGCGCACCGGCGGTGACCAGGCGGCGTCCGACACGCTCTATAAGGGCGCCGACCCGATGACCGCGGAGGATATTGCCGCGACGATGCTGTGGGTCGCGACGCTGCCGCCGCACCTCAACATCAACCGGCTGGAGCTGATGCCGGTCAGCCAATCGTTCGCCGGTTTCCAGGTGGCGCGGAAGGGGTAGGGCACCGCCTGACGAGGGGTGGGTTACTCCCGCCCCACGCACGGATCGCGCAGATGCTGCGACAAGAAGGCGATCAGCGCCTCAACCCGCGCCGGGCGCAGCGCGCTCGGCGGCGTCACGATATGCAGCCCGATCGGTGCCGGCGCCCAATCCTCCAGCAGCGGCACCAGCGCGCCGCTCGCCAGATGCGGGCCGATGATGAACCCCGGCAGGCGTGCGATGCCCAGCCCTGCGAGCAGCGTCGGCACCAGCGCCTCGCCGCTGTTGGCGATCAGCGGCCCCTGCGGCCGGATCGCGACGTCGCTGCCGTCGGCACGGCGAAAATGCCACGGCCCTGCGACATTCGAATAGCCGAGCAGCCGGTGCCGCGACAGTTCGGACGGGTGCGCCGGCGTGCCATGCTCCGCCAGATAGGCGGGGGCGGCGACCAGATGCGCGGCGATGTCGCCCAGCCGCCGTGCGCGCAGACTGCTGTCGGCCAGTTCGCCGATGCGCAGCGCCACGTCGAATCCTTCCGCGACGATGTCGACCCGCGCATCGGAGCAATGCAGGTCAATCTCAACGCCGGGGTGATCCTTCAGGAAGGTGGCGAGCAGGGGCGCGACGTTGCTGATCCCGAAGCTCATCGGCGCCGCTAGCCGCACGCGTCCGGTCGGCACGCTGGCGGCATCGCGTGCCGCCTCCTCCGCGGCGCGTGCCTCGCTCAGGATGCGCGCGGCATGATCGGCGAGCGGGCGCCCCGCCTCGGTCAAGGAAAGCCGACGCGAGGTACGGTTGAACAGCGACTGGCCGATATGCGCCTCCAGCCGGCTGATCGCCTTGGACACGGTCGCCTTGCTCAGGCCGATCGCATCGGCGGCGCCGCTGAACGAGCGATGCTCGACCACGGCGGCGAAGATCGCCCAGGCTTCCAGATCGGGCAGTCGCATCCATCCCCTCCCACAGGTGCGGGGGCGATCCTTACGCAAAGGAACCGTCCGAGGAAACGATCGGTTTCCAGCGTTTCCGTTTACGACCCCGTGCCCGCGCGCCATCTGGGCGGTCACGACACATGGAGACGTTCGCGATGACCCAGGTTCTGGTGCTCTATTATTCCTCCTACGGCCATATCGAGAAGATGGCAGACGCCGTCGCCGAGGGCGCGCGCGAGGGCGGGGCCGAGGTCACGATCCGCCGCGTCGCCGAAACTGCGCCCGACGAGGTCGTGAAGGCCGCGCACTTCAAGACCGACACAGCGCATCCCGTGATCGAGGGTCCGGATGCCCTCGCCGACTATGACGCGATCATCGTCGGCGCGCCGACCCGCTATGGCCGGATGCCGAGCCAGATGGCGGCGTTCTGGGACACCACCGGCGGCCTATGGGCGAAGGGGGCGCTGATCGGCAAGGTCGGCGGCGCCTTCACCTCGACCGCCAGCCAGCACGGTGGGCAGGAGACGACGCTCTTCTCGCTCATCACCAACCTGCTGCACCATGGCCTGGCGATCGTCGGGCTGGATTACGGCTTCCAGGGCCAGATGGGCGTCGACGAGGTGCGCGGCGGCTCGCCTTATGGTGCGACGACGATCGCCGGCGGCGACGGCTCGCGCCAGCCGCATGCCGAGGAACTGGCCGGCGCCCGCTACCAGGGCAAGCGCATCGCACAAATGGCGGCGAAGCTGAAGGCGTAACGCGCGCTCCATCCCCTCCGTCACTCCGGGCTCGTTCCGGAGTGA
>ERZ941706.494-NODE-494-length-12606-cov-6.245239_pt1 | contig 12606 bp, 11 predicted proteins | sample MGYA00521232_ERZ941706 | MGnify/ENA primary metagenome ERZ941706 (study PRJEB32759, sample SAMN07749893) | skin metagenome | biome: transportation; feature: city; material: polyester macromolecule | host: Homo sapiens | place: Hong Kong:ER line | collected...
TGACCTAATACTTTTTCAAAGCCAGCCGCAATAATATTTTCACGGGTTGCTTTTACAGCTTCCCAGTCTGCATCGTAGGCATAAAATTTAGGTAAAGGTAATTCAAGTGCCTTTTCATGACGTTCTGCTGCTTCAGCTTTAATTGAAAGCCAAAGTTCGCGGTCATGACCATGCCAACCATTAAATCCAAAACGGCGAACAAGTCCTGGCGCACGGTCAGTCAAAATCATTAATGCTTCAATAATAAATGTACCAGAACCACACATTGGGTCGAGCACAATCTCTGGCTTACGTTGTTGAAGCTGAGCTTTTTGTAAGATTGCCGCCGCAAGGTTTTCTTTGATTGGTGCATCCGTCATATAACGACGGTAACCACGTTTATGTAATGAATCACCAGATAAATCTAAGCAGTAAGTATGTTCGGTTTTACCTGCTAAAACATATAACGTAATTTCTGGTTGTTTGGTGTCAATGCTCGGACGACGACCTACAGCTTCCATGAAAGAATCGACAACACCATCTTTTGCTCGAAGTGTTGCAAATTGAGTATTAACCTTAATTTCACGTTCTGCATGTAAGCGAATTGCGAAGGTACTTTGTGGTGCAAAAATAAGTGACCAGTCAAAGCTAATCGCACCTTCATAAAGCTCTTCAGCTACATCACGTGCATCATGTGTATGTTCGAGTTCATAAGTATGAATTGGAAGTAAAACACGAGATGCTAGACGAGACCACATACAGATGCGATAAGCATGTTCAAGCGTCCCTTCAATGATTAAACGTCCTGCTTTACGTTCTGTCACTTTGGTGCCAAGCTGTTCTATTTCTTCTTGTAAGAGGGCTTCTAAACCATCAGCACAAGTAATCCAATAGTGGTTTAAACGTAAAGAGGTATTCATAAACTCGATTGACCAAAACATATAAATATTAACGATGCAAAGTTTAACTTATTTTGATGTGTAAAGGTTTTTAAATTATTGCAACCTATCATAATCCAACCAATAAACTGATTTTTAAAGATTAATACAGTAAAAGTGGTATGTATTTTGCTAAGTCAATCCTATCAATGGTTATTTATTTAACAAACACAGCTATTTTTTAACCATTTTTATTATTTTAGATTGATGGGGTAATTATAAATGAAAGACATGATGGGGAATGGTTTTGTTTCTAATGCAGATGCTTTCTCAGTAGCTACACAAATATATGTACGCATGCGTAGGGTGACGGGGCGGGTAATAGATGCCCTGTATGTGGTTCAAAATAAAGATTATGCAAAATATGTCATTGGGCTTGCACTAGAGTCGGACGATGACGAATTAAAACGATGTGTTGAACGATTAAGATCGTTGGTTGACACAATACCGGAGCTTTCTCTGAAAGAAAAAATTACTGTTGTTAACGATGATGAAGATTCAGAAATCAGTGCCGAAGACATTTATCGAGCACAAGTTCCACATCATTATATTGGTGCCTTGAGATAATCTAGATCAAGGTCCTAAATTTTCTGGTTAATTTAGGGCCTTATTCTGTAAAGTTCTTCTGCGAAAAGAGCGGAATTCAGCTACACTATGCACGTTTTCGCGATTCGACCCATAGGAATCCATTATGCATATTGCAGCGTTGCATCAACCGAGCCAGGTTCAGCTCAATCAAGACGGAAATTTAAAACATTTTTTAACGATTGAGGGACTTTCAAAAGAAAACCTCACCAAGATTTTAGATACCGCACAAAGCTTTTTAGATGATAATAATAATTTAATTAACCGTCCGCTCTTAGAGGGATTGACGGTTATGAATCTCTTTTTTGAAAACTCCACACGTACCCGTACTACTTTTGAAGCAGCAGCAAAACGTTTGTCTGCCAATGTACTGAACATTGATATTGCACGTTCAAGTACTTCAAAAGGTGAAACTCTGCGCGATACTCTCTGGAACCTTGAAGCAATGGCCGCGGATATTTTTGTTGTTCGCCATTCATCTTCGGGTGCTGCACATTTCATTGCTAAAGATGTATGTCCAAAGGTCGCGATTATTAATGCAGGGGATGGGCGTCACGCGCATCCAACGCAAGCGATGCTTGATATGCTGACTATTCGCCGTGAAACTAAAAAACCATTTGAAGATTTAAGCGTTGCCATTATCGGGGACATTAAACACTCTCGCGTAGCACGTTCGGATGTAGCTGCATTACAAACCCTAGGTTGTAAAGATATTCGCGTGATTGCACCGAATACATTATTGCCAGTGGGCTTTTCTGAATATGGTGAGAATGTCCGCTTGTTTAACAAGATGGATGAAGGCATTACTGGTTGTGATGTGATTATTGCCTTACGTATTCAAAACGAACGTATTGACTCTCCAGCGTTATCTTCACAGTCTGAATTTTACAGAATGTATGGTTTAAACAAAGAACGTCTTGGTTTAGCTAAACCAGATTGCATTGTGATGCATCCGGGACCTATGAACCGTGGTGTAGAAATTGATTCAAGTGTTGCTGATGGAGATCAGTCGGTTATTTTGAAACAAGTAACCAATGGTATTGCAGTTCGTATGGCCGTATTGGCGTTATCAATGCAAGGCCAACTCCAAGAGCAAGGTTTAATTGAAGCGATTACGTTGTAAGGAATGGATCACATGAGTATTGTAAAAATTGAAAATGTACGTGTGTTAGACCCAATCCAAAAAACAGACAGCGTACAAACTGTATATATTGAAAATGGAAAGTTGGTTGCTCCTGTAGAGCAAGTGGAGCAAACCATTGACGGCCAAGGTAAATGGTTAATGCCAACCATGGTTGATTTATGCGCGCGTTTGCGTGAACCAGGTCAACAGCAACATGGGACATTGAAATCGGAAGGTAAGGCAGCACGTGGCAATGGTATTTTGCATGTTATTACACCACCTGATTCAAAGCCGATTGTACAAGACAACGGTGCTCTCATTCATGGCTTGATTGAAAAGGCATGGCATGATGGGGGCATTCATATGCATATCATTGGTGCTCAGACCCAAGGTTTAAATGGTAAGCAACCAGCAAACATGGCGGGCCTGAAAAAAGGTGGTTGTACTGCTGTTTCTAATGCGAATGCTGCTTTTGAAAATGACGATGTAGTTATTCGTACCTTGGAATATGCAGCGGGTCTTGGTCTAACGGTTGTGTTTTATGCTGAAGAGCCACAGATTGCTAAAGACGGATGTGCACACGAAGGCTTTATTGCTTCTCGCCAAGGTTTGCCAATGATTCCGGCAATTGCTGAAACTGTGGCGATTGCGAAATATTTGCTTATGATTGAAGCAACTGGCGTAAAAGCCCACTTTGGTTTGTTATCTTGTGGTGCATCGGTTGAATTAATCCGCGCAGCAAAAGCAAAAGGTTTACCTGTGACTGCCGATGTAGCAATGCATCAGTTGCATTTAACTGAACACTTAACTGATGGTTTCAATTCGCTAGCACATGTTCGTCCACCATTGCGTTCTGAGCAAGATAAAGAACTTTTACGTCAAGGTTTAAAAGAGGGCGTGATTGATGCAATTTGTACGCATCACGAACCTTTAAGCAGCTCCGCAAAAATGGCACCATTTGCTGAAACTCAACCGGGCATTACTGCTTTTGATACTTATGTATCTTTAGGCATTCAACTCATTAATGAAGGCTTATTTGAACCTTTAGAATGGGTGGAGAAAGTGACTAGCGTACCTGCGCAGGTTGCCAATATGACTACGCGTTGGAAAGATGAAGCAGGATGGGTGTTAGTCGATCCTGAATTAAGCTGGACAGTAAGCAAAGACACGATTTTATCGCAAGGGAAAAATACTCCATTGTTGGGCCAAAACCTTAGCGGTAAAGTACTTCAAACTTTTGCTAACTGATAAAGTGGTTATTTAAAGTAAATTTAAAATATAAACAGGTAGATCAATAAGATCTGCCTGTTTTGTAAAGACTAGATGCAAATTTGTATATAAATTATTTAAAAAACAATAAAAGATTGAACGCAGATTAGAATAAAAAACTATCAGCAAAGAGAAGTATTTGAATAATCAAAAGTTGCTGGTTACGACGTATAAAATTCGGGAGAATAACCAATGTCGATAAACCCTATAGAACTGCTTAAAGAAAAAGTATCATCAACTATATTAAATAATCAGGACGGATACCTAGGCGAAAAATCGAATGCTTTATCTAAGTTTTATCCAATTTTACTTTCATTGTTAGCTGCTAAACCTGATCTTATTGGACAATTAAAAAATAGTTTGACTCCTTCATTATCAGACCTCTTTTCTCATAATGACCAAATCAAGAATACGGTACTTACTCATTTAAGCGGTACGGCACCAAATAATGAAATCGAAAGTACACTCAATAGTGCAATTAAACCCAGCCTTAATGCAATTTCGGATGTTGCCGGAAATGATCAACAAAGTATTGTGAATTATTTACGTCAGCATGCCGAAACAATTCGTTCACATTTACCGGGATGGGCTGTTGGCCTATTAGCGCCACTAGGGCTTGGTGCAGGCTTGTCTTCTGTTACACCGTCAACAGCACCACCACTTGCCGCTGCGACTGAAAAAACAGGCAAATCTCGTGGGTTCCTCCCTATTATTGCCTTAATTATTTTGGGTCTTATAATTGCTTGGTTATGGCGTTCTTGCCAGCATAAAGAAGCTGTACCAGCACCTGAACCAACGGCTGCCAGTGGTGTTGAGGCTACTACCGCAGCTGCACCTGCGAGTTTAACCTTAAGCACAGATGATAAAGGTGCTGTTAGCCAGTGTCAGGCAGGTATTGGCGATCAAGGATTCTTAGCAACCCTACAAACTCAAGTTAAACAGGTTTTCTCATCAACTCAAGATTGTAACGTTGATACTAGTCAAACTTATGCATCTGGATTTACAGATAAAGATGCACTTGCTGGCGTGCTTGGTGCCTTAAAAGGTGTGCCAAATGCATCTTTAGAATGGATAGGTGACAAAATTACTTTGAAAGCAGGTGATGCAGCAGCGTTAGCAGCATTAACCGCAAAAGTAAAAGCTCTTGTTCCTCACACTGAAGTTGTTTCTACTGCACCAGAAACAGCTGAGCAATCTGTAAGCAATAGCTTAACTGCTTCGCAAACTGCTCTAGGCTCAATTGATCCGAATAATGTCGATGTAAATGCATTAGTAAAAGCACTTAACTTGCAAATCATTAACTTTGCGAGTGGCTCAAGCGATATTCCAGCAGACAACAAAGCTATTCTTGATCAAGCTGCAACACTTTTAAATAAAGTCAGTGGTGTGAAATTAAATGTGGGTGGTCACACTGACTCGACGGGTAATGCAGCAGCAAATAAAGCTTTATCACAACGCCGTGCTCAAGCAGTAGTTGACTATTTAATATCTAAAGGTGTAGACGGGTCTAAATTAGTTGCACAAGGTCATGGCTCTGATCAACCAGTTGCAGAGAACACGACAGAAGAAGGACGTTTTAAAAACCGTCGTATCGAGTTTTCAGTAGCTCAATAATGCTCTGATGAATTAAAAATTAGTTATTTTAATTTGAAAAAAGCTTCTCATTTTGAGAAGCTTTTTTGTTGAAATAAATAGTGTTGGATTGATATGAAAATCAGTTTGGTTGGAAGTGGGCGAGTTGCCTTTCATTTGGCAAAGGCTTTATTGGGCCAAGGTCATCACATCATACAAGTCTATGCGCGTGATTTTGAGAAAACCCAAAAGTTTGCAGAGCAATTCCAGTCAAAAGCATGTCAGTCTCTTCGCGAATTTCAACCGACCGATCTTATCATTTTAGCGGTTTCAGATAGTGCTATTGCAGAGCTTGTAAAAAAAGTTCATGAATTCTTTCCTGACACACTTATGGTTCATACCTCTGGTAGTACTGATATTGAAGTCATCAGTCAGGTACATACAAAAGCAGGGGTATTTTATCCTTTGCAAACTTTCAGTCTTGAAAGAGACGTCGATTGGCAAGCCACACCATTATTTGTTGAAGCGGTAACAGATACTGATCAAGAACTACTTTCAGATTTAGCAAATAGCCTAAGTAATCGAGTATATCAATACACCTCAAAACAGCGTTTAACTTTGCATTTGGCAGCAGTATTTGCCTGTAATTTTACTAATTATTGTTTTGATATGGCAAAGCAGGTAGTAGATAAAGAGCAGGTCGACTTTAGTTTGCTCTATCCTTTAATTTTGGAAACAGCAAAAAAAGCGACTGAAAATGATCCAAAGCAAATGCAAACAGGGCCTGCCGTAAGGGGGGATCAAAATATCTTGACAATGCATCAAGGCTTATTGGCTCAAGCAAATCAAGATGACTTAAAACAGGTCTATCAAATTTTAAGTGATGGCATCGTGAAGCGCCATCACTCGGTTTAAAGCTTATTTAAAAATTAAGGTTCGCCGTTATTGCCCCATTTTAAGAAACCCGCACGTTGATTTAAACGTTCAAAATATTGGTCAACATGCTTAAGCGTTGGATGGTCAAAAGGAGTGGCTTTCCAACGTTGTACAGACAGGCCAATTGGAATATCGGCCAAGCTAAATTGTGAACCAGCAACATAGGCTTGGGTTTTTGCAAGTTGCTGATTGAGAATCTGCATATGATGATTCCAGTCATCAATACCTTGTTTTAATAAGTTTGGATCTTGATGATCTGGTGAATGTCTAAGTAAAGACATAATTGTATAAGTCCAGCTGTTATTCAGCTCGATCGCTTGCCAATCAATCCATTGGTCAACAAAAAATCTTTCTTTTGCTTGAGTAGGGTAAAGCTGATGTTCTTTATCGTAAGCATTTGCCAAATAACGGATAATACTGTTGGACTGCCAAAGCACTAAATCACCATCTATAACAACAGGTATTTGCCCGTTTGGGTTTAATTGTAAATATTCAGGTGATTGAGCAGAGCGAAAGCCTCGTCCCCAATCTTCTCTTTCATATTCAAGATTTAGTTCTTCACACAGCCATAAGACTTTGCGAACATTAATGGAGTTATCGCGCCCTAAAATTTTTAACATAGTGTTTTCTGACTTCTCGTGAGTTTAAGTAATTAGTTGTTGAAGCGTTCATTTTTATATGTTTAACATGATTTATGAATATTAATAAGTCTAGAGAATAGATAAAGTGACATTTAAAGAAAATTATAATGAATGAGAGCTTTTTATTTTAGGGGGGAATAAAGGAAGATAATATACCTCAAGAGGGGGATGCTGGTACTTGGAAACAAAATGAGTATCCGGTTGTTACGTTGTTTGTATCCGCTTTTAGCAGGTAATAAAAAACCGCACTTCATTTCGGCGGTTCTTTGAATTTTGTTTATTTACATTTGTTCTCTGGCTTGTCTAATTGTTCGCGTAGCCATTCAGAATCTTCTCTTAGGTTTTCTTTAGTATATCCCATTATTCGAACTTCTTCTGAGGCTGATTCATATTCTTTAAATCTACTTAAAATAAAGTCAAAAAGTTCAATATTTTCTTTCCATCCTTTGCAATCTAGAGTTTTGAGTTTATTAGACCTAACTAGATCTTCTTGCTCAGTTTTTGCCTCTGTGGAAATGACTTGATTTCTGTCCGATTGTGTTTGAATGTATCGTTCCATTAACTTGTAATATTTAAGTTCAAAGTCTTCTTGAGTTGAGGCAAAGCAGCCACTTGATACAATTACACAAATTAGAAATGCGAAAAGCTTCATTGTTATTTTCTGTCTAGTTAAAATGGTGGTTATTATTATATTTATATAACTAATAATTCAAAAGTTATTTTCATTTAAATCTTTATACTCAGTTAATTTTTAATTCTACTTATTCACTAGATTGGTTTTAAAATAAAAAAGGCCTAGTAATAAACTAGGCCTTTTTTATTATTTACTTTATCTTCTTAAAGATAAAGTCATTAATCTTATGGCCTGACTCAATACCACGGCGTTCAAACTTAGTTACTGGGCGCCAGTCTGGACGTGGGTAGCTGTTGCCTTTACCCGCCAAGTTTTCAAGATCTGGACGGTTGTCTAAAATATCAAGCATCCATTCAGCATACGGTTCCCAGTCTGTTGCTGCGTGGAATGTACCACCAAGCTCAAGTTTTTGTTCAACCAATTGCATACGCTCATGAATAACAAAACGGCGTTTGAAATGACGTTTCTTTTGCCAAGGGTCTGGAAAGTAAAGTTGTACACAGTTAATACTGTTGTCTGGCATTTCACGTAAAACCTGAATCGCGTCTGCATCAAGTACACGTAAGTTTTTAACTTCTGCTATACCTGCTTCATATAGGCATTGAGCAATGCCAGGTACGTGGACTTCAATACCCACATAGTTACGTTCAGGGTTTGCTTTTGCCATAAGCACTAACGAACGACCCATACCAAAACCGATTTCAACAGTTAAAGGACGTTCTGGATGTTCGAAGTGTTGGCGTAAGTCGCCAACAGGATATTCCAAAATTAAATCGCGATGTTGTTCTAATGCCGTGCGTTGAGACGTATTAAGTGGTGCTGAACGACGCATAAACGTCACAATTTCACGGTGTTCAGGCAAATTGTCTAAGTCTGCAATTTGCGTTTCTAACTGATCGATCGACATAACCTTGGCAATATTGAAATTCAAATGCGGTATTTTAAGTCTTCATCTGGTCAAGTCAAATGTTTCGGTGTTTTTCTTCATGTAGATGTCATGTTCAATATTTAATCTAAGAATCTATATAAATTTCAAATGAACATTTTTACTCATGAAAACTTTTCAATTACGCACACTTTCTGTGCTATTAGGGGCACTTGGTGCTTTTACATATAGTCCTTGGGCACAAGCACAGCTCATGTTTAGTCAATATGTTGACGGCAGTAGTAACCGCAAAGGTTTGGAAATTTATAATCCAGACGGGACTACAGTTAATTTAGCCGACTATGAAATTCAACAATTTAATAATGGCGGTACAGCAAAAACAGCGACTTTCCGTTTACAAGGGACGTTAACCAGTAAGCAAAAGTTTTTAGTAGGTCGTTCTGAGTTACAGGCTGAACTTGGTAGTAAGGTCAATCAGGTCGCTGCATTATCTTTTAACGGTGATGATGCCGTTGTACTTGTTTATAAAGGCACACCTGTAGACCGTTTTGGGCGTATTGGTGAGCGACCAGAGGCGGGGTGGGGAACAGCCGTTTCGAGCTTGGGAAATAGTTTTAAGCGTATTGAAACTGAGAACCCAGCTTTAAGTATTGATGCAACTGCAGCATTTGATTTGGACCGTTCATGGTCGGCTTGGACAAATAGAAATGACTTTTCAAATTTATCTGGCTCATCAACAACACAGCCTCCTGTTGAAACAGTAAGTTGTTCAAGCTCCGATACACCAATTGCTGATTTATCAACCGCAGCACAAAATCAAACTTATACCGTGCGTGGGGTGATAACTGCTGACTATCGTTATGCCAATGGTTTCTCTGGTTTCTATGTTCAGACACCAGATACGAAAGCACGTTCGAATGTTAGCAATGCGATTTTTGTTTATATTCCAAATAGCAGTGCTGTAAAAGGTGGACAAGTTGGCGATGAAGTTATTTTGCGTGGTCGTTTAACAACTTATCAAAACCAATTGCAATTAGATCAATTACAACAAGATATTCAAACTTGTAATAGCAATATGGCAAATCAGGTACAGCCGATTAGCGTTGAACTTCCATTTGCTAGCTTAACAGGTGGTTCAACCCATTCTCCGCAGCGTTATCAAGGTATGTTGGTCAAACTACCTCAGACTTTAACGGTGAGTGAGAATTACAATTACGGCCGTTATGGTGAACTATCTCTAAGCTTAGGCCGCTTATATATTCCGACTAATTTATATCCAGCGTTATCTCCTGAAGCTAAAGCTCTTGCTCAGAAGAATTTATTGTCGAAAATTATTTTTGATGACGGCTATAACAATCAAAACCGTACTCCATGGTTACCGTCAAATTTTAGTGCTGCTAATACCCTACGTTCGGGTTATCAACTTAAGAATGCTGAAGGTATTTTGGAATACCGTTTTAATGGTTGGCGTGTGCAACCAGTGCTTAGACGTAATCAGCCTGAAGTAATTACTCAAACAAACCCGCGTCAAAATGTCATTACCAAAAATGCCAATCACATTCGTGTAGCTTCATTTAACGTTTTGAACTATGACAATGGTGCAACTGGTTTCCCAACAGAGCGTGGTGCAACCACACAAGCTGAGTTTGATAAACAGCACCGTAAAATTGTGAGTGCGCTCAAAGCAATTGATGCCGATGTGTATGGTTTAATGGAAATTGCGAACAATGGTTATGGTCCGAACAGTGCAATTGCTCATTTAACCAGTGCTTTAGGTAGTGATTGGAAATACGTTGTTCCTGAAAACTTAGACCGTTTAGGTGGTGATGCGATTGCGGTTGCTATTATTTATAACAGCAAGCGTGTTAGACCTTTGAATAAACCTGTTGTGCTTGATTTGGGCGACAAGAACCGAACAACATTGGCGCAAAGTTTCCAAGCAGTTCGTGGTAATAAAACGTTTACCGTTATTCCAAATCACTTGAAATCGAAAAGCTGTAGTGGGGTGGATGCTAGCTCTATTGATGCAGACCAAAAAGATGGTCAAGGCTGTTGGAACCCGACTCGTGTGAAAGCAGTAGATCAAATTGTGCAGTGGTTAGCGAAAAATCCGACTCAAGTGCCTAAGCAAAATGCTTTACTTGTAGGGGATATGAATAGCTATGCAAAAGAAGAACCTATTTTGTCATTTGAAAAAGCAAACTACAAAGTTTTGCTGAATGACGCTAAGGTAGGACAGGGTGCTCAGGCATATAGCTATGTGTTTGGTGTTGCGAGTGATGCCAACGGAAATGGTGGAGCGGGTAACTTAGACCATGCAATTGCTGACGCAGCTCTATATCCAAAAGTAGTGAGAACCTTTGCATGGCATATCAATGCAGATGAGCCAACCGTTTTAGACTACAACGAAGAATATAAAACTGATGAGCAAAAGGCATCGTTCTATGTTGAAAATGCTTATCGTTCTTCGGATCATGATCCGATAATTGTTGATCTAGATTTAAATGGTAAAGATTCAAGCCAGCCTGATGATGATAAGAAAAACGGTATTTTTGATTTCTTAACTGAATTAATGAATTGGATTAGCCAGCTTTTTAAACGTAATTAATGGAAAAATTGCGTGACGTAAATGTGTTTTATCATATTTTAAACAATCGTCACGCAAGACAACTTGCAAGGAATAAATTTTTCAAGAATATTAGATGGTGTAAGTATTTTATAAGTTTACGCTTTTTTACAATTAAAGAATTGTGCAAACCTTGCAGGTTTTCTAGAAGCAATTTAAAACGTTAATATGAGATAACAAGGATCAGATATGAAATTATATTATTCGCCAGGCGCATGTTCTTTAGCTGCACATATTATTTTAAATGAAATTAATGTTGATTTTGACTTAGAACGAGTAAATTTAAAAACACATAAAACAGAAAAAGGTGCAGATTATTACGAGATTAATCCAAAAGGATATGTACCAGCTTTAGAAATTAACCCTGGTTTAATGTTAACTGAGAACGTTGCGATTTTACCTTTCCTTGCTCAGCACGATCCTAAGCAGGATTTAATTCCGCCATCAGGGATGGGCCGTGCGAAAGTATTGGAATGGTTGGGTTATTTGAACTCTGAATTGCATGATGCTTATGCAGTTTTCTTTGGGGCACCGTTAACAAGTGATGAAAAAACCAAAGCTTATGCTGAAATCGACCGTCTTTTAAAATATATCGATAACTATTTGTCTGAATCTGATTACGATTATTTGGTAAATGATAATTTTGGTCCAGCAGATGCTTATCTATTTGTTTTAACAAATTGGTCAAACTCAATTGAGCACGACTTAACACCGTATAAGCACATTATTGCATTACGTAATAAAGTTGCAGAGCGTCAATCTGTACAAATTGCGATGCGTGACGAAGGCTTAATTTCATAAAAGATTTTAAGTGCCAAAAAAAGCCCCTAATCAATAGGGGCTTTTTTATACTAAAGACGATTAGTGTTGAGCGTCTTTTTTCACTTCAGCAGCTGTATTTTCAACAGCTTGAGCTGTATCAGCAGTCGCTTTACGTGCAGTCGCTTCTGTTTCAGCTGCAGCTTTAGCAGTCGCATCAGCAGCGTGATCGGTTGCAGCATCGATCTTCTCAGCAGCATTATCAGTTGCAGTTGCAATATCGTCAGCAGCTTTATCACCAGCAGATTTGATATCAGCACTTGCTTGTTGAGCAGCATTTTCTAAGTGTTCACCTGTAGTCGCACCAGTTTCTGGAGCTTTATCTTTATTACAACCAACAAGGGCAACAGTCGCAGCAAGACCTAAAGCAACAAGTAATTTATTCATTGTGTTTTTCCTTCTAATTCATGGCATCCAAATATGGATGTCTAAAATATAAACATAAAGTAAATGATTAATAAAGATCGAAAATTGTTAAAAAGTTGTAACTCTAGTATTAAAAAAGCCTAGCATTTTGTAATGCTAGGCTTGAAATAAATAATAATAATTTTGACCGATTTTACTGCCCAGAACGGATGATGTAATCAAACGCAGAGAG
>ERZ941706.496-NODE-496-length-12562-cov-5.006077_pt1 | contig 12562 bp, 9 predicted proteins | sample MGYA00521232_ERZ941706 | MGnify/ENA primary metagenome ERZ941706 (study PRJEB32759, sample SAMN07749893) | skin metagenome | biome: transportation; feature: city; material: polyester macromolecule | host: Homo sapiens | place: Hong Kong:ER line | collected...
CCGGCTGCACGGCCCCGGCTTCGCCATCACCGACCGCACGATCGACAGCCATATCCGCAACCTGCGCCACAAATTCGCTGCTGTCGGCGGCGCCGACCTGATCGAGACGCGTGCCGGCATCGGCTATCGTCTCGGCCCATGCACCGGCGCCCGTACCGGCGGATGATCGCTGCGCTGAAGGATTGGGCCAAGCGCCACTGGCCGCGCCTGCGGCTGCGCACGATCCTGTTCGCGACGCTGTTCGTCGTCGCGGCGCTGCCCGGCTTCGGCGCGGTGTTCCTGCGCGTCTACGAAAACACGCTCGTCCGCCAGACCGAGGCGGAGCTGGTCGCGCAAGGCGCCGCGCTCGCCGCGGCGGCCGCCGCCGACTGGCCGGGCGCGAGGCCGAACGCGCCGCTCTACCCCAGCCGCATCGTCGAGCCCGGCGACGGCGTCGACCTCAGCCTGACGCCGATCCTGCCCGAACGCCCCGACCCGACACAAGCGCCACCGCCCACGCCCGACGCGGTTGCCGCGGCAACGCGCCTCGCCCCCGTGCTCCACGCGACGCAGATGACGACGCTCGCCTCGATCCTGCTGCTCGACCGGCAGGGGCGCCTCGTCAACGGCGGCGGCAGTCTCGCACGCCTGCCCGAAGTCGCCGCTGCGCTTCGCGGCCACCCCACAACCGTCCTGCGCCGCAACGGCGCCTATCGCGCGGTCTATCGCTTCGAATGGCTCAGCCGCGCCGCCGCGATCCGCATCCACCACGCCCGCCCCATCGTCGTGAACGGCCGCGTCGTCGGCGTGCTGCTGCTGTCGCGAACGGCACGCGCACTGTTCCGCGGCCTGTACGAGGATCGCGGCAAGATCGCGATCGGCATCGCCGCCATCTTCGGCCTATTGATCGTCATCAGCGGCATCATCTCGCGGGGCGTCACCCGCCCGATCGAGCGCCTCGGCCAGGCGACCCGTGCCGTCGCCAGCGGCCGTGGCAGCGTGCCGGAGGTGCCGCCTACCGCCGCGATCGAGATCCAGGGCCTCTACGCCGATTTCGCCGCGATGACCGCCGCGATCGAGCACCGGTCGCGCTACCTGCGCGACTTCGCCTATGCGGTCAGCCACGAATTCAAGACGCCGCTCGCCGGCATCCGTGGCGCGATCGAACTGCTCCACGACCATCCCGACATGGCGCCGGAGGACCGCACCCGCTTCCTCGCCAATGTCGATGCTGATGCACAGCGGCTGACGCTGCTGACGACGCGCCTGCTCGACCTCGCCCGCGCCGACATGACCGCACCCGGCGAGCGGTGCGCCGATCCGGCCGCGGTGATCGCGCGTGCGGCGGATGCGGTGCGCGGGCCGGGGCTTGCGGTGCAAGTGGATGGTCAGACGATCCCGCCGGTCGCACCGCCCGCTGCTACGATCGAAACCACGCTGGCGACGCTGTTCGATAATGCCCGACAGGCGGGTGCCCGCGTAGTCCGGATCGACAGCATCGTGGAGGGTGCGCAGGTGGTCCTCACCCTCCGGGACGATGGCCCGGGCATAGCCCTCGCCGACGCCGCCCGCCTGTTCGAACCCTTCTTCACCACCCGCCGCGGGCAGGGCGGCACCGGCCTTGGCCTCTCGATCGCACGCTCACTGCTGGAGGCCGGCGGCGGCACGATCACGCTGGAGGCGGCAAGCCCCACGACCTTCCGTGTGACGCTGCCGCGCGCCTAACCACCCCCGTCACCCCGGACGTGTTCCGGGGTCCACCGTGCCGCGAACGAATGGTTCGAGCCTCTTGCCTTTCCTCCGCGGTGAAGTGGACCCCGGACCAAGTCCGGGGTGACGCAGGACTATTTACTTCGCCTGCGCCTGCTCCACCGGCACGACCGGCAGCAACACCGCGCTCGGCGTGTTGCCGCCGCGCTCGATCGTCACCGTCGCCTTCTTGTAATCCCCCGGCTTCGCAAAGAAGATGTTCGGCACGTACGTCTGCGGGTTGCGGTCGTAGAGCGGGAACAGGCTCGACTGCACCTGCACCATCACCCGGTGCCCCGGCTGGAACACATGGTTCACCGTCGGCAGCCGGAACTTGTAATGCTGCACCTTGCCCGCCGGGATCGCCGAGGGATTGGCGAAACTGTCGCGATACCGCCCGCGGAAGATGTCGAGGCTGATCGGCAGCTGGTATCCGCCCATCTTCGGATCGGTCGCATTCTGCGCGGGGAAGACGTCGATCACCTTCACCACGAAATCGCCGTCCGTGCCCGTCGTCTTGGCATAGAGGTCCGCAATCGGCGCACCCGAGACGCGCATCGGCTCGGTCAGCACCGGCGTCATATAGGTCATCACGTCCGTGCGCCCGTCGGCATGGCGCTGGTCGCTCACCAGCCAGTCGCCCCAGCGCCCGTCGTCGAAGTTCACCGGTCGTGACAGGTGCGGCACCGGCTTGGCGGGATCGGAGACGTAGCTGTCGCCGCCCGCCGCTGCCTTGTCGAACCCGAGCCCGCCGTCCGCCTGCAGATAGATCGGCTTCAGCGGCGTCGCGCACCCGCTCTCGCACGCCAACGGCCACTGCGCGAACCGGTCCCAATGATTCTCGCCGGTGTTGTAGATCGCCGCGGTCGGCAGGTTCGCGGGCGGGCCGTCTTTCAGATACTGGTCGAACAGCGGCAGCACCATCTGCTCGCGGAATTGCGCCGCGGTGTCGCCGTCCCATTGGAACGCGCCCAGGCTGCGTCCCTCGCGGTTGATCTGGCTATGCCGCCACGGCCCCATGACGAGGAAGTTGTTGCCCGTCTTGCCCTTGGCCTTCAGCGCTTCCCAGCTGGTGATCGCGCCATACATGTCCTCTTGGTCCCATAGTCCCTGTTCCCAGATCGTCGGCACGTTGGACGGATTGGCCGCGAGCAGCTTGTCGAGCGCCTGCCCCTGCCAGAAGGCGTCATAGGCCGGATGATCCGACATCCGCTTCCAATAGGGCAATTGGTCATAGCCCGACTTCTTCGCCCAATCCCCGGCGGAGCCGGTGCGGAAATTATCATAATCGTCCCACCCGCCGGTCGGCGGCACCGTGCCGCCGCCCTTGTAGCCGGTCTGCCCGCCGATCCAGGCGATGTTGGCGAGGCGGAAAGCGCCATAATGGAACCAGTCGTCCCCCATCCAGCCGTCGATCATCGGGCTTTCGGGCGCCGCGACCTTCAGCGCCGGATGCGGGTGCAGCAGCGCCATGACGACGGTGAAGCCTTCATAACTCGACCCGATCATGCCGACCCGCCCGTTCGACTGCGGCAGGTTCGCCTTGTTCACCAGCCAGTCGATCGTGTCGTACGCGTCGGTGACGTGATCGACCTTGGTCGGGTTGAGCGGACCGATGACAGGGCGCGTCACGACATACTCGCCCTCCGACCCGTATTTGCCGCGAATGTCCTGGTAGACGCGGATGTAGCCGCCCTTCACGAACGCCTCGTCGGCGAGCGGCAGGGCATTGCGCATCGACGGCGAATCGCTGCGCTCCGCGCGGCCCGAGGCATTGTACGGCGTGCGCGTCAGCACGATCGGCGCGTTCACCGCATTCTTCGGGATCACGATGACGGTGTGCAGCTTCACGCCGTCGCGCATCGGGATCATCACCTCGCGCTTGATGTAATCGTTGCCGGCGGTCGGCAGCACGAACTTCGCAGGGATGTCGCCCCCCGGCGGCGCCAGGTTCGGGTTTGGGCTCGTCTGCGCCTGCACCCCCACCGACAGAAGCGCGAGCGAGGACAGCAGCAGGACGGAACAACGCATCGGGAATCTCCGGCAGGATGATTGGATGATGCTAGGACCGGAAACCTACCGCGTACAAGCCATCAATCCTCCCGCCACAGGGAGGACTTAGACCGCCCACGCCCCCACATCCGCCTGCTGCCCGATCAGCGCCAGGCCATGCGCGATCGACGTCAGTTCGCCCCCCGTCGCCAGCCGCGCGTCGCCGAACAGCTCCGCGAACAGCCGCCGTATCCGCGGGGTAAGCGACGTACCGCCCGTCAGGAACACCCGGTCGATTGCCGTCGCCTCCACGCCCGCCGCGACCAGGGCCTGGTCGACCGCCGCATCGATCCGCGCGATGTCGGGCGCGATCCACGTCTCGAAGTCCGCGCGGCGCACCTCGCGCGCGATGTTCAGCCCCGCGCCCTCGAAACGGAACTCCGCCACCTCCGCCGCGGACAGGGCACGCTTAAGCCGCCCGACCGCGTCGTAGAGGTGGTAGCCCTCCTCCTCCTCAATCACCGCGATCATCCGCCCGATCGCCTTCGGGTCGGTCGCCGCGCGGCGCAGTTTCTCGAGCTCGGCCAGCGTCTTGCGGTTGCGCATCAAGGCGAGGCGCGACCAGTCGGCAAAATCGGCAAAATAGCCGCCGGGAATCTCCAGCACCTTGTCGAACGAGCGATAGGTGCCGCCCTTGCCCAGCATCGGCATCACCAGTGATTCGACGATCCGCCGGTCGAACCGATCGCCCGCGATCCCGACGCCGGCATGCCCCAACGGCGTGCAGCGCCGCGCCGCACCCGGCGCATCGATCCGCACCACCGAAAAGTCGCTGGTGCCGCCGCCGAAATCCGCGACCAGGATCGTCGCCGGGTCCTCCAGCCGCTCGGCATAGCTGAACGCCGCGCCCATCGGCTCGTAGACGTAATGCACCTCCACGCCGAGGCTCGCGAACACCGCATCGTAGCGCGCGCGCGCCAGCGCCTCGTCGGGCTTGGCGCCGGCGAAGGTCACCGGCCGCCCGACGATCACCCGATCCGCGCGAGCCATCGCGCCCTTCGCCCGCGCCGCCATCTTGGCGACGAACAGCTGCCCCAGTTCCTCAAACCGCATCCGCCGCTCGAACACCGGCGCACTCTCGAAACTCGCATTCGCCGCCACCGACTTGAACGACTGGATGAACCGGCTGCCTTGCGGAAAGTCGAGATATTCGCGGATCGCCCACGGCCCCGCCTCCGACAGCACACCGCCGCGTCCGCGATCGTCCTCCCAGAAGCACAAGGCCGAGCGGAACACCGCGTCGGCGCCCTCGGGTGCGTCGAGTGTCACCAACGTCGCCTCGCCGCCAGACGCGACTGCGGCGACGGAATTGGTGGTGCCGAAATCGAGGCCGAGCGTGCGTGCAGTCATGCCGCGGGCGCATCGTCTGCGCGGGCGCGGGGGTCAAGCCGTTGTGGCTCCCTCACGGACTTCGTCCCGTGCTGCCACCAACCACCACGTCATCCCCGCGCAGGCGGGGATCCATACTGGCTGACCTCTCGGCTCCATCGAAACGAGCGTGATTATGGATTCCCGCCTTCGCGGGAATGACAATCGGTGAGAAGCGGCGTTCCGCGTAGTCAGCAACTGGTGCCAGGCGAGTCCACCAGCAACCTTTCCTTACACACCTCCGATCGAACCGTTTCGGCCCCGAAGCGTTCGGTATCGATGCGGGGGACCAGGGGCTTCATCATCGCCGGCACGTGTGCGCTGCTCGCCGGGTGCAACACGCATCAGTCGACGCTCGCCCCCTTCGGTGCCGATGCCGCCGATATCCGCCACCTGTTCCTGCTGATGCTCGCCGGCGCGGTGGTGATTGCGATCGCACTCGCGCTGCTGATGCGCCATGCGGTTCGCGCACCCGAAGGCGAACTCGGCCTACGGGGCGGCATGCGCCTCGTCCTCTGGCTGGGCGGCATCATCGCGACGATCATCCTGCTCGGCCTGCTCGTCTATTCGCTGCCCTTCATGCGCCCCCGCCCGATCGCGCCAGCGGACCTGCAGGTCGCGGTCGACGGCGAGCAATTCTGGTGGCGCGTCACCTATCGCCCTGCCGGTGCCGCACCGGTCGAAACCGCCAACGAAATCCGCGTGCCGGTCGGTCGTACCGTCGCCTTCCGCCTGACCGCCGCCGACGTCGTCCACAGCTTCTGGATCCCCGGCCTCGCGGGCAAGATGGACATGATCCCCGGCCGCACCAACACGCTGGTCGCCCGCGCCGACAAGCCCGGGCGCTATCGTGGTCAGTGCGCCGAATTCTGCGGCCTCAGCCACGCGCTTATGGCGTTCGACGTCATCGCGATGGAGCCCGCGGCCTTCGACGCCTGGCTCGCAGGCCAGCGCCGCGCGGCGACATCGCAAGGCGACGGCGCGCGTTTGTTTGCGCAGAATGGTTGCAATGCCTGCCACACGATCCGCGGCGCCGGTCCCGCCGGGCGCATCGGCCCCGACCTCACCCATATCGGCAGCCGGCAGACGCTCGGAGCCGGCATCCTGCCGATGACGACCGCGAACGTCGCCGCCTTTATTCGTCATCCCGAAAAGACCAAGCCCGGCGTGCGCATGCCCGCTTTCCCCCAGATCACCCCAGCCGAGGCCACCGCCATCGCCCGCTACCTCGAGGGCCTGAAATGAGCCTCCACGCGCAAGACGATCCAGCCTTTCGCGCCGCACAGGAAGAGCGCCTGCGCGAAGTGTGGAAGCCGCCCTCGGGCTGGTTCTTCCGCTGGACCGACGTCAACAACAACCGCGTCGGCATCTGGTACACGCTGACCGCCTTCGGCTTCATGCTGTTCGCCGGCGTACTTGCGCTCATCATGCGCACGCAGCTGGCGGTGCCCGACAACGACCTCGTCTCGGCCAATACCTTCAACCAGCTGTTTACGCTGCACGGCTCGATGATGATGTTCCTGTTCGCCGTGCCGATGTTCGAGGCGGTGTCGATCATCCTGCTGCCGCAGCTCCTGGCCGCGCGCGACCTGCCCTTCCCGCGCCTGTCGGCGTTCGGTTACTGGAGCTTCCTGCTCGGCGGCGTCTTCGTCGGCGGATCGATCTTCTTCAACGCCGCGCCCGACGGCGGCTGGTTCATGTACCCGCCGCTCACCACCCGCACCGACCTTTCCGGCATCGGCGCCGACATCTGGATGCTGGGGCTGTCCTTCATCGAAGTGTCGTCGGTCGCCGCCGCGGTCGAGCTGATCGTCGGCATCCTTAAATGCCGCCCGCCCGGCATGCGCCTCAACCTGATGCCGCTCTACGCCTGGTACATCCTGGTCGTCGCGGTGATGATCCTGTTCGCCTTCCCGCCGCTGATCGCCGGCGACCTGCTGTTCGAGATGGAGCGCCTGCTCGGCTGGCCGTTCTTCGATGCGGCCAAGGGCGGCGATCCCCTGCTGTGGCAGCACCTGTTCTGGATCTTCGGTCACCCCGAAGTCTACATCGTCTTCCTGCCGTCGATCGCGCTGTTCGCGATGCTGATCCCCACCTTCGCGCAGCGGCATCTGCTCGGTTATCCGTGGATCGTGCTCGCGGCGGTCGGCACCGCCTTCCTGTCGTTCGGTCTGTGGGTCCACCACATGTTCGCGACCGGCCTGCCGAAGATCAGCCTCGCCTTCTTCTCCGCCGCCTCCGAAGCCGTCGCCATCCCCACCGGCGTGCAGATCTTCGCGTTCATCGCGACACTGTGGGCGGGCAAGGTCAAATGGTCGACGCCGTTGCTCTACGCCAGCGGCTCCCTTGCGGTGTTCGTCATCGGCGGCCTCACCGGCGTGATGGTCGCGATCGCGCCGTTCGATTGGCAGGCGCACGACACCTATTTCGTCGTCGCGCACCTGCATTACGTGCTGATCGGCGGCACATTGCTGCCCTTGTTCGGTGGCCTCTATTATTACTGGCCGCTGATAACGGGGAAGAAGCTCAGCGACCGCCTCGGCCGCACCGCTTTCTGGATCATGTTCGTCGGCGTGAACCTGACCTTCTTCCCGATGCACCTGTCCGGCCTCGAAGGCATGCCGCGCCGCGTCTTCACCTATCCGGCCGACCTCAACATCGGCTGGCTCAACCTCGCCTCGACCGCCGGCTCCTATCTGTTCGCGCTCGGCGTGCTCGTCCTCGTGCTCGACCTGGCCTTGTCGCCGACGCGCAAAAAGGCGCCGCGCAACCCATGGAACGCCGGCACGCTCGAATGGCTCGCGCACCCGGATGACGAGGATTGGGGCATCCGCTCGGTCCCGCTGATCGAGAGCCGCTATCCGGTCTGGGATCAAAAGGACTTCGTGAAGAAGGTCGACGAAGGCCGCTTCTTCCTGCCCGATGCCGAGGAAGGGCGCCGCGAGACGATCATCACCTCCGTCCTCGACGCGCGGCCCGTCTCGGTCATCCGCCTCGGCACGCCCAGCGTGAAGCCGATGATGACCGCCGTTGCGCTCGGCGCGGTGTTCATCCTCACCACCTACCACCTCTACCTCGCCGCGGCGTTGAGCGGCGTGGTGACGCTCGCCTGCGTGCTGTGGTGGCTGTGGGACACTGCCGAGATCCCGGAGAAACCGGCGAAGCCGATCGGTCATGGCATGACGATGCCGCTCTACATCTCGGGTCCTGCCGCGCCCGGCTGGTGGGCGATGTTCATCACGATGATGGCCGACGCCACAGCCTTTTCCGGCCTCGTCTTCGGCTATTATTTCTACTGGACTATCCACCCCGATTTCGGCGCCGGCTTCGACGGCCCCGGCGCTAGCAGGCCGTTGCTGGCGCTCGGGCTCAGCCTCGCCAGCTGGGCGACGACGGTGGCAGCGCGCGAATGCAACCACCGTGAACGGATCGCCATCGCCCGACTGCTGCTGGTCGCCGGATCGGTTACCGCCTTCGCCAGCATCCTTGCCGCGCTGGGTTCGCTCGGCGGCCTCGATCCCAAAGCGAACGTCTATTCCGCGATCGTCTGGGTGCTCGTCATCTGGACCGCCGCGCATGCGGGCGTCGCCATCATCATGCAGCTCTATACGCTCACCCGCAGCCTGGCCGGCCGCATGACACCGACCCATGACGCCGACCTGCGCAACATCACCGTCTACCAGCATTTCTTCGCGCTCACCGCGCTCGTCGCGTATCTGACGGTCGGCCTGTTCCCGAAGGCGGGGCTGTGAAGCGCCTCCTCCAGCGCGCGCGATCATTACGCGTCACGCTGTGGACGCTGATCGTGCCGCCGACGACCTGGGCCGCGCACTTCCTCTTCTCCTACCTGTGGGCCGCGGTCTCCTGCGCGAAGCTGGGGGCCTGGGCGCGCTTCCCCACCGCCTTCGCGATCGGAACGGTACTGGCGCTGCTCGTCATCGTCGCCTCCGGGCTCATCGCCTGGCAGCAGTCGCGCACCCCCGGCGATCCCCCGCCGCACAACGAAGGCACCGACATCGACCGCCTGCGCTTCCTCGCGTACGCCACGATGCTGCTCGCTGGCCTCAGCTTCGTCGCGGTGATCTTCACCGCCGCCCCCGTCATCGTGCTGAGCGACTGCCGATGACCCGCGCACCGCTTTTCGCCGGTCTCGCGCTGGTTCCGGTCGGCTGGACCTTGAGTCCGTTCGGCATGACCGGCCACATGGCCGCGCACATGATCGCCGTCGCCATCGCCGCGCCGCTGATCGCGTGGGGGCTGCAGGGCAGCCGCTACGATCCCGCTCGCCTGTTCCCCCGCCTCGCCGTGCCGCTGACCGCCGCGCTGATCGAGGCAATCATCGTCTGGGGCTGGCACCTGCCCGCGCTCCGCCGCCTCGTCGCGCACGCGCCGCTCTGGCTCGCGCTCGAACAGGCGATGTTCCTCGCCGCCGGCCTGCTCCTCTGGGCGGCCGTCCTCGCGCCCCGCCACCGTGTGGCGGGTGTCGCCGCGCTGCTCGTCACCTCGATGCACATGACCCTGCTCGGCGCGCTGATCGGCCTGGCCCCCCGCCCGCTCTACATGCACCACGGTCCGCAAGCGCTCGCCGACCAGCAGCTTGCCGGCGTGGTCATGCTGCTCGTCGGCGGCATCGCCTATCTCGTCGGCGGGCTCGCGATGCTCGGCCGCCTGCTCCAGACGCGTGAGGAGGCGCACGCATGACGATCCGCATCACCTGGCTCCGCGCGATTATCACGGTCGTCTTGCTCGGCATCGCCGGCCTGCTGTTCGCCTGGTCGGGCGTGATGAACCTCGCCGCCTCTTCGGGCCATTGGAAGATCACCGACTGGTTTCTCCACTGGGCGATGCGCAGCTCCGTTCGCACCCACGCCGCCTTCACCGCGCCGGACGATCCCGCCGACGCGCGCAGCCTCGTCAGCGCCGCCGGCCACTTCGCCAATGCCTGCGCAATCTGCCACGGCGCGCCTGGCGTGAAGCCCGCTCCGGTCATGCAGGCGGCGACTCCGCCCGCCCCCGATCTCGCCGTCAACGCGAAGGAATGGACCGACAAGCAGCTGTTCTGGATCGTCCAGCACGGCGTCAAATATACCGGCATGCCCGCCTGGGCGGTGCAGGACCGCCGCGACGAGGTGCGCCGCATGGTCGCCTTCGTCCGCCGCCTGCCCGGCATGACGCCCGCACAATATCGCACGCTCGTCGGCGAGGCGAACCCCGGCACCGCACTTGGCCAATGTTCGGGCTGTCACGGCACCGACGGTCGCGGTCGCGGCGCCCCCGACATCCCGATCCTCGGCGGCCAGTCCCCGCAAGCCCTGCTCGCGGCATTGCAAGGCTATGCGAGCGGCACCCGGTCTAGCGCGGTCATGCAACAGGTCGCGATGCGGATGACTCCGGCCGAGATGCAGGATGCGGCACACGCCTATGCCGCCATGCCGGGCCTCGGCACACTACCCGCCGGAGACGCCGCCGCCGCGCGCATCGTCACCCAGGGCCTGCCCGCAGAGCAGCTTCCCGCCTGCACCAGTTGCCACGCGCCCGGCAAGCCCTACCCCGTGCTCGCCGGCCAGCGCGCCACCTACATCGCCCAGCGCCTGCGCGACTGGCGCGGCGACAAGACCGTGGTCGACGCGCGCAAGAGCCACGCCACCATGCCCGTCATCGCCCGCCGCATCCCCGAAGAGATGATCGAGCCCGTCGCCCGCTATCTGGCAGGGCGCTAGTCAACACGCCGCTGCCCCTCCCGATATGAAGGAGCGACCGGCAGCCGCTACCGCGCTCGCCCGACCTCCTCGCCCAGGCGGATCTCGAACAGCGTCGGCCAATATTTCCCCGTCACGAACAACCGGTCGTGCGCCGCATCATAGGCGATGCCGTTCGCGACCGCATCGGGATCGGCATTGTTGATCTCGGCGATCAGCGGGCGAAGGTCGATCAGCGCCTCGACCTTTCCGCTTGCCGGATCGATCCGCGCGATGAAGCCGCTCATCCATACGTTGGCGAGGATGCGGCCCTTCACATATTCCAGCTCGTTCAGATTCTTGAGCGGTCGCCCGTTCAGCGTCACCGCGATGCGGCCCCGCTCGGTAAAGCGCACCGGGTCCATCCGCCGCAGCGTGGGCGTGCCGTCGGACAGCAGGATCGACGACGCATCGCTGGTCATTCCCCAGCCTTCGCCTGCGTAGCGGAACGGCTTGCCCGCCTGCGTCACCGCCGGCAGCGCCCAGCGGAATCCGATCCCCGTCTTCCAGGTGACGCTGCGCAAGGCCTTCTGCCAGCACGCGACCCCCTCGCCGAACAGCTCAGGGGACAGCCGCGCGCGCGCCGCAACCTTGCCGTCCTCCAGCGTCACCCGCCGGATGTCCGACGCGCCTTCCTTGCCGGTGCTTTCGTAGAGCGCACCGTCGCAGAACAGCAGCCCCTCGGTAAACGCCGCCGGATCATGGGGAAAGCGCGCCACCACGTCGGCGGCATAGACGGGCACCCCCTCTTCCGCCTGCGGGACCGGCACGCTCGCCGCAGCCCGTGCGGCGGGCGTTGCAACCGGCGCCTTGACCGGAGGAGCAGCGGGTGCTGCCTGCCGCGACACCGCCGCGCCCGCCGCCAGGATTGCCAGCGCTGCGGCCAGCGCCGCCAGGGAAGATCGTGCCATCATCATGAGTCGCCGTGCCACGCCCGCCCCGGAAACGCAAAAGGCCCGGCACCTGCGGGTCGCAGGGCCGGGCCTTTCACATTAGCGAATCGGGACGATTACGACGCCGGCGACAGGTTCACCGCGGCATACTTGCCACGACGGTCGACCTCGAGTTCGAACTCCAGCTTGTCACCTTCGTTCAGCGTGCCCATGCCGGCGCGCTCGACGGCCGAGATGTGGACGAACGCGTCGGGCTGGCCGTCGTCGCGCTGAATGAAGCCGAAGCCCTTCATCGCGTTGAAGAACTTGACCGTGCCGGTCGCCTTCTCACCGGTCAGCTGGCGCTGCGGGCCACCCGCACCGGCACCGCCGGCGCGCGGACCACGATCGCCGAAGCCGCCTTCGCGCGGCTCGCGCGGTGCACGCTCCGACACGGCCATCGGCTCGCCGTCGATCTTCAGTTCGGTCGCCGAGATGCGACCGCCGCGGTCGACCAGGGTGAAGCCGAGCGGCTGACCCTCTGCCAGCGCGCTGAGGCCCGCCTGCTCGACCGCCGAGATGTGGACGAACACGTCTTCGCCGCCATCATCACGGACGACGAAGCCGAAGCCCTTCTGCGCGTTGAAGAACTTGACCACGCCGGTGCCTTCGCCGACGACCTGCGGGGGCATGCCGCGGCCACCGCCGCTGAAGCCGCCACCACCGCCGCCGCCGCGGAAACCACCGCCACCGCCACCGCCGCCGAAGCCGCCACGGTCGTCTCCACCGAAGCCGCCGCCACCG
>ERZ941706.500-NODE-500-length-12504-cov-10.250623_pt1 | contig 12504 bp, 16 predicted proteins | sample MGYA00521232_ERZ941706 | MGnify/ENA primary metagenome ERZ941706 (study PRJEB32759, sample SAMN07749893) | skin metagenome | biome: transportation; feature: city; material: polyester macromolecule | host: Homo sapiens | place: Hong Kong:ER line | collected...
TTTATTGCCCATAGCAAGCCTCCAGAGCCGGCCGCACCACTGTGCGGCCGCGGTTATCAAATCAGACCATGTTCAGCAAAAGAGTAAATATCGCTGCCGCCCACAATCAGGTGATCGAGGACTTTGACATCAACCATCCCCAGCACCTGCGCCAGACGCTCGGTGATCAGCTTGTCAGCCTGGCTGGGTGCAGTGTTAGGGGTCTGACGCTCAGTGGAACGAAAACTCACGTTAAGCAACGTTTTCTACCTCTGACGCCTCTTTTAATGGTCTCAGATGTCCTTTGGTCACCAGTTCTGCCAGCGTGAAGGAATAATGGCCGAGCATATTGATATGTCCGTGGCAAAGCGGGGAGAGGCGTGCGATATCTTCATCATTCAGTGTTTCACCTTGCGCCCGGAGATGATCCAGGGCTGCCTGCATATACATAGTGTTCCATAACACGACGGCGTTAGTGACCAGCCCCAGTGCGCCCAGTTGATCTTCCTGACCGTCGGTATATCGTTTTCTTATCTCACCTTTTTGACCGTGACAGATGGCTCTGGCAACGGCATGGCGGCTTTCTCCCCGATTAAGCTGGGTCAGAATGCGCCGGCGGTAATCTTCATCATCAATATAATTAAGCAGATACAGCGTTTTGTTGATGCGCCCCACTTCAATGATTGCCTGAGTCAGTCCGGAAGGACGTTCACTTTTCAGCAATGAACGGACCAGCACTGAAGCCTGTACTTTGCCCAGTTTCAGGGAGCCAGCGGTCCGGATCATTTCGTCCCACTGAAGGACTATTTTTCGGGGATCTGATTGCCCTCTGGCAATATCATTCAGCACGCCATAGTTGGCATCATGGTCCATTCGCCAGAAAACCGAAGCACCGGCATCAGCCAGGCGTGGAGAAAACTGGTATCCCAGCAGCCAGAAAAGGCCAAAGACAAGTTCGCTGGTACCTGCTGTATCGGTCATAATTTCGGTTGGATTCAGCCCGGTCTCCTGTTCCAGAAGGCCTTCCAGCACAAAGATAGAGTCCCTCAGTGTCCCCGGTATAACGATGCCATGAAAGCCGGAATACTGATCGGACACAAAGTTGTACCAGGTGATCCCTCTGTTATTACCAAAGTATTTGCGGTTCGGTCCGGCATTGATTGTTCTGACTGGCGTAACAAAGCGCATTCCATCTGCAGATGCCACTTCTCCGCCACCCCATATCTGTGCCAGTGGCAGCGTTGCCTGAAAATCAACCAGTCTGGCATTAGCGCTGGTGATAGTTTCAGCCCGCAGATAGTTCGCTTTTGTCCAGTTCAGCCGGTGTCGGGTCAGTGCAGGAACATTTGATCTGATCAGTGGTTCCAGACCGATATTGCAGGCTTCAGCCATCAGCACGGCGCTGATGCTGACGGGCAGATCATCAACTCTGGCACTGGCTTCACTAGCATGGAAAAACTCATCAGCAAATCCGGTATGGGCGTTAATTTCGAGCAGCAACTCCGTTAAATCCACCGGAGGGAGCAGATCACTGATCATTTTGCTCAGTCGTTTCAGACTGTCCGGCTCATCAAGACTGGCGAGGGGAGAAATTGTCAACCGGGGCTTCGGGCCAGAAACATCGAGTTCGACAGCCTCATTTTCGCCAAGACGTGCAGCAACCTGTCTGTAACGACTATCAAGCTGATGACCCAGAGATTTTATTGCTTCCTGCGGGTCTGTCGGGTGTCCCAGAGAACGATAAACCTTAATCCGGTTTGCCTGCCAGTCAGCACCCTGTAGTAATCTTGCTCGGGGATCTCCCCACCGGTTACTGCCGGTAACGTAGACATCCCTCCGCCTCAGACTATCCTGCAGTTTACTGAGAAAGCAGAGCGAGTATCCCCTGCGGGTGATATGTTTTTCCTTGTTAATCACCAGCCGTTTCCATGACCGACTGATAATTTCCGTTGGTGCGTCGTCAAAAAACTGCCGCCGTGAGCTGAACTCCCGGCTGAGGTAGTCACAGGCATTCAGAGTGGTAACCCCGGCAGGTGCGGATGAAAATTTAACGGTATTCAGCAGATGGGGCAGGAAACGACGAACGCGCCCGTACTGCTCCACCATTTCTTCATGAAAATTATCGTCTGAGGGCCGGGCAATTTCACGGACAAGCGTGATGATTTCAGCCAGCTTTTGCCTGGGGATGTAGCTGAACACCTCAGCACGAATCGATTCGTCCGGTGTTTCTTCTTTCAGCAGGTACGAACATGCGCTGGCGAGCGCCAATGCAGATTTATCCAGATCCTTCAGCGAGCGGAGCCGTTTTTTCTGCCCAATCTTTCTGGCGTCACGGATGATAACGGCCAGCATGGCGTCCAGAACGTCCAGTGCATCATCCAACGCCAGCGTTTCCCATGCAAGGACAAAGGCAACCAGAACCGCCATCCTTTTCTGCGGTGACATCCTGGCAATATTGAACACCGAAGTCATACCAGCATAACGTGCGAGATTTTTCAGGCGCACAGCCGGGAGTGTACTCAGGTTGTCAGCATGCAAGCCAAAATCGTTCAGAGTTTTCCAGCGTTCAATTGCTTCATTAAACGCCGGACCACTGATGGTCACAGGGCCTTTTTTCAGTGATTCCAGTAAAGACAGGCGGCTGCAATCAGTTGGCCCCAGCAGCATCTCCAGCTGTGAACGTTGTTCGGCTGACGGTATCAGTGCCAGTTTGTTCCACAGGCGCAACGTCGCCTTTTCCCTTACCTCTGAAATCAACCGGGTCAGCGTAGTGGCTCCGGGGAGAATAATACGATGTTGCATAAGCCACCCTGTCGCCAGATCGAAAAGCAGGCCAGGACGTTCGTTACTTATCCAGCTCCGGGTATATAAAAGACGGGTAAGGCGAAATGTCCAGGGCCAGGCAAATTCACGATACTGATAGTGCTGACGTATCAGCGCTGCATGCTCACGGCGGGTATTTTCCCTCTGACCGTATTCTGCAAGAACGGTGATATCACGGATCCCGAGCTGTCTGGCGGTAAAATGGCGGACGCCGGAAGGAATATGATTCATATCGGTGAGGAAGGTGCCCAGAAAACGGACACATCCAATTTGCAGGGCAATGCCCAGACGGTTGTGATCTCCTCTGCTTTTTCCGATAAATTCCTTGTCTGCTTCATCAAGATGAAAATATCGTGCCAGCTGAAGCTCATCCGGTTCACCGGTGAATCTGCCATAGCTTTCAGTCTGCTCAGTGGTCAGAAAGTCAACGGGCATATCGGCCTCCCTGCCTGACGGGCATTTAGTAACATTTTTGCAACCGTCCGAAATGTTATAAATTCTCGGACACACTAAAATGGTGTTGTCTAGGTGTCTATTAAATCGATTTTTTGTTATAACAGACACCCACTGTCCGATATTTGATTTAGGATACATTTTTATGCGACTTTTTGGTTACGCACGGGTATCAACAAGCCAGCAGTCCCTCGATATTCAGATCAAGGGGCTTAAAGAGGCGGGGGTGAAAGCCAGTCGCATATTTACCGACAAAGCATCCGGCAGTTCTACCGACAGGAAAGGACTGGATCTGCTGCGAATGAAGGTGGAGGAAGGTGACGTCATCCTGGTGAAGAAACTCGACCGGCTTGGCCGCGACACTGCCGATATGATCCAACTGATAAAAGAATTCGACGCTCAGGGAGTCGCGGTCCGATTCATAGACGACGGGATCAGCACCGACGGTGAAATGGGGAAAATGGTTGTGACCATTCTTTCAGCTGTAGCCCAGGCCGAACGCAGGAGGATTCTGGAGCGTACGAACGAAGGACGGCAGGAGGCCAGGCTGAAAGGTATCCGGTTTGGCCGAAAGCGCATCATCGACAGAAATAGTGTACTGGCACTTCATCAGCAGGGAACTGGTGCAACAGATATTGCCCGCCGGCTCAGTATTGCCCGTTCCACTGTTTATAAAATTCTGGAAGATGAGAGCCGGGTTAATCTGAGCAAAATTTGAGGACGAACATGAGTGATGTAAAGGCATTCAACAATTGCATGAGTGTGTTCTGGCGACAGCATGAAGCCGAATTCTCTCGCTTTCTGACATCGAAGACAGGTGATAGCGAAAAAGCAGCAGACCCGGAGAAGACGAAGGTGATTATCGTGACGCTTGCCGAAACGACACCTGTACTGGAAGCCGCTAACCTGCAGCAGGATCTACGCCGAGCTGGCATCGAGCCGTGGGCATGGGTCGTTAATAACAGCCTGGCAGCTGCTCAACCGTCTTCGCCTTTCCTGAAGATCAGGGCGAACCGCGAGCTGCCTCTCATCTCTGATGTGGAAGAGCAGTATGCAAAGCGTATTGCATTAACAGCGCTACAGAGCGAAGAGCCGGTTGGTATTGACCTGCTGGAAGAAATGGCGAAGTAATAATGAAGGGGGCAAATGCCCCCTTCGTCTTTATTTCAGTCTTTTACCTGAATCATCAACGACTTTTTCACCGTCTTCCTTGGTGAAAGCCGCTTTCTGGGCATCTGGAAGGATATCGAGAACAACCTCTGAAGGACGGCAAAGTTTAGTTCCCAGTGGCGTCACTACGATCGGACGGTTGATCAGAATCGGATGCTGTAGCATAAAGTCGATGAGCTGGTCGTCAGTAAATTTATCTTCTGCAAGACCCAGTTCCTCATACGGCTCGACGTTCTTACGCAGCAAAGTACGGACGGAAATGCCCATATCTGCAATGAGTTTGACCAGCTCATCGCGTGAAGGTGGAGTCTCAAGGTAAAGAATAACGGTCGGCTCGATACCGCTGTTGCGGATCATCTCCAGCGTATTACGCGACGTGCCGCAGGCTGGGTTGTGATAAATGGTGATGTTGCTCATATCAGTATCTCATTACAAAGTGAAAGAGAGACGTAGCGCCAGCGCGGCCAGCGTTACAAACAGCACAGGCAGAGTCATGACGATCCCGGTGCGGAAATAGTATCCCCATGTGATGGTCATGTTCTTCTGTGAAAGGACATGCAGCCAGAGCAACGTTGCCAGGCTACCAATAGGTGTAATTTTCGGTCCAAGATCGCAGCCAATCACGTTGGCAAAAATCATCGCCTCTTTGATAACGCCTGTTGCAGTGCTGCCATCAATAGAGAGAGCACCAACCAGCACGGTAGGCATATTGTTCATGATGGAAGAGAGGAAAGCCGTCAGGAAGCCAGTACCAAACGTCGCGGCCCAAAGTCCTTTATCTGCCAGCACGTTCAACACACCGGAGAGGTATTCTGTTAGTCCGGCATTACGCAGACCATAGATCACCAGATACATTCCCAGAGAGAATATGACGATCTGCCATGGCGCACCGCGAAGCACTTTGCCAGTGTTAATGGCATGACCTCGCTTCGCCACCGCAAACAGAATGACAGCCCCTACAGCAGCAATCGCACTGACCGGGATACCCAACGGCTCAAGGACGAAAAAGCCAACCAGAAGAAGGATCAACACTATCCAGCCGGTTCTGAAGGTTGCCAGATCTTTAATCGCTTTTGCCGGTGCTTTCAGGAGAGCCAGGTCGTAAGTTGGCGGAATATCTTTGCGGAAGAACAGATGCAGCATCACCAGCGTGGCGATAATGGCTGCGATATCCACCGGCACCATTACCGACGCATACTCAGTGAAACCCAGCCCAAAGAAGTCTGCAGAAACGATGTTAACCAGGTTGGACACGATAAGCGGCAGACTGGCCGTATCGGCAATAAACCCGGCGGCCATGACAAATGCCAGCGTAGTGCCTTTGCTGAAACCTAATGCAAGCAGCATGGCGATAACAATTGGCGTCAGAATCAATGCCGCACCATCGTTGGCAAACAGTGCCGCCACCGCTGCGCCGAGCAAAACGATATAGGTAAACAGCAAACGCCCGCGACCGTTACCCCAACGTGAAACGTGCAGCGCCGCCCATTCGAAAAAGCCCGATTCATCGAGCAGAAGGCTGATAATAATCACGGCAATAAAGGTCGCCGTCGCATTCCAGACAATATTCCACACTACAGGGATATCACCAAAATGGACTACGCCAGAGATCAGCGCCAGTACCGCGCCCAGCGTCGCACTCCAGCCGATCCCTAATCCCTTCGGTTGCCAGATAACCAAAACGATGGTCAGGACAAAAATAGCGCCTGCCAGTAACATAAATCCTCCAGACAGGACGGCTTTGCCGCCCTGTATATACAAAAAAAATTAAACAACCAGCTCTCTGAGTTTCTCGATGCCAGTGGGCTCTGCAGCCATTACCGGTACTAACGCTATGCGGCTTGCATGCTGGTTTTTCACAACCTCGATTTGAGGACGCTCTTGTAGGGCGCGCTGGCAAAGCAGCGGCGATTGCGTCTGTGCAATCGAAAGGCTGTTATTGATAATCCAGCCCCAGGGATGAATCCCCGCACGTTCAAGATCGGACTGCAGGTTTGCCGCTTCCAGTACAGGTGTGGTTTCAGGCAGAGTGACCAGCAAAACTTTGGTACGTTCCTGGTCCTGAAGCTGCATCATCGGAGTGGTAAAATGACCTTTATCCCCCATCTTCCTGGCAATCTCACGGTGATAAGCCCCGGTAGCATCAAGCAGTAATAGCGTATGCCCGGTAGGTGCCGTATCCATGACCACAAACCGTTTGCCAGCTTCACGAATTACGCGTGAAAACGCCTGGAACACCGCAATCTCTTCTGTGCAAGGAGAACGTAAATCCTCTTCGAGCAGCCGTTTCCCAGCCTCATCCAGATCCCTGCCTTTCGTCTCAAGAACATGCTGACGATAGCGTTCAGTTTCATCGTGAGGGTTGATTCGGCTGACCTGCAGATTTTTGAGGCTGCCATTGAGCGTTGTACTGAGATGTGCAGCAGGATCTGAGGTGGTGAGATGCACATCAAAACCCTTATCCGCCAGACTGACGGCGATAGCCGCAGCCATTGTGGTTTTGCCCACACCACCTTTGCCCATCAGCATAATCAAACCGTGTTCACTGCGGGCGATATCATCAACCAGGACAGACAACGACATATTCTCTGGCTTGTTCTGTGGGCTTTGTTCAGGAAGCGATGTTATCTCAGCGTGTTCGTTGAGCAGGCCTTTCAATGCGGATACACCAACCATGTTCAGCGGCTGCAGGTATAAGTTGTCTGTCGGCAAATCAGATAACCCGGCAGGAAGATTTGCCAGCGCCTCTTGCTCCCGTTGCCATATTGCAGCGGCCAGTGCATCACGTTCTGCTTCGCTCGCAGGCAGGACACCGTTAATGACTAAATACTGATTTTTAAGGCCAATAGCTGATAATTCGTCATGAGTACGAGCGACTTCCTGCAGTGTTGATTTTTGCAATCGCGCGACCAGCACAAGGCGAGTTCGTTCAGGATCGGATAATGCCTCAACCGCATGAGCATATTGCTCGCGTTGTTTTTCCAGCCCAGCCATTGGACCAAGACAGGAAGCACCATCCGGGTTACTTTCGATGAAGCTGCTCCAGGCTCCGGGAAGCTGAAGAAGGCGAATAGTGTGGCCAGTTGGGGCAGTATCAAAAATGATGTGATCAAAGCGGGTCAGCAGAGAAGCGTCAGTCAGTAAGCCAGTAAACTCGTCGAATGCAGCGATCTCTGTCGTACAAGCTCCTGAAAGCTGTTCACTGATGCTGTTAACAACGTCATCAGGCAAAAGACCTTTAATAGGGTCAACGATTCTGGCGCGGTATTGCTGGGCGGCGTCCTGCGGGTCAATCTCCAGAGCCGAAAGACCAGACACAGCAGTCACGGGCTGGATAGTGTTACCGATAGTCTGATCGAATACCTGACCGACATTGGAAGCCGGGTCGGTACTGACAAGCAGAACACGCTTTCCCAGTTCAGCCAGACGTATAGCCGTTGCGCAGGAAATCGAAGTTTTGCCTACACCTCCCTTACCGGTGAAAAACAGGTAAGACGGGATATTCTCTAAGAATTTCATATGTCCTCCTGACATACTCAACAACAGGAAGTTTTACCACCACAGCAACTGGTGGAAGCTAAACCCACCTTTTCCAGCGGTATACCAAACCAGCGAGCCAGTTCAGCGCGTTTTGGGTATCGCCCGGCCATCACCGTTTCACCATCAAGCAACAGCAGCGGAAGCCCTTCAGCTCCAGAAGCCTCAAGGAATGCTTTCGCTTTTTCGTTCTCAACGAAGCTCATAGGCTGCTGCGCCAGGTTATAACGTTCGATCTGAACCCCACGCCCTTTCAGCCATTGCACATCAGCAGAAAAATTGACCAAAACCTGATCGACATCTGAACCACAAACGCCGGTACTGCAGCACATCGCCGGATCAAACACCGTTAACATTTTCATCTTTAACACCTCATATTCGTAAAAACATATATGTACAGGCAAAATTTTTAGATACAAACAGCCTTACCGCTGCCAGAGCAGTTGGCCGATGCCAGCTTACGGGCGATGGCCTGTACGTCGTCCTGTTGACTTAACCAGGCCTGCTCAATCACCAGGGCAGCCCAGGAAGGAATATGCGGGGATAAGCGATAATGAACCCATTTCCCCTGCTTGCGATCCAGCAACAGGCCACTTTCCCGAAGCATCGCCAGATGGCGGGAGGTCTTGGGTTGTGATTGTTCCAGCGCTGTGCAGAGATCGCATACGCACAGCTCCCCCATCTCCCTGAGCAGTAGCACGATACCCAGGCGGGTTTCATCAGATAGTATTTTGAAAAGTTGTAGGGATGCAATTTCTGGCATTATGTACTCCTGCTATGAATGGGTATTGTCTCTCCACCAAAACAAGAAGTCAAAATCATATGTGTTTTCTCGCATGTGAGTGCAGGTGTCACTATGCGGTTGAAAAACGACCTGATGTGCGATCGTTACGTTAGTTGGGTAGGTAAAAAAGTCATTTGAGGCTAAAACATTGCTTAGTGCGGGCTTTCAGTTCATAGAGAAGAATGAATAATATCAATTATAACAATTGGTTATTTCCTTAGCGTACGTTTTCGTTCCATTGGCCCTCAGACCCCTGTTAGCGGAAGGATGGTTATGCGCCAGTACCACGGCGGCGGCATTATGATGCAGGGCGCGTTGCAGGACGATACGCGGATGAACGGTGACGCTGCTGATAGTTCCCTTAAACAGTTCTTCAAACGCAATCACGCCGTTGTGGCAGTTAAGAAAGAACGCGCAGAATGATTCGCGTGGTTCTGCAGCAAGACGAAACCGCAGTAAGGAACGCGCGGCGTCGGCGCCGGTGATAAAATCCGTTGTGGTAATTTTACCGGCAATAATGGCGTCCGCCTGGCGGATAATGTTGAGTTCTTCTGCTGAAAATTTCATATATTTCCCTCGTTAGGGGACCTGAGCACCATGCCCGGCCACAAATATATAATAGGACATTTTGTCCTAGATGTAAATACAGTGATATATAAAAAAGCCCGATTTAACGGGCTTTTATGGTTTATTTCTGTCCCCCTGCAATAACTTCCAGTTCCGTCTCTGAAAGCATTATTTTCAGGCAGGGTTTGGTACGGCTGAGAAGTTCAATCGACCTCGGATCGAGGTCCAGGGATTCGCAAAAATCATCTCCGCCACAGGCATCACGCATCCGGTCCCAGAGCTCGTCAAAATCCGTTGTATCCGGATTGAAACCATTGGCGTAACAGACATTGTGCATCCCATTACTGTTTTTCTCACCTTTCGCCGCCATCACATACACGCCATGATCTTTGACAAAAAGAAGTGGGCAATTAAAACGCTTAACTTCAGCAATAACGACGTTGAGCATAGGATCAGTAAAAACAAGTTCTGATTGCATGGTCATAGTGTATTTACTCCCTGAAAGCTATTTGTTGACCGCAGCGGCGGTGAGAATGTCAGAAAGCGACCCCAGCAGATATAATTCGGTGAGCTCGCCTGTTTCATTCAGAAGAAATAGCCCTGCAGGTCGGCCATTATGAAAAATAATGGCTTCATGCGATTGATGTAATTCACACTGACACAGCGAGAAATAAATAAGTGACCATTCAGGGGAAATAACGGTTTTATTGCCATGTTCCCGGATATAGCGGGCAACATCAGCCTGTTGCTGAGAATTGAGAGCAGTCATAAGGTGACTCCTGCGCCGGTCGGGGCGCTACCGTCGAAAGACCGGATTGCCTTTCGATGTAATTATTATACGTCTAATGAGCCATATAAATCAAGTTAATTTTGTTATTTTCCTGGTTTAAGGAGACTCTTTCCCCTGTAAATTTTGCATCACAAGCGCACCGTTCGGGCGCTGCAGGCGAATAATATCGTTCTGGCGAGCGTCTTTTTCCCGGATGATCCGCCAGGTTTCGGTGACGGCGCCCGCTGGCTGATACAGTCTGACCTTCACCTCGGAACGCTCTGCAGACAGCACAATGCAGCCTTTCTCATCTTGTGCAGCTGCGTGCCGGGCTTCATCTTTATCCCGCGGGCAGTCATCAAATCCTGATATTCGGACCGGGTGGCCATCGATATCAACCTGATAGCCGGGCGAAATCACGGGCACGGGCTGTGGCACATTCGGGAAATAATCAGCCAGATCACACCCTGTCAGGGCTACGGGCACAAGGCAGGCATACAGCATTAACATTCGGCGTGTGGTGATCATAAGGGGTCCTCTCTGGTCGCCGCGGGCCTTATTTCGCCTTCTCAACCAGCTGCAGTGACGGATGCTCACCGGCCAGAAGTAACAGGAAATTGAATTCCCCGGTCTTGAGCTTTACGCCGCGCTGAGCAGCCTTTTCTTTGGTCTGCCATGACGCCGGTTTATAGCCAAACAGCGCTGCAATTTCAGCGTGTTTTAGCCCCAGCGCCAGACGCAGGCGGCGAACGTCTTCGGCCGTGGCGGGCTCTTTAACCATATCATCCGGGCTGAACGTCCTGTTCAGGCGGTAATCAGGATGCACGCCGGCGATCAGCATCAGCATGTTATATTCGCCTGGGCGAAGACTGGTCTTGTTGTACTGGCTGAGATCGTCGCTGATAGCTTCCTTACGCTGCCAGGCGCGCAGTTCGTACCCCATGACAGCCCCTAATGCGGTTTCAGTCATGCCCATTTTTTCACGGAGCGTCTTCACTGTTTCCGGCTGCGGAACGACGCTAACCATCTTAATCATTACCCTTCTCCCAGAAGTCTGAATTCAGAAAAATTTTCACCTGGCGCGTGCGGGGATAGTCCTGGTGCTTCAGCCCCTCCCGCGTATCAGACAGGTACTGCGTTTCCTGCTGCACCTTGTTGATTTTGCCATTCCATTTGCGGGCCAGCGCCCGGTAACGCCCGTTCTCCAGCTGATAAACTTCAAACGTATACTTGTTCGGACCGCTCCAGCCTTCGTTGTAATAGACCTGTTTCATAGGATCTGCCTGATCGATGCGCCCCGTTAACATGACATCCCGGCTGCATTGCCTGAACCAGTAACCGCGGGGCATAGCCGGTGGCCGGTCGCTTATTTCCCGTCTGGATAGCGTGCCGAAAGGCTGTGAGCGCAGGTGACAACCTGATCTCAGGTCAATCTGGCATGGCGTGTTGTGCAGGGACCAGCGCCGCTGCCGCAGGCAATGACTCAGGGGGATCACAGGTACGACACGGGAAACGAACAGGGGGAATGATTGCATGGTTTTACTCCTTCGCCAGTCGGGGCGCTACCGAAAAATGAGCCTTGATAATACGACGAATGAGCCATATAAATCAAGTTAAAAATCAGGCGGCAGAGTTTCTGCCGCTGCTGTAGGTCAGTACCGTGGGGCCACGTCCTTTCCTTCGCCCCATAAACGGGAAAACTCGTTCACGTAGGCTTCAGTTACTGCAGGCGCGCCGCTGATCAGCACCACATTTTCCGCATTACGACTGTCTGCACTGGCGCTGAAGTTAAACGATCCGGTCAAGACGGCGCGGCGGTCAAAGACCATGAATTTATCATGCATGGCCTCGTAGTTATCGTTGATCCGCACCGCCACGCGGTTATTGGCCAGAAAGTTCACTTCGGTGTACCGGTTGTCGTTCGCTTTGCGATCGGCCACCACCACCACCGATACGCCCCGTTTTTTTGCGGCACGCAACGCGCCGGCAACAGGACGACTGGTCAGGCTGTACGCGGCAACCAGAATCTCATGCTGCGCGTGGTCGATTGAATCCAGAACCAGATTTAATGCGGTCCCGCCGGGTGAAAACCCGGTTTTCACTTCAGTCGCAGCTTGCGCCTGGACATCGCCGGCAATATTGCCGGCCGCTGTTACCGGGTTTGCTGCCACGGCGCCGGCGATGAGGGTCAGGGTTAACAGCACATATTTTTTCACGCTGCCCCCTTAATCATCATCCGGGAACAGATGCTGGACGTTCTTACGGGTTTCTTCCAGATTCCTATCCTCCGGTGCTGCCGGTTCGGGAGTCACGGCGGGACTGTTTTCCGGCGCAGCGCCGCCTGCCGGCGACACCGTATTGCTGCCACCGCCGGTGGCCTGCAGAAACGCCTCAACCAGACGCGCCATCTCTCCTGTATCCT
>ERZ941706.501-NODE-501-length-12502-cov-5.199807_pt1 | contig 12502 bp, 15 predicted proteins | sample MGYA00521232_ERZ941706 | MGnify/ENA primary metagenome ERZ941706 (study PRJEB32759, sample SAMN07749893) | skin metagenome | biome: transportation; feature: city; material: polyester macromolecule | host: Homo sapiens | place: Hong Kong:ER line | collected...
TGCGCATGCCCTTGGTCGGCTTGCCCCACGGGGTCACCGGGTGACGGCCGCCCGAGGTCCGGCCTTCACCACCGCCGTGCGGGTGGTCGACCGGGTTCTTCGCAACACCGCGGGTCAGCGGACGCTTGCCCATCCAGCGCGAACGACCGGCCTTGCCCAGGTTCTGGTTCTGGTTGTCCGGGTTCGACACCGCACCGACCGTCGCCATGCACTCGCCACGGATGTAGCGCTGCTCGCCCGAGTTCAGGCGGACGATGACCATGCCGCGATCGCGACCGACGACCTGCACATAGGTGCCGGCCGAACGGGCGATCTGACCGCCCTTGCCCGGCTTCATCTCCACGTTGTGGACGATGGTGCCGACGGGGACCTGACCGATCTCCATCGCGTTGCCCGGCTTGGTGTCCGTCTTCTTGGCGGCAATGATCTTGTCGCCCGGCGCCAGACGCTGCGGCGCGATGATGTAGGCCAGCTCTTCGTCGGCATACTTCACCAGCGCGATGAACGCGGTGCGGTTGGGGTCATATTCCAGCCGCTCGACGGTGCCTTCGACGTCCCACTTGCGACGCTTGAAGTCGACGTAGCGGTACTTCTGCTTGTGACCGCCGGCGATGCCGCGCGACGTCACATGGCCCTTGTTGTTGCGACCGCCGCTCTTGCGCTTGCCTTCGGTAAGCGCCTTGACCGGCTTGCCCTTCCACAGGGAGGACTTGTCGACGAGGACGAGGCCGCGCTGCGCGGGCGTCGTCGGGTTGTAATGCTTGAGTGCCATGACCCTTAGATCCCCGTCGTCACGTCGATGGACTGGCCGTCCTTCAGGGTGACAATGGCCTTCTTCATGTCGGAGCGCTGGTACGGAGCGCCCTTCCACTTCTTGGTCTTGCCCTTCTGGACGATCGTGTTCACGCCGGTCACGGTGACGTCGAAGAGCGCTTCGACGGCAGCCTTGATCTGCGGCTTGGTCGCATCGCCTGCGACCTTGAAGACGACGGCGTTATGCTCGGAGAGCAACGTCGCCTTTTCGGTGATGTGCGGCGCGACGATCACGTCATAATGACGGTTGTCGACGGCCTTCTGCTGCTTAGCCATTGAAGCGAGCCTCCAGCTTTTCGACCGCCGCGCGGGTCAGCACCAGCGTGTCAGCCTTCAGGATGTCATAGACGTTGGCGCCGGCCGACGGCAGGACGTTGATGCCGTGCAGGTTGCCGGCAGCCAGCGCGAAGCTCGTCTCGACGGCGTCGCCATCGATGACTAGCGCGGCCTTGCCGAAGCCGACCTTGGCGAGGTCGCCGACCAGCGTCTTCGTCTTGGCGTTCTCGACGACCAGGCTGTCCATGACGATCAGCGAGCCGGCCTTCGCATGGCTCGACAGCGCCATCTTCAGACCCAGCGCACGGATCTTCTTGTTCAGCGACGGATTGAAGTCGCGAACGCGGGCACCGTGAGCCTTACCACCGCCGATGAAGACGGGAGCGCGGCGATCGCCGTGACGAGCCACACCGCCGCCCTTCTGGCGACCGAGCTTCTTGCCCGAGCGGGCGACATCGGCGCGCTCACGCGTGCCACGCGCCGTCTCGCGACGCTTTTCCAGCTGCCAGGTGACCACGCGGTGCAGGATGTCGGCGCGCGGATCGAGGCCGAAGACCTCGTCGTTGAGCTCGACGTCCGCTGCGTCGGTACCGGCGAAGGATTGAACCTTGACCTTCACGTTCAGCCCTCCTGGCCGTCGGTAGCTTCCGGCGCGCTCGTCTCTGCGGGCGTGTCGGCTGCGGTGTTGCTGTTGGCAGCCTGCTTCAGGCTGGCGGGGTACGGAGCGTCGGCATGCGCCTTCACCTTGACCGCGTCCTTGACGAACAGCCAGCCGCCCTTCGAACCAGGGACCGAGCCCTTGACGAAGATGAGGCCGCGCTCGACGTCGGTGCCGACGATCTCGAGGTTCTGCTGCGTGCGGTTCTTGTCGCCCATGTGGCCGGCCATCTTCTTGTTCTTGAAGACGCGACCCGGATCCTGGCGGTTACCCGTCGAACCGTGCGAACGGTGGCTGACCGAGACGCCGTGCGTCGCGCGCAGACCGCCGAAGTTCCAGCGCTTCATGGCGCCGGCGAAGCCCTTACCCTGGGTACGACCCTGGATATCGACATACTGGCCAGCGACGAAGTGGTCGGCCGACAGCTCGGCGCCGACGTCGAGGAGGTTGTCCTCGGTCACGCGGAACTCACAGACAACCGCCTTGGGCTCGACTTCGGCCTTGCCGAAGTGGCCGCGCTGCGGCTTGGCGACATTCTTGGCCTTGGCGACGCCAGCACCGAGCTGGACGGCGGTGTAGCCATCACGATCCATTTCGCGACGGGCGACGACCTGAACGCCTTCAAGCTGCAGAACGGTGACGGGCACGTGGCGGCCGTCGTCCTGAAACAGGCGGGTCATCCCCATTTTCTTCGCGATCACGCCGGTACGCATGATCCTGCACTCCTTTTACAGAGGCACGCCGGGACCATTCCCGAACGTGCATGCGACAGGCCCAAGGACCTGTCATCCAACCCGCTTGCTATTCCACGTCGCCCCGTCCCGGGCTGGCCGCCCCCGTTTCCGGGAGCATGACGGGAGACGCTGTCCCGGCTCCGAGGAGCCGGCGGTATCTCGTGTCTGTCAGGCGCCCCGCAAAGCGGGGTCCCGAACCGGCTGTCGCCGCAGGAAGCGGAAAACAGCAAACCCGCGGGACATACGTCAACCGCGGGAGCCGGCGCCTTACGCCAGCTTGATCTCGACGTCAACGCCCGCCGCAAGGTCGAGCTTCATCAGCGCGTCGACCGTCTGCGGGGTCGGCTGCACGATGTCGAGCATGCGCTTGTAGGTGCGCACCTCGAACTGCTCGCGCGACTTCTTGTCGATGTGCGGGCCGCGGTTGACAGTGAACTTCTCGATGCGGGTCGGCAACGGAATCGGACCGCGGATCAGCGCGCCGGTGCGGCGCGCGGTGTCGGCGATGTCGCCGGTCGCCTGGTCGAGAACGCGATGGTCGAACGCCTTGAGGCGAATACGGATGTTGCTGTCCATGATCCCTACCGATGCGAGGAGCACGACCCCGGCCGTCTCCACCGCGGGTATGCGGAGGACTCGTGCCGCTGGTGCTGGACCGGCGGGATGAGATCCTGCGCCCCTTTTATCAAAGGATTGCGCAGGACGACGAGAAAGAGCCGAAACTCAATAAACTGAAGGGCGGCCCTCTAAAGCAGCCCTCATAAAAAGGCAACGGCCCGACTCTCCTTTTTTGGGAGAGCCGGGCCATTGTTTTTAAACGTCGCGGGGTTGCCCCCGCGCCGGTTCTTACTTGTCGATCGCGCTCACGACGCCCGCGCCGACGGTACGACCGCCCTCACGGATGGTGAAGCGCTGGCCGACGTCCATAGCGATCGGCGCGATCAGCTTGATGCCGAGCGCGATGTTGTCGCCGGGCATGACCATCTCGGTGCCCTCGGGCAGCTCGACGGTGCCGGTCACGTCGGTCGTGCGGAAGTAGAACTGCGGACGATAGTTGGCGAAGAACGGCGTGTGACGGCCGCCTTCTTCCTTCGACAGCACGTACACTTCCGACTTGAAGTCGGTGTGCGGCTTGATCGAACCCGGCTTGCAGAGCACCTGGCCACGCTCGACTTCGTCACGAGCGACGCCACGGATCAGCGCGCCGACGTTGTCGCCCGCCTGGCCCTGGTCGAGCAGCTTGCGGAACATCTCGACGCCGGTGACGGTGGTCTTGCGGACCTCCGGGTGGATGCCGACGATCTCGACTTCCTCACCGACCTTGATGATGCCGGTTTCGACACGGCCGGTGACGACGGTACCGCGACCCGAGATCGAGAACACGTCTTCGATCGGCATCATGAACGGCTTGTCGAGCGGACGCTCCGGCTGCGGGATGTATTCGTCGACCGCCTTCATCAGCTCCATGACCGCATCCGGCCCGAGCTTCTGGTCCGAACCCGACAGCGCGCAGGTCGCCGAACCCTTGATGATGGGGATGTCGTCGCCCGGGAACTCGTACGAGCTCAGCAGCTCGCGGATTTCCAGCTCGACGAGCTCGAGGATTTCCTCGTCGTCGACCAGGTCGACCTTGTTCATGAACACGACCATCGCCGGCACGCCGACCTGACGGGCGAGCAGGATGTGCTCGCGGGTCTGCGGCATCGGGCCGTCGGTGGCCGACACGACCAGGATCGCGCCATCCATCTGGGCGGCACCGGTGATCATGTTCTTGACGTAGTCGGCGTGACCCGGGCAGTCGACGTGCGCATAGTGGCGGTTGGCGGTCTCATACTCGACGTGCGCGGTCGAGATGGTGATGCCGCGGGCGCGCTCTTCCGGCGCCTTGTCGATGTTCTCGAAGTCGACCTTTTCCGACAGGCCCTGGTCCGCGAGGACCTTGGTGATCGCGGCGGTCAGCGAGGTCTTGCCATGGTCGACGTGACCGATGGTGCCGATGTTGAGGTGCGGCTTGTTCCGCTCGAATTTTGCCTTAGCCATTTTCCTACCTTCTGATTCGAATTCGGTGCCGCCGGGGGGTCACGCGAACGCGGCCCTGTAGCGGGTGTTTGATTGTAATGCCAGCCCCCTGCCCACTCCGCTGCTCGACAGAAGCAGGGTTTCGCATGGGAGGCCGACAACGGAGTAAATCCGTTATCGTCGAACCGGTCGCCGAGGCGACCCGCCGGCCGGCCTTTCGGCGTCTCCGGGCTAAGTTGCCTTAGCCCGGTGCGCCTTTAGGCCATCTTCGCCTTGACCTCGTCCGCGACGTTCTGCGGCACTTCGTCATAGTGCGAGAACTGCATCGAGTAGCTGGCGCGGCCCTGCGTGAACGAGCGCAGCGAGTTCACGTAGCCGAACATGTTCGCCAGCGGGACCATCGCGGTCACCGCCTGCGCGTTACCGCGCGTGTCGGTGCCCTGGATCTGGCCACGACGCGAGTTCATGTCGCCGATGACGTCGCCCAGATAGTCTTCCGGGGTGACGACCTCGACCTTCATGACCGGCTCGAGCAGCGTGATGCCGGCCTTCTGAGCCGCTTCACGCATCGCACCGCGCGCGGTGATTTCGAACGCCAGAGCCGACGAGTCGACGTCGTGGTACGCGCCGTCATACAGGACGATGTCGAAGTCGATGATCGGGAAGCCGACCAGCGAACCGGTGGCTGCCGTCTCGCGGAAGCCCTTCTCGATCGCGGGGATATATTCCTTGGGAATATTGCCGCCCTTGACCTCGTCCTTGAACACGATGCCCGCACCGCGCTCGCCCGGCGTCAGCTTCACCTTGACGCGGCCGAACTGGCCGGTGCCGCCCGACTGCTTTTTGTGGGTGTAGTCGACGTCGACGGCCTTCTTGAGGTACTCGCGATACGCCACCTGCGGCGCACCGACGTTCGCCTCGACCTTGAACTCGCGCTTCATGCGATCGACGAGGATCTCGAGGTGGAGTTCGCCCATCCCCTTGATGATCGTCTGGCCCGACTCGTGATCGGTCGACACGCGGAACGAGGGATCCTCGGCGGCCAGGCGGTTGAGCGCGACGCCCATCTTTTCCTGGTCGGCCTTGGTCTTCGGTTCCACCGACAGCTCGATCACGGGCTCCGGGAACTCCATGCGCTCGAGGATGATCGGCGCCGACGGATCGCAGAGCGTGTCGCCCGTCGTCGTTTCCTTGAGGCCCGCCAGCGCGACGATGTCGCCCGCACGCGCCTCTTCGATGTCCTCACGCGAGTTCGCGTGCATGAGGAGCATACGGCCGATCTTTTCCTTCTTGTCCTTCACCGAGTTCAGGTAGCCGCCCTTGGTCAGGACACCCGAATAGATGCGAGCGAAGGTGAGCGAGCCGACGAACGGATCGTTCATGATCTTGAACGCCAGCGCCGAGAACGGTGCGTCGTCCGACGAGGGACGCTCGTCCGGCGTTTCGCCGTCGAGCTTCACGCCGTTGATCGCCGGCACGTCGAGCGGGCTCGGCAGATAGTCGACAACCGCGTCGAGCAGGGGCTGCACGCCCTTGTTCTTGAACGCCGAACCGCAGACGACCGGCACGAACGCCATCGACAGCGTGCCCTTGCGGATCAGCGCCTTCAGCGTCTTCGTGTCAGGCTCGTTGCCCTCCAGATACGCTTCCATCGCGTCGTCGTCCTGCTCGACGGCGAGTTCGATCAGGTCGCTGCGATACTTCGCGGCCTTCTCCGCCATGTCGGCGGGGATGTCCTGATATTCGAACTTCGCGCCCAGCGATTCTTCGAGCCAGATGATCGCGCGGTTCTCGACAAGGTCGACGAGACCCTTGAAGCCACCCTCGACGCCGATCGGCAGATACAGGACGGCCGGACGGGCGCCCAAGCGATCGATGATCGACTGCACGCAGAAATAGAAGTCGGCGCCGGTACGGTCGAGCTTGTTGACGAAGCACATGCGCGGCACGCCGTACTTGTCGGCCTGACGCCACACGGTTTCCGACTGCGGCTCGACGCCGGCAACGCCGTCAAAGCACGCGACCGCTCCGTCGAGGACGCGCAGCGAACGCTCGACTTCGATCGTGAAGTCGACGTGGCCCGGCGTGTCGATGATGTTGATCAGATGCTCGGGGCCATTGCCCTCTTCGGCCTTCCACTTGCAGGTGGTGGCGGCCGACGTGATCGTGATCCCGCGCTCCTGCTCCTGCTCCATCCAGTCCATCGTCGCGGTGCCTTCGTGCACTTCGCCGATCTTGTAGGACTTGCCGGTGTAATAGAGGATGCGCTCGGTCGTGGTCGTCTTGCCGGCGTCGATGTGCGCCATGATGCCGATATTGCGATAGCGCTCGAGCGGATGGCTGCGGGCCATGATCGTGATTTCCTTAGAGATATGGGGAGCGCAGCTTTCGCCGGCTCCCCATGATATAGTTCAAAAGCGGTGTGCTTCCAAGCCTTACCAGCGGTAGTGGCTGAACGCCCGGTTCGCTTCCGCCATGCGGTGCGTGTCTTCGCGCTTCTTCACCGCGTTGCCGCGGTTGTTGGCGGCGTCCATCAGCTCGCCCGACAGGCGCGCCGACATGGTGTTCTCGCTGCGGGCACGCGCCGCGGCGATGAGCCAGCGGATGGCGAGCGCCTGGGCGCGCTCCGGACGGACCTCGACGGGAACCTGGTAGGTCGCACCGCCGACGCGGCGCGAACGCACTTCGATGCCCGGCTTGATGTTGTTGAGCGCGTCATGGAACACGCCGATCGGCTCGCGCTTCGCGCGCTGCTCGACGGTTTCCAGAGCACCATAGACGATGAGCTCGGCGACGGACTTCTTGCCGTCCAGCATCACCGAATTCATGAACTTCGACAGAACCTCATCCCCGAACTTGGGATCAGGCAGGATGACCCGCTTTTCGGGACGACGACGACGTGCCATTTCAAAAACCTTTCAAACTTCAGCCTGTTGGGCGAGCCCCGCAAGAAACGGGACCGACCGGCTTACTTCGGACGCTTGGCGCCGTACTTGGAGCGGGACTGGCGGCGATCCTTGACGCCCTGCGTGTCGAGCACGCCGCGCAGCACGTGGTAGCGCACGCCGGGAAGGTCGCGCACACGGCCGCCGCGGATCAGGACCACCGAGTGCTCCTGCAGGTTATGACCTTCGCCCGGGATGTACGAAATGACTTCGCGCTGGTTGGTCAGGCGAACCTTGGCCACCTTGCGCAGCGCCGAGTTCGGCTTCTTCGGGGTCGTCGTGTAGACGCGGGTGCAGACGCCGCGCTTCTGCGGGTTCTGCTCCATCGCAGGGACCTTCGACTTGGCCTTCTGCGGGTCGCGGCCCTTGCGGACCAGCTGGTTGATCGTCGGCATGAAGCCTTCACCTCTTGATAGGGTTACTTTGCTGGAGCCATCACAGCACTTCGGAATACAAAAAGGGACGCGGGCGGCATAACGCCACCCCGGCCCCACAACTTTTGCATCCAGCAATGTTCAAGCTTGCCCACCGGATCGCTCCGATGGACGGGGCGGGCCTATACGCAGACTCGATGGCGGGGTCAACCGGGCGGCGGCTACCCGGAGACGCACCGCGCCTTAACCACGCGGCAACCCGATGCGGTGCAGGGTGCCGCGCATGTCCCTTGCCCCCCGGCCCGCTTCCCCGCCCGCGATCGTCGCGGCGCTCGCACTCGCGGCGCTTGTCGCGGGCGCACTGCCGGATACGGGCTGGAACGACGCGCTGGCGCTCTTCGCGACAACCGCCGCATTGTTCGCCGCGCACGAGCGGCGGTGCCGCGACATGCTGGTCGCTGCTGCCATCGGCAGCGCCCTGTCGCCGACGGGCCTGCTGCTCGCGCCCTTGTTCCTGGGACTGGCGTTCAACCTGCGCGGCACACGGCACCTTCCCGTCGCGGCGCTCGTGGCGACCTTGGTGGCGCTCCAGACATCCTGGCCCCTGCCCCTCGTCCCGCTGCCCAACCTGGCCATTCTCCCGAACGTCTGGCCCGTGAGCCTGGCGCTCATCGTCGCCTGCGGTGCCGGCGTGGCAGCATGGCTCGCCGCCCGGGGGTCGGTGGCACCGCGAGCCATGCTGTTCGCCGAGGCGCGGCTCGGCACGCTGTTGATGGCCGCCTGCCTGCCGCTGCCGCCGGGCGCACTCGCCTTTGTCGCGATGATCGCGGCCCTGCCCCTGCCCATGCCGGCTCTGCCCCGTGCGGCGAACGACAATAGCCTCGGCCGCCGCGTGATCCGCCTCGCCGCCTGAGGCGCGCCGTGTGCCTGCACGATCCGCTTGCGGTTTGGTGCGGACAGCGCTAGAGGCCGCCCCCGGCTGCAGGAGTGTAGCTCAGTTGGTAGAGCATCGGTCTCCAAAACCGAGGGCCCACGGTTCGAGTCCGTGCACTCCTGCCAGTTCGCCGCCCGGCACTATGATGCGCGGCGAACCTACCTCGAAATCCGATAAGATGATGAAAAATCTGTCATGAGGACGGTGGACGCATGCGCCGGCGCTGCGTACAGGCGCCCGCATGCTTGACGAAGCGACCCGCCATACCATCGTTTTCATCATCGTCGCGGCCTTGCTCGTCGTCGGAACGCCCCTGCTGATCCTGAAGCTGCGTCAGCGCAAACGCGACAAGCTGCGCCGGCGCGGGATCAAGCGGCACGGCCACTGAGCGCGAGCGCCCGCTCCTGCCCTTGCGTTCGGCGCCCCATACGGCTATCTGCGCAGGCCATCCGACAGCTGAGGACGGGCAGCGCCGGTTTCCCACCTACGGGAAAGCGGCGGCAGGCTCATGCCCCGGCGGTGCGGATGTTTCGTGATTCCAGCGGGTTTTCGAGAAAAACAGTGGCAAAGACGACCCCCATCGAATTCATCCGCCAGGTCCAGGCCGAAACCAAGAAGGTTGTGTGGCCGACCCGGCGCGAGACGATCATGACGGGCGTCATGGTGGTCATCATGACAACCATCCTCGCGCTGTTCTTCCTGGGCGTCGACACGTTCTTCAACGCGGTCGTCCAGGCGCTGCTCAAGCTCGCGAAGTAAGGGTAAACAATGGCGCGCTGGTACATCATTCACGCCTATTCGGGTTTCGAGGGCAAGGTTCGCGACGCGATCATGGCAGAGGCGACGCGCCTTGGCCTGGAGCAGCTCGTCGAGCAGATCGAAGTGCCGACCGAGACGGTGACGGAAGCTCGTCGCGGCAAGAAGATCGCGGTCGAGCGCAAGTTCATGCCGGGCTACGTCCTCGCCAAGCTCAACATGAACGACGATGTCTATCACCTCGTCAAGAACACCCCCAAGGTCACGGGCTTCCTCGGCAGCATGGGCAAGCCGCAGGCGATCAGCGAGGCCGAAGCGGCCCGCATGCTCAACAGCAAGGAAGAAGCGGCGGCTGCGCCCAAGACCAAGATCAAGGTCGATTACGAGATCGGCGATGCGGTCAAGGTGCTCGAGGGCCCGTTCGCCAGCTTCAACGGCATCGTCGAGGAACTCGATTTCGACAAGGCGAAGGTCAAGGTGTCGGTGTCGATCTTCGGCCGCGCGACCCCGGTCGAGCTGGATTTCGAACAGGTCGAACGCAGCAAGTGATCCACACGCCGGCCTTGTGCCGGCGGTCCTGTTCGTATGGCATGGGAAAACCGGAGTTTGCGCTCCGGTTTTTTTATGTGTCTGGCGCCCGTTCCTGCGGCGCGTGCTGGCAACCCCCGGGCGCCTGGGTCATTGGTCCTGCATAACGACCGCCGGTCACAAGGCCGGGGCAGACCGCAGGAGACCAGCCATGACCCCTCACCTTCCCCTATGCACGTTAGCGCTGGCGCTCGCCGCACCCGCCTTGGCGAACGAGGCAGCGCCGGGCCGGACGATCGACCATGCCGCGCGGGTCGATCACCATAGCGGCTCCGTCACCGCCCGTTATCGCGGCGCGCTTCAGGTCGATCATCGCCAGGTGGGCGCGGTGGCGCCGGCCGGACGCGGGTCGGGCCTGGCGTGCCACTGGACGGCAAGGATCGCGGTCGCGCGCCACGCGGTCGCCGCGTCGGGTGCTCACACGCAGCGCAGCTTCGTCAGCGACCCCGTCGTCTCGGGCCGCCGTGCCGGCTGGTGCGATGGTCAGCGCGAGGCCATTACCCGCGATGTCGCCGCACAGACGCTCGATCTCGACCGTCACGTCCAGGCGGTCGCGCGCGAGGATCACGACGTGCTGCGCGCCGAACTCGACCGCCTCCACGGCAGCGTCGCCGCGGGATGATCCGGCCGATCGGAAGGATCCCGGCGGTTCTCGGCCTGACGCTGACGACCGCACCCGTCTTCGCCCAGACGTCGACCAGCGCCGGGATCGAAGCGACGACCGACGAGAACCGGCGCGGGATCAGTTGGAGCGAAGGGCGCGTATCCGCGTCGGGCGACGTGACGGCGAGCGCCTATGGCATCGATGCCAATGCGCGCATCGCGGCGCTGCGCGGGTCCGCCCGGCACGACGGCGCCGATGCGGTCGCCGACCTGACGCTCGGCAGCGGCTGGGACGTCGGCGCCGTGCGGCTGCGCGCGCAGGGCATCGCGCACCTGTTCGCCGGCGCGCGCAGGGACATGGACTATGCCGAACTCGGCGGATCGGCGAGCTACACCTACGGCCCCGCCTATCTCACCGCGGGCATCATCTGGGCGCCGGAACAACGCGCGATCGGCGGCAGCAACCTGTACCTTTACGCCAATGCCAGCGCCGGGGTGCCCGGCACGCCGCTGACCGCGATCGCCGCGCTCGGCCATTCCTCCGGCAGCGTGACTGATCCGGTCCGGGCGCAGCGGCTGCGGCCCGGTGGCGATTATGCGGACTGGCGGCTGGGAGTGGAGTATCGCCGCGACCGGCTGACGCTGGGCGTGGACTATGTCGGCACGGATGTCAGCCAGGCGAATATGGTCGGGCCGTTCGCGGATGCGGGGCATGCGGGGGACCGGCTGCTCGGACGGGCGCGACTGGATTTCTGACGCGCGAACGGAACATACCATCGCGGTTGGGACCGAGATCCCGCCTCGCTCCTGTCGTGTCGTCACCCCCGCATAAGGCCGGGGGGACGTGTCATGACGGTTACGCCTACGCCGCCTGCGCGATCTGCTCCGCCGCGGCGGCGCGCAGCGTCAGCACCGCAGTCGCACCAAGGCCGGTGCCTTCGCTCTCCAGGCGCAGGCTGCCCTCCATCGCGGTCATCGAATTGGCGCACCAGTGGAGGCCAAGGCCTCCCGATTTGTGCGCGCGCGTCGAAAATCCACGCTGGAACAGCGTGGCGCCGGTTTGCGTGTCGAAGCCTTCGCCATCGTCGCGGATACGCACGACGACCTGGTCGTCCGCTTCCTCGATCGAGACGGTGATGGAGCCGCTCTGGCGTCCGGTCGCCGCAATCGATTCGGCGGCGTTGCCGAGCACGTTGCCGATCACCTGGCTGAGGATCACCCGGTTCGCCATCGCAATATGGGGTTCGGCCGGGAAGCTGAACGCGATCGAGGTGGCGTCCGAGTAGCGCGCGATCGCGGCGTTGCGCGCGACGATCTCGCTGAGGTCGCAGCGTTCCAGACTGGGGCGCTCATGTGCCTGCTTCTGCTGCTGGCCGATGATTTCGAGGACATGTGCCATCGCCTCGCGCCCCACCTCCAATTCGCGGCGCATCGCCTCCCGGCTGGCGAGCTTCGCGGCAAAAGCGGCCTGGACGAAGGCAGCGAGCTTGGTGCGCCGCTCGGCGGGCAGGTCGTCACGGCCGAGCTCGGCAATCGCGCGCTCCAGCGTCAAGCGGTCGACCGGCGGCGGCTGAGCGATGCCCTGGGACAGGATGGTACTGATCGGATTGAGCGCGTTTCGGACGTTGTGCATCACCGCGACCGCACTCTCGCTGCGGCCGAGCGCGAAGCTCTGCACCTCGATCTGTTCGCGCAGGTCCTTGAGCTGCGACAGCATCGCATTGAGGCTGCGTCCCAGCGAGCCGAATTCGTCGCGCCGCCCGTCATCCTGGAACAGCGCCATCGATCCCGACGCACGCACC
>ERZ941706.502-NODE-502-length-12493-cov-8.670847_pt1 | contig 12493 bp, 13 predicted proteins | sample MGYA00521232_ERZ941706 | MGnify/ENA primary metagenome ERZ941706 (study PRJEB32759, sample SAMN07749893) | skin metagenome | biome: transportation; feature: city; material: polyester macromolecule | host: Homo sapiens | place: Hong Kong:ER line | collected...
GACCGCTACCGCGGCCTGAGACCCCAACTGTCACCAGATCGTGCAGCAGTCCCCTATGCGACTTGAGGCCCCTCGAGTGTGCTCTCCCGGCGACGAGCGGGGGTTGGATGGCTCACTTGCCCCTGTTTGCCCCAGACGCGATCGCCCACGGCGGCGAGCACAGCCGGCATGAGGAAGCTGCGGACGATGAAGGCGTCGAAGAACACGGCGATCGCCAGCCCTGTTCCTAGTTCGCGGACGATGCTGATTTTAGCCACGAGGAAGGATAAGAACACCGCGATCATGATGACCGCCGCTGAGGTAACGAGGCGGGCTGTTCGTTGTGAGCCCTCGAGGATCGCAGCGCGGTGATTGCCTAGGCGCATGTGCTCCTCCTTCATGCGATTGGCCATGAGCACCATGTAGTCCATGCTCAACCCAAAGATGATGGCGAACATCACGATGGGCGTCACACCGTTGATGGATTCGCCCGTGATGGCCTTCCATGCAAAGGTCAGCGTTCCCATGGCGGCTGCCACGACGAGGGCGTTGAGCGCGATGGCAATCACGGGCAGCCATGCTGACCGGAAGGCGAAACCCAGGAGAATGAGGGAGACGATGGCAACGCTGAGGACGATCCAGGGGACGGATCCTTCGACGAGGTCATCGAAGTCGGTGCCTTGCGCGGTTGCTCCAGACACGTATGCCGCGCCAGGCAGGCGGTCGGATGCTTGGCGCAGATCATGGACGGCTTGATGAGCCGTCGCGCTGTCTGGGCTTCCGTTGGCAATAACGATCACGCGGCTGACGTAGCTGTTGTCATAGCGCGTCACCAGGGGTGTTGGCCCCAACTTGAACGTCCCTGACGCGTCGACCGCGGTGCGGGCCTTGGAGGCAGCAACAGGTGATTGGGCAGCGCTGGTGACTGATGCGGCTGAGGGCAGAGAGCGCGCTTTGGCGTCGATCGTCCGGGTTGCAGCGAGGGCGCCGTTGAGCGTGTCGCTCTTGATGGTGACGGTGGTGGGGAAAAGGGCTCGCGAGTCGAGGCGGCCGTTCATGGTCTCGACTCCGACTCGGGAGTCTGCGGTTTTTGGCAGGATCGATGCAGAGGCCACGGGGACTCGTAGGACGAGGCTGGCCAATGGTGCGGCGAGAGCGATGAGCGCTACTGCCAGGGTTGCGGCGATGATGCCTGGGGCGCGGAGGGCCGCAGAGGTTGTTCGGGAGGGTCGATTGCGCGCTGGGGCAGCGAAACCGGGGAGTTTGCCCCAGAAGGTCCGTCGACCGAGCAGGACCACGGCTGCCGGCAAAAAGGTTGCGGTCAGTGTGATCGCCAGAAGGGTGACAATGATGCCGGATGCGGCGATGCTGGAGAAGACCATGTTGCGTGAGATGAACAGGGTGCACAGGGCCGCAATGACGGCTGTGCCTCCGAATCGCACGGCATGTCCCGCCGTTTTGGTAGCGGCTTGGATCGCGTCGGCGGGTGCGTAACCGGCCTCGATGAACTCTTGGTGTCGTTTGAGGACGAACAGGCAGTAGTCGACCGACACCGCGAGGCCGATGAGTGATGCGCCGGTGACATACATGTTGGAGATATCGAAGGTGCGAGCCAGGAGATCGCCGAGGCCCTGGGTCAGTGCGAGGGAGATGCCGGCCACGGTGAGGGTGAGCAAGGTGGGGCCGAGGGCTCGATAGACCAGAAGCACCACGATGATGAGCAGGGGGAAGGCGATGAACTCGGCGTGTTTGGCATCCTCGGTGGACTGCATGTTGAGGTCGTAGTCCAGCGCGGGCCCGCCGGTGACCGATGTTTTGAGGGACTGTCCGTGCGTCGCTCGAGTGAGCGCTTCGCGTAGCGGCGTGACCTGATTTTGGGTGGCGGTGTTGTCACTGCTGAAGCCCACGATGACGACCTGCGTTCTCTTGTCATGTGAAGACAGCTGAGGGCGCGCGGTGGCATCCGTGACTGAGGTAACCCCTTCGATGGAACGTGCTGCGTGCTCGACAGTTCGTACTTGATCCGGGGTGATCGCCGTCGGCGAGCTCACGACAACGGCCAGCTCGTTGGCGGGATCGTGGAAGGCCTTTTCGTTGAGTTGCTGCCCCTGCAGAGCGGGACCGTGCTCGTTGTTGAACCCTCCTGCTTTCACGTCGTGCGGCAGTTGAACGGCGAAGAAGGCCAACGCGATGGTGGCGAGCAACCAGGCAGCCAGGACGATGCGTGGGCGCGACAAGGCGAAGCGTGTCAACATGCTCAGCTCGCTGTCTGGTCTTGGGCGAGGAGGCGCTCCACCTTGGCGCGTCGCGCTCCGCCCCGAGGGTCTTGGGGGTCGATGGAGGTCAGGGCACGTGACCAGGCGGCTTGAGCTTGGTCGTGCTGCCCACCTTTGGTGAATGCTTCGCCGAGGCCGACACAAGCCTTGGAAGCCAATTCAGGGTCTTGGGCGGCGTTCTCGAAGAGGGGGCGCGCTCTTTCGTGGCCGCCACCGGCCCATCGGGGGGTGGCAAGGTTGGATTGAGCCGCGAGGTAGGAGGCGAAACTGTCGCTCGTGTTTTCCTGAGCAAGGCGGGCGGCGCGCCGGTTGACGAGGGCAGCCCGTGCCAGGCGCGGGACGGGATGGCGCGCGGAGAGGGCCTTGAATCCCCCGAGACGAGCGTGCTGGATTTGCAGGGACGCTTCGTTTCTGCGAGAGATCGCCCTTCCCATGCTGTGCAGGAGCATCAGGCGCTGACGGACCTCGGCAGGAAGGTTGCCCCGGGCATCGAGGTTTTCCAGAACAATCTGGCCCATGAGGTCGGCGATGTGGATAGCGGCCTGTGCGCGGTCAGCGGCGGTGGCGCTGCGCGCCTGCAGGATGAGGGCTTCAATTGCTCGCTGCGCGTCGTGACGCATGGTGGTGATGGCTTCGCGTGGTTCTGCCTGCGTGATGTGCAGCGCCGATCCGATGGCAACTGCCGCGACCTCATTGGTGACCCTGCTACTGCCCTTGGGTAGCACCCTGTGCAGGTTCCACATTCCGATCGGCACGACAGGGGCGCCACTGGCCAGCGCCATGCGGAATGCGCCTGACTTGAACGGCAATAGTTGATCTCCCGGCCCCCTCGTCCCTTCGGGGTAGAGGACCAGGATGTTCCCGGCGTCGAGCACTTCCTTTGCTTTGATGAAGATGGCGTCGCTGGGCGCGTCTCGCTGGACGGAAAAGCAGTTCATCGACTCGTGCCACACCCGGCTGCCGAAGGGCTCGAAGGCTTCCGCTTTGGTGGGGTACCACACCTGACCTGGTCGCAGAGCGTGCAGGAGTGTCAGCGTCATGAAGTGGTCGGCGTAGCTGCTGTGGTTGGCCACGATGACGACAGGCCCGGTTCGCGGGATGTTCTCCAGACCGGTGAGGTAGTCGAGGTGACGCACCACCTGCTGATGGATGACGGGGGTCGAAGCAGCCCGGATCGCGGCGGCAAGCATCAGGCCACCGACTGCTGGGACTGGGCGAGACGGTACTCCCGCAGACGCTCGATGGTGGAGACCTTCAGGCCGTGCTTCTCAGCCCATGGCAGCAGTTCGTGCAGTCGCAGCATCTCGCCGTGGTCACCGACGATTTCCACGATCACGCCCATGGGGGCGAAGCCCGCCAAGGTGGCGAGGTCCACCGCTGCCTCGGTGTGGCCGGTTCGCACCAGTGTGCCCCCTGCGCGCGCGACAAGCGGGAAGATGTGACCAGGACGGTTGAAATCTGCTGCGGTCCCGTGGCCAGCTGCCAGTTTGATCGTGGCGGCGCGATCACTGGCAGAGATTCCCGTGGTGATGCCGTGGTCCGATGTGGCGTCGATGGAGACGGTGAATGCCGTGCCGAAGTCGTCCTGGTTGCGGGCCACCATAGGGGGAAGGTCGAGTTCCTGCGCCCGCTCAGCACTCATCGGCAGGCACACCAAACCACGGCCATGGGTGATCATGAAGTTGATCGCCTGGGGGTGATGGCCTCAGCAGCCATGACGAGATCCCCTTCGTTCTCCCGGTCTTCGTCGTCGACGAGAACGACCATGCGTCCCCGTTCGATGTCAGCGATGACGTCTTCGATGTCCGACAGGCTGGCCTCGGCCTGCGTGCGAAGGTCCGACTTGGTTATGGCAGCAGTCATGGTCACTCCTAGTTAGATGCTGTGTCATGCAATTACGTGATCCATCATGCAACCTTCGTCAAGGGTCACGGCAAGACAGACAGTTATGTGATTTAAATCACTTCACAGCGTCTGAAACGCTGCTCTTAAGCCCGTCAAGGGCGCCATTTGTTCGTAACGCGCCGTTCATACGTATTACATGTCACGACATGTAATGTCTGGAGTATGCAGATCATCGAAGCAAAAGCAATGGCAGCGCAGGCTGTGGGGATCGTCCAGGCCGCGCCTGACTTTGTGGCGGCAGCGCTGCATGACGGCTCCACGCTCGATCGATGGAATCCAGCCATCCGAGTCATCGCAATGCGCGCACCCGGGGAATACGCCATCAAGGCTCACGGTCTCAGTGGCAGGCTGTCCTACCACCGCTCGAGCACAAGCTCCGGCGTCACGATGCAACTGGTCGTCCCCGGGCTGACCGAAGAGGGATCGTGGACGCTCGAGCCTTCGCTCTTCGGTACCCGGGTAGAGCACTCGATCCAGTGGAAAGGCCCCTTGGCCCACCTCATCGGCAGCGGTGAAATGCGACATGTGCCCGCCCTGCGGATCGCCAGGCTGCGCGATTGGGTGCTTCTTCAGGCTGGGGTGACAGCGTAAGTGGATTCTAAACCCGATGCGTGATACAACACGTGTTTGTGTCCATCCGTCCTCTTCGATTCACCGTGCTCGCTTTGCAACGGCAGGCGGCGCGCGAGCTCGCCGCAGCGTTCTCCGGCATCGGCCTCACCCCTTCCCAGGCGGAGGTCATCACCGTGGTGGGCACCTACGGCCCCTTGTCCGTGCGCGAGGTGGGCGAGTACCTCGTCTGCGAATCGGGCAGCCCCAGCCGCCTGGTTCAAACACTCGTAGATCGCGGCCTCCTGGCTCGAGCCGTGAGCTCACACGATCGACGCGCCTCTTTTCTCACCTTGACCAAGGATGGGCGCGACACCCTCGCAGCCGTTGCCAAGGCAGAGGAACGCTACGAATCAACGCTCGCGGCGCGCCTCGGAGGGGTGGATATTGGCGGTCTGAGCGAGACGTTGCGAGCAGCCATCACCGACGAGCAGCTCGCCGAGGCGCTGAATCGGCGCTTCCCAGCCCAATCGACAATATAGAAACGGGCGCTGCACAGTGCGATCAGCCGGCCTGGCCCCGTGTGGTTGTCGGCAAGACGAAAAGACCTGATCCTGCAGCTTGTCCTGCCATCCATGTCGGCGCCGTCCAGACGGGCGCGGCGACACCGGTTCGGTCACAGTCGGCTTCGGGGCAAAAAACTCCACCTCAAAACCCTCAGGGGTGCCCGCTTCGGCGTCGTGTGCCGCAACAATCAAGGCAGGATCAACGGGGGAAATGCCTACCTCGACCCATCCCGGGTGGTGGATCGACACGCGTTGAAGACATGTCTACGCTCGTAAGCGGGGTTCCGAAGTCGTGCCAGGCGTACTATTTCGGAACCGTCTAGATGTATTGACCGGGGACGTTGATCGACCGGCTATGCGCGAGCCAGCGACATCCTCGTGCGAGAGGACACGGATAACCCTGGCCCTTCGGGCTGGGTGTGCGCTGGTCATTTGTTGGCCTCGTAGGCCTAACCCGTCGGCGGGGCGATCTCCAGGCATCGCCGGATGGTCGCGAAGGCGCCGCACAATTCGGACGGCTCGCCACACTGGGTCATTGAGGCTGGCTCAGCGAAGCTCAGAACTAGCGTCCACCGAAGTGGCGTAGCCGTAGCGGCGGCGGTGGTCATCCCAGCTCGACGCGTACGCCTGACGCAGGGGCTCAGCCAGATTCGCGAACCACACGCGTCGCTCCTCACGGCGCCGCTCGAACTCCCGTCGATCCTGCGCGTGCAACCAGTCCACGTGCCGCTGTGCCGGATCGACACTACGGCGCAGGTTACGTTCCTCCCACACGCGCTTGTGCTGCTGTTGCTGTCACACACTCAGACGCGAGAACTCCCCGCTCAGCCGCTGCACCCGCAACGCCCGCTCACCCACGTCCAAGCCCGCCCACCAGCGCTGCGCGCGCTCCTGACACGCAGCGATCGACGCGCGCCGCGCCAGCACCCACGCCGACGCACGCTCACGAAAGACCTGTCGTTCCAACGAGATTCGGTCACGCACCACCTGCTGCTCGACAGACGCCGCCTCGAGAGTCGGCAGGGTCTGGGGGCGCGTCCACTCGGCGTTCGCCGAGACCTGCGCCAACCCGTGGGCCTGCAAGTGCCCCAGATGACGCAGCACCTGCCGTCGCGTCCACCCCGACACCTCAGCAGGGGTGGGGCACAGTTGCGCCTTCAGCGCCACATCCTCGACCGCCAGACCCACCCGCGAATCCAACGAGGCCAGCACCAACCACGCAGCAGGGGGAGTTCACCGGGGAGGGTGGGGGCCAAGGGGATGTGATGATCGCGGCGCTCGTGCTGCTGGGGTTGGGTTGGAACGCTGGATTGCTGGCCGGCAAGGCGATGCTCGTCGACGCCACCTCGAGCGCAACCCGCGCCCGCACACAGGGAACGTGCGACGTCCTCGTCGCGCTTGCCGGAGCGGGCGGCGGCATCGGCGCAGGCTTCGTCGCCGGCGCCACGACCTACGCGACGCTATGCTGCCTCGCCGTCGCCGCAGCCGTTGCGCTCCTCGCGTTCGTGCCCCGCCGAAAGTCGGCGTGACGTTTTATTCATCGTCATGACACAAAGGCGTTAGGGTGAACGTCATTCCTTTCTTTCCCATGTGACGAAAAGAGCGGCGCCATGACGGTCCGTCCCACCCCACTCTCGGCTCCCGCGAGTCGAACCGAGCGGCTCGATCGGTTGCCGTTCACGGCGCGTCATCGCTCGATGCTCGTCGGTTCGGGTGTCGGCTGGGCGCTCGACGCGATGGACGTCGGGCTCATCAGCTTTCTCATGGTGGCGGTCAAGAAGGAGTGGGGGCTGACGACCGGCGACCTGTCGGTGCTCGCCTCGATCGGCTTCGTCGGCATGGCGATCGGCGCCGGTGTCGGCGGCGCCCTGGCCGACCGCATCGGGCGCCGCACCGTGTTCGCGGGCACACTCGTCGTCTACGGCCTCGCGACGGGTCTGTCGGCGCTCGCACCGAGCTTCCTCGTCCTGTGCGCCCTGCGCTTCGTCGTCGGGCTCGGCCTCGGCGCGGAACTCCCGGTGGCCTCGACCCTGGTGAGCGAGTTCGCCCCGAAACGCCTGCGTGGACGGATGGTCGTCGCCCTCGAGTCGTTCTGGGCGCTCGGGTGGCTGCTCGCGGCCGTCATCGGATTCACGATCGTGCCGCACGACAACGGGTGGCGCTGGGCGATGGCGCTCGGGCTCGTGCCCGCTCTCTACGCAATTCACGTGCGCCGCGGGTTGCCCGAGTCGGTGCGCTTCCTCGAGAAGGTCGGCCGCGACGACGACGCCGAACGCATCGTGCGCTCGTTCGAGGCCGCGGCGGGTCCGGCGCAGCGCAGCGACGGCGCGCACCTCGACGACGCTGCCGACACCCACGCGGGCGCGCAGGGAACCACCGTCGACGTCGAGACGACCAGAACGTCAGAGCCCGCGAGCCCGTTCTCCGCGCCGTATCGAACGCGGACGGCCGCTCTGTGGGCGACGTGGTTCGGCGTCAACTTCGCCTATTACGGGGCCTTCTTGTGGATCCCGACATTCCTCGTCGCGAACGGCTTCCCGGTGGCGAAGTCGTTCGGTTTCACCCTCGTCATCACGATCGCACAGTTGCCCGGATACGCGGTGGCTGCGGTGTGCGTGGAGAAGATCGGACGCCGACCGACGCTCGCGCTCTTCCTCGCAGGTTCGACGGTGTCGGCGCTGCTGTTCGGTCAGGCCACGTCGGAGACGACGATCATGGCCGCCGGGTGCGCACTCAGCTTCTTCAACCTCGGCGCGTGGGGTGCGCTGTACGCCATCACGCCCGAGATCTACCCGACGCTCATGCGCGCGGGCGGCGCCGGCGGCGCGACGGCGTTCGGGCGCATCGCCTCGATCGTGGCGCCGCTCGTCGTGCCTTGGGTGTTCACCCATCACGGCGAGGGCTGGACGTTCGGTGTCATCGCCGCAGCCTTCGCGGTCGCGACGCTCGCCGCGCTCGCGCTGCCCGAACGTCGGGGGCAGGCGCTCGACTGACCCGGCGGGGACGAGGCGTCAGCTCTCCTGTGGGTCGCGCAACGCCGCGGTGAACGTCAGCCCCGTCAACAGCAGGCCCGCGACGAACGGCAGGATCATCGCGCGCTGGATGCCGAAGTGGTTGCTGAGGAAGCCGATGATGCCGGGCCCGGCGAGAAACGCGGTATAGCCGAAAGCGGTGACGATGGCGAGCACGCGGCCGCCGCCGATGTGGCCGGCGATGGCGTAGATCTGCGGGGCGATCATGCCGACACCCAACCCGACGAGCAGCCAGCCGACGAGGATGAGCGGCAGCGACGACGTGGTGATGACGACGCCGAACCCGGCCACCGCGACGGGCGCGCCGAAGCGCACGACGGCGGCGCGCCCGAATCGTGCCACGAGTGAGTCGCCGAGCAGCCGGATGACGACCATCGTCGCGGACACGCAGACGAGACCGGCCGCGCCGACCCCCGGGTCGACGTGCGCGACGTCCGTGACGTGGATCGAGGCCCAGTCGATCGCGGTGCCCTCCGTGAACCCGAAGAACAAGGCCATGACGCCGAGCAGCCACGCCTGCGGCGGGATGCCGGGTCGCGGCGGTGCGTCGCCGCTCCTGGGGCTGATCGGCGCGGCGTCGTCCGTGCTGTCCTCGACATGCGGTGCCTGCGGCGTCAGAGCGAACAGTGCGGTGAGCCCCGCCCCGGCAAAGATCGCTGCCGCGACGAGGGCCCACCTCGGATCAGCCCCGTCGCCGCCCTGCAGTTTCGCCGAGCCCATGACGAGCAGGGCGCCGAGGAAACCTCCGAGCGAGAAGAACGCATGGAACCGGCTCATGACCGCCGTACCGGAGGCCCGCTCGGCGTCGACGCCGAGGGCATTCATCGCGACGTCCATGACACCGTTGCACGCGCCGATCATCACGCCGCCGACCACGAGGGTGGGGTAGTTCGGGGCGAACGCGACCACCAGCAACCCGATGGCGAGGCCGACTCCGCCGACGAGTGACGGCAGGCGCGGTGTGAGCCGGTCGGAAACGCGGCCGCTCACCTGCATGGCCACGATCGCGGAGCCCCCGGCCAGCAGGAGGACGAGCCCGATCCCCGACGCGTCGGTGTGCAGGCGTTCACGGAGGCCGGGCAGCGAACCGCCCCAGGCCCCGATCATCAGGCCGTTGACAAGAAAGATGCCGAACACCGAGCGGATGAGGGCGTGGCTCTGCGCTGCGGTGAACGACGTCGTGGGAGTCGAGGTGGGCATGCGCTCCATTGTCACCGCTGCCACCTACCCTGGTCGAATGGATGACAAGGCCACGCTGAAGACGTACCTCGACTCGCTGCGTTCGGCGATCCTGTGGAAGCTCGAGGGCCTCGACGAGTGGCAGCTGCGCTGGCCGATGACGTCGACGGGGTCGAACCTGCTCGGCATCGTCAAGCACCTCGCGGCGATGGAGTACGGCTACCTCGGGCACGTCTTCGACCGCCCCGGCGAGGAGCTGCCGTGGATGGGGCAGGACGCCGAGCCCAACGCCGACCTGTGGGCGACGTCCGACGAGACCGTGGAGAGCGTCGTGCGCCTCTACCGCCGGGCCGTCGCACACGCCGACGAGACGATCGCGAGCCTCGACCTCGACGCCGCCGGCCACGTGCCGTGGTGGCCGCAGCCCGACGTCACCCTGCACCGCGTACTCGTCCACCTGAGTGTGGAGGTGGCCCGCCACGCGGGGCAGGTCGACGTCCTGCGCGAACTGCTCGACGGACGCGTCGGCATGCGTGAGGCGAACCCCAACCTGCCGTGGAGCGACGAGTTCTCCTGGGAGAGCTACGTGGAGAGGCTTCGTCAGATCGCGATCGACGCGCAGTGGCCCGGTGCCCGACCCGGTCTGTACGGGTTCGCGGGCCCGCAACGGGACGCGTTGCTCGCGCCGATCCTTCGCGGTGCCAAGACGGCGACATCATCCCTGGCAGCCGCGTATTCAGCGGACGATGAACTGCCGCGGGTCGGTGAGCGCGAGGTGCTCATCTCGTCGGCGGGGATGCCCGTCGGCGTCACCGAGACGGTCGAGGTGCGCGTCGTCCCGCTGGGAGAGGTCGACCTCGAGCACGCCGTCGACGAGGGGGAGGGGTTCCGCAGCGTCGACGAATGGCGCGAGGCGCACGAACGCTTCTGGGCCTCCGACGCGATGCGGGCCGAGCTCGGCGACCCCGACCTCGTCGTCGACGATGCGACGCCCGTCGTGCTGCAGCGCATCCGGCTCGTCGAGACGCTCTGACGGGTGTGCCGGCGCGGTGGCACTGGAGGTTCGCCGGTGTCGAGATGCCCGCCATTCCGAGGACCGCGGGCGCTCGTGGACCGACTGGTTCGAGGCGCAGTGACGACGGAGCAGCGCCTCGCCGATGCGTCGTGATGACGCACCACGCGCCGCGCCCGGCGCCGTCATCACGCCTGATGCCCGGTTGTCATGGTCAGCGTGGGCGCGCGTCAAAGCGCCCTGATCGCCGCGCTCAGGCGAACAGGTCGTCCTGCTCGGCGTGCTCGTTGCGCAGCGACTCGAGGAAGCCGACGAACGTGGCGCCGAGCTCGCTGAGCTCCTCGCCGCTGTCGCGCTCGACGTCGACCCAGCGCGTCGGGTGACCGGGGACGACGCCGAAGTCCCAGTCCTCGCCGCGGCCGAAGACGACGATGTCGCCGGTCTTGGTCACCGAACTCGGGTGCAGCACGCGCAGGTAGGGCCCGTCGGTGCCGTCGGCCATGTGGACGTTGCCGTTGTACGTCGCCGTCGTCAGCCAGAAGGCGCGCAGGTCGTCGGGAAAGGTGACGCCGAGCTTCTCCTCGGCGTGCGTGAGGTCGTCCTCGGTGGCGGGGGAGTCGAAACGGTCAGGGCTGAAGTACTCCGTGAAGGACATGCCGTCAGCCTAGGGCCTGCGACCCGTGAGCGGGCCGCGACGAACGACGAAGCGAGTAGCGCGATGGTCCGTGGGTGCTTCCGCCCCGTGAACCGGGCCGCGACGATCCCAGCGTCCTGTCGGCGCGATCCACAGCGTCTTGTCGGGGCGATGCGTCACAATGCGCTCATGATTCGTCCTGCTCCGCTTCGCTCGAACCCCCCGCGCGCCGGTGAGCCGTCATGATCGAGGGTCTCGATATCGCTGACGCGCGGGTGTGGCGCAGGAAAGAGACGAAGGCGCGCTCCATCGAGGCGGGTGCGCTCGCCGACGCGATGCGCGACGAGGAGAACCTCGTCTGGGTCGACCTGCTCGACCCGTCGCCGGAGCAACTGCGTCAGCTCGTCCTGCGGTTGGGCGTGAGCGGGACGGTGGTCGAGGACGCTCTCGCGCCGCACGAGCGCGCCAAGGTGACGGCTCACGCCGACCATCTGTTCTTCACCGTGTACGCCACGCAGCTCGCGACCGACACCCTCGCCGAGCACGCTGACGGGCGCAGCCACCTCAGCGTCACGCGCATCAGCGGCATCGTGCTGCCGCGGGCGCTCATCACGATCAGGGTCAGCTCGCCGCACTGCGAAGCGTTCGACATGGGTGAGGTCGTGAAGCGCTGGGATGATTCCGCCTCACTCATGACGCAGGGCAGCGGCGCGCTCGTGCACGGGTTGCTCGACTACGTCGTCGACGGCCATTTCGACACAATCCAGTCGCTCGACGACGCTCTCGAGGGCCTCGAGGAGACGTTGTTCGCGGAGCGGCGCACCGGCAGCGAGTTCGTCCGCACGACGTACGCGATCCGCAAGGATCTCGTCGCGCTGCGCCGCGTCGTCCTGCCGATGCGTGAGGTCGTCAACGCACTCATGCGTCACCGCGGGCGCACGGGCGGGCCGCTCGACGCCTGGTACGACGACCTGTACGACCACGTGCTGCGTGCCTCGGAGTGGACCGAGTCGCTGCGTGACATGGTGAGCACCGTCTTCGAGACGAACCTGTCGCTGCAGGACGCGCGGCTCAACACGATCATGAAGAAACTCGCCGCGTGGGCCGCGATCATCTCGGTGCCGACGGCCGTGACGGGCTGGTTCGGCCAGAACGTGCCCTACCCCGGTTTCCAGGCGCATTCGGGGCTCGTCATGAGCGTCGTCGTCATCGTCGCGTTGTCGGGCGGGCTCTACGCGATCTTCCGCCACAACGACTGGTTGTGACCTCCCCGCCCACCTGCGTCCAAGTGCACCCGGGTGCATCAGGACGCAGAGGGTTACGGCTGGGCGCTGACGACGAGGGTGGCCTCGCCGCGCACC
>ERZ941706.504-NODE-504-length-12482-cov-3.606663_pt1 | contig 12482 bp, 13 predicted proteins | sample MGYA00521232_ERZ941706 | MGnify/ENA primary metagenome ERZ941706 (study PRJEB32759, sample SAMN07749893) | skin metagenome | biome: transportation; feature: city; material: polyester macromolecule | host: Homo sapiens | place: Hong Kong:ER line | collected...
CCAGCGCAAGGCCGATTCCGGTGTTGCCCGCCGTCCCCTCGACGATCGTGCCGCCGGGTTCGAGCAGGCCGCGCTCCTCGGCATCGCGCACGATGTAGAGCGCCGCCCGGTCCTTTACCGATGCACCCGGATTTGCGAATTCGCATTTCGCCCAGATTTCGGCTCCCGCCTCGCGGCTCGGGCCCACCAGCCGGACGAGCGGCGTGTTGCCGATAAGGTCGATGCTGCTCGCGGCATTGTGCATGATCCTTGTGTAAGGTCCCGGGCGCGAAGCGACAAGCCGCGCCGCCGGCGAGCGGGCGCGGCCCGAACGCGACGAACCGAGAAAACAGGTCTTGTTATACTGTAACATTGTGCTAGCGGGCGCGCATGAAATTGCGCCATCGTCTGTTCGTCGGGGTCTCGCTGCTCGCTGCGCCCCCCCTTCCCCTCCACGCCCAGCAGGTTCCGCCTGCCGACGGCACCGCAACCACCGGGCCGGCGCCCCGGCCCGAGGATGATTTCCACGGCCGCGACATCATCGTCACCGCGCCCTATCGGGAACGGCTCGACCTGTTCGGCGCCACTTCCGTGCTGTCGGGCCCCGACCTCGCCCAGGCCGCGCGGGCGCAGATCGGCGAAACGCTTACCGACCTGCCGGGCGTATCGGCGACCAGCTTCGCCCCCGGCTCGTCGCGCCCCGTGCTGCGCGGATTTCAGGCGAACCGCATCGCCGTCCTGACCGATGGTCTCGCCTCGCTCGACGCCTCGACCACCTCGACCGACCATGGCGTGACGCTCGACCCGCTGACCGCCGAGCGGATCGAGGTGCTGCAGGGTCCGGCGGTGCTGCTGTTCGGCGGACAGGCTGTCGGCGGCGCGGTCAACGTGCTCGACAAGCGCATTCCACGCGCCATCCCCGAACGTCCCTTCCACATCGACGCCGTCGGCGGCTACGGCAGCGCAGCGGAGGACTGGTCGGCTGCCGGATCGCTCGACGTCCCGATCGGCGACCGCTTCGTCGTGCATGTCGACGGCAGCTATCGCGACACCGAAGACCTTCGGACCGGCGGCTATCTGCTCAGCGCGCCGCTACGCGCCGAACAACGCGCCGTCGCGGCCGAGGAGCTTGAAGAAGGCAATGACGAAGAGGCCGCTGAGGCCAATGCGCTCGCCGATGCGCGCGGGCGCCTGCCCAACAGCGCGGTGCGCATCTGGACCTTCGGCACCGGCGCGGCTTTCATCGACGAGGGCGGATCGCTCGGCGTCTCCTACAGCATCTACGACACGCGCTACGGCGTGCCCGAGCGCCCCGGCGCAGGCCATCATCATGAAGGCGAAGCGGACGGGGATGTCGAAGTCGCCGAGGAGGAAGGCGACGTGCCGGTCAGCATCGCGATGCGGCAGGAGCGGGTCGATTTTCGCGGCGGCCTGAACTTCGCGTCCGGCCCGTTTCAGGAAGTGAAGCTGCGCGCGGGTTTCGCTGACTACGAGCATACCGAATTCGAAGGCGAAGAAGTCGGAACCGTCTTTTCGGGCAAGGGCATCGAGGCGCGCGCCGAGCTGGTCCAGCGCCGGACCGATGGCGGCTGGGGCGGGGTCACCGGCGTCAGCTTCTTCACTCGCGACTATGGCGCGGTGGGCGAGGAAGCCTTCATCCCGACCGAGACCACGACCCGCGACTGGGGTGTCTTCACGTTGCAGGAGCTGAAGCTCGGCGGTGTCGATTTCGAAGCCTCGCTCCGCTATGATGCGGCGCTGGTCCGATCCGAAGAGCGTGGCTTCGATCGCGATTTCGACTCGATCTCGGCGGCGGTCGGCTTCGGCCTGCCCTTCGGCGATTGGCGCTTCGGCGGCAGCCTGTCGCGCACCGAACGCGCGCCGACGCTCGAGGAACTGCTGTCGAACGGCGCGCATATCGCGACGCAGGCGTTCGAAATCGGCAACCCGGATTTCACCACCGAAAAAGCCTGGAACGGCGAGCTGAGCCTGCGTTACGACACGCCCGGCCTGCGCTTCGCGGCGACCGCCTTCGCCAACCGCTTCGACGATTTCATCATCGACGTCGCCACCGGCGAGGAAGATGCGGAAACCGAGCTGCCGATCTTCCGCTATATCCAGACCGATGCCGATTATTGGGGCGTGACGCTGGAAGCCGGCGCGACGGTCGCGCGCGTCGGCGGGTTTGAAGTGGGCGTCGACGGGGTCGCCGACTATGTCCGCGCAACGCTCGACGACGGGACGCCGGTCCCGCGCATTCCGCCGCTTCGGCTGCTCGGCGGGGTCGAGCTGCGCGGCGATGCGGTCGAGCTGCGCGGCGAGGTCGAATGGGCGGACGATCAGGACCGGGTGCCCGACACCGAAAACCCGACCGACGGATTCACCTTCGTGAACCTGTCGGCGGCATGGCGCCCGCTCGGTCGGGGCGGCGGCATCACCCTGACCGCCGCGGCAAACAACCTGTTCGACGTGGAGGCGCGCCGCGCCGCCAGCGTGACTCGCGACTTCATCCCCCTGCCCGGCCGGGACATCAGGCTGGGGGTCCAGCTGAGCTTCTGAAAAAAACGACAGAACCGAAACGAGGGGGCGGAACCGCCGCGTGGGGCCGATCATTATGGCTCCAAACAGCGGTCCCCTCCCCCCCACCCGCCGCTGTTCACCGGCCCGGATCTTCCACGCGTCTGGTGGAAGGTCCGGGCCGGACCCCCTATCGGTTCAGGAAGGACGAAGTGATGCGTAAGATCGTTCTCGCGGCGATGGCCGCTTCCACCCTAATTCTCGGTGCGTGCAACACCGTGTCGGGCGCGGGCGAGGACCTGCAGTCGGCGAGCAAGGAAGTCGAAAAGGAAATGTAAGCCCCGGAAGCTTCGGCTTCACGCGGCGCTGCCATCCTCACGGATTTCCGGCGCAGCTTCTGAAAGGCGATCGGCATCCCCGGTCGCCTTTTTGCGTGTCCGGTCCGACAGCCACATACCGATCAGCGCGACCTCGTAGAGCAGGCAGAGCGGCACCGCGAGCATCAGCTGGCTGATGACATCGGGCGGAGTGGCGATCGCCGCGACGACGAAGGCAAGCACGATCATGTAGCGCCGCCAGCTTGCGAACTGCGTGCGGCTGACCAGGCCCGCCCGGTGCAGCAGCATCAGCAGCACCGGCAGCTGAAACGCGATGCCGAACGCCAGGATGAACTGCATCACCAGCGACAGATAGTCGCCGGTACTGGGCAGCGCCTCCAGCTTCAGGCCGCCGGTCTCGCCCTGAAAGCCCAGAAAGAAATGGAAGGCGGTCGGCATTACCACGAAATAGGCAAGCGCCGCGCCGAGGAAGAACAGGAAGGGGGTTGCGATCAGGAAGGGCAGGAAAGCACGCTTCTCCCGAGCGTAGAGGCCGGGCGCGACGAAGCGCCATAGCTGAGTCGCGATGATCGGGAAGGACAGGAAGAAGGCGCTGAACAGCGCGACCTTCACTTCGACGAAAAAGGCCTCGTAGAGCTTGGTATAGACCAGCCGCCCCTCGCCCGGCGGAAATGCCTCGGTCAACGGGCGAACGAGAATGCCGAATATGTCGTCGGCGAAGGCGAAGCTGACCCCGAAGGCGATGCCCAGCGCCACAACGCACCAGAGCAGCCGCCGGCGCAGCTCGATGAGATGGTCGAGCAGCGGCGCGCGGCTTTCGTCGATATCGCCGATGATGCCCATGTCAGCGCGCGGCCGGCGGCGCGGCGGGAACGCCAGGGTCGGGCTCGGCCGACGTGTCGGTTGCGGCGGGCGGCGGCGCGGGCAGCGGCTGCATCACCGGCTCGCCCGTTTCGCCGGAGACCACGCCATGCTCCGCCATGATCCGGCGGTTCTGCTCGGCCCATTGCTTTTCCAGCTCCTGCAGCTCGCTTTCGCGCACCATCGCGTCGAACCCCGCGCGCAGATTGCGGCTCATCGCGCGCGCCTTGCCCACCCACTTTCCGGCGAGCGAAAGGGCGCGCGGCAGGTCCTTCGGGCCGATCACCACGATGGCGACCACCGCGATCAGCAGCAGTTCGGAAAAACCGAGTTCGAACATGACGCGCGCCCGGCCGGCGGATCAGCGCGCCCGGTCGTCCTCGCGCGTCAATTCGCCCGCATCGACGGTGCGCGGCTCGGCGGACGCACGGCTGTCGAGGCGGGGCGCGGGCGGCGCGGCATGCGCATCCTTCTTGTCGTCGTCGCTGCTCAGCCCCTTCTTGAAGCTGGTGACGCCCTTGCCGAGCTCGCCCATCACGTCCGAGATGCGGCCGCGCCCGAACAGCAGCAGCACAACCACCGCGACGAGAAGCCAATGCCAGATGCTGAAGCTACCCATGATGATCTCCTTATAGCCTCAATCTAGGCCGTCGGGTCGTGTATTGCCAGCTTCATCGCCCTCCCCGCCCCCATCGTCCGCGCTCTCCCAGAGCCGGTCGAAGGCACTGTCCACCGCGTCGAGCAGCCCCGCCGCCCGCAGCTCGCCGATACCGGGCAGGTCGCGGCGGCTGGCGAGCCCGAAATGGGCGAGGAATGCGTCGGTGGTCGCATAGACGATCGGCCTGCCCGGTGCCTCGCGCCGCCCGGCGGGACGCACCCAGCCCGCCTCCATCAGCAGATCGAGCGTTCCCGCCGACACCGCCACGCCCCGGATCGCCTCGATTTCCGCGCGGCTCACCGGTTCGCGATAGGCGATGATGGCAAGCGTCTCGACTGCCGCGCGGCTCAACCTGCGCGGTTCCTCACGCTCGCGGCGGAGGATGTGGGCAAGGTCAGGCGCGGTCTGGAAGTGCCAATGCTCGCCGCGCCGGACAAGCGCGATGCCGCGACCGGCATAGTCGGCCACCAGCCGGTCGAGGCATGCGGCGACATCGATTCCCTCGCCGACGGTCTCGGCAAGCTCGCGCGCCGTCAGCGGTGTTTCGCTGGCGAACAGCGCCGCCTCCACGGCGCGCACCGGGTCGTCGGCATCGATCACCGCGCGGTCGCATCGCGCGCGCGGAGCAGCAGTGGCGCATAGGCGTTTTCCTGCTCCAGCTCGCACTTGCCCTGCCGCGCCAGCTCGAGCGCCGCGACGAAGCCCGAGGCCAGCGTCGAGCGGGCGCGCGCCGGATCGTCGGCACCGGGCAGCAGCGCATCGAGCCGGGTCCAGCGCGCGGACTTGCCGAGCATCGCCTCCAGCCGCGTGAGCGCGGCGTCGAGCGACAATATCCAGCGCCGCCGCACCGCGTGGAAGGCGGGGCGACTGCGCAGCTCGACATCGGCATAGGCGCGCATGAGGTCGTAGAGCCCGGCCTGCCAGCGCCGCCGCCCGACCACCGCCAGCCCCTCCGGCGCGCCGCGCGGAAAGGTGTCGCGTCCGATCCGGTCCGACGCCATCAGCCGCGCCCCCGCCTCGCTCATCGCCGCGAGCCGTTCGAGCCCCAGCTGCAACCGCAGCGCCATTTCGTCGGGATCGGCATCGGGTTCCGCCGGGCGGGGCAGCAGCAGCGCGGATTTGAGCAGCGTCAGCCACGCGGCCATCACCAGATAGTCGGCGGCGAGCTCCAGCTTCACCGCCCGCGCCGCTTCGATCCAGCCGAGATATTGCTCGGTCAACGCGAGGATCGAGATCTGCCGCAGATCGACCTTCTGCGCGCGGGCGAGCGCCAGCAGCAGGTCGAGCGGTCCTTCCCAGCCGTCGACCGACGGCGCGAAGACCGCCGTCTCGCCATCCATCAGACCCGCGCCATCAAGCCGCAAGCGCCAGCAGCGCATCGCGGCGGGCGAGCAGTTCGGCGGGATCGGCGGTCGGTTCGGCCCTGGTGGCGGTGTTGGCGCGGGCCAGCCGCTCCACCGTCCGCGCGCCCATCGCGGGCAGCCGCGCGGCGATCCCTTCCATATCCGCCATCTTTGCCCAGCAGTTGAGCGCGAGGTCGACGCCCGCGCGCACCGCGGTCTCGGCGCGCTCGGGCACCGATCCCGACAGCGCCTCCATATCGAGATCGTCGGTCATCAGCAGCCCGTCGAAGCCGATCGCGCCGCGTATCACCTGCTCGACCACGGCGGGCGACTGGGTCGCGGGCAGTTCGGCGTCCCAGGCGGTGAAGACGATATGTGCGGTCATGCCCATGGTCGCGAGCGGATGATCGGCGAGCATGCGGAAGGGCGCGATATCCTCCTCCAGCGCGGTGGCATCGGCGGTGACGGTGGGCAGCGCCTTGTGCGTGTCGCAGGTCGCCCGGCCGTGGCCCGGCATATGCTTGACGATGCCCGCCACCCCGGCCGCGCCTAGTCCGTCCAGGATCGCGCGGCCGAGCGCGGCGACGCGGAGAGGATCGCGGCCGAGCGCGCGGTCGCCGATGACATTGTCGGTTTCGTCGCGCCGAACGTCGAGCAGCGGCGCGGCGTCGGCGCTGATGCCCATGGCGGCTAGCTCGCGCCCCAGCAGCTCGGCATTTGCGCGCGCCGCTTCCATCGCGCTGATCGGCGCAATCTCGTATAGTCGGTCGAACGCCTCGCCCGCCGGAAAGCGCGGCCAATGATCGCGGCTGAGCCGCTGCACCCGGCCGCCTTCCTCGTCGATCATGACGAGCAGTTCGTCGCGACCGTTGAGCGCGCGCAGGCTGTCGGTCAGCGCGCGCAGCTGATCGGGCGCGATGCAGTTGCGCGCAAAGAGGATATAGCCCGCCGGGTCCGCCTCGCGGAAGAACGCCCGCTCGGCGTCGCTCAGCGACGGCCCGGCGATACCAAAGATCGCCGGGGTCATCGCGCTGCCGCCCTGACGCGAACTGCCGGATAGCGAACTGCCGGATAGCGAACTGCCGGATCGAAATTCATGCCGCGAAGGCTAGCCGGGTGGGGGCGGCGCGACAAGCCGCCGCCCGCCCCGGCGATGCGTTCAGCGCGCGACGATGCAGCTTTCGCCCGCCGCCTTGATCCGCGCGCACAGCTTGCCCGCTTCGTCGGCCGAAGCCGCACCTGCGCGCAGGCGATAGACGGTGCGTCCGTCGACCTGCGCCTGGGCGATGTCCTTCGCATAGCCGCCGAGCCAGTCGAAACGGCGGGTAAGGCTGGTCCAGCCTGCATCGGCCTTCGCGCTGTCGCTGTAGGCGCCGAGTTGGACGAACGCCGCCGATCCGCCGCGCGAGGGGGCGGCAGCCGGAGTGGCGGCGGGCGCTGCGGGACGGGCAGCCAGCCGGTCGGCGCTGCCGCCCGCCGCGGCGGGGCGATCGAGACCGGCGGTCAGTCCACCGTCGCGGCGATCGGCGGTCGAGGGGGCAGTGCTCGCTGCTGCTGCGGCCGCATTGTCGCTGGCGTCGCGTCCTTCGCTGGCGGCGAAGGCTTCGTCGCCCTCGCCTTCGAACTGCTTGCCCATCGGATCTTCGGGACGGACCTTATAGTCGCCTTCCTGCGCGGCGATCAGCTCGCCCTCGCCCGACTGCGGCGCGAGGCCGCCCCGGTTGACCAGCCACCAGACCAGCGCGACCGCCGCGATCAGCACGATGATGCCGCCCACCGCCATCGCCGCGACCTTGCCGCGGTTGCCGCTTTCCTCGGGATAATCCTCGGCGGTTTCCAGCCATGGCAACCGGCCGTCGTCGTCCATGCCAAGATCGTCGCGCGCCGCGTCCGTCGCCTGGTCGATCGGGTCGGCGTCGCCGTTACGGAAATTGCGGTCGTCACCCATATGTCTCATCCCCCTGGGGCCGCCGACACCTACATCGAATCGGCAGCCTCGACGCCCATAAGCGCCAAGCCGTTACGCAACACTTGCCCGATTTGGGCGACGAGGAAAAGTCGCGCCGAAGTGCGCGCGGGATCGTGTGTCAATATGACCCGTTTGGCGGGCGCATCGTTACCGAGGTTCCAGAAGGCATGGAATGCCGCCGCCAGCTCCTGCAGGTAGAAGGCGATGCGGTGCGGTTCGCGACTTGCGGCAGCGCCCTCGACGATGCGCGGGAATTGCGCGGCAAGCCTGACGAGCGCCAGCTCCTCTTCGCCGAGCAGCGCGAGATCGGTATCGGCGGGCGCGATCCCCTCCGCCGCCGCCTTGCGCAGCGTCGAGCGGATGCGCGCATGGGCATATTGGACGTAGAAGACGGGGTTGTCGCGCGACGCCTCGACCACCTTCGCGAAATCGAAGTCCATCTGCGCATCGGCCTTGCGCGTCAGCATGGTGAAGCGCACCACATCCCTGCCGACTTCCTCGACCACCTCGGCGAGCGTCACGAAATTGCCCGCGCGCTTCGACATCTTCACCGGCTCGCCCGCGCGCAGCAGCTTCACCATCTGCACCAGCTTGACGTCGAGCGGCACCGCCCCGTCGGTCAGCGCGGCGACCGCCGCCCTGATGCGCTTGACCGTCCCGGCATGGTCCGCGCCCCAGATGTCGATCAGCGCGTCGACGCCTTGCGCCTTCTGATAGTGATAGGCGAGATCGGCGCCGAAATAGGTCCAGCTGCCGTCCGACTTGCGGATCGGCCGGTCCTGATCGTCGCCGAATTGCGTCGCGCGGAACAGCGGCAGCTCGACCGGCTCCCAATCCTCGACGGTCTTGCCCTTGGGCGCCTCGAGCACGCCATCATAGACGAGCCCTTTGCCGCGCAGCACCGCCTCGGCCGCCGCCGCCTTGCCCGCGTCGTGCAGCGCGGCCTCGGACGCGAAGACGTCGTGGTGGATGCCGAGAAGCGCGAGGTCGGCGCGGATCTGCACCATCATGTCGGCCACCGCCTCGCGCCGGAACAGCGCCAGCCATTCGGCTTCCGGCCTGCCGACGAAAGCGTCGCCATGTTCGGCGGCGAGCCGTTCGCCCACCGGCTTCAGATAATCGCCGGGGTAGAGACCTTCGGGAACCGCGCCGATATCCTCGCCCAGCGCCTCGCGGTAGCGCAGGTGCGCCGACCGGGCGAGCACGTCCACCTGACCGCCGGCGTCGTTGATATAATATTCGCGGATCACCCGGTGCCCGGCATATTCGAGCACGGCGGCGAGCGCGTCGCCGACTACCGCGCCCCGGCAATGGCCCATGTGCATCGGCCCGGTGGGGTTGGCGGAGACATATTCGATGTTGACCGCCATGCCCGCGCCGATGGTCGACCGGCCATAGTCGCCGCCGAGACGCGCGATCTCGGCAAGCTCGCCCAGCCAGCGGGCGGGGCTGAGGCGGAGATTGAGGAAGCCCGGACCGGCTACCTCGACCCCGGTGACGCCGTCGGCATCGCCCAGCACCGCCGCCAGCGCCTCCGCCAGCGCGCGCGGGTTCATGCCCGCCGGCTTGGCCAGCACCATCGCGGCGTTGGTGGCGAGGTCGCCATGCGCCGGATCGCGCGGCGGCTCGACGGTCAGGGCGGTACGCGACAGACCAGGGGTGAGCGTTCCCGCCGCCTCCAGCCGGTCGAGCGCGGCATCGATGATGGTGCGATAGTCGGTGTATATCATGGCAGGGGCGCGTTACCGACCATGCGCCCGAACGCAAGTGTGACCGGACGAGGGGGGCGCGGGGTCGGCCCCTGCGGTCAGCGCGTGACGTTGTAGCGCAGCTGCGCCTCGCTGAGCTGGAAACCGACGATCTGCTCGAACGTGGCGCGGGTGAGTGCGGCGCGAACCTCCGGGTCGGACAGCGGATCGACCGCCGCATCCTCGTCGCCCGCCTTGCGCCGCTTGGTGATGCGCTCGCGGATATCCTCGGGCAAACGCGCGGAAGCCGCGTCGATGTAGCTGCCCGCCTTGCCGCTGGCGCGCGCGGTCGCCGCCCCGGCCGCGAAATCGAGCCGGATCTCGCCCGTCTGCTTGGCGACCACGCTGTTGCCGCCCTGCAGCACCGCCGAATAATAGGGCAGCACGACCGTGCGCGGGCCATCGGCGCGCGTGCGCCGCGCGACCACGTCGAAGGTCGCGCCAGTGTAGATGCGCGCACCCTCGCCGTTGCAGGTGGCGCGCAGGTTGGTGAGGCTGGCGGTCACGTCGATCGCGGCGGCTTCCTCGCTTCCCGGCGGATCGAACAGGGTGATGTCGCCCGTCCCCTGCGCCACGCCGACGATCGGGCAGCCGGTGCGCACCGCGGTGATGCCGACCCCGTCGCTGATGTCGATCTCGCCCGGACGGCTGCACCCGGCGAGCAGCGCGGCGACGGCAGTAAGGGTCAGGACGGCGCGCGGCGGGAAAAGGGTCGATGCCTTGAGCGGGCCGGAAACGGGCATGAACAGCTATCCTCTACATGGTCCGGCCGTGCCGCAGCCCCGCCTTCGTCTCCGGCGTCTCTATCACTGCCCCTCCGCCGCGCAAGCGGCAGAACGCGGTCGGCCCGCCGCGCAAGCGTGAGCGCATGCGCGCCGGCGGGCGGCCGGACGCGCTTAACCGCTTGGCCGTGGCCGCCTTCGCCCCTATGTCGCCGCGATGGCCGACCCTGCTTCCCGCCCGCCGCTCATGCTGCTCGTCGCCGCGCCGCGCGGCTTCTGCGCGGGGGTCGACCGGGCGATCAAGATCGTCGAGGTGGCGCTGGAGCGTCACGGGCCGCCCGTCTACGTCCGCCACGAAATCGTCCACAACGCGCATGTCGTCGACGCGCTGCGCGCCAAGGGCGCGGTGTTCGTCGAGGAACTGGACGAAGTGCCCGACGGCGTGCCCGTCGTCTTTTCCGCGCACGGGGTGCCCAAGTCGGTGCCGGCCGAGGCCGAGAGCCGCGGCCTTTACTATCTCGATGCGACCTGTCCGCTCGTTTCCAAGGTGCATCGGCAGGCCGAACGGCTGGTCGAGGCGGGGCGGCATATCCTGTTCGTCGGGCATCAGGGGCATCCCGAGGTGATCGGCACTTTCGGCCAGGTGCCCGAGGGGCGGATGACGCTGATCCAGACGGTCGCGGATGTCGCCGCGCTCGACGTCGCCGATCCCGACAATCTCGGCTTTCTCACCCAGACCACCCTGTCGGTCGACGACACCGCCGCCATCGTCGAGGCGCTGCGGGCGCGCTTTCCCGCGATCCAGGGACCGCGCGGAGAGGATATCTGCTACGCCACCTCCAACCGGCAGGACGCGGTGAAGGCGGTCGCCGCCTCCTGCGATCTCGTCCTCGTAATCGGCGCGCCCAATAGCTCGAACAGCGTGCGGCTCGTCGAGACCGCCGAACGTACCGGCACCAGCGCGCGGCTGATCGGGTCGGCGGCGAATATCGACCCGGCATGGCTGGTCGGGGTGGGGACGCTGGGCCTTACCGCCGGGGCTTCGGCCCCGGAGTCGCTGGTACGCGAAGTGGTCGAATGGCTTGCCGAGCGATTTGCCGTCACCGAGCGGCTGGTCGAAACGACGGTCGAACGGATGGTCTTCAAGCTTCCCCGCGGGCTGGAAGAACAGGCAGCCTGAAAGGAACCGGGGGGTGGCCGTCTATACGCAGGTGCCGGCCGAGCAGCTCGACGCCTTTCTGACCGGCTTCGATGTCGGCCGCCTCGTCAGCTGCAAGGGCATCGCCGAGGGGGTCGAAAACAGCAACTATCTGGTCGAGACCGACGGCGGGCGCTTCATCCTGACGCTTTATGAGAACCGCGTCGACCCGGCCGACCTGCCCTGGTTCGTGGCGCTGCTCGATCATCTCGCCCGCGCGGGCCTCCCCGTGCCGCGCTTCATCGCCGACAGGGGCGGCGCGCAGCTTCACCGGCTCTGCGACCGGGCGGCGGCACTCATCGAGTTTCTGTCCGGCATCTCGGTCACCGAACCGACAGCGGCGCAGGCAGAGGCGACCGGCGGGGCGCTCGCGCGGCTGCACGACGCCGTCGCCGGCTTCACGACCGAAAGGCCCAATACTCTCGGCCCCGCCGGCTGGCGCGAACTGGCCGACCGCTGCGGCGCGGCGGCGCTCGACGGCATCGCGCCGGGTCTCGCCACGCGCGTGTCGATCGAGCTGGCGTGGCTCGCCGACCGCTGGCCGCGCGACCTGCCGCGCTCGGTGATCCATGCCGATCTCTTTCCCGACAATGTCCTGATGCTGGACGACCGGGTCAGCGGGCTGATCGATTTCTATTTCGCCTGCACCGACATCACTGCCTATGACATCGCGGTGACGCATGCGGCATGGAGCTTCTCCCCCGACGGGACCGACTATCGCGAGGCGGTGGGCGCGGCGCTGCTGCACGGCTATCGGGCGGAACGGGCGTTGAGCGCGGAAGAAAGCGCCGCGATGCCGGTGCTGGCGCGGGGGGCCTGCCTCCGCTTCCTGCTCACCCGCGCCTGGGACTGGGTCAACACCCCTGCCGACGCGCTGGTGACGCGCAAGGATCCGCGCGCCTTCCTCAACCGGCTCGACCATTATGCGGCGCATGGGCCCCTGATGTTCGCGGCATGAGCCACGCGATGAAGCAGGTCCACATCTTCACCGACGGCGCGTGCAAGGGCAATCCGGGGCCGGGCGGCTGGGGCGCGATCATCCGCTATGGCGCGCATGAAAAGGAGCTGTCGGGGGGCGAGGCCGACACGACCAACAACCGCATGGAAATGACGGCCGCGATCATGGCGCTGGAGGCGCTGATCGAGCCC
>ERZ941706.507-NODE-507-length-12446-cov-3.515616_pt1 | contig 12446 bp, 13 predicted proteins | sample MGYA00521232_ERZ941706 | MGnify/ENA primary metagenome ERZ941706 (study PRJEB32759, sample SAMN07749893) | skin metagenome | biome: transportation; feature: city; material: polyester macromolecule | host: Homo sapiens | place: Hong Kong:ER line | collected...
GATCATCGCGCAGGCGAAGAGCGAGAAGGTCATCGTCTTCAAGAAGCGCCGCCGGCACAACTATCGTCGCCGCAACGGCCATCGGCAGCAGATGACCCTGCTGCGCATCACCGCGATCGGCGACGCCGCCAAGCCGAAGAAGGCGAAGAAGGCCGCCGACACCGCCCCCGCCGCCGAGGCCCCGGCCCCCGCCGCCGACGCCGCGGCCTGAAGATCGTCTGAGGAGGTTCGCTCATGGCACATAAGAAAGCAGGCGGTTCGTCGCGCAACGGTCGCGATTCGGCCGGCCGCCGTCTCGGTGTGAAGAAGTTCGGCGGTCAGGAAGTGATCGGCGGCAACATCATCATCCGCCAGCGCGGGACGAAGGTCTATCCGGGCGCCAATGTCGGCATCGGCAAGGACCATACGCTGTTCGCGCTGTCCGACGGCCGCGTCCGCTTCCACTCGGGCAAGCTCGGCCGCAAATATGTGTCGGTCGATCTGGCGGCCGAAGCCGCCGAATAGGGCGCTCGCCTGCGCTGATAAAGCAAAAGGCCCGGTGCGGATGCGCCGGGCCTTTTGCTTTGATGTCGGTTGCCTGGGTCGGGTCAGGCGCGGATGCGCGGGGTCCGCAGGCAGGCGGCGAGCCGCCGCAGCGTCGCGAGCGCGGTCAGCGCCGCCGGCGCCGCCATCATCAGCCGCATCGGCATTCCGTAGCGATGGCGGGCCATCATCCGGTCACCGTCGAGCATCCGTCCGAACGCCAGCCGGCTCGCCTCGATCAGCGCGTGCCGCCACGCCGCGCGCCGCACCTGCGGCGGCAACCGGCGGGCGCCGTGACGCCAGATCGATGCGAGGACGGCGCGCTGCTGCCGGGCCTGGTCGCGATGCCAGTCCACCCATTGGCCGACCAGCCTCATGTCGTGGCGGGCGGCGAGCCTCGCCAGCCGATCGGCAACATGCAGGCGCTGGTCGGCAAGCAGCAACGACAGGGCTACCCGCGCAAGCGGCGAGAGCCGTGACCAGCGTTGGCAGCGTCGGTCGGCGGCGGTGAGCGCCGGCCCGATCGCGAAGTCGAGCGAGCGCGCATGGGTGATGAACAGCATCTGCGCGTCGGACAGCCGGGTGCTTTCGGCCAGCATCGCGCCGAGCATCGCGTTGGCACGGCGATCGGGTACGCCAAGCAGCGTCGCGCTGTCGTGCACGAATTGCTGATAGACAGGAAAGGTCGTGATGTGCGCCATCGCGAAGGTGGCGACCCGGCGCGCCGCTCCGCGCCGGACAAGTTCGGGCATGTAGGCGAGCGTGGCGGCACGCAATCCCATCCGATCCGGTCGGATCGGTTCCGCATTCTGCACCGCGAAGATCGGCATTGCCCCCATGCCCGCAACCCATAGGGATCGACCGCCGCCCGAGGCTTAATGGCTATGAAGAACGGCCCGTTAACCCCGGCGCTTCGGGCGCTATCCGGTCCATTCCGGAGCAACTGGCCGTGACGGTCAATCGACCGTGGCGATAAGCGCGCGATCATCATGCTGCCAGGGGTGGAAGCCGGGGCGGAACCAGGCGATCCAGGCGGGGAAGGACCGACGCAGCAGGCCCGGCCGCCCGAGCAGATAGCCCAGCACGCCGCGCGCGGCCCGCCGTCCGACTATCCCGTCCTGCGCCAGAAGGTCGAGCATGCCTTCGTATCGAAAGAGCAGGAATTGCCAGCTGACGATAAGCATGACGATGCTGCGCGTCTTCCAGCGCTTCCACCCGCTCCAGTCGCGTGTCGCGGCGAGATAGGTGTCGTAGGCCACGCCCTTGTGCTCGATCTCCTCGATGGCATGCCAGCGCCACAGCGCCGCTTCCTCCGCATCGGCGCGCGCCAGATGCTCCGAATCGGCAAGCAGCCGATGCGCGAAGATGGCGGTGAAATGTTCGAGGCATATCGTCGCGAGCAGGTTGGCGATCACCGGCCGACCGCGCGTCAGTTCAAGCGACTGATCGACCCGCGCCTCGAGCCGCGAAATATCATAGCCGTCGGCGAGCACGCGGCGGTTGAAAGCGACATGTTCGCGGCTGTGCATCACCTCCTGCTGCACGAAGGCGCGGATGTCCTCGGCCAGTTTCGGATCGGCGAAGTCGCGGTGCGCCTTGACCGCCTCGACGAAGAAGGCCTCGCCCTTCGGGAAGGTCACCGACAGCGCGTTGAACATCGCGGTGGCGAAAGGATCGCCGTCCGCCCACCAGCGGTCGCGGCGAAAATCCGGTTCGCGGCCGAAACGCAGGTCGCGCGGCGTGATGGACAGGTCCGCCGGGGTGATGGCAGTGCCCTTCGATCCGGTCGCTCGCCTTGCCAGCGGGGCGTTTTGCAGCGCATGGTCGGTCATCGGCCAACTCCTTTGGGGGAGAAATGAGCGTTACTGACATAAATGTCAATAGGAGACGGCGCCTCGCCCCGGGCGAAAGCCGGCTGGTAGCGTTGCGGGCAGCCCGGCAGCTGCTGATGGAGGCGGGGCCGCAGGCGGTGACCCTGAAGGCGGTGGCGGCGCGCATCGGGCGCACCCATGCCAATCTGCTCCACCATTTCGGGTCGGCGGCGGGGCTGCAGAAGGAATTGGCCGCCTTTCACGCGCGCGAGGTGTGCGCCGGAATCGCCGCTGCGGTGCAGCGGATGCATGCGGGCGTGGGGACGGTGCGCGAAATCGTCGACCTCACCTTCAACGCTTTCGACCGCGACGGGGCAGGGGCGCTGGCCGCCTGGATGCTGGCATCGGGCAACGAGGATGCGCTCGACCCGGTGCTCGACGCGATCCGCGCGCTGATGGAGGAGCTGTCGGCAACGCTGCCGGTGGAGGATCTCCATCGCAACACCTTCGGCCTCGTGCTGATGGCGCTCGGCGATTCGCTGATCGGCGAGGGATTGTCAGCCTCGCTAGGCATCGACCGCGCCGCCGCCCGCGCCATTGCCGAGGAACAGCTGACGCGCGCGCTGCAGAGCTGAACGCGCCTCGGCGCGTCAGCGAGATTTCGCTTGGCATCGCAGCCCGCGCTCACTATTGCGCGCCCTTCGCTGCGGGACGTGCCGCGGCGGGCAATGCGCGGGGCCGTAGCTCAGTTGGGAGAGCGCGTCGTTCGCAATGACGAGGTCAGGGGTTCGATTCCCCTCGGCTCCACCAAGCATCGCCCGGGTCCGGCAAGCCGCTCTTTCGCTTCGCGCCGCGCGTCCCTATAGCCGGGTGTCCTTTCCGGCAGACCCGCGAGCCTTCTTGTCACTTCTGCGCTTTTCCGCCCTTGATCGCTATATGGCGCGGCTGATCGCGTTGCCGCTGTTCGGCACGCTGGTCATCGCCGCGATGCTGCTGGTGCTCGACCGGATGCTGCGCCTGTTCGATTTCGTAGCGTCGGAGGGGGGGCCGGTCAGCGTGGTGTGGCGCATGCTCGCCAACCTGCTGCCCGAATATCTCTCGCTCGGCATTCCGATCGGGCTGATGCTCGGCATATTGCTCGCCTTCCGCCGGGTCGCGCTGTCGAGCGAACTCGACGTGATGCGGGCGGTGGGGCTGGGCTATGGCCGGTTGCTCAAGGTGCCCTATCTGTTCGCCATCGTACTTGCCGCCGCGAATCTCGCCATCGTCGGCTATGTCCAGCCGACCAGCCGCTATCTTTATGAGGAACTGCGGTTCGAGCTGCGTTCGGGCGCGCTCGGCGCGTCGATCAAGGTCGGCGACTTCAACCGGCTGGGCGACGATATGACCTTGCGGATCGAGGAAAGCCGCGCGCGCGGCACCGACCTGCGCGGCCTGTTCCTGCGTTTCGAAACGAAGGAGGGCCAGCGCGTCGTGGCGAGCGCGGAGCAGGGGCGGTTCCTGCGCACCGACGATCCCGACACCATCATTCTGCGGCTGCGGAACGGTGTGCTGGTGCATGATGCCGCGGGCTATCGCGCGCCGCGCGTGCTCAGCTTCTCGAACCATGACCTGCCGATCCCGCTGCCCGAACTGGGCGCGTTCCGCACCCGGGGCGACGAGCAGGAGGAGGCGACGCTGCCCGAACTGGCGGCGAACGGCTATGGCATCGGCGGACCCGTCGCCACGAAGGTGGTCGACCGCAATGCGGCGCAGGCGAACCTCCATTTCCGGCTGGTCGAAGTCGGCATGATGCTTATGCTGCCGCTGCTCGCGCTGGCGCTGGCCATCCCACCCAAGCGATCGACCAGCGCGCTCGGCGTCTTCCTGTCGATCATCGCTATCGTCACCTATCACAAGATCAACGAATATGCCCGCGACATCGCCGCGCTCGGCACCGTCGAGCCGATCGTCGCGCTGTGGCTGCCCTTCGCGGTCTTCGCATTGGTCATCGGCTGGATGTATCATGTCATCGCGCATGTCCCCGGCGGGCAGCCGATCGGCGCGGTCGAGCGGGTGGCGGCGAAGGCGGGCAAGGCCATCGTCGCGCTGCTCCCCGGTCGCAGGACGGCGGCGGGCTGATGCAGTTCGATTTCTTCCCGTCGCGGCAGGTCAGCCTGTACATGATCCGCCTGTTCATCACCCGCACGCTCGCGGTGCTGGCGCTGCTGGTCATCGTGCTGCAGGCGCTCGACCTGCTCAGCGAATCGGGTCGCATCCTCGCGCAGCCGGGGAACGGGCAGGCGGCGCTGCTCCACTATGTCGGACTGCGTGCGCCGCAGATCATCGACCGCTTCCTGCCATTCTCGGTGCTGCTCGGCACGCTGATCACGCTCGCGACGCTGAATGCGAACAGCGAGATCATCTCGATGAAGGCGGCGGGCCTGTCGGCACACCAGATTCTCGCTCCGCTCGTCGCCGCGAGCCTTGTCGTCGCGAGCGCGGCCTTCCTGTTCAACGACCGGGTGGTTGTCGACGGCAACCGCGCGCTGAATGCATGGGAGGATGCCGATTTCGGCCCGGTCAGGCCCGAGGGCGACATGCGCGGCAACATGTGGGTTCGGCAGGGATCGCTGATCGTCGGCGCGCGGCAGGTAACGGGGCGCGGGCCGGAAACGCGGCTCGAAGGCGTCACTCTCTACGTCCGGCGCGGCGGCGGCATCCAGCAGCTGGTCGAACTGGACGCCGCCCGGCCCGACGGCAACGGCTGGCGGGCGGAGGGGCCGGCGCGCCGCTTCGACGTCGGCACGGCGGCGGTGACGCAGGTGGCGAACCTGCGCTTCGGCAGCGGCATCGCGCCCGACCGTTTCGTGCGCACCGGGGTCGATCCCGATACATTGTCCTTCGCGGCGCTCAGCGCGGCGATCGAGGGCGAGGAGGCATCGGGCCGCCCGACCGAGGAACTGCGCGCGAACCTGTGGCACAAGCTTTCGGGACCGCTGTCGGCGGTGCTGATGCCGCTGCTCGCCGCTGTCGCCGCCTTCGGGCTGGCGCGGTCGGGCCAGCTCTTCGTCCGCGCGGTGATCGGCATGGCGCTCGGCTTCGCCTATTTCGTCGTCGACAATCTCGCGCTCGCGCTCGGCAATCTGGGCGCCTATCCGCCGCTCGCCGCCGCCTGGTCGCCCTTCTTCCTCTTCCTGCTGATCGGCGAAACCGTGTTGATCCGAACCGAGGAATGACCGGCCTCGCCATCCTGTTCGGGCTCGGCCTGCTCGCCACGCTGGCGGCGGCACCGATGCTGTTCATCCTGCTCTGGACCCGCCAGTCGAGCCTGCGCGAGCGGCTGGCGCGGGCGGAGGCCCGGATCGAGGAGCTGGAAGTGCGCCGGTCGGAGCCGGCCATGACGGCGCGGCCCGAACCCCGACCCGAACCGGAACCGGCAATGGAAGCGGGGCCAACGCCAGAGGTGCCGCCGCCGACGACGCCCCCTCCGCCGCCGCAGCGCGCCGCCGCCCGCGTCATTCGCAGCCCAGCAGTGAAGGTCCCGCCGGGAGAGGCCGTGGGTGCCGAAGCGACCGCGCCCGACGCGCGACGGCCCGAACCACCCGAACCGCCCGAACCCGGGTCCTTCGCCCCGCCTCCCCATGCCGCCCCCGCCGCCACCCTGTCCGAGCGGTTCGAGGCGCTGGTCGGCGGGCGGCTGCCGGTCTGGATCGGCGGCATCGCGCTCGTCTTCGCCGCCATCTTCCTCGTGCGCTATTCGGTCGAGGCGGGGTTGCTCGGGCCGGCCGCGCGCGTGGTGCTGGCGACGCTGTTCGGCGTGGGGCTGGTCGTGCTGGCGGTGGTGGGCGGGCGGCTGCCGCGCGTCGGCTCCGCGCTCGCCGAGGAACCGCGCCTGGCGCAGGCGCTGGCCGGGGCAGGCGTCGCAATCCTGTACGGCACGCTTTACATGGCGAGCCAGCTCTATGGCCTGATCGGGCTGGGCAGCGCCTTCGCGGGCGTGATCGGGGTGACCGCGCTGGCTTTTGCGCTGTCGCTGCGCTTCGGCATGCCGACCGCGATCATGGGGCTGGTCGGCGGTTTCGCCGCGCCGTGGGTGGCGGGGCTGACGGCGGGCGAAGTGACGCCGCTGCTGCTCTATCTCGGCATCTTCACCGTCGCGCTGTTCGGCCTCGCGCTGTGGCGCGGCTGGCTGTGGCTGGCGCTTGCCGCGACGGGCGGCAGCGCGCTGTGGACGATCGTGCTGCTGATCGTGCGGCCCGGCGATGCCGGGCCGGTCGGGCTGCTGATCGCGCTGCTCGCCGCCGCGGGGATGCTCGTCGCGGCAAGGCTGGGTGACCGGGCGCGGCAGGCGGGCTGGGTCGCGCCGCTGCCGCTCGCCGTCGGCCTCGTGCAGCTCGCCGTCGCCGCGCCGACGCAAGGCTTCGGTGCGCTCGAACAGGCCTATGTGCTTGCGCTGGCGGCGCTGTCGCTCACGCTCGCGGTGGCGCGCCCGGCGCTGATCACGGTCATGCTCGCCGGGCTGGCGCTCGCCGGGGCGGCGCTGCTTCACGCAGCCATCTTGAGCGTGCCGACCCGCCCGCCGGTCGCCGCGCTGATCGCCTATGCGCTGCTGTTCGCGGGCGCGGGTCATGCCATGCTGACGCGGTTCGCCCACGGCGGTGATGCGCGCCAGCGGTCGGGCTGGGCGCTGGCGGCGCTCGCCGCGCCGGTGCTGGCTGCGCTCTGCCTGCCGCTGGGCGACGGGCCGATCCCCAACGGGCCGTCCTTCCTCGCCGGAGCGGCGGCGGCGCTCGCGGCGGGCTGGCGGCTCAGGTCCGACGGGCTCGCGCGCGGCGCGCTCGGCAGGTTGGAGGCGGCGGCGGTCGCAATCGCCATCATCATGGCCATACTCGCGCTCGAGGACATGGTGGGCATGCCGTGGCTGGGCCTTGCCGTCGCGCTGCTGTCGTTCGGACCCGCCTTGTGGTTCGCCCGCCGCGGCGCGGGCGCGCTGACCATCGTCACTTTCGCGCTCGGCCTCATCCTTCTCGTCCCTCCCACGGCGGGCGTGGGGGAGGCGGCGCTCGCCTCGCTGGTAGGCGAGACCGACCTCTTCGCGCTGCTGCCCCCGCTCTGGCCGGCACTGCCCCTCATCGCCGGAGCGGGCGGGGTCGCGGCAGCACTCGCCGCCGTGCCGCGTCTGTCGCTGGCCGACGGCGCGCGGCGGGGCATGGGCATCGTGGCCGCCGTGCTTGTCGTCGTCACTGTCTGGCTCGTCTGGAAGCAGCTGTTCCAGATCGGTCCCGCGCTGCGGTTCGAGCAGGTCGGTTATCTCGAACGCGCGCTCTTCACCCATGCCCTGCTCGGCGTGGGTGGCGTCCTGCTGTGGCGGCAGTCGGGCGGCTGGCTGCGCGCGGTGGCGTTCGGGCTGGCGGCGGCGGGGCTGCTGCGCATCCTGTGGTTCGATGTGCTGCTGCTCAACCCGCTGGCCGTCGCGCAGGCGCTCGGCCCCGCGCCGGTCGCCAATCTCGGCACGGTCAGCTTCGCGCTCGCCGCCTTCTGGCTGTGGCGCTTCGCCGCGCTGCCCGAGGCGGACAGGCGCGGTCTTGTGCAGCCGCTGCGCATCGGCACGCTCGCCGCGATGACGCTGGCGACGGTGATCGCGGTGCGGCAGGGGGTGCACGGATCGATCGTCGCGGGCATGCCGCTGGGGCAGGGCGAAAATCTGCTGCTGTCGGGCGCGCTGCTGCTGCTCGGCGTCGGCTGGCTCGGCTGTGGGATGCGGGGCGGCAGCCGGCTGCTGCGTGTCGCGGGGCTGGCGATGCTGACCGTCGTCACCCTAAAAGTCTTCCTCGCCGATGCCGCCGCGCTCGAAGGGTTGTTGCGCGTCGCGAGCTTCCTCGGGCTCGGCATCGCGCTGATGGGCATCGGCTGGCTCTACGGCCGGGTGATGCGCCGCGCCGCCGCTTCGGCGGACGCGCCCCTGTCACCGGACCTTCCATCCGGCTGATTGGGGCCTAAATGGGGCGCAGCGTGCGGGCCGGGGTCGGAAAATGGCCCGATTGGCCCGCCAGATGGAAGCTGCCGCCGTCTCTCCCCGGCGGCCGACAGGCAGATGAGGCATTTATGGCGAGCAAACCCGCGAGCGGCGGCAGCTTCTGGACCCGGTCGCACTATCTCGACCGGATGGACTTCCGGCAGCTGGTGGCGGCCTATTTCCAGCATTATACCATCGTGGCCTATCTGCTGCTGACCGCGGCCAGCGTGGCCGTGTGGATCGCCATGCCCGCGACGCCCGTCCAGACCGGCCTTGCGATACTGGCGGCGGTGCTGGTCTATCCGCTCGTCTGGTATCTGCTCCACCGCTATGTGCTGCACGGTCAGTGGATGTACCGGCAGAAATGGCTGTCGGCGACGTGGAAGCGCATCCACTACGACCATCATCAGGATCCCAACCATCTGGAAGTGCTGTTCGGCGCGCTGAAGACGACGCTGCCGACCATCGCCGTCGCCACCATCCCGGTCGGCTGGGCGATCGGCGGGCCGGGCGCGGCGGCGGCGGCGTTCGGCGCGGGGCTGCTGACCACCTGCTATTATGAATTCATCCACTGCATCCAGCATCTCGCCTTCAAGCCGAAGTGGCAGTGGGTGGCCTACATGAAGCAGCGCCACCTCGAGCATCATTTTCATGACGAGGACGGCAATTACGGCATCACCAACTATTTCTGGGACAAGCTTTTTCGCACCTACTACCACCGCGCCGACCGCAAGGACCGGTCGCCGACGGTGTTCAACCTCGGTTACACCGAGGAAGTGGCGCAGCGCTGGCCTTGGGTGAAGGAAATGTCGGGCGGCATCGCCAGCGGCCACCCGCGCCGCCGTTCGGTCGAGGAGCGCAAGGCGGGCTGACCGCTTGCAAGCGGAGCCGAAGGCGGCATAGCGACGCGATGACCGCAGCAACCGTTACCGCCGTCGCCTCCGCCGCCGATCGCAAGGCCTTCATCGAACTTCCCTGGCGCATCTATGCCGACGATCCGCATTGGGTGCCGCCGCTGCGGCAGGATGTCGCCGAACTGCTGGGGCCGAAGAATCCTTTTTGGCAACATGCCGAGGGCCAGCTGTTCCTCGCACGGGCCGGCGCACGCGTTACCGGACGGATCAGCGCGCATATCGACCGGCTCGCGCTCGCCCAGCCCGCCGATCAGGGGATGGGGCCGGGCACCGGCAACTGGGGCATGCTGGAGGCAGAGGATGCGGCGACCGCCCATGCACTGATCGCCGCTGCGGAGGACTGGCTGCGCGGGCGCGGCATGACGCGCGCACTCGCGCCACTCAGCCTGTCGGTCTGGGACGAGCCGGGCCTGTTGACCGAAGGTTTCGACCTCAGCCCCACGGTGATGATGGGCCACGCCCGCCCTGCCACTGCCGGGTGGGTGGCGGGTGCTGGCTATGTCCCGGCCAAGACGCTGAAATGCTGGGAACTCGACATCACGCAGGACTTTCCGCCGCTGGTCCGGCGTATCGTTGCGTCGGGGGAGAAGAATCCGCGCATCAGCGTCCGCAAGGTCGACAAGCGCCGTTTCGAGGAGGAGGCGGCGCTGATCATGGGCATCCTCAACGACGCCTGGTCGGACAATTGGGGCTTCGTGCCGCTCACCGAGGCGGAAATCGCCTATGTCGGCAAGAAGCTGAAGCCCATCGTGTTCGAGGATCTGATCATGATCGCCGAATATGACGGCCGGCCGGTCGCCTTCATGATCACCTTGCCCGACCTCAACGAGGCGCTGAAATCGCTCGATGGAAGGCTCTTTCCCTTCGGATTTCTGAAATTGCTTGCCTTCCTGCGCGCGCCGAAGGTGCGGACGATGCGCGTGCCGCTGATGGGCGTGGTGAAGGAACTTCAGTCGAGCCGCCTCGCCTCGCAGCTTGCCTTCATGATGATCGAATATATCCGTCGCGCCTCGGTCACCCGCTATGGCGCGACGCGCGGCGAGATCGGCTGGATCCTTGACGACAATCAGGGAATGGTCGCCATCGCCGAGACGATCGAGAGCCGGGTGGACAAGGTCTATACGATTTACGAAAAGCCGCTCTAGTCCGCCGGTGGCTTGCGGAGCGACGGCACCGCGCGCGTGGCATCCTCCGGCCTGATGCCCGGCGGCGGGGCGGCACCGACCTGGCGCTCGCCGCGCGCTGCCGCCGCCGCCATCTTCACCGCGCCGCGCACGCGCGGGTAGGTGCCGCAGCGGCATTGCACGCTGATCGCCGCATCGATGGCGCCATCGTCCGGGTCGGCGTTCTTCGCGATCAGCGCCGCCGCCTGCATTACCATGCCCGGCGTGCAATATCCGCACTGCGGCAGGTTGGCGGCGACGAAGGCCTGCTGCACCGGGTGGCCGCGATCGCGCGAGAGCCCCTCGATGGTGGTGACGAAGCGGCCTTCGACCTCGGCCAGTGTCACGAGGCATGAGCGGATCGCCTCGCCATCGATGATGACCGTGCAGTAATGACAGCTGCCGTCGTCGCAGCCATATTTGGTGCCGGTAAGGTTCGACGCCTCGCGCAGCGCCCAGAGCAAAGGCGTGTCGGCGGGAATGCGAAATTCGACGGGGCGGCCGTTGACGGTGAGGCGCGACATGCCCGCGCTTCAAGCCGATTATTGAACTCGAGGCAATTGCCGCTTATCCTTTGCCCATGCAGATCAATTCGGACAGGTCGCTCGCAGTCGCCGCCCGGACACTCGACCGGTTCGGCGACTGGACGCGCGTACACGCCGTGTCGAAGATGATCGACGGCGTGCTGGTCGTGCCCACCGACGAGGAACTGGCGCAGCGCGGCATGCGCGCCCGGCTCGCGCGGGACGAAGCCGCGTCCGTTCCCGCCGTCGAAGAATAAGCCCCGGCACGGGGGCCGCGATGTTCGGCATCACTCTCGCGGCGATCGTCACCGCCGCGCTCATCCTGCCGGGCATCATCGGGCTCAGCGTCTTTTTCGCCAGCGTCGGGACCAGCGAGGTGCGTCTGTCGCCACCGCCGCTTGGCGCGGTCGCATCGGTCGCGATGGCCGGCGGGCTGGCGGTCGCGGTGCATCTGCTCTGGGCAGGGCTGCTGTCGATCAACGCCGCCCTGCCGCCGCTCGTCCCGCTTCCGCCCGCCGATCCCTACCGGCTTGTCCTTTCCGATGCCGCGCGGTCGCGTCCCGTCGACCTGTTCACCGCGCTGGCCGGCCTCAGCGGCACGATGCTGCTCGGCGCGCTGGCGGGGCGGCTGCTGGCGCTGGGCAGGCCCGGCTGGCGCGGGCGCTGGCTCTTCGGCTGGCTCTACCCGATCCTCGAAAAGGCCGCACCCGCCGACACCTATATCAATGCCTATGTGCTGACTCGCATCGAACAGGGCGAGGACCGGCTCGGCTATGAAGGCCCGGTCGACAATATCGTGCTCGACGAGACGCGACAGATCGCGGGGCTGACGCTGCGCGACGCGACTCCGTTCCGCATGCGGCTGCGGCGCGGGCGCTGGACGCGGCTCGCGGCGGGTATCGAGCCCCTGCCGCGCATCGTCCTGCGCGGTGAGGAGCTGCACAATGTCGTGCTCCTCCCCGTTCGCGATCCGCAGGGCGGGATGATCTAGCCGGAGTCTGGTCAGCCGTCCGCCGCCCGACGGTTCAATCCCGCCAGCTCGGGTCGATCCGGTCGATCCGCCGCACCCATGCGTCGAAGTCGGCCCGGCCCGGTTCGACTCCGGCTCGCACCGATCCCACGTCGCGCTGGTGCACGGCGATCACGTCCTCGCCGACGCGCGCGGGGGTGAGGCCCATCGACAGCGCGGCGATCTGGATCTCGCAGGCGCGCTGCAGCGCCCAATATTGCAGGAAGGCGATGGGCAGCGTGGGGCCGATCACCACCGGCCCGTGGTTGCGCAGCATCAGCACGCGCCGGTCGCCGAGGCTCTCGATGAGCCGGGCGCCCTCGTCGTCGCGCACCGTCACGCCCTCGAACTCGTGCACGCGATACGGCCTGCGAAGTTGCAGGCGTAGAAGTTGATCGGCAGCAAGCCCTCTTCGTTCGAGCAGACCGCCATGGTCGCGGTGGTGTGGGTATGGATCACCGCATGCGCATCGGGCAGGCTGCGGTGGAACATGCTGTGCTGGACG